>Ga0075418_10004060_pt1 | contig 16660 bp, 14 predicted proteins | sample SoiMetdeltSBSDD2_FD_81776 | JGI IMG/M metagenome (GOLD analysis project Ga0075418, IMG submission 81776) | Bulk soil microbial communities from a Populus tree surrounding site in Tennessee, USA - Soil MetaG P. deltoides SBSDD2 | ecosystem: Environmental > Terrestrial > Soil > Tree plantation... | reverse complement strand
GTGATCGCCGGACGAATCGAGCTCATCAGCGCGCTGGCGAAGATCAGCACCGCCGCGATCACGGCGACCGCCGCCATGATGTAGAGGGCCGGCATCTCAGCGCGGACGTCCGTGTAGCTCGCGCCGTAGGTTACGCCGCGCGTCGAGTAGACCAGCTCATAGACGTCCAGCAGATGGTTCGCCGCCACCAGCAGCATCAGCACCGCCGTCACGCCGGCGATGTGCAGCTTGACCGAGCGCGGCAGGTTGAAGATCACCCGTTCGAGATTGACGCCGAGCTCGTAGGCGCTGACCACGGCGTACACCGCGAACGTGGTTGTGGCGACGAGCACGGCCGTCCCGAGCAGCCAGGAGTGGGCGGCTCGCAGGAACGGCAGGGTGAAGACGAAGAAGGAGACGTCACGCCCGAAGATCGGATCGGACGTGCCGAATGGGACCTGTTCCCAATAGCGGGCCAGGGTCGGCCACTGCCCTGAGGCCACCGAGCCCATGATGACCGCCAGCAGCGTCCCGAGGATCAGGATGCCGGCGTAGACGAGCTGGCTGTAGGCCGAGTGCTCGCCGATCCTGGCGCCAACCCGCGCGATGTACGCCCAGAGGACGTCCTCGTCAGGCGGCGAGAGCTGCTCGAAGCCGCGCGCGAGCCGACGGGCGAGGAGGGCGCTCGGGAGGTAGAGCGCCAGGAAGAGCAGGGCCGCGGCGAAGAAGAGCACCACCTGGTGACTGAGGACGGTGCCGTACACCGATGCCAGGCCGAGGCTCCCGAACCAGAGCCAGTCCGTGTACATGTCGACGCCGACGGTCAGCAGCACCAGCACCGCGACGACGAGCAGGCCGAAAAGGAGGCGGCCCTGGGCGAGGAACGAGTCACTGCGACCACGCCGACGCGGCCATCGCTCCATTGGGATTACGGGTTCCACGCCATGCCTCCGCCCGGATCCCCACGATGATAGCGGTCCGCCGTGCCCACCTGGAAGCATTCACGGCCCGGTACCTCGGCGACCGGCTGCTATACTCGCGAGAGGTTGGGGGGAGACTGAACGCCGATTTCGTCGCCAGAACGGTCTCGGCGGCTGGTCGGGTTGACGCCGATTGGCGACCCCCGGAACCGTGTGCCCTGGAGGTCGCGGTGGTGCTCGACGAGCGAATCAAGGTGGGGCAGGTCTCGCGGATCGACGCGTTTCACGCGGTCGAGCTGGGCTGTAACCCCTCATTGCTCGCGGAGCCCGGCCTGCACATTCTGCCCTCAGAACGGCGTACCAGACCGGCCTGGGGCGGCTACACGGTCCCGATCCTGGCCCTTTCGACCACGACGGGCGGCATCGTCTCGGCGCGACCGGACCTGCTGGAGCGGGTCCGCAACGGTCTCGGGCCGGTCGCTCCGGACCGCTCGCTCAGCGTCGCCGAGTTCACGCGCCTCCACCACGTCGCCCGACTGGCGATCCCGTACGCCTACAGCCTGAGCGGCCACGTCCTCTACACCGACACGGAGCATTTTCAGCCCCGCCCGAGTCGAGCCGTGCGCCTGGATCGCGGCGACGTACGCGGGACGGACCTGCGCCGCCGCTTCGACGGCGAGATCTTCGTGGTCTGGTCGGTGCGTGCGGAGATCGCGAGCTGGTCGGCGATCAAGCTGAAGTCGCCGGACGTCTGGGAGATCGCGGTGGTGACCGAGGCGCCGTACCGGGGCCAGGGCCTCGCCAAGGAGGTCGTCTCGGCGGCGACGGCGTACATCCTGGAGCAGGGCCGGCTGGCGCTCTACGTCCACGACCGGACGAACCTGGCCTCGGCAAAGGTCTGCCGGGCGCTCGGCTACGTCGAGTACGCCGAAGAGTTCTTCAGCGAGTACTGAATGCGAGGTGCCGGCTGTGGCCACACATATCGAAGTGCCGATCTCTCTCGAACCGGGCGACCACCTGACCCGCGAGGAGTTCCACCGGCGATACTGCGCCCGCCCGGACATCAAGAAAGCTGAGCTGATCGATGGAGTTGTTCACGTGCCATCTCCCGTTCGGGCATTGCATGGCGGGCCTCATTTCGCGGTCACGGGCTGGCTCTACGCCTATCTGGCACGAATCCCGGTCGTCCGGGGGTTAGTCGATACCACCGTCCTGTTGGACGCCGAAGGCGTCCGTGACGAGGTCCAGCCGGACGCCTGCTTGTGGGTCGACGAGCCCGGCGGGCCGCGCCTGACCGAGGACCACTATCTGCGGGGCGCACCTCAGCTCGTGGTCGAGGTCGCGGCGAGCAGCGCCTCGTATGATCTCCATGAGAAAATGGAAGCGTATCGCCGAAACGGTGTAGGCGAGTACATCGTCTGGCGCGTCTACGACCGGGCGATCGACTGGTTCGAACTGCGCGACGGCGTCTACGTCCCGCGAGCGCAGGGCGCCGACGGGATCATCGAGAGCTCACGATTCCCCGGGCTGCGCCTCCATGTTCCGAGCATGCTGGCTGGCGACGCCGCGGGCGTCCTGGCGGCGCTCGGACCGGTCACGAACGCCTGAGCCTCAGGTCAAGCCAAATCTCGCTAACGGCCTGGGCAGAGAGTCGTGCTAGAGTCCATCCAGATGAACTGACGAACCAATCCCCACACGACGTAGGAATGAGGTCGAGACCGTGGCGATGATCTACGAGGTCTGGGACACCGAAACCTTCAACCGGGTCGGCTCATTCCTGACCCAGCCGGACGCGGAGGCATTCCTACGTGACGTCCTCCGAGAGGACGGCCCGGAAGTCGCGGCCGAGATGTCGATCGTGAGCTACGCAGACGCGGGCAGCGACCCGGTTCTGGTGCTCGAAGGTGCCAGGTTCGTCGAGCAGTCCGGGGCGTTGGCGTAGCGACTCCGTTCGCAAGTGCCTGGCGAGAAGCACGTCAGGTGTATCGGCGGCGACGGCGTACATCCTGGAGCAGGGGCGGCTGGCGCTGTACGTCCACGACCGGACGGAACTTGGTCTCGGCGAAGGTCTGCCGGGCGCTCGGCTAGGTCGAGTACGCCGAAGAGTTCTTCAGCGAGTACGGGACGTAGCTCCGTCCTGGCCGTTGGATGCGTCTCCCAGTGAGATGCCTACCCCGGCTCGCAGAGCGGCTCGCCTGATCTGGCATATCGGTGGGTCACTCAACCATTGGGTCCGATGAGTAGGGCAGGTCGGCCCTCGGGAGCTGGGTGCCCGTCATCCCCAGGACGTAGTGCGAGTCGTTCGCCAGCCAGTGGTAGAGGTTCATGTAGCGCGTGTCCCAGTTGATTTTGAGCCCAACGCCACCGACGCGCCCCATGACCTTGCGGAGCATCGGGGCCACGACCTCGAAGACGGCGGGGCTGAAGCGATCCTCACCACTCATGCGTGCCATAGTGCACGAGGTGATGACGGCCGCGACCTGGAGCAACCGGACGTGGATCGACTGGGTCGCCAGCACGTTGAGCGCTACGTGCTTAGGCTTCACGTACGACGTGCCATCGGTCAGAGTCTCCTGGAAGTCCCGCAGGAACTTGTTCTCGGCCTCGCAACCCCCGGATGGACGGTCAACGATGACGATGCCCTCGCACTTGCAGGCCAGCAACTCCCACTCGACGCGCTCGATGTAGAGGCGGGCGAGGTCGACGCTGTGGTTCGGGGCCCGAGTCACCGGGCGTGAGTCCGTGTCGGTCACGATCACGGTCGCGACGCCGCCGGAGTCCGAGACGACCTTGAGCGCCTGACGGAAGAAGTCCGTGCGAGCATTACCAGTCAAATGCTCGCGCATCCAAAGCTCGCGCCCCGGCGACCACTTGAACTCCTCCCCCTCCGGGATCCCTACAGACTCGCACAGCTTGTCGAGCTGGCGTTCGACCGTGCCCAGGACGGCGTGGTCGACGCTGACGCCGCCGATGGCCAGGAGCGGCCCCATCCTCGGTCGCGATGGCCTCTTCTGCTCGGAGTCGTCTGCGAAGAAGAACCTCAACCCCGGATGCAGCCCCACAACAAGAGTGTGGCGGGACGGAACGCTCGCGCATGCCCCGCGCCTCAATTCTACGAGATGACGACGGACCAGTGATGTAGATGCGACTCGTGGGACTCGCATCGCCGTGTAGACTGAGATGTACGGCGTCAACGACGGGTACCAGGAGGTGAGCGGGATGGATCACGGCGATGACGTTTGCGGGACCTTCTGACTTCATCGCGGCCATGGCGAGGGGTGACTTCGACTCCGTGATCGATGAAGCCGAGGAGGCGTGGCTGGAGTTCAAGAGCCAGCCGTACCTGCCGTGGACCGATGAGGCGAAGCGGCTGGAGTTCGCGAAAGACGCTTCGGCGATGGCGAACGGCGGCGGCGGCCTCATCGTCTTCGGGTACAGGACGGCGGCAGACCCCCTGACCGCCAGGGACGTCGTCAAGGCCCGGACCCCCGTGGCGACCAACTTAGTCGACATCGACTCCTACAAGCAGGTCCTGGAGTCGTGGACGTACCCACCCATGCGCACCATCAACATGCGGTGGTGGAGAACTAAGCAGGGGAAGGGGAAGGGCATCCTTACGATCGAAGTACCTCCAGCCGTCGAGGCGGAGCAGCCCATACTCGTGCTGAGGGCCTCGATCGAGGGGGTGAAGCGGTCGATCCTGCTCGGTTACTACACCCGTGCTGAAGAGCGAGTCAGCGAGACGACCGCAGGCGAGATCCACGCGGACATCCAGCTCGGTCGCATCCTCCGTCGAGTAGGAATCGGGGGTCTGTCCCCCGGTCCCAGCGCACCATCAGGACCAACCGACGATCAGCGCCGGCAGCGGCTAGACACCGACGTAGCCGAGGGAGGCTTCGGTGGTAGGCCGCGCTACTACCTCCAGGCGTGGCCGCGCAGTGAGGTCGAGGTCGAGGGCATCCTCGCCCAGGGGATCGGCACACTTAGGCAGCAGATGTCTCGACCGGAGGAGGTGCGCCAGTTCGGCTTCGGCCTGAGGTCGGGAAAGCAACCGACGGCGATGCCAGGCGGCGGCCTGAAGACCGTCGTCGACCGACACTCCCTGAGCATCGAGCGCAGCGGTCTGATGACGCTCGTTGCTGCGGTCGACAGCTCATACCTGACGTGGGCAGAAGACCAGAGGGGCCGTAAGAACGGCGTGCATGGTCTGGCCCTAGTCGAGTGTACGCTGGAGTTCTTCCGCCTCTACTGTCAGAGTGTGCTGCCGCGATGCCGACCTCCGGTGGATGAGTGGGGAGTGGCCGGGGGCATGGCGGACTTGGTGACTGGAGAGAATCCTACTTCGCTACACGAAGGGCCAATGCAGTCATTCCTGCCGATCTACGACTGGCACCCGGTGCTCAGGCCGAGCTTTGAAGTCGGCCCATACGCCATACGCGGCGAGACCCCAGGGCGGGTGGCCTGCCGCGTGCTGCGCGACGTCTACGCGGAGTTTGGCCTCGACGAGTCTGCCATCCCGTATACAAGGGACGGAGAGATCGATGAGGAGCGGATCAGGACTATCCGCTCCTAACATGACGCTCAGGCGACCTCGTGGTCGGTCCAGCGGAGCGTGACCGCGAAGTGGCGTCCACCTTTCCAGCGCCTACTGACCGCCCGCGTTCGAGCGCGCCCTGCACTGACCCGGCGTCGGAGCGGGCATGTGTGATGGTGTCGGTTCGCTACTCGTCCGGGCTGAGGCCCGAAAGCGCCACCGGCTGGCCTGTCCGGTTCGACTCGTACACGGCCTGGAGGATCGCTACCGACTTCTTCCCCTCGTAGCCGTCCACCAGCGGCTTCCGTCCCGTCCGGATCGACTCCACGAGGTCGGCGATCTGCCGGGCGTGGTAGTTCGGCTCGCCCGGCTGCTTGTACTGGTACGCCGTCGTCCAGGTGCCGGCCAGCCCCGAGTCAGGCCGGTTGTCGATCCGGAACATGTACTCGCCCCGCTCGACGTGCTCGGCCAGCGACCGCTCGACCGTCCCCTCCTCGCCGGGGACGTTCCAGACGTGGTTGTAGCCAATGGCGCCCTCCGGCTCCTCCATCACGCCGATCGAGTGGCCCTTCGCGCCGTGGATCACGATCGACATGTGCGACCAGCTCGCCGAGGTCGTGCCGGACAGGACGCCGAGCGCCCCGCTCCCGAAGCGGATCACCGCCGCGGCCGTGTCCTCAATGTCCACGTACGGGTGGGCAAGGTTCGCCCAGCGTCCGATCACCTCGACCGGGTCGCCGCCCATGAACCACTGGAACATGTCGATGGTGTGGATGCCCTGGTTGGTCAGGACGCCGCCGCCCTCGTGCTCCCAGCTCCCTCGCCACGGATCGCGGTCGTAGTATGACTTCGAGCGCGGGAAGCTCACCTGCGCGATCCCGAGCAGCGGCCTGCCGATCTTCCCCTCGTCGATGGTCGCCTTCGCCTTCAACGCGGCCGGCCAGTACCGCCGCTGGAACACCGAGCCGAGTGTCCGGCCGGTCTCGCGGCTGGCGGCGATCATCTGGTCCGCCTCATCCAGGTCCACCGTCATCGGCTTCTCGACGATCACGTGTTTGCCGGCCCGCATGCACCGGATCGCCAGCGCGGCGTGGCTCTTGTGCGGCGTCGCAACTGAGATCAGCTCGACGTTCTTGTCCGCCAGCAGGTCGTCCAGGTCGGTGTACGCCCGGCAGCCGTACTGCTCGGCGACCGGCTCCAGCCGCGCCTCCTGGCTGTCGCAGACGGCGACGAGGTCGGTCGTGTCCAGCTGGTGGAACGCCTGGGCGTGCATCCGCCCGACGCCGAGGCCGAGGACCGCCGCCCCTACTCGTTCACTCACAATGTCGCTCCCTGTCTCAGCCCGGGCTGCCCGGCGATCCGGCCAGCCCGGGGGTTGCCGGTGACGGTACGCCGTTCGGCGCCGCCGACGCCAGACGGTCTCTCGACAGCGTGATCGATTCGCCGAGCGGTACCCGCGCCGGCTCTGCGCACGTCGCCCGCCTGACGGGTCTGCTCGGCGACTGACTCTACAATGTGGGGAGAGCGCAGCCTGGAGCGGCCTGCGCAGAGGGGGCACGTTGAGCGCGCGTACGCCGAGCCGCCTGGTCCTGACCAACGGACGTGTTTACACGCAGGACGCCGCCCGGCCGATCGCCGAGGCGCTCGCCAGCATCGGCAACCGGATCGTCGCTGTCGGCTCGAACGACGACGCCCTGGCGGCGGCCGGTCTGGGCGCCGAGCGGATCGACCTTCGGGGCCGGGCCGTCGTGCCCGGCTTCGTCGACTCCCACGTCCACTTTCTGGGGTTCAGCTTTGATCGGCAGCGCGCCCGGCTCGACCGCGCCACGTCCGTCGCCGAAGTTCAGCAGCTCGTCACCGCTGCCGCCGAGAAGGTCGGACCGGACGCCTGGGTGCTCGGCCGGGGGTGGGACCGAAACCTCTGGCCCGGCGCCCCCTTCCCGAGCCGTCATGACCTCGACGCGGCGGCCGGCGGGCGCCCGGTCTGCTTGCTCAGCCGCGACGTTCACGCCGTCTGGGCGAACAGTCGCGCGCTGAAGCTAGCCGGCATCACGGCTCAGACGCCGGACCCGCCCGGCGGCAAGATCCTACGCGAGCCGGACGGCGCGCCGAGCGGCGTCCTCCTGGAGTCGGCCGGCGAGCGGGTGCGCGCCCTCTCCGATCGGCCGTCGCCGGAGGCGGCCGTCGCGGCGGCTCGGGCGGCACAGGACGCCCTGATCCGGGTCGGCGTCACGGGCCTCTGCAACTTCGAGGGCGTCGAGGCGATCCGTGCCTTTCAGACGCTCGAAGCGGCCGGTGACCTTCGGCTGCGCGTCTCGGCCGGCGTCACCCGGCGCGGCCTTACTACGGCCGCCGAAGTGGGGCTCTCGACCGGCTTCGGAGGCGACCGACTCCGAATCGGCCTGCTCAAGCTGTTCGCGGACGGCGCCCTCGGGTCCGGTACGGCGGCGATGTTGGAGCCGTATGACGACGGCGGTCCGGACGACCGTGGCATCCCGACGATCTCGCTGGACGACCTCGTGGCCCTGATCCGGCAGGCTCGGGCGGCGGGTATCGGGGTGGCTACGCACGCCATCGGAGACGCGGCCGTGCGGCTAGTGCTGGATGCTGCCGAGATCGCCCGCGCAGACTCCGCGCCCGGTGCTCTCGAACAGATCCTGCGCGTCGAGCACGCCCAGCTGGTCCACCCGGACGACGTCTCACGCTTCGCGCGCCTCGACGTCGTCGCCTCGATGCAGCCGATCCACGCGACCTCCGACATGCACGTCGCCGATCGGCGCTGGGGCGAGCGCTGCGCAACCGGGTACGCCTGGCGGGCACTGCTCGACAGCGGGGCGCGCGTTGCCTTCGGCACGGACTGCCCGGTCGAGCCGCCGGACCCGCTGCTCGGGATCCACGCGGCCGTCACCCGCCAGCGCCCGGGTGGGGAGCCGCCGGGGGGCTGGTATCCCGAGCAGCGCCTGACCGTCGCCGAGGCGATCCGCGCCTACACCGTCGGCAGCGCCGAGGCGCTCGGCCTGCGTCAGGAGCTTGGCACGCTGGCGCCAGGCTTCCTCGCAGACGCCGTCGTGCTCTCGGCCGATCCGCACACCGCCGACCCCGCCTCCCTCGCCGAGATCGCCGTCACGATGACCGTCTTCGACGGTATGGTGGCCCACCAGACGTGACGCATCCGTCCACTCGTCGTGCCCAATCGTTCGTTCAGTTTCTTCGACGTCGTTGCCCCTAGTCTCCCCCTCTCCCGCGCACGGGAGAGGGGGTCGGGGGGTGAGGGGGTTCTCCCAGTGCCCGATAACCACGCGAATCACGACTGCCCCTGGAGTTTCGACACCCTTGTGGCGCACGCCGGCGAGAGCCACGCCGGCGATCCCGGCACCGCCGAGTGGCGCCCGACCGCCACGCCGATCCACAACGCGTCCGGCTTTTTCATGCCGAACCTGGACGCCCTCGACGAGGTGTTCGCCGGCACCAGGCAGGGCTACTTCTACACGCGTGACGGCAACCCGACCGTCCGCGCCTTCGAAGAGGCCGTCGCCGCGCTGGAGTCGGCGCCGCTGGTCGGGGCGTTCGGCTCCGGCATGGCCGCGATTTACGGGGCGCTGCTCGCCCTCGACGTCCGCCCCGGCGACCAGATCGTGGCGACTCGAGACCTGTACGGCCTGACCCGAACGCTGTTCACGACCCACATGGCCGACTTCGGGGTCCGCACGACGTTCGTGGACATGACCGATCTCGCGGCCGTCGAGCGCGCCCTCGCCGACGGTGCGAAGGTGCTCTACCTGGAGACGATCTCCAACCCGCTCGTCAAGGTGCTGGACCTCGACGCGCTGGTCGGGCTGGCGCAGGGCGCCGGCGCGAAGACCGTCGTCGACAACACGTTCGCCTCGCCGTACCTGCTCCGCCCGATCGAGCACGGCGCCGACCTGGTCGTCCACAGCGCCACCAAGTACATCGGCGGGCACGGCGACGTGACCGGCGGCACGGTCGCCGCGGCCGACGAGGCGACGGGGCGGAAGCTCCACTACCAGGCCAAGCTGCTCGGCGCGGTGCTCGGCCCGAACGAGGCCTGGCTGGCGCACCGGGGCCTCAAGACGCTCTCGCTGCGGATGGCCCGCCAGTGCGACAACGCTCTGGCTGTCGCGTCGTGGCTGGCCGACGAGGTCGGCGTCGAGCGTGTCCACTACCCAGGGCTGCCGACGCATCCCCAGCACGAGCTGGCCGCGCGGCTCCTGGGCGGCCGGTTCGGCGCAATGCTGGCGTTCGACCTGCATGAGGGCGACCGTTCGCGCGTCGGGCGGTTCATGGACGCGCTGACGCTGATCGCCCCGGCCCCGACATTGGGCGACCTGCGGACGCTGACGCTCTACCCGGCGGTCGCCTCGCATCGCGGCCTGACGCGCGAGGAGCGGCACGCCGTCGGCATCGGCGACGGGCTCGTGCGGCTGTCGATCGGCATCGAGGAGCCCGCCGACCTGATCGCAGATCTGAAGCAGGGCCTCCGGGCAGCCTCAGCCATCGCCGAAGTAGCGCGTTGAGAGCAGACGAGTAGGCTAGTGCCCTGTCAAGCATGGATTGACGAGTTGGCCCGACGACCCGGACGGCGGCTGTGAGACGGGTCACACCTGATCGCTGAGTGGGGTCGTATACTGGCGAGGTGAGGTAACTGGTGACCGCACCTGACCGTCGCCACTTCTTGCGTGGCAGCTTGGCCCTTGCGAGCCTGGGCCTGGTCGCTGGCTGCGGACTCCTCACGCGTACCGTGCCGCCTACCCGGATGACGCTGGTCGGCTTCCTGAGTTACGGTTCTCTGTCCGGTCCTGATCGCCCGGTGGATAACTTCAAGCAGGGGATGACCGACCTCGGGCACGTTGAAGGCCAGCAGTACACGGTGGTGGTGCGCTACGCCGAGGGCAACCTCGAGCGGCTCCCGGACCTTGCGGCCGAGCTCGTCCGTCTGTCCCCGGATGTCATCGTCGCTGCGGCGGCGCCGGCGATTGCGGCGGCCAAGACTGCCACCGGCACCATCCCGATCGTGATGGTCGGGAGCGTCAGCCCGGTCGAGGCCGGCTTCGTCGCCAGCCTCGCCCGCCCGGGCGGGAACGTCACCGGGCTGACCACCGTCGGGCGCGAGCTGGACCGGAAGCGGCTGGAGCTGCTCAAGGAGACCGTCCCGGGCCTGGCGCGGGTCGGCATGCTGTGGGACCCCGACGTGGCCGACCGGGAGGGCGACTTCCAGGTGGTCGAGGAGGCGGCCCGCGCGCTTGGGTTGGACGTGCGCTCGTTCGAGGTGCGCGACCACGGCGCGCTTGAGGCGGCGTTCGAGCGCGCGGCGGCGGAGCGGGTGGACGGGCTCTTCCTGATCGACAATTCTGTGCTGACCGCCAATTGGCCCCGGGTCGTCGAGGTCGCCCGGCGGCACCGGCTGCCGACGAGCTCGGCGCAGCGCGCCTTCGTGTCGGCCGGCGGGCTGCTCGCCTACGGCGCGGATCGTGGCGCCGTGTACCGCCGCGCGGCCGGCTTCGTCGACCGGATCCTCAAGGGCGCCAGCCCCGCCGAGATGCCGATCGAGCGGCCCACGGCATTCGAGCTCGCGATCAACCTCGGGACCGCCCGAGAACTGGGCCTGACGATCCCCCAGTCGGTCCTGCAGCAGGCCACCGAGACCGTCCAGTAGGCGTTCGGGACAGTCGACCGGACTGCCCCGCTGCCTCTCCGCACTCGTCAGATCGGGGCTGACAAGGCAGTAGTGCGCCGTCAGCTGTGATGTGACGAGTTGAGCAACTCGGTCGGGCGGGCCTGTGAGTCGCGTCACAGCGCCGAACGTGCCGCGTCGTCTATGCTGCGGTTACGCGACGCGGGCTACGCGCACGTGAGGCTGGCCCGCCTCCACCGCCGAGTGCGCGGTACGCGAAGGGGCGGACGCCCATGGCCCGCGACCGGGCAACTCGGACCCGTCGCCAGTTCCTGCAGGACGGCCTGCTCCTTGGGAGCGTCGGCCTGTTGGGTGGCTGTGGCTTGCTTCCGGCCCCGGCGCGGCAGCCGGCGGCGGTCCATCGTCTCGGTTACCTGTCCGGCCGGGCATCTGGCTCGGAGGCGGCGAACGTCGAGGGCTTGCGGCGAGGCATGCGCGACCTCGGTTACGTCGAGGGCCGCGACTTCACGCTAGTGACTCGCTTCGCCGAAGGCCAAGTGGAGCAGTCGCCCGAACTCGCGGCCGAGCTGGTCCGCTTCCCGGTGGAGCTCATCGTCGCAGTCGGCATTGTGCCAGTCCGGGCCGCCAAGGACGCGACCAGCACGATTCCCATTGTGATGGCGACAAGCAACGACGCGGCGAGGTTCGGGCTCGTCGCCAGTCTCGCCCGGCCCGGCGGGAACGTCACCGGGCTGACCTCCATCACCACGCAGTTGAACGGCAAGCGGCTCGAGCTGCTCAAGGAAGCAGTGCCAGGGGTCTCGCGCGTGGCCGTCCTCTGGAATCCGGCCATCTCCGAGCGGGCCCCCGAGTTTCCGGAGGTGGAGGCCGCCGCTCAGGCGCTCGGTCTCCAGGTGATCTCCCTGGAGGCGCGCGAGCCAAGCGAGTTCGAGGCCGCCTTCGAAGTGGCGAGCGGGCAGCGCGCCCAGGCGCTCCTCACCCTGGACAACGCCCTGCTCGCCGCTAACCGCGGTCAACTCGCCGAACGCGTGACGAAGAGTCGGCTACCCACGATCTCCGACGGCCGGTTTCTCGCGGACGCCGCGGGCCTCATGGCCTACGGCCCGGACCAGGCGGACCAACACCGTCTGGCGGCGACCTTCGTCGACAAGATCCTCAAGGGCGCCAAACCCGCTGATCTCCCAATAGAGCAGCCCACCAAGTTCGACTTCGTCATCAACCTCAAGACTGCCCGTGGCCTGGGGCTGAGCATGCCGCAGTCGGTGCTGCAGCAGGCCACCGAGATCATCCAGTAACCATCCATGATTCATAGGTGACACCACCGAATGAGGCATTGTCGCGTGCTGCCCAACTCCCCACATCAAGGCTGACGGGGTACTAGCAGACGAGTTCGGAGAAACTGCTACCAACTCGCCTGCTCCGAACTGGCTTACTCGCCCTCGCCCGTCTCGCCCTTGACCACGAACTTCACCCGCGAGGCGCCGCAGCGCGGGCACTTGTACGGCAATGTCGGGCTGACCACGACGTACTCGCAGGTCAGGCATTGCCACTCTTTCGGCTGATTCCCGGTCGGTGTCTTCAGCGCCCCGGTCTTCGCGGTCATCGGCGGAACCCCCAACAGCCGCGCGCCGGCGGCTCGTCTGGCTAGAGTCTACCAGTCGGAACAGTGAGACTCGAAGCTGGTCCGTGACGCAGGCTCCCAGCCCGAGCCTGCAGCGAAACGCGGTACCAGGAAGGCGGCCCAGGGACGTGCACCTGATGTGCCGCAAGTGACGGTCCGTGTACGGCCGTACACCCCAATTGAACGCCAGATCTGTAGAAGCGACGGGCACATCGCCACCGAAGAGGAGGAGCCTTGTCCGACACGTCGAAGACCCCGCATCCCATCGACAAGCGATTCACGGCGACGCTCACGACTGAGCGTAATAGTGGCTGCACGTGCGTTGTCGTTCCGGACTCGGGTGGATCTTTCGGTACGAGGAAGCCGGTCAAGGTTGCAGGTACGGTCGACGGGCATCCGTTCCAGGCGACCTTGCTCCCGATCGGAGACGGGACGCACATGGTCCCGCTCAAGGCAGCACTGCGCAAGGTCATCGACAAGGCGATCGGCGACACTGTCACCGTGCACCTCACACAACGATTCGCCTGACTCAGGGTGATCAACGTAGGATGGCAGGACATGCGTCGTGATCGAGTACTGATGGAGCTCCGAGCCGAACGTCTCGCGCCGCGAGCCCATTGAGGGTCCCGCTGTCGGACCCAGCCTCATAGTCTCCTGACCCGCGACAGGTTAGTCGCGGGGCGGGCCGGTGAGCTGGTCCGGCGGCTGGAGGCCGAGGGCGGCACCGAGTCGCCGGGCCAGGCGCTCGCGGCCGAGCGCCGAGCGCGCTTCCCTTAGCTCGCCGGTCGTCAACTCGAACGGGTAGGTGTGCCCCTGCTGGATCAAGGCGAGGCGCAGCCGATTCGGGAGCAGCGGGCGCCCCGGCTCCCGGAGGAGCACCTGCGCGCGAGGATCGATGCGCTGAGTGATCGCCTCGATCAGGCGGCGCGCCGCTTCTTCGTCAACACGCTCCGTATTCATCCGTCCTCGCCGACGGCCAGCCCTGGCCAACACCCGATCTCACTGTGTCGGCAGGCGGTCCGAGTCCGGCGCCCAAATATGACTGACGCCGGCACTGTCCATCCGCTATTATCGTTGCGGGCACAGCGTGAAAACACCATACTCCCGGCACCAACATCTCACGAGTGCGCTCGGTTTCAGCGTCCTGTGATGCTGTCCATTGCGCCCTCGTGCCTTTGCCGTTACGGCGATAGTGCCGTATACTAGGCCTATTCAGATGGAGCAGGGGCGGGAAGCACCGCGTATGGAACAGGCCGCGTCGGGCCAGGAACCCCAGGACCAGGCGAACGGAGCGTCGGCCAGTCTGCCGCCAGGCGGGATGGGCGATTGGCTCGCCGAACACGAGCAGTCAGTTCGGCAGTGGCGTCGAGGCGAAGTCGTCGAGGGTGTCGTGGTCAGCGCTGACCGCGATGAATTCCTCGTGGACATCGGCGCGAAGTCCGAGGCCGTGGTCCCCCTCGGAGAGGTGCCGCAGACCGAAGTGCCGAGTGTCGGCGAGACGGTCCTGGCGTACGTGCTGTCCAGCGAGGATCAGGAGGGCCGGGTCGTCCTCTCGCTGACGCGTGCCCGGGCTGAGCGCGGCTGGCGCAATCTCCAGAAGCGCTACGAGGACGGGCAGACCGTCGAAGGTGAGGTCGTCGAGCACAATAAGGGCGGGCTCGTCGTCAATGTCGAGGGAGTCCGCGGGTTCGTGCCGCTCTCGCAGATCGCGGATCTGCGGCGCGGTAGCGCCGACGAGTCTGTCGAGGCGCGTCTCGAGGCGATGAAGGGGCGGAACCTCCTCCTCAAGGTCATCGAGATGAACCGCCGGCGGAATCGCCTGATCTTGTCCGAGCGGGCCGCGCTTCAAGAACGCCGCGCGCGTGAGAAGGACCGGCTGCTGGCCGAGCTTCAGCCGGGCGACACGCGCTCCGGGAACGTCTCCAGCATCTGCGATTTCGGCGCCTTCGTCGATCTGGGCGGCGCCGATGGCCTGGTCCACCTCTCCGAGCTCTCGTGGGGACAGGTCTCTCATCCGAGCCAGGTGGTCAAGGTCGGCGACCGCGTCGAGGTGTACGTCGTCGGCGTGGACCGGGATAATAAGAAGATCGCGCTCTCGCTCAAGCGTCTCCAGGGCGAGCCGTGGAGCCGCGTCAACGACAAGTACCAGGTGGGCCAGGTCGTCAACGGCCGGATCACCAAGCTGGCCGCGTTCGGCGCGTTCGCCGAGATCGAGCCTGGCATCGAGGGGCTGATCCACATCTCGGAGCTGTCCGAGGACCGGATCACCCACCCGAAGCAGGTCGTGCGTGAGGGCGACGAACTGCCGCTGAAGATCATCCGCATCGAGCCGGCTCGGCATCGACTCGGCCTCAGCCTGCGGCAGGTCGAAGAGGAGCCGTACGAGGAGTACGCGGACGGCAGCGGTACCTACACGATTGGCGACGCGGCAGACGGCTACGGCGACGATGCTGCTACCATGTCCGCCTACGGCGATCCGCCTGACGCGGGCGACGTCGAGACCGAGCACGTCGAGGCTGTGAGTGTCGATTCAGCCGTCCCGGCGGTGCCAAACGCCGACGCGGCGGATGCCGACGAGGCGAATACCGAGGCGGCCAGCGTCGAGCCCTCCGGGGCCCGGCCGGCGAGCATCGCGGAGAGCTGACGCGGAGTTGAGCAGAACGAGGGCGGCCCGGGTTCGTGGTGAACCCGGGCCGCCACGGCTTTCTGAACGTTTCATCTTTTACATATCGGCCCCTCGCCTCCGGCGATTCGGGTAGAATAGACTCCAGAGGACCGACCTAGAGACGGAGAGATCCGATGGCTGACCGTTTTGACAAATTCACCGAGCGGGCGCGCAAGGTATTGCAGCTTGCGCAGGAGGAGGCGCAGCGGTTCAACCACAACTACATTGGCACCGAGCACCTTCTCCTCGGCCTGGTCCGCGAGGGCGAAGGCGTCGCGGCGAAGGTCCTCGCCAATCTAGGGGTTGAACTGAACAAGGTCCGGTCCGCGGTCGAGTTCATCATCGGCCGAGGCGATCGGACAGTTACCGGGGACATTGGCCTCACCCCGCGTGCGAAGAAGGTGATCGAGCTGTCCGTCGACGAGGCGCGGCGGCTGAATCACCATTACATCGGTACGGAGCATCTGCTGCTCGGCCTGGTGCGCGAAGGCGAGGGTATCGCCGCCGGCGTCCTGGAGTCGCTCGGCGTCTCGCTGGACAAGGTCCGGAGTCAGGTCATCTACGTCCTGAACCAGAGCCAGAGCTACTCCCAGCAGGAGTCGCGGCATGCCAGCAAGACCCCGGTCATCGATCAGCTTGGCATGGACCTGACGGCGGCTGCCCGGGCCAACAAGCTCGATCCGGTGATTGGTCGCGCGCGTGAGATCGAGCGGGTCATCCAGATCCTCTCGCGTCGCACCAAGAATAACCCGGCTCTGATTGGCGAACCTGGCGTCGGCAAGACGGCGATCGTCGAGGGGCTGGCCCAGCGGATCGCGACTGGCGACGTTCCAGAGACGCTGATGGGCAAGCGCCTGCTGACGCTGGACATCGGCTCATTGGTGGCAGGCACCAAGTATCGCGGTGAGTTCGAGGAGCGCCTCAAGAAGATCATCGAAGAGGTCAAGAACTCGGGCAACTGCGTCCTTTTCATCGACGAGCTGCACACGCTGGTCGGCGCGGGCGCCGCCGAGGGCGCCGTCGACGCGGCGAACATCCTCAAGCCGTCGCTGGCCCGCGGTGAGCTCCAGACGATCGGCGCCACCACCCTCGACGAGTACCGCAAGTACATCGAGCGGGACGCGGCCCTGGAGCGGCGGTTCCAGCCGGTCCTGGTCGAGGAGCCGTCGGTCGAGGAGACGATCGAGATCCTCAAGGGGATCGTCGAGCGATACGAACAGCACCATCGGCTGGAGATCAGCGAGGAGGCGCTCAAGGCCGCCGCCGAGCTGGCCGCCCGCTACGTCCC
>Ga0075418_10004059_pt1 | contig 16663 bp, 14 predicted proteins | sample SoiMetdeltSBSDD2_FD_81776 | JGI IMG/M metagenome (GOLD analysis project Ga0075418, IMG submission 81776) | Bulk soil microbial communities from a Populus tree surrounding site in Tennessee, USA - Soil MetaG P. deltoides SBSDD2 | ecosystem: Environmental > Terrestrial > Soil > Tree plantation... | reverse complement strand
TTGTTTCCAAGACAGTGGCCATCGAGTGGGCGCCGCTCGGCATCCGCGTCAACTGCTTGGCGCCGGGCATCATCGCCACCGAGGGCATGCAGGTCTACCCGCAGGAGGCGTTGCGCGAGCTGCCGCGCTCAAACCTCATGCAGCGGTTTGGTGGCGTCGTCGACGTGGCCAATGCCGTGTGCTACCTGGCCGGCCCTTCGGGCGACTTCATCACGGGCGAGGTTCTGGCCGTGGATGGCGGCAACCAGATCTGGGGCGATCAGTGGACCATCGTCCGGCCCGACTGGTTCGACACGTGACCTAATCGCGCATTAATTCGCCGCCAATGATGAGCTTGCGAACCTCGGTTGTCCCCGCGCCGATCTCGAGCAGCTTGGTCGCGCGATACAGCCGATTGATCTCCGTCTCGCGCATGTATCCAGCACCGCCGAAGACCTGCACCGCCTCGGTAATAACCTTCGTGCACCCTTCGGCAGCATAGAGGATACTCGCGGCTGTCAGCTTGTGGATGTCGCCGCGTCCTCCGCCGCCCACCTCCAGGTCGTTGGCCTCCGCCAGCGTGCGATAGCTGAACGTGCGCATCGTCTCGATGGTCGTGTACATATCCGCGAGCTTGGCCTGCACGAGCTGGAAGTCGCCGATGCGTTTACCGAATTGCTTGCGCGTCTTCGCGTAGTCGAGAGCCAGCTCGAAGGCTCGCTCCGCCATACCGATGTTGATCATGGCGACGATGGCACGCTCCAAATCGAGCCCGCTCATCACGACCGCCACACCGGCATCGCGCGTGCCAACAAGATTGGCTGCGGGCACGCGACAGTCGTCGAACAGCAGCTCGGCCGTTGTCGAGCCGCGAAAGCCCATCTTGTCGAGCTTCTGGGCCACGCTGAAGCCTGGAAAGTCCTTTTCGATTACGAACGCCGAAATGCCCTTGGCGCCCTTGCCCTTGTCCGTCTTGGCGTAGACCAGCAGGACGTCGGCGACCGGACCGTTGGTGATGTAGAGCTTGCGGCCATTGACAACGTAGTGATCGCCATCCCGCCGAGCTTCGGTTGCCATGGCGCCCAACGCGTCCGAGCCCGCACCCGGCTCGGTCAGGCCGAGCGCACCGATGGCCGTGCCGTCGCACAGCTTGGGCAGATAGCGGCGCTTGATGTCTGCATTGGCGTTGCGCGCAATGTTGTTCACACACAGGTTCTCGTGCGCCGCATAGCTGAGCGCGATGGCCGGGTTCCAGCGCGCAAGGCCCTGCGTTATGAGGCCTGAGGTGAAGAAGTCGCTGCCGGCGCCGCCGAGCTCCGGGTCCACGGTGACGCCGAGAAAGCCCATGCGGGCCAGCGCTGGCATCGCCTGCGGCGGCCACCACTCCTCGTCGTCCATGCGCGCCTGCAGCGGTGCCAGCTCCTCGCGCGCAAAGCGATCAGCCTGATCGAGGACCTCCTGCTGATCGCTCGACAGCCGGAAACCGTTGCCGGCCGGCCTGTTCGAGGCGTGCGTAGCTGGCGCGGTCATGCAGCGTTCTCCCGAGCATTGCGAGGTCTACGGCCTCTTGACTTGCCAAAGTGAAGCGCATTCACTAACAATAATCAAGACACCGCGCATCGGGCTCGACCCCGAAAGCGCTGCACAAAGAATGCATGGGAACGCTGAGGTGGGATGCGATGCGCCAATCGCTTTGGGCTATGCAGAGGCATCGTCGTACGCACACCGCTGACCTGGCGCGGGTACTCTGACGCTCATGCCCGTCATCAGCACCGAGCGCATGCGCGATAGGCGCGACAGCATCCTCGCCGCAGCCGGCCGGGTCTTCTCGCAGAAGGGCTTTCAGGCGGCATCGATCACCGAGATCGCGCAAGCGGCCGGCGTTTCCGATGGTCTCGTCTACAAATATTTCGAGAACAAGCGCGATCTGCTGATTTCAACGCTGACGGCGTTCTACGAGCGCGTCATGCACGATCTTGAGCAGCAAGTTGAACTGGGCGAGACCTTTGCGCATCGACTGCGGCTGCTTGTGCAAACCCACCTTGGCGTGTTTGTCCGCGACACCGGACTGTGCCGCCTGTTCATCTCCGAGGTCCGCGTCGCGACCGACTATCCAGGCTCCGCCATTCAAATCCTCAACAAGCGTTACACCGCCGTCCTCACGCGCATCGTGCGTGATGGCATCGAGAATGGCGAGGTGCAGCCCGACACCGATGCGCGCGTGGTACGCGATCTGCTGTTCGGCGCCGTGGAGCACATGGCCTGGCGCCACGTCACGACCAGAAGGCCGCTCGATTGCGAGCGGCTCGGCGAGCAGATCGCCGGCATCATCGTTGCTGGAATTGCAGTGCCAAAGCCGGTTGCCAGGCGCAGGAGCGCATTATGACAACGTCCTTGCAGGCGCTTGGCATCGTGCTGGTCGCCAATCGCGGCGAGATCGCCGCGCGCATCGTGCGCACGGTCAAATCCCTCGGTCTGGAGAGTGCGATCCTCTACCATGCGGTCGATCGCGACGCCCCAGCCGTGCGGGCGGCTGACAAGGCGCTCGAGATCGCTGGCGCGACGCCGGTCGCGGCCTATCTCGATGGTGCCCAGATCATTGCCGCCGCTCGCACGCTGGGGGCCAAGACGATCCATCCTGGCTACGGCTTCCTCTCGGAGAATGCCGGCTTCGCGCGCCACGTCAGAGAAGCCGGCCTGACGTTCGTTGGACCGTCTGCAGAAGCTATCGAGCTGATGGGCGACAAGGTGCGAGCCCGCCGCTTCGTCGCCCAGCATGGTTTTCCCGTCGCTGCCTCGGCGGTGGAGGATGACGAGCCGAAGACCTTTCTCAGGCGCGCCAAGGCAGTCGGCTTCCCCTTGCTGATCAAGCCGGCAGCCGGCGGTGGCGGCAAGGGCATGCGCATTGTGCGCGATGCCGGCGCGCTCGAAGAGGAGGTGGCGAGGGCGCGTAGCGAGGGCCAGCGCTACTTCGGCGACGGCCGGCTGTACGTGGAGCGCTTCATCGAGAACCCACGCCACATCGAGGTGCAGGTGCTGGGAGATGCACACGGCAATGTTGTGCACCTGTTCGAGCGCGAGTGCTCGGTGCAGCGGCGGTTCCAAAAGATCATTGAGGAGGCGCCATCACCGGCGCTGAGGCCGGCCGAGCGGGCCGAGATAGCCGAAACTGCGCGCAACATCGCCAAGGCCGCCGGCTACACCAATGCCGGCACGGTTGAATTCATCTACGGCGCCCGCAGCTTCTATTTCCTGGAAATGAACACGCGTCTGCAGGTCGAGCATCCTGTCACGGAGATGGTGACCAACGTCGACCTGGTTGCCGAGCAGTTGCGCGTTGCTGCCGGCGCCAGGCTGTCATTCCAGCAGGCCGATCTCAAGATGACCGGTCACGCCATCGAGATGCGCATCTATGCGGAGAGCCCGTCCAGGGGCTTCACTCCGACGACGGGGCGGGTGCTGAAACTGCGCATCCCGCACGACGCTGACGCGCGTTTCGACACCGGCGTCGGCGAAGGCCAGCAGGTCACTGCCGCTTTCGACCCCCTACTCGCCAAACTGATCGTGCGCGGCAAAGATCGCGAGGACGCCCGCATGCGCGCGCATGCGGCTCTGCGTGAGCTTGCCCTTCTCGGTTGCGAGACCAATACGACCTTCCTGCGCCGTGTCATCAACCACGAGGCTTTCGCCGCCGGCCAGATCCACACCGGCTTTCTGGATGCTCATCCCGAGATCGCGGTCGAGCCGCCGATGGCGCGCCATCTCACCGACAAGCTGCTAGCTATCGCGTCGCTTTCGACGCGTGCCGTGCGCGATGCTGCAGATGCCGTCCCGGCGCTGCATGCAGCCATGGGAGCGTGGAGAAATTGATGCTGCTCGTGACTGGAGGTGCTTAGCCAATGCCGCTTCCAGCTGTCTTGCGCGGCTCCTTGAAGGTACCCGCCATTGGCGCGCCGATGTTCCTTGTGTCCTTCCCGCCGCTGGTCAAGGCGCTGTGCAAGGCCGGCATCGTAGGGGCCTTTCCACACGTCAATGCGCGCCCCTCCAAACAGCTGGATGCTTGGCTGACCGAGATCGAAACCGACCTGCGCGCCTGCAAAGCCTCTCAGCCAGGCGCGATCGTGGCACCGCATTGCGTCAACCTGATCGTGCACCGGACCAATCCGCGCTACGAACCGGATTTGGAGATCGTTGTCAGTCACCAGGTGCCGCTGGTGATCACCTGCCTGGGGCACCCCGGCAAGGTCATCGAGGCCGTGCATGGCTACGGCGGCACCGTGCTGTGCGACGTCGTCAACGCCGAGCATGCTCGCAAATCCGTCGATGCTGGTGCCGATGGCCTGATCTGCGTGGGCGGCGGCGCGGGCGGCCATGCTTCCAATCAAAGTGCGTTTTCACTGGTGCGCGAGATTCGCGAGTTCTGGGATGGCTGCCTCGTCCTCGGCGGCAGCATCACCGACGGTTGGCAGATTCGCGCAGCGGAGGTGCTGGGTGCTGACCTGGCCTACATGGGCACGCGCTTCATCGCCAGTCAGGAATCAAACGCACAGGCAGCCTACAAGCAGATGATCGTCGAGTCGTCCGTCAAGGATCTGATCTATTCCGACCGCTTTTCCGGTGTGTTCGCCAACTTCCTGCTGCCGTCCATCACCAAGCATGGCATCGACCCGCACGCACTGCCGCCCAAGCAGCCCGACATGGCCGGGCTCGTCGATGCAACAGCGCGAATTTGGCGGGATATCTGGAGCGCGGGCCACGGCATTGCCACCATTCACGACTTGCCCACGGTCGAGGCTCTCGCTGACCGTCTGGCGAAGGAATATCACAATGCCTGCACTGTGCCCAAGAGCGCGGCGGTGGGTGTTTGATGCAGCACAGCTTTACCATCGCTGATAGACAGTTCACGGCATGGCTGTCGCGCGCCGGTGACGGCTATTGCCTGCATGTCGACAACCGGCCTGTACCAGTCTCGCTGCAGTGTGGTGGCGACGGCGCTTGCGTACTGCACGTCGACGGCTGCCGGCATGATGCCGTGGTGGCTGTGGACGGTGATGTCGTACACATCCACCTCGACGGTGCAACATTCGCTGTCCGCTACACCGACCCCACGCACAGGTACGCGGACAGCGCCTCGGCAGCATCCGATGATGTCGCCCTGGCACCCATGCCCGGCGTGGTCGTTGCCGCCAACGTGCGCTGCGGCGAGCACGTGGAAGCTGGGCAGACGCTGCTCATCATCGAGAGCATGAAGCTTGAGACCGCAATCAAGGCCTGGCGCAAGGGACGCATCGCAACATTGCATGTCGGCAAAGGCGATACCTTCGAGCGCTCGGCTCCGTTGGTCACGCTGGCTCCTGTTGAAGCGGGAGAGCGCTGACCATGCGGCGCATCGAAAGCCAGCTCAACGTAGGCTCGGAGGAGTTCCGCACGCGCGAGCGGCACAATCGCCTGTTGGCCACAGACCTAAAGGAGCGACAACGCCGGGCGCGTCATGACCGGCCCCAGCGCGACGTCGACCGGTTGCGTCGGCAGAACAAAAAGCTGGTGCGCGAGCGCATCGAGGCGCTGCTCGATCCCGGCACGCCGTTCCTCGAGCTGTCGACACTGGCCGCCAACCAGGCCTACGACGGCGAGGTGCCCGGCGCCGGCATCGTCAGCGGTATCGGCATCGTGTCGGGGCGCGAGGTGATCATCCACGCTGACGACGCCAGCGTTAAGGGCGGCGCCTGGTATCCCCTGTCCGTCAAGAAGATCGTGCGCACGCTCGACATCGCCATCGAGAACCGCCTGCCGGTCGTGCACCTGTGCGACAGCGCCGGCGGCTTCCTGCCCGCGCAGGCCGATTTGTTTGCCGACCGGCATCTTGCCGGCCGCATTTTTCGCAACCAGGCCATTCTCTCCAAGCTCGGCGTGCCGCAGGTTGCCATCGTGCTTGGACACTGCACCGCCGGCGGCGCCTACGTGCCCGCACTCAGCGAATACAGCGTCATCGTCAAGGGCACAGGCGCGATTTTCCTTGGTGGACCGCCGCTCGTGAAGGCTGCGACCGGCGAGGATGTATCGGTTGATGAGCTGGGCGGCGCGCGCATGCACACCAGCATCTCCGGCACGGCCGACTATGCCGCTGACAATGAGGACCATGCGATCGCCATCGCCCGCGAGATCGTAGGCCAGCTCAAGAAACAGGAGAAATGGCCACTCGACTGGGCTAGGCCGGAAGCGCCGTACTATGATCCAAGCGAGATCTACGGTGTCATCCCGACCGACATAAAACAACAGTTCGACATGCGCGAAGTCATCGCCCGCACCGTCGACGGCAGCCGCTTCCACGAATACCAGCCGGCCTATGGCACCACGCTCGTGTGCGGGTTCGCCCGTCTGTGGGGCTACAAGGTCGGCATTTTGGCCAACAACGGCGTGATCTTCAACGACAGCGCCCTCAAGGGCGCGCACTTCATGCAATTGTGCGACCAGACGCGCGTGCCGATGCTCTTCCTGCAGAACATCACCGGCTACATGGTCGGCCGCGAGTACGAGCACAGGGGCATCACAAAGGACGGCGCAAAAATGATCATGGCCGTTTCCGGTGCCGAGGTGCCGAAGATCACGGTCATCTGCAATGGCTCGTTCGGCGCCGGCAATTACGGCATGTCGGGCAGAGCCTTCGATCCGCGCTTCCTGTTCATGTGGCCGCAGAGCCAGATCTCGGTGATGGGCGGGGAGCAGGCCGCCAACGTTCTGGCCGACATCAAGGTTCGCCAACTGGCGCGCGCCGGGCAGCGTCTTTCGCAGGCGCAGATCGCCAGCATTCGTGAACCGATTCAGGAGGAATACAAGCGCCTGTCGAGCGCCTACTACTCGACCTCGCAGATCTGGGACGATGGCATCCTGGACCCCGTTGACACGCGCAACGCGCTGGGCGTGGCGATCAGCGCAACCCTCAATGCGCCCATCGGCCAGCCGCACTATGGCGTGTTCAGGATGTAACGGGAGAGCCGGCCAATGCAGCGCACCGACAGTCCTGGTCCCGGCGACATGGTGCTGAGCTGCCGTCAAATCGAGCGCGCCTTTGGCGGCCTCAAGGCCCTCAAGTCGGTGAACCTTGAGATTCGCCAGGGCGAGATCCTGGGGTTGGTTGGCCCGAACGGCAGCGGCAAGACGACGATGGTCAACGTCATTACCGGGTTCTATCCACCGCAGGCGGGCACCGTCACCTTGTTTGGTGAGAACATCACCCACAAGAAGCCCCACGCCATTGCCGCCAGGCGGCTTGCGCGCACGTTCCAAAACCTGGCTCTGTTCCGTGGCCTGAGTGTGCTCGACAACATCCTGCTCGGCCGCCACGTCCACATGCGGCCAAGTGCGGTGGCCACGCTGTTCTATTGGCTGTGGGCCGTGCGCGAAGAGACCCGGCACCGGCGTGTGGTGGAGGAAATCATCGATTTCATGCAGCTGCAGGATATCCGCAACGAGCCGGTCGAAGTTGTGCCGCTCGGCCTGCAGAAACGCGTCGAGCTGGCGCGCGCGCTCGCCGCCGAGCCGAAGCTGTTGGTACTCGATGAGCCCATGGCCGGGATGAACCAGGAGGAAAAAGAATACATCACGCGCTTCATCCTGGATGCACGTGATGAGCGCGATGTCTCGATCCTCCTCATCGAGCACCACATGGATGTCGTTACCGCAATCTGCGACCGCATGCAGGTCCTGAGCTATGGCGAGACCATTGCCGAGGGCGAGCCGCGTGAGGTGATCGCCGACCCGCGGGTCGTCTCCGCCTATCTCGGTCAGCGCGCCGCCAAGCGTCAGGCCGAAGCAGGAGCCGCCGCATGAACCTGCCCGTGCGACAACTTGGGAAAGTCGGCAAATGGCCGTGCTTTGAGGACGGTCAGCCCGCGACGCTGATGGCCGCACTGGCACGCAACGCCATGCACAACAGCCGCCAGGTGGCCGTGCGCGAGCGCGACTTCGGCATCTGGCAGGAAATCACCTGGCAGCGGTTCTACGAGGACGTGCTGGCCGCGGCGGCGGCCCTTGATCAGCTCGGCCTGGTCGCCGGACAGGCCATGACCACCATCGGCGACAATCGCTATCGACTGTACGTGGCCTCGGTCGCCGCAACGGCCTTGGGGGCCTTTCCAGCTCCAGTATTCCCCGACGTGCCGCCTGAGGAGCTCATCCACTACACGCGATACGGTACACCGACGGTAGCCATCGCCGAGGATCAGGAGCAGGTCGACAAGCTGCTCGAGCTGCGTGAGCGACTGGGGCGCCCGCAGCGCATCGTATACGACGACCCGCGCGGGCTTGCCGCCTACAAGGTCGAAGGCCTGATCGCGTTCGATACGCTGCTCGCCGACGGCCGGCGCCGCCTTGCAACCGAGCAGCAGCTGGTTGGCGATCTCGTGCAGCGCAGCGGGCCGGATGATATTGCCGTCCTGCTGCATTCTTCCGGCACCACGGGCACTCCCAAGGGCGTGCCGCTGACACATGAGAACGTGCTGCAGGGTGTGCGCAATGCTGCCGAAGCCGGATACTTCGAGCCGCATGAGAACTGCTACGCCTATCTGCCCATGGCGTGGGTCGGCGACTTCATCTTCACCCTGACTGGGGCGCTGGCGCTGCGGTTTGTGATCAACATTCCAGAGCGCCAGGAAACCGTGCTGCACGACCTGCGCGAGGTAACACCCACCATGTACCTGGCGGCCCCGCGCGCGTGGGACAACATGCTGACGCGCGTTCAGGTCGCGATCGCCGACTCCACACCTCTCAAGCGGCGCCTGTTCAACTACTTCATGCCGCGCGCCATCGAGATCGAGCGGCGCCGCATTGCCGGAGAGCGTGCACGGCTGGGCGATCGACTGCTGCGCGCGACGGGCGAGGTCGCAGTTTTCGGGCCGTTGAAGGATTTTCTCGGGCTCAGCCGGGCGGCGCGGGCCTATACGGGTGGCGAGTCGATCGGCGAGGACACCTTCCTGTTTTTCCGGGCGCTTGGGGTAAACCTGCGCCAGTTCTACGGCCAGACCGAGACCTCGGCATTGACCGCCGCCCAGCTGGGCGACGACGTCAAGCTGCACACGGTCGGCAAGCCCCTGCCCAACGTGCAGGTTCGCATCGACGAAACAGGTGAAATACTCGTGCGGTCACGCTCGGTCATCAAGGGCTACTACAATGACCCCGACGCCTCCCGGAAGGCGCTCGCCGACGGCTGGTTGCACACCGGTGACGCTGGCTACCTCGAACCGGACGGACACCTGGTCGTGCTCGGCCGTGTCTCGGAGGTGGTGCGCACCGCCGCAGGCGAGCGCTATATCCCGAACTATATCGAGAACCGTCTCAAATTTTCGCCGCATGTGCGCAACGTGGCCGTGATCGGCGCTGGCCGCGCAACGCTGGCGGCCATCGTGTGCATCGACTACGAGGCGGTTGGCCATTGGGCTGAGGCACGCGGCATTTCCTATACGTCCTACGCCGAGCTGTCGCAGCGGCCGGAGATCTACGATCTCATCGCCGGCGCCATTCGGCACGTGAACGGCTCTCTGCAGGAACCCCTGAAGATCCGCCGCTTCGTCAACCTGCACAAGGATTTCGATGCCGATGACGGCGAGATCACGCGCACCCGCAAGATCCGCCGCAATGTCGTTGAGGAGCGCTATGCCTCGTTGATCGACGCGCTCTACGGCGGCCTCACGCACGTCGATCACGAAGCCAAGATTACCTACGAGAACGGCGAAGTCGGGCTCATTCGCCGCACGCTTGCGCTGCGAGAGGTGGAGTAGCGGCATGGACCTCATTCTGCTCGGCGAGCTTGCCATCAATGGTGTCCTGGTTGGCCTGATGTACGGCCTGATCGCGCTCGGCATCGTGCTGGTCTACAAGACATCCGGCCTGGCCAATCTGGCGCAGGGCGCACTCGCCATGGCAGGCGGCTACGTGACGGTGGCGCTGGCGACGCTGGCGGGACTGCCGATGTGGGCAGCCGTTGTTGCGGCCCTGGCCGTGATGTTTGTGTGCGGCATGCTGATCGAGCGCGTCATGCTGCGGCGCATGATCGGCCAGCCGGTCATCATGATCATCATGCTGACCCTCGGTCTCGAAATCTTCCTGCGCGGGGTTGGTCCTGGAATTTTCGGCTCGGCGGTCAACCCGCTGGACCTCGGCATTCGGCAAGCGCCGATCATCGTCGGCGACATCCTCATCAACCGCGCGTATCTGATCGGCGGCGCCATCTCGGCGCTGCTCATCATGGCCACCATCGCCCTGTTCAACTCGCGTCTTGGCGTGCGCATGCGCGCAGTCTCTGACGACCAGACCGCATCCTGGTCGGTGGGTATTCGGGTGGAGCGGACCATTGCCATTGCCTGGGGTCTTGCCGCTGCCCTGGCGACCGCGGCCGGCATTCTGTGGGGCAGCGTGCAGGGTGTGGACTGGTCGCTGTCCTTGTTGCTGATGAAGGCTCTCGCCATCTCCATTCTCGGCGGCCTCGATAGCATTGCCGGTGTGTTGCTGGCCGCTGTCATCGTGGGCGTAGCCGAAAGCCTGGCGACCGGCATCCTCGATCCGCTGGTCGGCGGAGGCACGCGCGATATCGTGGCCTCCGTCATTATTGTGATGACCCTTCTCGTGCGCCCCTACGGCCTGTTCGGCCGCGAACACATCGAGCGAGTGTGAGATGCTGTACCGTCAGGCCGGCATCCGGCATCGTCGCTACGCCGCCGAGCGCCAGCTCTGGCCCCTTACGTTCGACCGTATGCTGGTTGGCGCCGTCGCTTTGTTTCTTCTGGCGGCGCCCTTCACCCTCGATCGCCTTTATGTCAGCGGCTATCTGCTACCTTGGCTGTTATGGTCGAGTGCAGCCTTGGGCCTCAATCTGCTGATGGGCGGCGCTGGCCAAATCCATCTCGGATACGGCGCCGTCATGGCCATCGGCGCCTATAGCTCGGTGCACCTGGTCCGCAACGGTGTGCCGTTCGAACTGGCCCTCATTCTGTCCGGCAGCATGAGTGCAGCGCTCGGCATCATCTTTGGCGCTGCTGCGCTGCGCGTAAAGGGCCTCTACCTCGCCATGTCGACGCTTGCCATGCAATACATCGTCGACTTCACGATAAGTCACGCACCGGGCATCAGCGGCGGCACGCAAGCCTCCCTGCAAGTGCCGCGCGTCAGCGTGCTCGGTATTCCGGTCACGGGTGAGGTTGCGCCCTACTACGTGGCTCTGGCGTTGTGCGCCATCGTTACCCTGTTCATGCTGAACGTGGGGCGGACCAGCTTCGGGCGGGCGCTGGCGGCGATCCGGGAGAAGGACTATGCCGCAGAAATCATTGGCGTCAGCACGTTCAAATACAAGCTGCTGGCATTCTGGACCAGCTCGTTCATCGGTGGCGCCGTCGGTGCTGTACTGGCGGTTTGCTATCTGCGCATCGTCACGCCGGATCAATTCCATCTTGATCTGTCGATCCAGCTGGTGGCCATGGTGATTGTCGGTGGCCTGGGCAGCGTGCTCGGCTCTTTTTTTGGCGCAGCGCTGATCCTGTTCGCGCCCATCTTCTTCAACCATGCCATTGGCATGCTCGCCGCGGGGCTTGGACTGAGCATCTCCACAGACCTGCGCTCGCACATTCCGCTGATGCTGTACGGCGGTCTGATCATCCTGTTCCTGCTGGTCGAGCCGCTTGGGCTCGCCAAGATGTACGACAACGTGAGGAAGTATTTTCTGGTCTGGCCGTTCCGCCACGTCCGAAAGTAACTCGAACCGATCCGGCTGAGCAGGACCGAGCCGGGCGCAACAAGGAGGAATGCTCAATGCACATCGATCGGCGCACGTTCCTGGCAGGTGGCTCGGCCTTGCTTATTGGACAGGTGCCATTGCCAGCCCGCGCCCAGGACAAGCTGATAAAATTCGGCGCTCCGCAGGATTTCACGAAGGTCTACACGTTCGTGACGGCCGAATACAGCCAGGGTCAACGCGACTACATCACGCTTTTCAATGAGCGCGGCGGCATCAAGGGCTTCAAGGTTCATCTCGATGTGATCGACCACGGCAACGACCTGCCGCGCGCAATCGAGGCGTTCGAGCGCTACAAGCGCGAAGGCTACGTGCTCGTCGACCCGCTATCGACGCCGATGGCGCGTGGTCTCGTCACCCGAGCGCTCGAAGACAAGATCAACATGGTCACGACGCTCTCGGGACGCAGCGACGCCGCCGACGGCACCGCCTTCCCTTATGTGATGCCATTGTCTCCCAACTATTGGAGCCAGGCAGCGCTTATCATCGATTTCTTCCAAAAGCAGGACAAGGATCTGAAGGGCAAGAAGATCGTGCTCGTGCATATTGATACGCCGTTCGGTCGCGAGCCGATCCCGATCTATCAGGCGCTGGCGCAGAAACTTGGCTACGAGTTCCAGGCGTTCCCCTATACGCCGCCCGGCAACGACCAGTCGGCGATCTGGCCGCAGGTGCGTCGGGCACGCCCGGACTGGGTGATCTTCTGGGGCGCCGGCGTTGGCCAGACGGTGGCGCTGAACGAGGCCATCCGCAACGGACTGCCGCTGGACCGCATGTCGTCGAGCGTGTGGCTGTCTGAGTCGGACATGGAGGTGGTCGGCAAGGATGCAACCAAGGGCGTTCTCAAGTTCGAGGCGGCGGCCGGCGGCCGCGAGCCCAAGGTCATCCAGGACATTCTCAAGGAGGTGGTGGCGAAAGGCAAAGGTGCAGGCCCTGAAGGCAAGGTCGGCACCAGCTACTACAATATCGGCGTGATGATGGGTGCCATCCAGATCGAAGGCCTGCGCAAGGCATTCGAGAAGGCTCCCGATGGTCCCTACACCGGCCCCTGGCTCAACGAGGGTCTGCGCTCAATTACCAACTTCACCGCCGACGGCCTGTTGCCGCCGATCACCACGACCAAGCAGGACCACCAGGGCGGCGGCCGCGGCCGGATCGCGCGCTGGGATGGCAGCAAATTCGTGGCGCAGTCGGATTGGGGCTCGGCCTACGAGGACGTCGTTTGGGCCGAGATCCGCAAATATTCCGAGGAGTTCAAGAAGAGCGGCAAATGAGCCCCGTGACGCCTCTGCTTGCCCTCAACAATATCGAGGTCATCTACGACCGCGTCTTTCTAGCGGTCAAAGGTGTCTCGATCGACGTCCCGAAGGGTGGCCTTGTCACCCTTCTGGGCGCCAACGGTGCGGGCAAGAGCACCGCGCTCAAGGCGATCAGCGGCCTGCTGGCGCCCGAACGCGGCGAGGTCACCCGCGGTACCATCACGTTCGCGGGCGAGAGCATACTTGCACTCGACCCGCCGACGCGGGTGCGCCGCGGCATCGTTCAGGTGTTGGAGGGCCGACGCGTATTCGGCCACCTAACGCCCATGGAGAACCTGCTGGCGGCAGTATCGAGAAGCCGGGCCAGATCGCACACCAAGACGCTGATTGAGCGTACCTTTGCGTGGTTTCCTCGCTTGGCCGAACGCGCCAAGGCGAAAGCCGGCTACCTGTCGGGTGGCGAACAGCAGATGCTGGCCATCGGCCGAGCGCTGATGACGGAACCTGAGTTGCTCCTGCTCGACGAGCCAAGCCTCGGCCTGGCGCCGTTCCTGGTCGACGAGATCTTCGACATCATCAAGAAGATCAACAAGGAGGGAGGTGTGTCTGTGCTGCTGGTCGAGCAGAACGCGGCAGCGGCGCTGGATGTTGCCGACATGGCCTACTTGATCGAAAACGGTCGCGTCGTCATGAGCGGCACGGCGCAGCTCGTTCGGTCCAATCCCGATGTCGTAGAGTCCTATCTGGGTGGTCACGGCAAGGTCGATTATCTGGCCGTCAAGCACTACCGTCGGCGCAAGCGGTGGCTGACTTGAAGCTGCGCTGCGCAAGCACTCGGCGGTGCCAATGACCGCGCATGTTGCATAGTCTGCATGGCAAGGCCTCAACAAGGAGCGGTTCGATGGCGGAGGCATACATTGTGGAGGCGGTTCGCACGGCTGGCGGACGCCGCGGCGGTAAACTTGCCGGTTGGCATCCTGCCGATCTTGGCGCGCAGGTTCTGAACGCCATCGTCGATCGGTCCGGCATCGACCCGGCGGCGATCGAGGATGTCATTATTGGCTGCGTTACCCAAGCGGGCGAGCAGGCCTTCGCCCTTGGCCGCAACTGCGTGCTCGCATCCAGGTTGCCTGACACCGTTCCGGCGGTCACGATTGATCGGCAATGCGGATCATCGCAGCAGGCCCTGCAGTTCGCCGCGCAAGCGGTCATGTCGGGAACCCAGGACGTCGTCATCGCCGGCGGCGTCGAAAGCATGACGCGCGTGCCGATGTTCTCAAACATCGCTTTGCATCACAAGGAAGGGATTGGCATCGGCCCATTCAGCCAGCACATCAAGCAGCGGTATGGCGTCGACAATTTCAGCCAGTTCATTGGCGCGCACATGCTGGCGGACAAGTACCGGTTGAGCCGCGAGGACCTGGACCGATTTGCCCTGCTGAGCCATCAGCGCGCTGCGGCGGCAACCGAAGCTGGCGCATTCGCAGCCGAGATCGTGCCGATTGCAATCGAAACTGCGGAAGGATCCGAGCAACACGTGCGCGATGAGGGCATTCGCTATGACGCTTCGCTCGAGGCCATAGGGTCGGTAAAGCTGTTGAGGGAAGGTGGGGTCATCTCGGCCGCCAACGCCAGTCAGATTTGCGATGGCGCGTCGGCAGCGCTGGTGGCCAGTGAAAAGGCGCTAAAGCAGTATGGTCTCACGCCGCTGGCACGCATTCACAATCTGACGGTCAGCGCGGGCGATCCCGTCATCATGCTTGAAGAGCCAATTGCTGCAACCAGGCGTGCGCTTGCTCGGGCCGGCATGAAGATCGAGGACATCGACCTGTACGAGGTCAATGAAGCGTTCGCCTCCGTGCCGCTGGCGTGGCTGAGCGAGAGCGGGGCCGATCCCGACAAGCTCAACGTGAATGGAGGTGCGATTGCTCTCGGCCACCCCTTGGGTGCGTCGGGGACCAAGCTGATGGCAACACTCATCCACGCTCTCAGAGCGCGCAGCAAACGCTATGGCCTCCAGACCATGTGCGAGGGCGGTGGCATCGCCAATGTCAGCATTGTCGAGGCACTCTAGCCAAGCGAGCGGTTCAGCCAGCACGGCCGCGCCCGTATGCCGGGCGCGCATGGCTGCTGGCCACGGCCGGCCATTGCGTCGCCGCCGCTGCAGCTAGCCTGGCTGGGCCAGTGCGTAATAGCTGCCATAGGCCTTGATCGCCCGCGCGTGCAACACGTCAAGCGGGATGGCCGCGGTTCCGAAGCGGGAGGGAGCCAGACTGGGGAGCGCAAATTCCGGTGCGCCCTCGACGATCCACTGCGCGAGGGCGCGGCCGGCACCGCCCGATGCGGCGACGCCTGAGCTGAATCCGATACCGAGCCAGACATTATCGAAGTCTGGCGATGGCCCGAGGATCGGCTCGCCATCGGGCGTGAACGGGATTGGTCCATTGACGACGCGTTGCAAACCCATGTCACCGATCACAGGAACGCGGCGCATCGCGGCTTCCAGGATAGGCTCCAGTCGCTGCATCTCATCGGCGAACAGCTCGCAACCGAAGCCAAATGGCATGTCGCCGCTGAAAGCCGGAAGGGTGTCGGGCTCCCAGCCGCCTATGGCGAACCGACCCACCTCGGGCTTCAGGTAGAAGCTAAGATCGGGATCTCTGAGGCCCGGCAGCTCGCGCGGCAGATCGGAGCGCACCGCCGTCACCGCAAACTGATGGCGCAGCGCCGCCACCGGCAGATCGATGCCCAGCATGCGCCCGATCGGTCGCGCCCACACCCCCGGTGCCAGGACGACATGCTCGCAGGCAATGCGCCCCTGGTCGGTGAGCACAGCCTCAACGCGGCGCTCTCGACGCGCAAAGCCCGTCACCATGACGCCCTCGCAGATGCTGGCGCCGAGCCGGCGGGCACGCATTGCCAGGCCGTTACCGAGGCTGGCGGGATCGATGGTGCCGTCGCCGACCACGAACGCGGCGCCGACCACGCCGTCGCTGTCGATCAGAGGAAAAGCCCGGCGTGCCTCGTTCGCGGTTAAAAGCGAAAAGTCGATGCCGTGTGCGCGCGCGATCGGCTCGGCGCGACGATACTCCTGCCAACGCGCCGGCGAGGAGGCCAGCCGCAAAGATCCGACCGGCCGCCAGTCGATGGGCACCTCGGCCGCCAGCGCCTCGAACACGCGCACCGAGGATTGCATGAGCCGTGTCAGGTCGCTGCGCGAACGATACTGGCCGACCAGTCCTGCCGCATGCCAGGTCGAACCATGCGTGACGCCGCTCTTTTCCAGTACCACAACGTCGCGCTCGCCCATCTCGGCAAGGTGCATGGCCGTGGAACAGCCGATCGCGCCTGCACCCACCACGACGATGCGGGCCTGGCCTGGCAGCCGCGCGCTGGCCCCCGCCTCAGACACCCTGGCGATCCCCGTGGGCTTGCGATCGCGACTTCGGTCGCTGCTGTACCGGTTCCGGCCCGGCCAGGGCTGCAAGATACCAATCGATGAAGTGCTGGACGTTGCTCTCGCGGGTCCTGGAGTACGGCCCGGGCGTATAAGCCGGCGATGCGACACCGGCCTGTTGCGCCTCGCAAATCGCCCAGTCCTGCTCGCTGGTGCGCTGCCAGAACGGCAGCAAGCGCTCGGCTG
>Ga0075418_10004058_pt1 | contig 16664 bp, 16 predicted proteins | sample SoiMetdeltSBSDD2_FD_81776 | JGI IMG/M metagenome (GOLD analysis project Ga0075418, IMG submission 81776) | Bulk soil microbial communities from a Populus tree surrounding site in Tennessee, USA - Soil MetaG P. deltoides SBSDD2 | ecosystem: Environmental > Terrestrial > Soil > Tree plantation... | reverse complement strand
CTGCGCAACGTTCGGCCGCGCCATGACTGCGCGGACGCCGTCTCTCGCCAGCGCCTGCCTGACGGCCGCGTTTTCGATCGCCTTGCGCATGCCCACGTCGGCAAGCGCGACCCGCGAGGCGGAATTGTCCACGAGTTCCAGGAGGGCGGCCTCACCAACGGCCTGACGGATCGCCGCGTCGGCCGCCAGCTGCCGCAGCGCCGCTTCAGACGCCTTGTAGATGAGCGCGAGCTCATTGTTGGACCGGAGCGCCGCCGTCTCCACCGGGCGCGCGTTTGCCGCCTGCAGTTCGGCCAGCGCCTTCTTGAACAGTCCGTCGTACAGGTTCCTCAGCTGCGCGCTTTCGAGCGCGCTTCGGACGCCGGCGCTCGCGAATAACTGGTGCAGTTCGACGCGCGCGAGGCCCGCTCGAATCTCGGTGTCCCCGAGCGCTCTGCGGAGCTCGACATCCTGCAGCGCGGCATTCACCTGCGCGTCGGCCAGCAGGCTTCTTACCTCCGGATCGGCCATGACGCGCTCGAACGTGTCGCTCTGCAGGAACTCCTGCACGGCGGCGTCGCCGAGCACGACATCGCTCTCGGAGATCTGCGGCGCCTGATACCGCTGCGCGGCGCCAATGGTGCTCTCCGTTCCCGGGCCGGCAGGCGGGAAACCTCTGACGACGAAGATGGCCAGCAGAATCGCTGCGGCCGCGGCGAGTCCCCACATTGCTTTTCGCGTCATTGAGATTCCCTCCGTATTCGCCCCCGCGTGCGTGCGGTGAACGGTGACGGGGTGATTCGTAATCTGCGACATGACCTTGCGGGTGAAATCCGCCGGCGGTTCGGCCGATCCCAGTTCGTCGAGCATCTGCGACAGCCGGTGATCCGATTCGTGGTCGGTCATTTCGCCTCCAGCGCGGCCAGCATGCCGGCCAGCCGCGTCCGCGCCGTGTGCAGCCGGGACTTCACGGTCTTCTCCGGCAGGTGCAGCGTCTCGCTAATCTCCTGGTACGACAGCTCGGTAAAGTGCCTCAACACGATGACCTCGCGATAATCCAGAGGCAGCGCGAGAATGGCGGCCTGAACGGCTCGCCGGCGCTCGCTGGATTCCAGGGCGTCGGCGGGGGTGCCGGGAACGGCCACATCCGGAGGGAGCGGTTCGTGCCGGGGAGCGTCGCGGCGCGCATTGAGGCATTCGTTGACCAGGATGCGGTAGATCCAGCTGAAAAATCGGCGGGTACTGTCAAACGTCTCAAGCTTCTGGTACGCCTTGATGAACGCGTTCTGGGCCGCGTCATTGGCGGCGTCGTAGTCGCCCAGCATCCGAAGCGAGACAGTGAACAGCACCCGCTGATATCTACGGACGAGGGCTTCGAAACCCTCCATATCGCCTGCCCGGCATCGAGCCACGAGCGCGAGGTCGTCCGCATCTTGATCGACATACACGTTAGGCGCGGGAAAGTTCGTGACAATCGCCATGGGCATCAAGCGACGGATGATATAGTTCCCGGCCCGAATATCCCTAGGGTTTTTCATGGTCTTGCGATGGCCTTTGCGCGTTGACGAAGAACGGCATGACAGCGCACTCGTTCTGGTATTGGCCGGACGGCTGGGCACCGCCTCCGCGGCGCAGTTCGGCGCGGCGGTGGCCGAGGCCGTTTTGCGGGGCGATCGCCGCCTGGTGATTGACCTGAAGGGGGTTGATTACGTGTCGAGCGCGGGGCTGAAGGCACTGGCCACGGCCGCCGGTGCGTGTGCCGAAGCGCGCGGCAGCCTGGCCCTGTGCGGACTCGCGGAGCCGGTCCGGATTGCGCTGGATCTGGGCGGGCTGCTCGCAGATCTGCCGGTGGCACCGTCGCGGGACGACGCCATCGCCCGCGTGGCGGGGCCCTTATAACGTCACGCCGGTCAACGGACCGAAGTGCGCCTCGTAGCGCGCCTGAAACTCCGCCGGAGTATAGGCGTGGCTCTGACCGCCGAGGTGCTCCAGCACATAGGTCGCCGCCACGCTGCCAACCTGGGCGCAGGTCTGGTAAGGCGCGCCGGCCGCCAGTCCTTTCATCAGGCCGCCGCGAAACGCATCGCCGACGCCCGTCGGATCGACAATCCGCGACGGCGGCACCGCCTTCACGTCGGTGCGGCTGCCCTTCTGGTAGATCGAGCAGCCGTCCTCTCCGCGCGTGACGATCAGCGCTTCCGCCTCCTCCAGGACGTCGCCTTCGCTCATGTCCGTCTTCTGCCGGATCAGCTCGAATTCATAGTCGTTGCAAATCACGAGGCGCGCCCCTTCGATGCCTTCGCGCAGCTCGGCGCCGGACATGCGCGCGCACTGCTGGCCTGGATCGAAGATGCACGGAATCCTCAGCGCCCGGCACTCCTCGGCGTACTGGATCATGGCGGCGGGGTCGTTCGGCGAGACGATGACGAGGCCGGGACTCTCGATCGTTCGGAACGAGAGCTCCGCCGCGTGCGACATCGCCCCGGTGTAGAAGGACGCGATCTGGTTGTTCTCGGTGTCGGTGCTGCAGAAGAAGGACGCGGTGAACTTATCGGCGACCTGCCGCACGAGCGACGTGTCCACGCCTGCGGCATCGAGCCAATGACGATACTCGCCGAAGTCCTGCCCGGCGGTCCCCATGAGATACGGACGCTCGCCGAGCAGCGCCAGCGTGTAGGCGATGTTCGGCGCGCACCCCCCGCGCCGCTTGTCCATGGAATCGACGAGGAAGCTCAAACTGACGCGCTGCATGTGTTCCGCGAGAAAGTGCTCGGTGAACTTCCCGGGAAAGGACATCAGGTAGTCGTAGGCGATCGAGCCGGTGACGATCAGTTTCACGACTGTGCCGGCTCCAGGTATTTGCCGATCATCGGCGCCAGGTCCTGCTTGACCTGCGGTGACATCGCCTCCGGACGAGTCACGAGCGCGAACTTCAGCGCCGAGGCACACTCACACGTCCGTTCGTAGGGCAGCCGGCCGACGGCCCCGGCGATGATGTTCTGCGCCATCGTCGCGTTCTGCATCAGCGTCGCGATCACCATGTCCACCGTCACGGAATCGTGGTCGGGGTGCCAGCAGTCGTAGTCGGTCACGAGCGCGATCGTGGTGTAGCAGATTTCCGCTTCCCTGGCGAGCTTGGCTTCCTGCAGGTTCGTCATGCCGATGATGTCCATCCCCCACGAGCGATACAGCCTCGACTCGGCCAGCGTCGAGAACTGCGGTCCCTCCATGCACACGTAGGTTCCGCCCTTATGTATGGTTGCGCCGGCGTCCTTGCCGCTGTCGTGCGCGATCGCGCTGAGGATGCGACAGAAGGGATGGGCAAACGCGACGTGCGCGGCCAACCCCCGGCCGAAGAACGTGCTGACGCGTCCCCGGGTCCGATCATAGAACTGATCCGGAATCACAATGTCCGACGGTTTGTACTCCTCCTTGAGGCTGCCGACCGCGCTGGCGGAAAGGATGTACTGCACGCCGAGCAGTTTCATCCCGAAAATGTTGGCGCGGAAGTTGAGCTCCGACGGCAGCAGACGGTGGCCCGCGCCATGCCGCGCCAGAAACGCGACGCGGCGTCCGCGCAGCGTCCCGATGACGTAGGGTCCCGACGGGTCGCCGAACGGCGTCGTCAGCGTCACCTCTTTTCGATCGGTGACGGCATCCATATCGTACAGGCCGCTGCCACCAATGATTCCGATCTCAACGTTGTCCATGGGTCCTTGTTTATAACACCTGATCGACGTAGCGCCTGCCGTCTTTCTCGCGGATGTAGCCGGCTGCTACCACCGGGTCGTGCTCGAAGAAGATCAAGTACTCGTGATCGATCGCCTCGCGGATGAATCGCTTCTTGAACGCGAGCGTCTCCATCGGGAAGAGGTCGTATCCCATGATCCACGCGTCGCGGATGTGCGCGGTCGTCGGAATCAGATCGGCGGTGAAGACCGCCGTCCTGCCTGCTGATTCGACGAAGAGAATCTGGTGCTGCGGACAGTGGCCGCCGGTGCGGACGACGCGGACGCCTGGCCGAATCGTGCGGTCCTCGTCGTAGAAGTCAACGACGCCAGCATCCTTGAGCGGGACGAAATCATCCGGAATGTAGCTTGCCCGATTGCGCTCGTGAGGATGGGTCGCGTCTTCCCACTCGCCGGCGCGGATGATGTATCGGGCGCGGACAAAGCGCGGCTCGAGCCGGCCGCCCCGCCGTACCGTGGCGCCGCCGAAGTGATCGAAATGGAGATGCGTAGCGAGCACCAGGTCGACGCGGTCCGCCGCGAGTCCCACGGACGCCAGCGCCTCGTCCAGCGCCTGGTCGCGAATGACAGCGTAGATGTCCCGCTGCTTCGCGTCCATCTTGTCGCCGATGCCGCAGTCGACGAGCAGCCGGCCCCAGTCGGCTTCGATCAGCAGCGGCCGCATGGCAAGAAGGATGCGATTGCGGTCGTCCGGCGGCGACTGGGACGCCCACAGCGTTCGAGGCACGACGCCGAACATCGCCCCGCCGTCGAGCCCGAAGAGGCCGTCGTGAACGCTGGTGAGCGCGAGATCCCCGAACGGCAGCCGTTTCGCGGTGAGCGACGCACGCGGCCGGGCTGCCTGCTTCAACTCGACGAGCACGCCATGGGCGGCCGTGGGGTGAATGAAGGCCACCAGCGCCGACTGCGCCCCCGGGCGCGGCTGCTCGTCGATCAGCCGGACGCCCCGCGCACGGAGGTGGTCGAGCGCCGCCCGAATGTCGTCCACCCGCAGGGTGATGTGATGGATGCCCGGGCCCCGCTTCTGCAGGTATTTGGCAATCGGCGAATCGGGCGCGGTCGCCTCGAGCAGCTCGAGCGCGCCCTCTCCGGTTGGAATGACATGCGCGCGCACGCGCTGCGATGCCACCTCTTCAGCGGCTTCGATCTCCAGGCCGAGCGCGTCGCGATAGAACGCCAGGGCGGCGTCGATGTCCTCGACGGCGATCCCGATGTGGTCGAGGATCGCCTTCATTTGTGTGCGCCCGCCAGCAGGTCGCGGGCAACGCTGTACGGATCGAGCTCGCGCGCCGTGATGCGATCGACGAGTCGATCGAGCTCGCCCGCGGGCAGGGACCGTTCGAGGTCCTGCAGCAGCCGCTGCGACAGCAGGTCCCGGAGACGATAAGCCTGGCGTTGACGGCGGCGGACCGCCGTGACGCTGCTCGAGTGCGCGAGGAACTGTCCGATCGCGGCCCAGAGCTCGGCGATGCCTTCGCCAGCAGTCGCCACGGTCTTGAGAATTGGTGGCCGCCACTCGCCTGCCGCGGCCGGCTGCAGCGCCTGGTTCGCCGCAATCGCCTGCACGAGCCTGTCGGCGCCCTCGCGATCGGCCTGATTGACGACGAAGATGTCGGCGATTTCCATGATGCCCGCCTTGAGCGCCTGGATTTCGTCGCCGGTGCCCGGGACCAGCATCACGATCGCGACGTCGGCGGTACGGGCAATGTCGACCTCACCCTGGCCGACGCCGACCGTCTCGATCACGACGATGTCCTTGCCAGCCGCGTCGAGAATGAGGGCGACGTCGCCGGTCGCGCGCGCCAGGCCGCCGAGATGACCGCGGGTCGCCATGCTGCGGATGAACACGCCGGCGTCCGCATAATGGCGCGCCATGCGCACGCGATCCCCGAGCACCGCGCCGCCGCTGAACGGACTGGTGGGATCGACGGCAATGATACCGACGGCTTTCCCATCCTTGCGAATGTCCGCTGTCAGCCGATCGACGAGCGTGCTCTTGCCGGCACCCGGCGGACCGGTCACGCCAACGAGCTTCGCGCGCCCGGTCTTCGCAAAGATGGCCTGCAGCAGCTCGGTGCCGGCGGCGGTGTCGTCTTCGACGAGCGAGATCGCGCGCGCGATCGCCCGTGAATCGCCTGCAATTACGCCGGCCGTAAGGGGGTCGGGAGTCATTTTCCGAGGACACTCGCAATGCGCGCCAGCGGCATCGACGTTGCCTTTCGAATGGCGCCGTGCCGAGACGAAGAAGGGAACGAACCGCGGGATTGGTCTTTCACGTACTCAACCGAGCAGCCAAACGCGCCGTGCTTTTTGAAAGTCCGTTCGACTACGCGGCTTTCGTCCGCCTGCTCGAGAAAGCGGTGGAACGCGGCAACGTCGCACTTTTTGCGTACTGCGTCATGCCTAACCATTGGCATTTAGTGCTCGCCCCGAAAGCGGACGGCGCCGTCTCTGGCTTCATGCACTGGTTGACGACCACGCATGCACGGCGCTGGCAGGATTCTCACGGTTTGACGGGCCTCGGGGCAGTCTATCAAGGACGATTCAAAGCGATCCCTATCCGCAACGATAGCCACTTCCTGTGGGTGTGCAGATACGTCGAGCGGAATCCGGTTCGCGCTTCTCTGGTAGGCCAAGCCGAGGACTGGAAGTGGTCAAGCCTTCACGCACATCATGAGCGAGCAGGATGGCTGGCCGAATGGCCAGTGGCGAGGCCGTCGCGATGGAGAGAGCTCGTCAACATGCCGCAAACACAGGCCGAATTGGATGTGTTTCGGCGCGCTATCCAGCGCGGGGTTCCCTTCGGCGACGACGACTGGACGCAGCAGGTCCGGGAGGCTTTGGGCCTGCTGCCCCGTCAGCGGCACGGCCGCCCGCGCACGCAGCGATTCGAGGGTGTCCTCGAAAAATGACTCCCGACCCCCTTACGCAGCAAGTAACTGCCGGGCGATGACCAGACGCTGGATCTCGCTGGTCCCTTCACCGATGGTGGTGAGCTTCACGTCGCGGAAGAACTTCTCGGCCGGGTAGTCCTTGATGAAGCCGTAGCCGCCGTGGATCTGCACGCCGTCCTCGGCGGCACGCACAGCGATCTCGCTCGAATACAGCTTCGCCATGGCCGCCTCGAGCGTCGTCCGCTTCCCCTCGTCCTTCATCGAGGCGGCGCGAAACGTCAGCAGCCGGGCAGCGTCGATGCGGCCCGCATTCTCTACCAGCTTGGCGCGGATGCTCTGGAACTCGCCGATCGCGCGCCCGAACTGCCGCCGCTCGAACGCGTAGTCGCGCGCCGCTTCGTGGGCGCCCTGCGCCAATCCGACGGCCAGCGCCGCGATGCCGATCCGCCCGGCGTCCAGCACCTGCAGCGCGTTGATGAAGCCCTGCCCCTCCACGCCGAGCAGCTGCGAGCTGGGAATCCGGCAATGATCGAAGATCACTTCGCTGGTTTCGCTGGCGCGCATCCCCAGCTTGTCTTCCTTCTTGCCGGCGCGGAACCCGGGCGTGCCCTGCTCGACGATGAAGGCGGAGATGCCGCGGCTCCCCTTCCCTTTGCTGGTGACGGCCATCACCACGATGAGATCGCCGGAGCGGCCGTGGGTAATGAATTGCTTGGTGCCGGTGATGACCCAGCAATCGCCCTCGCGAACCGCCCGCGTCTGCATCGCCGCAGCGTCGCTTCCGGACGAGGCTTCTGTGAGCCCCCAGGCGGCGAGCTTTTCGCCCTTCGCGAGCGGCACCAGATAGCGCTGCTTCTGCGCCTCGGTGCCGAATGCGGCGATATGCGCCGCGCCGAGCCCGTTGTGCGCGGCCACCGACAGGCAGATCGATGGATCAACGCGCGCAAGCTCCTCGATGCAGACGCAGTAGTCCACCGACGACATCGCCGCGCCGCCGTAGGCTTCCGGAAACTGGATCCCCATCAGGCCAAGCTCCGCCAGCTTGGGCGTGAGCTCCGGGGGATACTGCTGCGCGTCGTCCCATTCGCGAACGTGTGGACGGATCTCTGTCTCGGCGAACTCGCGAACGGAGCGCCGCAGCAGCATTTGTTCTTCGCTCAACCGCAGATCCATGACTGTTCGACCGCCCGACCGATCGTATCATTTGGTATGCGCCAGCTCCTGATCGTGTTGCTGATCGTGCTGTACTCGGCCGCGCCTGCGTCTGCCGACGCGACGGCATTCATCGGCACAACGACCACGCCGGCGAACCGCCCCACCAAGGGTGTGGCGGTGGGCGTCGGCCTGCTGATCGTCGGCTTCGAATTCGAGTACGCCAGCGCCAGTGAATCACTGGAGGACGCCGCGCCTTCGCTCAGGACGGGGATGGGGAACGTCCTGCTGCAGACGCCGTTTCCCGTAGCAGGCATGCAGTTCTACGTGACGACGGGCGCCGGCCTGTATCGCGAGAATCTGGGAGAGCGGCAGGAAACCCACGCGGGCTTCAACACCGGCGGCGGGGCGAAGATATCGCTGCTCGGTCCGCTGCGGGCGCGGCTCGATTACCGCGTCTTCAACCTGCGCGGCGAACCGCTGCACTCGGTCGTCCACCGCATCTACGCCGGCGTCAACCTCGCGTTCTGATCACGGGCCGGCCGGAGGTGCGGGACTCGGAGACGCCGCAGGCGGCGTCACCGGCACGGCCGACGGCGGAGTCAGCAGCGGCGCCGGTTTGAGTGGTGACAGATTGAGCAGTGTCGCGCTCGGGGCCAGCGAACCCGTATATAACTTCCAGATCTCCTGAATCTGATCCGGGTAGGCGTCGGCCAGGATGCGTCCGAGTCCGTATTCCGCTCCCGGTATCGCGGGATCGATCACGAACACGTACATCACGCTGTTATTCGGGCCCGGCTCTGTGACCTTGAACACACGCCATCCCTTCGCTTGTTCGCGTACCCGCTGGTCCGTCGATTTTTCGAAGGCCGCCTGCAGATACCCCATCACCATCTCGAAGTCGACCACTCGGTCGGGACGTACGGTGCTGAAGATGAGACCGGCGGGAGCGGTGAACGTCCTGGTTCCGAGCGGCTGCACCGGGATGACGGGAGCGGGAACGACAGGCACTGCAGTGCCGGGGGCCGGTGCGGCTGGCGCCGGCGTACCCGGCGGTGGCGCCGGCGTGCCGGGCGGCGGCTGCTGAACGGTGCCCACGGGCGGCGCCGCAACCTGCGCGGACGCGGCGGCGCTCATCAGAAAGACGGCCGCGAGCGCGGCAGCAGTGAATCGCATGCACGCTACTGTACATAAAAAAAGCCGGAGGCCTAAAGGCCTCCGGCTACCAAGTCCCAACCGTGCGAAGCGTTACTTCGACAGGTCGACCACGGTCGTGAACGCACCGCCACCCAGGCTCGCCGCGAATGCGTCACGATACTTCTCGAAGATCGCGCGCTGCGCCGCCGGATCGGGGTTCGCCTCGTACAGAATCGCCAGGATCGTGTAGTCAGCGCCCTTCACGACTGGATTGATCATGTGCATGTAGACGACGTTGCCATCCTTCATCGGCGTCGCGCTCTTCACGACTTTCCAGCCGGCCGCCTGCTGCTTGCGCTCAGGCTTTTCCGATTTCATGAGGGCCGCGCTGACGTCCTTCATGATCTGCTCGAAGTCGGCCGTCTTGTCCGGCTTGATGGCGACCGTCAGTATTGCGGTGTCGCCGTCGAAGGTCAGAGTCTTTTCCTGCGCGTACACGGCACCGTCGCCATTGAGCGCTGGCAGCATCAACATCGCGCCAGCCAGTAAGTACCCGGACAGTCGTCGCATCTTCAAGCCTCCTGGTAAGGCGGAAAGGCGTTAACTCTACCCCAAACGTCAACTGATGAAAACGGCCATGATCTCATGAGCAAGAAGCATTCCTGCCCTCGTCAGGCGCAGCGACCGGCCATCATAAAGCAGAACGCCCTGATCCACGAAAGGCTGTAACTCCCGGCCGTAACGCCCCCACACGTCAATCGCATACCTGTCTTTCACGACCGGTAAATCAAGGCCGATATTCAGCCGGAGGCCGGTGAACAGCGCCTCTTCGAGGCGGCCCTCCGCGCTGAGCACGCGCCGCTCGGTCGCCACCTGACCGTCTCCATCGATTGCCGCAATGTACTCCTCTGTGGAGGACAAATTCTTCCAGCGGGCGCCGGCACGGGTGGAGTGCGCGCCGCAGCCGAACCCGAGCCACTCCCCGTCCGTCCAGTATTTCAGGTTGTGGCGCGACTCGCGGCCCGGCCGCGCGACGTTAGAGATCTCGTACTGCACATAGCCGGCATTGTCCATCCTGTCCAGACCCGATACATACATTTCCGCCACATCATCGTCGGGCGCGACCGACCAGCGGCCGCGCGCCATCGCGTCGCGCAGCGGCGCGTTCGGATAGATCTCGAGCATATACATCGAGGCGTGGTCGGGGCCGAGCGCGATGAGCGCGTCCACGGATTCGAGCCACTGGCTCACCGTCTGCTGCGGAAGCCACATCATCAGGTCCAGGGAAATGTTGTCGAAGCCGGCGGCCCGCGCCATGGCAAACGCCTCGCCCGCGCGCGACGCCGAGTGCAGACGGGTCAGGCGTGCGAGCTCGTCGTCGCGGAACGACTGCACGCCGTAGCTGAGGCGGTTGACGCCGGCGGCCCGAAGGCCGGCGAGCCGCTCGGGCGTCACGCTCTCGGGATTCGCTTCGAGGGTCACTTCGGCGTCGGGCGCCAGCACGAACGACTGACGGCAGGCGTCGACGAGCGCGGCGATCTCCTCGGGTTCGAGCAGCGACGGCGTGCCGCCGCCGAAGTAGATCGTGTCGGCGGCAGATCCGTCGCCGCTGCGCCGGATCTCGGCGAGGAGCGCGCGGACGTACCGCGTCTTCAGGCCGGCCTCAAACAGGCCGCGGTTGAAGTTGCAGTAGTTGCAGATGGCGGAACAGAAAGGAATGTGGAGATAGAGCCCGAGCACTTACGACCCTGCGCGGCCTCCAGACCATTTCAGATCTGCCTTCCCGTCGCGCTCGCGCACCTGCGCGCGAGCCTGTCCGGCCGACCGCGACGGCAGCGTGGTCTTCCGCGACGCCTTGGTGCGCAGCTTCCAGAGCGTCACGAGATCGTCGACGCCGCCGTTCGGTGGAAGCTGACGGTAATCGGCGCCGTCCAGATCGAGCAGTTCGCACATCTCGTGCAGACGGGACCGCATCCGGTAGCCGATCCGGCAGAGGAGTGAATCCGGATCGCTCGTGTCGTCGCCCTTTTCCTCGTAATTCGACGTAAACACCGTCGTGCGGCGGGCGCTGTAGCGGGCATTGACGATCAGATTCAGCGTTTCTTCAACCCATTCCGACGTTTTTTCCGCGCCCAGATCGTCGAGCACGAGCATGTCGGCCTCGATCACCGGCCGCAGGACGTCGATTTCCGCCACCTGGTTCGCCTGGTCGTAGGTGCTGCGGATCATCCGCAGCAGGTCGCGGGTGTCGTAGAAGATGCCGCGGGCGCCGCGGGCGGTGATGACCTGCCGCAGGATGGCCACGGCAAGGTGGGTCTTGCCGACGCCCGGCGGGCCGAGCAGCAGCAGGCCGCGCTCGACCACCGGGAATCCTTCGGCGAGTCGGGTGGCGTGCTGGAGCGCCTTGGCGAGCTTCTCGTTGTATGCGGTGTAGTTGGCGAGATCGCAGTGCTGGTAGCGGCGTGGGATGCGCGCTTCGGCGAGACGCCTCGCAGCCGCGGACTCCCGTATGCATTCGCAGCGCGTGACGCGCGCGACACCGTCAACCTCGATCGACTTCCACCCGGTGTCGTTGCAGATCGCGCAGGGCACGACCGGGATCCTAACGTACTTGCGCAGCGCGGTCGCCGCGAACTTACTTTTGACTTTTTACTTTTGAGCTCGAGCTTTGCGCGGCGGCGTCCGGAGTATTGGTCGTGTGCCTTACGAGATCGGTGGGCGATGATTTGACGAGCGCGGTATTCAGACGATGCTCCCAGTCGTCGATGCCGCGGGCGAGCTCGCGCTTGACGTAGTCCATGAACTCGTTGACCTCGCCCTGCATCTCTTCGATCTTGCGGCGCATGTTGAGAATGATCTCCACTCCCGCCAGATTGACGCCGAGGTCGCGCGTCAGCGCGAGGATGGTCTCGAGCTGCTCGAGATCCTCTTCCGAGTACAGGCGCGTGTTGCCTTCGGTGCGCGACGGCTTGAGCAGCCCCTCGCGCTCGTAGAGCCGCAGCGTCTGCGGATGGATGTTGTACTTCTGCGAGACCGCACTGATCATGTAGTAGGCCTTGCCCCGTTCAGCGCGCTTCGCCATGACTGAACCTGACCTAGCCCTGCGGTCCGCGAACGTTTTCGCCGTTGATGCGGCCGAATTCCCGGAGCAGCTCCTTCGAGCGCTCGTCGAGGACCCTCGGCAGCATGAGCCGCACCTCGACGATCAGGTCGCCGCGGCGGCCGTCGCGCGTCGACGGGGCGCCGCGTTCGCGCAGCCGGAACCGCTGACCGGACTGCGTGCCTGGCGGCACGCGGAGACGGGCGGGACCGTCGGGAGCGACGATGTCCAGCCGCGCCCCAAGCGCCGCCTCATGCACCGCGATCGGCAGCACCATGTGCACGTCGTCTCCGTCGCGCCGGAACACGGGGTGCGGCGCGACCAGCGTCGTGATGTACAGATCGCCGGGAATCCCGCCGCGGAGGCCCGCGTTGCCTTTGCCCGCGAAGCGCACGCGATCGCCGTCACTGACGCCGGGGGGAAGCCGCGCCTGCACGGTTTCGCTGCGCGTTTCCTGGCCGATACCGGCGCACGTCTCGCAGGGCCGCGGCCGCTGCTGTCCCGATCCGCCGCATGCGGAGCAACTCCGCGAAAACACCATGTGCCCGCGTACGGTCTGCATGGCGCCCGATCCCTGGCAGACGTGGCAGGTGCCCGTGGTCATACGCGTGCGGCCAGTGCCGGCGCAGGTGCGGCATGTTTCGCGGCGGTTGACGGTCACCGCGCGCGTCACCCCGGCGAGCGCTTCTTCAAATGTGAGTTCCAGCCGCAGATGGAGATCCGCCCCCTGCTCGGGCGCCGGAGGCTGGCTGCCGCGATCGCTCAGGACTTCGGCGAAGAGATCGCCAAACGTCGCGGAATGATCGGCGCCGCGCACCGAGAAGTCGAAGCCCTCGAAGCCGCTGCTGCGCCGCTGACCCGATGGGTCCGATCCGCCGCCCGAGTCGTAGCGCGAGCGGCGATCCGGATCGATCAACGTCTCGTACGCCTCCAGGATTTGCCGGAACCGCGCCTCCGCCATGCGGTCACCCGGGTTGATGTCCGGATGAAATCGCCTGGCAAGGCGGCGGTAGGCCCGCTTGATGTCGGACTCCGTGGCGCCGTGCGGCAACCCGAGGACGACGTATAAATCCATGTCCTATTTCTTCTCTTCCTCCACGACCTCGGCGTCGATGACGTCGCCCTGGGTCGCACCGCCCGCGGCGGAACCGGTCGGGCCTTCAGCGCCTGCGCCCGGCGAACCAGCGCCTGCACCTGTGGATCCCGACTGTTTGTAGAGGTTCTCGGCCGCCTTGTGCTGGACCTGCGTGAGCCGCTCCATCGCGCGGTTCATGGCAGTCGTGTCGTTGGCGGCGATCGCCTGCTTCAGCGATTCGATCGCCGACGCCACCGCCGAGCTGTCGCTTTGATCCAGCTTCGGGCCCATGTCGAGAAGCATCTTCTCCGCGGCGTAGACCGTCTGGTCGGCGCGGTTGCGGGTTTCGATCTCCTCTTTTCGCTTCCGGTCTTCTTCGGCGTGGGCCTCGGCGTCTTTCATCATCTTGGCGACCTCGTCCTTGCTGAGGCCGCTCGACGCCGTGATCGTGATCTTCTGTTCCTTGCCGGTGCCCATGTCTTTCGCCGACACGTTGACGATGCCGTTGGCGTCGATGTCGAAGGTGACTTCGATCTGCGGCACGCCGCGCGGCGCCGGCGGGATGCCGACCAGCTGGAATCGTCCGAGCGTGCGGTTGTCGCGGGCCAGCGGCCGCTCTCCCTGCAGGACGTGCACCTCAACGCTCGTCTGGCTGTCGGCGGCGGTCGAGAACGTCTCGCTCTTGCGGGTCGGGATGGTGGTATTCCGCGGAATCAGCGTCGTCATCACGCCGCCCAGCGTCTCGATGCCGAGCGACAGCGGCGTGACGTCGAGCAGCAGGAGATCCTTGACCTCGCCCGCCAGCACGCCTGCCTGAATCGCGGCGCCGATGGCGACGACCTCGTCGGGATTGACGCCCTTGTGCGGCTCCTTGCCGAACAGATCCTTCACAATCTGCTGGACCTTCGGGATCCGCGTCGACCCGCCGACCAGCACCACTTCGTCGATCTTCGACGGATCCACCCCGGCGTCCGAGAGCGCCTGCTTGGTCGGACCGACCGTCTTCTGCAGCAGATCTTCAACCAGCTGTTCGAAGCGCGCCCGCGTCAATTTCATCTGCAGGTGCTTGGGACCGCTCTGGTCGGCGGTGATGAACGGGAGGTTGATGTCGGTCTCCATCACCGTGGAGAGCTCCATCTTTGCCTTCTCTGCGGCTTCCTTCAGCCGCTGGAGCGCCATGCGGTCCTTGCTCAGATCGATGCCGTCGCTCTTTCTGAACTCCGCGATGATCCACTCGATGATCCGCTGGTCGAGATTGTCGCCGCCGAGGTGCGTGTCGCCATTGGTCGCCTTGACCTCGACGACCCCTTCGCCGACTTCCAGGATCGAAATGTCGAACGTGCCGCCGCCGAAGTCGTAGACGGCGATCGTCTCGTCCTTCTTCTTGTCGAGTCCATACGCGAGCGCCGCGGCAGTCGGTTCGTTGACGATGCGCATCACCTCGAGGCCGGCGATGCTGCCGGCTTCCTTGGTGGCCTGGCGCTGCGCGTCGTTGAAGTAGGCCGGGACCGTGATGACGGCCTTGGTGACTGTCTGACCGAGGTACTCTTCTGCCGCCTGCTTGAGTTTCTGCAGGATCATGGCGGAGATCTGCGGCGGCGCGTACTGCTCGTTCATGATCTTGATGCGCACGTCGCCGTTGGCGGCCGCCGACACCGAATACGGCACCATCTTCATTTCTTCGTTCACTTCATCGAAGCGCCGGCCCATGAACCGTTTGATCGAGAAGACGGTGTTCTCGGGGTTCGTCACCGCCTGCCGCTTGGCGACCTGCCCCACGAGACGTTCACCGGTCTTGGTGAACGCGACCACTGAGGGGGTGATGCGACTGCCTTCGGGGTTGGTAATGACGACGGGCTCGCCGCCTTCCATGACGGCCACCACGGAGTTGGTGGTGCCGAGATCGATGCCGATGATTTTGCTCATGTCGTCGCGTCCTTCGCGCGGTCGGTCGGCCGTCGTCCCGCGCCTCGGCGGGAAGTTTTAGGCCGTTTTCATTATGAAATCTGAGTGGACCCCAGTCAATGTGAACCGGGGTCAGACCTGGGGTCAGACCGAGGGTCAGACCTGGGGTCAGACCGAGGGTCAGACCCAGGGTCGGACCGTCGGTCTGACCCTCGGTCTGACCCCTAAGCCCAACCCCTAAGCCCAACCCCGGTAATATGTAGAGAAGCAATGACCCAGCGCACGATTGTGATCCGCGTAGCCCGGCAGGCCGGGCTCGTGGTCCTTTTTGTTGCGATGGCCCTCCTCGGCACGCTGAGCGGGGTCCTCTTCGCCTACGCCGACGACCTCCCTGAAATCAGCGCGCTCGACAGCTACGAGCCGCACACCATTACCCGCGTCATGGCCCGCGACGGCCAGGTGATCGGCGAATTCGCGATCGAACGGCGCGTCGTCATCGGCTACGACCAGATGGCGCCGGTGCTGCGCCAGGCCATCATTGCCAGCGAGGACGCGGAGTTCGAGCAGCATTTCGGCCTGAGCATTTCCCGCATCGTCATCACCGCGATCAACGACCTGATCTACGGACAACGGTTCGGCGCCAGCACGATTACCCAGCAGGTCGCGCGCATGCTGTTCCTGCAGGACTACATGCAGGGCGGCGTGTTCCAGCGATCCGGCGTTCGCGGCTTCGAGCGCAAGATCAAAGAGGCGATCGTTGCCGTGCAGCTCGAAAAGCGCTACACCAAGCGCGAGATCTTCACCTTCTACGCCAACCACGTGACGATGGGGCACGGCGCGTACGGGGTCGAGTCCGGCGCGCGCCTGTACTTCGACAAGCCGGCGAAGGATCTGACGCTCGAGGAGGCCGCGACGATCGCGGCGATCGTACAGACGCCCGCCCGTCTCAGCCCGTTCGTCAATCCTGATCAGGCGCTGGCGCGCCGCAACAACTACGTCCTGCCGCGCATGGCGGACGAAGGCTTCATCACCCGCGAGGAGGCCGACGCCGCCGCCGCGCGCCCGCTGGTCGTCCAGGGACAGGCGACGCCCGATCGATCGATTGCGCCCTACTTCGTCGAAGAGATCCGCAAGGACCTCGAGGAGAAGTTCACGGCGGACGAGCTCTACCAGGCAGGCTTCCAGGTGCAGTCGACGCTCGACGCCGAGCTGCAGGAGGCCGCCAATCTGGCGCTCGACCAGGGACTGCGCCGGATCGACAAGCGCCGCAGCGGCTACCGCAAGCCCGCGCGCAACATCACGTCGGAGGGGCACGCGCTGGACCGATTCACGATGCCCCGCTGGTCCCAGCCGATACTCGAAGGCGACGTGGTGCCGGCGGTCGTGATGGATGCGCCCCGCGGCGGCGCGGCGCGCATCAGGATCGGCGCGCACGAGCTCGATCTGCCTGCGGCCGCGTTCGCGTGGACGCGGCGGACGTCCGCGGCCGACCTGTTCAAGGCCGGTGATGTGATCGAGGTCGCCGTTCGATCGGCGAGCGGCGGCGTGCCGCAGTCAGTTGCGCTCGAGCAGTCGCCGATTCTGGAAGGCGCGCTGGTGGCAATCGACAATCGCACCGGCGAGATCCGGGCGATGGCCGGCGGGTTCAGCTTCGACCGCAGCAAGTTCAACCG
>Ga0075418_10004057_pt1 | contig 16665 bp, 19 predicted proteins | sample SoiMetdeltSBSDD2_FD_81776 | JGI IMG/M metagenome (GOLD analysis project Ga0075418, IMG submission 81776) | Bulk soil microbial communities from a Populus tree surrounding site in Tennessee, USA - Soil MetaG P. deltoides SBSDD2 | ecosystem: Environmental > Terrestrial > Soil > Tree plantation... | reverse complement strand
CCGGCGCCGGGCCGCGGCGATCGCGTCGCCCGCGCGGGTGTGTGCCTTCTCGCGCGTGCGCAGCTCGAGGAGCTGTCGCTCGAAGTCGTCGTGGTCGGTGACGGGCGGGGCTGGCCTGGTCATTCTTCCTCCTCTGTCGACTTGGGAGATCAAGGCCGCGGCGCTGGGGTTGATGTCCCGATCTACCATCGCCCCCCAAGCCGCCGGCAAAGATCTCGCAGGTCCGACGGCCGAACAGGAACGCGTCGGCGCGCTCGTGGACCTGGTTCATCAGCTCAGCTGATGGATCACCGGCGCAAGCGTGGTCTCCGATCCTCCGGTGAAGATGATGTAGCTGAACCCGTAGTCCTCCTGCATCCGCTGGAGCTCCTCGCTCACGTGGTCAAGGGAACCGATGATGAACAGAGGGGATGCAGCGATGTGCTCAGGGGGTTGGCCGAAGCGGCGTGCAACTGCCTCGAGCGCCGTCGACCTGTCGTCGGTCACCATGGTGAGGGGTGCGATGCTGAGCTCGATCTGATCGAAGCGGGGCCCTGCGGCGGCGCGCACCCAGTCGATGCGCTCACGGGTGGCGTCGCGGGTCGCGGCTGCGACGGCGTCGGCCCCGAACGCTCCCCCTCGGATCGGGACGTTGACGCCGACGGTGTCGGCGTGCTGCGCCGCGAGCGAGAGCACACGCTTGCCACCTCCGCCGATCAGCAGCCGTACCGAGGCCTTGCAGGTCTCCGCAACTGCCGGCGCGACTTCGGCACACAGGAACCTGCCCTGGTGGTGGACAGGCTCGCCGGCCCAGAGCGTGCGGAGGATGGAGACGTACTCGGCGAGTCGTTCGATGCGCACGGCCGGCTTGTCGAACGTGAGGCCGGCCGCTGCATAATCCGGGGCGTCCCAGCCGGCACCGATGCCGAGCTCGAACCGATGTTCGGACAGCAGGGCGAGGGTGGCCGCTTCCTTGGCCAGCATGAACGGGTGGCGAAGGTCGGCCGCAATCACCAAGGTGCCGAGGCGCAGCCGCGTGGTTGCTCCAATCGCAGCCGTCAGCGCGAGAAGAGGTGCGTACGCGCTGTCCGCGTGGTCGGTGAGAGTCACGGTCGAGTAACCGATGTCCTCGAGTTCGCGTACCTTGTCAGCCCAGCCCTGGGGGTCGCGCGGCAATGGAGCATGCGGCGCGAACCGCTCGGACAGCATCACACCGAACCGGAACGGTCGACTGACCAAGACATCTGCCTCCTGGCTCTCCCAGCAATCTGTCGCCAAGGAAGCTAGGTACGGCGCTGGCGGCCCGCTTCCAGATTCGTGCCTGAATCGTCGCCTCCGGGGCGGGTCCAGCCGAGGCGGAGTTGGGAGCGAAGACGCGAGGGCGACACACCCAGTCGGCTACGGAAGACATCGGAGAGGTGGCTGGGACTGGCGAATCCAGCTTCCATCGCGAGATCGGACAGCGGCTCGTTCTCTGGGAGTCGGGCCAGCACGAACCTCAGCCTGAGGTCGGTCCGGTACGCGTGGATGGATCGACCGGTCTCGGCACCAAACACCCGTGCGAGGTGTTGGGGGGCCGCGCCCACCTCATGAGCCAGTCGCTCAAGCGGCAGCGTCCGGTCACTGAACGAGACCGCGAGATGCTCTCGCACCGCGTCCGCTAGTTCCTGATGCCGGCGTCGTGTCCGCGGCCGCCTGCTCGCGACCCCGCTGTTGCGCTGTCCGACGCCCGGCAGGGTCGCGGTGACCAGCCTCAGCCCGCGTTCGACGTGGTCGAGGTCCGAGCGATCACCGGGGTCGATGTGACGCAGGAGGTGGGCAAGCCGCCACGCGTCGCGCAACGCCTCGGTGGGCGCCGGGCCCAACCTCGCCGTTCCTCGGGTCAGCTCGTCGCCCACACCGATCCGAGCAGCGCACTCGGACGTGAACGCCACGAAGACCGTCATCTCCTCGACGGCGTAGAGATCGTGGCGCCGATACACCTGCCAGGACGGACACAGCACCACCTCGTTGGGTGTCACGACCTTCGTGCCGCTGCCTTCGAACTCCACCCGTTGCGACACGTAGCTGAACACGAGGTGATGGTCCGGTCCGACTGTCACCGGCACCCAGTCCAACGCATCGGCGGGCATCCGGCTCAACCCGATCGCCAGCCCGGAGTCCAACTCCATCAGCTGCGCGAACCCATACCGGACCATCGGTCCATCACCCACCAGGCCGTCGATCTCACGGTCCATCGTCCAGTCCCGGCAGAGAGGCCGAGGTGGTGTTGCGGACGTCGCACGGTGGAGCCCACCCATCGCGTCGTCGGCCGGGTCGCGCCCGACGTGACGATCCTCTCCCGATCTCTCGACAGATAGAACTCGCCGCGAGCTCGGGTTCGACCCAGTGTTCACTGATCGAGCAGCGCCATGGCGCGGAACCGCTGCTCCGATGCCGCCGCCCGGAACCGGGCCGCACCATCGTCATCACCCATCAACTCGGCAGTGTCGGCAAGTGACTCGAGTCTGTCCGCTGCCCCGACGAACTCTCGCAGGGACCGTTCCCGGCGCTCTTCGTCCATCCAGTCCTTCCTAGTGGAGCCAGACCTGCACTGGGTGGCGCCCCCGGTAGCCAGTCCCGACGACGCTATCGGCGCTCGGTCGGCGGGCCCCGATAGACGACTCGACGCACAGGTCCCCGGATTCCAAGATGGGACGATGGATCACGCCGCGGTGGACACCTGGATCGCCGGCTACGAGCAGGCCTGGAGGAGCCCCGGCGTCGAGCGGCTCGCCGACCTGTTCGTCGCAGATGCTTCGTACGTCGCCTCGCCCTGGCGCGACCCCATCGACGGACTCGACGCCATCGGCCGCTTCTGGGAGGCGGGGCGGGAAGGGCCGGACGAGCCGTTCGACATGACCAGCGAGGTCCTGGCGGTCGAGGATGATGTGGCCGTCGCACGGGTGGAGGTCGTCATGCACGAGGACGGGACCCGATGGCGCAACCTGTGGATCATGCGCTTCGCATCTGACGGCCGGTGCACGGCCTTCGAGGAGTGGACCTTGGCCCCTGACCAGCCCGGCGAGTGAGCCTCGGTCTCGTCATCGGTCTCACCGGCCGGCTCGGTGTCCATGCCGTGACTGACTCGCATCGGTCCTGACGGCCGACGCGCGACCACGGTCTGTGGTCTTCGTCACGTTGCGAGGTGTCTTTATTAACGGCCAGTAGCATTCACCTATCGGTCGTCGGACCTCGCTGCTTGCGGGCGCACGACCGGATCGGGCGGACGAACCCCTGAGATGACTTGGCTCTCTCGCGCCGTCATGTGACCCGAATCGATCGCGACCGAAGCCAAAGAGGGCCTCACCCATGCAGACCAAAGCCGAACCAACAAACATCGCCTCACGTGTGGGAGCGCTCCCACGATCGGCCGGGCGCGGACTCCTGGTGACGCTCATCCCCGCGCACAACGAGGCCGAGGCGATCGGGGAGGCCATCCGCCACCTGCACGAGCAGGAGTTGCAACCCGACCTCATCGTCGTCTGTGCCGACAACTGCACCGACGACACGGCCCGCAGGGCCGAGGCGGCCGGCGCACACACCTTCGAGACGGTGGACAACGCGCACAAGAAGGCGGGTGCCCTGAACCAGGCGCTCGACCAGGTGCTGCCCGAGCTGCAGGACAACGATGCCGTCCTGGTCATGGACGCCGACTCGTTCCTCGCCCCCACCTTCATCGCCGAAGCACAGCGGCACCTCCGCGGTGGTGTCGGTGGGGTCGGGGGCGTGTTCACGGGGCGATCCGGTGGCGGCTACGTCGGCATGCTGCAGCGCAACGAGTACGCGCGCTACGCGCGGGATGTCGCCCGCCGGAAGGGCAAGGTGCTCGTCCTGACCGGAACGGCCACGCTGTTCTCGGTCCGGACCCTCCGCCATGTCGTCCGGGCGCGGGCCGAGGGCCTGCTGCCCGGTGCAGCGCAGGTCTACGACACCCAGGTGCTCACCGAGGACAACGAGCTCACGCTGGCGCTGCTCCACCTCGGCTACAAGGTCATCTCGCCCAAGGGTGCCCGCCTGACCACCGAGGTCATGGAGTCCTGGGGGGACCTCTACCGGCAGCGGCTGCGCTGGAAGCGCGGCGCTCTCGAGAACCTGCGCCAATACGGCCTGACGCGCGTGACCCTGTCGTACTGGTTCCGTCAGCTGGCCACGTTCTTCGGCGTCATGGTGACGGCTGCCTACCTGATCTCCCTCGCCTTGTCGGTCAGCGTGGACCACACGCTCAACCTCCAACCGCTCTGGTTGGGGGTGACCGCTCTGTTCATCACCGAGCGTGTGGTCACCGTACGCGCCCGCGGACTGCGCCACATGGCGCTCGCGGCGACGCTGACCGTCGAGATGAGCTTCGACCTCTTCCTGCAAGGGGTCCACGCGAAAGCGCTCTTGGACACCCTGACCGGCAACGAAAGGAGGTGGTAACTATGTATGACAAAGCTCTCGTAAGTGGGGGCGCCGCGACCCTCGCGACGCTTCCCGTGACTGGCTTCAGTGTGCTCTGGTTCGTGATCGCGGGCTTCGCCCTGTTGATGGCGGGCGGCGCGCTCCTACGGATCGCGCCCCGCCGGCACGGCTGAGCGAAGGAATGTGACCTGGCGCTGACGGGACCAATGGCTCGTCGGCGTCAGGGACCGCAAGTACCCTGGAGACTTACGACACGTCGAGTGGTGTTTCGTTTCCCAGCCAGGGCGGCCCTCGCGCTCATTGCACTGGTGTTCGCGCTCCCGGTGGCGGCCTGTGGCGAGGACGAGGTGTCGCGCATCCCGGTCATCGCCTATCACGGCGTGACCACCGATGAGGACGAGGTGCAGGACGTAGCTGACCCTCGCTTCTTCGACGTGCGGTTGCAGGCGTTCGAGGCGCAGATGGAGTACCTGCACGAGGCCGGCTACCACTCGATCACGCCCGACCAGTACGAGAAGTGGGTGTACGGCGAGGACGTGTCGCTTCCCGCCAAGCCGATCCTCATCACCTTCGACGACGGCCAGACATCGGCACAGCTCGCCACACCCGTCCTCGCGCAGTATGGCTTCGTCGCCGCGTTGTATGTGGTGTCCGGATTCGCGGACGGCGACTTCGGTGGACCGAACGGCGAGCCGGGGTGGTACCTCACATGGGACGAGCTGGGGGAGATGCGATCCACCGGCCGCTGGATCATGCAGTTCCACGCCGGTCCGATGGGACACGCCTACATCGACGACCCTGCCTATCCCCAGTGTCATCACTACTACCCCTGCCGGTTCGGCCAGGACGATGCGACCTACCAGGCGCGCGTCAAGTCCGACGTGGCCCAGGGTCTCGGGGCCATGCGGTCGGTCTTCGACCTCCCGTCCGGCTGGCGCGGGCCGACGTTCGCCGTTCCCTGGGACGACGCGGCCACGGCCGAGACGGCGATCGAACCGTGGCTGGCCGCCTACTTCGCCGACCAGTTCCCCGTCGTGTTCGTCCAGGACAGCTACGCGGGCAACGTCGACAACCAGCGATTCCGCTTCGAGATCCACAATCCGTTCGACCTGGACCGGTTCAGGTCGGGCCTCGATTCCCCGGACTTCGCTCGCCCCTGACGCGCTAGCGGAGGTGGGTGACGTCGGTAGGGGTCGGCGCAGCGGGGCGGCGCTCGGCGGGCGTCCTCGGCCGGGGCTCGCTAGCCGTCATTGCGAGGGCGCTCGTGGTCTGTCCGGTCGATGTCCGTGACCTCGCTCATGCCCCACAGCTCCATGACCCGGCAGACCGCGGGCGATGGCCGAAGGAACACGGTCTCCAACCCCGCGTCAGTCTGGGCCTGCCACGCCTGCACGAGGACCCTCAGCCCGCCGGAGTCGATGAAGGTCGTCTCGGAGAGGTCGATCACCAGCCGCCGGCCAGGCCGTCGGGCCTGCTCGATCACCCGGTGGAGGTCGGCTTCTGCCGTCGTGTCTATCTCACCCGCGAGGAGAACCACTGGCTCGCCGTCGATGTCGGCCAGTGTCACCCGGTAGCTGTCGCGATCGGCCAAGGCATCAGCCTCATGCTGCTGTCGGTGGCGCGGCACCTTCCCCGACCCACATGATGCCAGGCCCACCGAAGTCGGGGCAGCAACCACTGGCTCACTCAGGCCACGACGAGCTGCGGGGAGTCGACCTGCGATGCCCACCACACCACCAGTCGTCGCGAGTGGCGGCGAAGGTGGTGTCCTCGATGCCGTGGATGGTCATGGTGATGTGGACGGCTCCCGGGCGGTCCGAGTCGAGCATCTCCCGCGTCGCCAGGATGACCAGGCTCGGGCCGTGGTCGTCGTCGACCATGCCTCGCTGGAAGCGATCCTCGTACCACGGTGTGCCGGGCAGGCGTTGCTCGAAGGCTCCGCACAGGTTGGCAGCGACCGCCTTGCCGTCGAGGAAGATGGTCCGCCGCTCGACGGCGGGGTGCCGCCCCAGGTAGTCCTGCATCCGCTGGAACAGACTGTGCTTCTCCATGCCAGCCAGTGTGAGGTCTCGCCGGTGGGGGCGAAATCCGGCCTCCCTCCGAAACGGCTCTCGGGTTAGCCCTACCTGGATCCTGATGCTGGTCGGTCTATGGCCTGTCAGGTACGTCGATCGCGGCGAGGTCGACGTCGGGGGGAGCACCCGCGCTGGTCCACGATGCGGAGTCGGCGTCGGGCATGGATTCCTGCTCATCGGGCTGCGGTCGGCCGGAGGGTGGGTCGACCCGCGTCGCTTCGGTCATCCCGACCTGATCGGGGCGGAGCGCTCCGGAGCCTCGGTCACCCGTGCTCTGGCCGTCGCAGGGCATCAGCTCCTCGAGGTTGTTCGGCGCCGAGGTCGCGTGGGCGTTGTCGGCGAAGCAGTTGTGGGCCCCTTCCTGGTCGAAGACCGCCAGATCGGCCAGGCCGGAGCCCTCGATCGCATTGCCGCGCACCCGGTTGCCGGTGGGCCACCACTCCTGCTCCACGTCGCCCACCTGGCCGGACTCGTCGATGGCGGGCTCGGTGACCAGGATCACCCCGATGCCGCTCGTCACGTGGTCGAAGACCCTGTTGCGCTCGATCACGTTGTCGTTGCCCCCGACGACGAGGATCCCGTTGCCACCGGCCAGGATCGACTCGCCATCGATCGGCAGGTCGAGGTACTCGTCGTAGTTGTTCGAGTGGACCAGGTTGCCGACGACCGTCGTCTCCCGTTCGGGCGGATCCTCCTCGTAGCTGCTGCTGTTCGGCACGATGCCATTGCGGTTCTCACGGAAGGTCGAGTTGACGATCAGCAGATCGCCGCCGGCATTGGTGCCCGAGTAGCCGCTGCGGTTGTACGCGGCGACCACGTCATCGATCACGGCATCACACGGGAAGCACTGGCCGATGTAGAAGCCGGCGTCGGGATGCCCCGAAGCGAACGAGTGCTCGAACAACCCGATGGTCGAGTCGAAGGCGTAGATGCCATAGCTCCCGTTGTCGTAGGCCGTGAGATAGGAAGCCCGGTAGCGCTCGACTCCGGTCCAGAAGAAGCCGTTGACGGTGTAGTTCCGGGCCGTCATGTTCTCGATGGCCACGCCGTCGGCCTCGAGCACCCGGATGCCGTTCTCCTCCTCGAGCTCTCCATCCAGGATCACCCGATTGCGGTCGAGACCACGGATCACGAGGTCGTCGGTCTCGACGTCGACCGACTCGTGGTACTCCCCGGGCGCAACCAGCACGAGGTCACCGGGAGCAGCGGCGTCCACTGCGTCCTGGATCGTGCCGTACTCGTCGGGCACCGCCCGAACGTCCTCACGGGCCCCGTCGATCACGCTGCCGCTGGCGTCGTCGTCACCGCCGCCTCCGCATGCCAGCACCGCCAGCGGCAGCAGACCACCGAGCACGCTCAGCTCGGCGATGCGCCGCCGCCGCTCGCATCGCTGCCGACGGCGGCCAGCCCACCGCGCTCGAAGCATCGCTACCCCCGGGGTCATCACCGCTGTCTCGCCTGCTTGGCCTGTCTGGCCTGTCTCGCCTGTCTCGCCTGTCTCGCCAACATACGTCCGTCCTGGCGTCCGCCCGGTGCGGCCGCCTGGGGCGTGGCTACGATCGTCGTGGCGGCCGTCCGCGCCGAACCTCCGGCAAGCCCGACTCCAGCCGGGTTTCTCGATGGAGGCAAAGGGAGGCACACCTCTCGGGCGGGGTTGTGATCGTCGATGGTGCTGGTCCTGTTGGCAGCTGGAGGTCGGCAGGACGCGGCGCAGGAGACGACCATGACCAGACAAGCCGACTTCAAGCGGCGGGTGCGGGCCCGCATGGCCAGGACCGGTGAGTCCTACGCAGCGGCTCGGCTCCGCGTCCTCGCGGATCGTCCCGCGGGTGGCCCAGCGCCGACCGGTCGCGTGCTGCACGTGACCCACGGCGACATCACCGTGTCGGGCTTGCGTGGGACCGGACTCGTGGACACCGTCATCGCGTGGCGCGATGTCCTGCACGAGGGTCCGGTGCCCGACCTGCCCGACGAGGACCTGCGACGGGTGCGTGCCGCCTTCCTGGCGGGTGAGAACGCGGCTGACCTCGGCACCGTCGCCGAGTTCGCGTGGCGGGACAAGATGATCGCGGACCACCGCGACGGCGACTACGTCCTGTGGTTCGAGGCCGATCTCTACGACCAGCTGCAGGTGGTCCAGATCCTGGCGAGGCTCCGCGAGCTCAGCGTGCCGCCCGACCGGATCACGCTCATCTGCATCGGGGAGCACCTCGGGATCGCGCACTTCGGTGGATTGGGCGAGCTGAGCTCCGAGCAGCTCAGCCAGCTCCCGGCGATCGCAGCCACCACGCTGACGGACGCGGCCCTGGACTACGCGACCCGGGCCTGGACCGCGCTGCGGGCGACGGATCCCGCGGGACTGGGCACGATCGCGGCCACGCCGTCACGCGAGCTGCGGTTCGTGGCCGAGGCCTTCGGCCGGCTCGGCCGCGAGTACCCCTCCACACGCGACGGGCTGTCGCTGACCGAGCGGCGCATCCTCGCGGCCGTGGCGGAGGGCGATGGCGCGAGTGCGGGCCCGGCGACCGCGGGCCAGGTCTTCGTCCGTGTCGGCGCCCGGGAGGCCCGGCCGTTCCTCGGCGACGGCTGGTGCTTCGACCGGATGACCCGCCTCGTCCAGGCGCCCAACGCGGTGCTCGAGGCCGACCCGCCGGCCCCGGTGGACGGGCACACGCGCCTCTCCCTGACCGACGTCGGCCGCCGCCTCCTCGATGGCCGGGAGGACCATGTTGCGCTCAACGGCATCGACCGCTGGATCGGCGGCGTCCACCTGACGGGCCGCGCCGTCGCCTGGCGCTGGAACGAGGGCACCGAGTCCGTCACCCCCACCCCAGCCTGAACCCCCCGCCGACGCCCGAGCTAGGCACCGACAGCGGTCTTTGAAGGCGAATGGCCCTCTAGGGGCCGATGGCCTTCAAAGAGCGCGGCGACGGACGGGTGCGGCGGCCACCTGGGGTGGCGGGGGGTCGTACCATCGCCGGATGGGTGACCGCTCCAGCGTCCTGCTCCGCCGGAGGCTGGTCGATCACCTCCGGCGGCAGGGGCTGGTCCATGATCCCCGGGTCGAGCAGGCTTTCCTCGACGTGCCCCGCGAGGTGTTCGTGCCCGGGACCCTCGCTCGGGAGGGGCTGGTGGCCGTGTACCGGGACGACGCCATCGTCACGCGGCGTGATCCCGAGACCCGGGCGGCGCTGTCGTCCTCCTCGCAGCCGGCGATCATGGCCATCATGCTCGAGATGCTGCGCGTGCAGCCCGGGCAGCGGGTGCTGGAGATCGGCACCGGCACCGGCTACAACGCGGCCCTCCTCGACCACCTCGCCGGCCCGGGCGGGGTGGTGGTGAGCATCGACCTGGACGCCGGCACGGTGCTGGCCGCCGCCGACGCGCTGCGATCGCTCGGCCTCCCCGTCCGGCTCGCGGTCGCCGACGGCGCCCTGGGCCTCCCGGGCCTCCGGCGGCCGGGCACGGCGGTCGACAGGATCATGGTGACCGCCAGCACGTCGGTCGTGCCCCGATGCTGGTACGAACAGCTGGCCGAGCGGGGTCGGCTGGTGGTCCCGCTACGGCTGAGCGACGAGCTCGAGCGGGCCCACGCGGTCTCGGCCCTGGTGAAGGTCCCGGGCGGGTTCGACGCCGTCGACGTCACACCGGGCGGCTTCATGCCGCTGCGGCGCCACGATGGCTCCACCCTCGGTGCGCGACAGCCGAACACCGGTGGACCCGAACCCATCGACCCCGAGCGACCGGTCGACGGCGGCGGGAGCAGCCCCCTCGCCCGGGTCACCCGGGACGAGATGGATCGGCTGGTGATCAGGGTCCGCTACACGGCATACGCGGCCGAGCGGCCGGCCGGTCGCTGGCTGTTCGACCGCGGCGACCACCAGATCGCCGTCGACATCCGCTAGTGGCCGACGACCGATCACCACTCGACCGCCGGACGGACGGCCGCTCCGAAGTGCGCCGAGACGCTCCGCCTAGCGCCGGGCGGCGAGCAGCTCGGCGATCTGGACCGCGTTGAGCGCAGCGCCCTTGCGCAGGTTGTCGTTGGACACGAACAGAGCCAGGCCGTGCTCGACGGTCGGATCCCGTCGGATGCGGCCGACGTAGCACGGATCCTTGCCGGTGGCGGCGAGGGGTGTCGGCACGTCGACCACCTCGACGCCCGGTGCCGCCGCCAGCAGCTCGGCCGCCGCGGCGGGCGAGAGGGGGCGCTCGAGCTCGGCGTTGATCGAGAGCGAGTGCCCGGTGAAAACCGGCACCCGCACGCAGGTGCCCGAGATCGGGAGATCAGGGAGGCCCAGGATCTTGCGGCTCTCGTTGCGGAGCTTCTGCTCCTCGTCGGTCTCGCCGCTGCCGTCGTCGACCACCGACCCGGCCAGAGGCAGGACGTTGAACGCCATCGGCGCCGCGAACTTGGATGGCGGCGGGAACTCGACCGCCCCGCCGTCGAAGGCCAGCGCCGCGGCCTGGTCGGCGACCTTGCGCACCTGGTCGTCCAGCTCGGCCACCCCGTCGACGCCTCCGCCGGACACCGCCTGGTAGGTGCTGATCACGAGTCGTTTCAGCCCGGCGGCCCGGTGGAGCGCGGCCAGCACGGGCATGGCGGCCATGGTCGTGCAGTTCGGGTTGGCGACGATCCCCCGGGGCATGTGGTCGAGCGCCTCCGGGTTGACCTCGGACACCACGAGCGGCACGTCGGGGTCCATGCGCCAGGCCGACGAGTTGTCCACCACCTGCGCTCCGGCCGCGGCGACCACCGGCGCCAGCTCCTTGGCCGTGTACTTCCCGGCGGAGAACAGGACGATGTCCAACCTGGCGTAGTCGGCGCCGGTGGCCTCCTCGACCACGACCTCGCCGTCGCCCCACGGCAGCCGGCGGCCCGCCGACCGGGCCGAAGCGAAGTACCGCATGTCCTCGACCGGGAAGCGGCGCTCGGCCAGGACCTGGCGCATGACCTTGCCTACCTGGCCCGTCGCGCCTACGACTCCAACCCGCATGGCTCTCCCTTCCCCCTGGATCGGTGCTGTCAGCCTTCGAGCCCGAAGACGTCGTGGAGGGCGCCGACGGCCGACTCGATCTGCTCGCCGTGCACCACGCACGAGGTGCGGATGGCCGACGTGGAGATCATCTCGATGTTGATGCCGTGACCGGCGAGGGTCTCGAACATCGTCGCGGCCACGCCCGGGTTGGACTTCATGCCGGCGCCGATGATGCTCACCCGGGCGATGTCGGCATCCGAGGACACCCCCGTCGCCCCGATCTCGCCGGCCAGCTCCGAGCACACCTCGGTGGCCTCGTGCAGGTCACCCTTGGGGACCGTGAAGCTGATGTCGGTCACACCGTGGTCGGACACGTTCTGCACGATCATGTCCACGTTCACGTCGCGGTCGGCCAGCTCGCGGAACAGCTGAGCGGCGATCCCGGGCTTGTCGGGCACCCCCGACACGGTCACCTTGGCCTCGCTGACGTCGTGGGTGACCGCGGAGACGATCGCCTGTTCCATGGACGGGTCCTCCTCGTCGACCCAGGTACCGGGCTCCCAGCTGAAGGCGGAGCGGACGTGCAGCGTCACGCCCCATCGCCGTGCGTACTCCACCGCCCGCATGGCCGGCTTGGGACAGCCGGTCGCCGTCATCTCCAGGAGCTCCTCGAAGGACACCCCCGCCATCCGCCGAGCCGACGGCACGAGCCGGGGATCGGCGGTGAAGAGGCCCGAGACGTCGGTGTAGAGCTCGCAGACCTGGGCGTCGAGCGCGTGGGCCAGGGCGACGGCGGTGGTGTCGGATCCGCCCCGGCCGAGGAAGGTCACGTCCCGATCGAGGGAGACCCCCTGCGATCCGCCGACCACCGGCACCCGTCCCTTCTCCAGAGCCCATCGCACCCGTTCGGGTCGGAGCTCGAGGATCTTGGCGTTGGTGTGGGCGGTGTCGGTGATGAACCCGGCCTGGCTTCCCGTGAAGCTGTCGGCCTCCAGGCCGAGGGAGTGCAGCGCCATGCAGAGCAGTGCCATGGCCTTGCGCTCGCCGGCGGTGATGAGCATGTCCATCTCGCGACCCGGATGGACGTGGGACACCTCGTGCGCCAGGCGGATGAGATCGTCGGTCTCCTTGCCCATGGCGCTGACCACCACCACGACCTGGTTGCCGTGCCGCACCGTCCGGGCGACGTGGTCGGCCACCTCGCGCATCCGGTCGGGGTCGGCCACGGACGTCCCGCCGAACTTCTGGACGACGAGAGGCGCGGCAGGCGCGGCGGGCACGGCGGTCACGACGGCCGAAGCTACTGCGGTCGGGGGCTGATCAGGGACCAGATTTCGTCCCGTCCCTCGGACCGCTGGAGCGCCGTCAGTCGAAGGCGGCGGGGCTGGCGACCAGCGCGCCCCACGCTTCGAGCTGGGCGATGGCCTGCGTCGAGTCGACCTGCAACAGGGCACAGATGGCCCGCAGGTCGTCCCGGCGGATGGACAGCACCCGCCCGTTGAAGTCGCCCCGCTCGAGCACGATCGAGCGGGCGAAGCGCTGGATGGCGGCCGCCTCGGGGACCTTGCTCAGCGCTTCGAGATCGAGGACCAGCTTGCGCGGCTGGTCGGGTAGCTGCTCCTGCTGGCCCAACAGGACCGACACAGGCACGTCGTAGAACGCCGCCAGCTCGTGCAGGCGCGGCAGGCTCAGCGTGCGGAACCCACGCTCGTAGGCCCCGATGGCTGAAGCGCTCCAGCGACCGGCGGATGCCCGCTCGACGTCGTCGAGGGACATGCCCTTGGCCTTGCGCAGAGCTCGGAGGCGCCTGCCCACCTCGAGGGTCACGTTCGTGGGCGGATCTTCGTGGTCGTCGTGGTCGTTCATCACTTCTCGTCGTCCTCGGACTGTCCCAACAATCCGCCTCGTCGCAATTCTCGCATGTCCCGCCTCGGTGAGTGCAGTCGGACGCATCGAATGTTACGGAGCGTGACCGTGTTTCCAACCTTCGTGGGTAACCGGGTGTGGTACAAGGACGGCCTTTGCGGCTGGCTAGCCTTGCCGCTCCGTGGGGACTGAGAAGCGCGAACGACAAAAAGAGGCCCGCTGGCTGAAGATCGAGGCCGAGCAGGTGGCCGCGACGAAGGCCCGCCGCCGGCGCACGGCCATCCGGCTGGCCGTCGCGACCGTCGTGATCGCCGGCGGGCTGTTGGCCTACTCAGCGATCTGGGCCGGTGACGACGGCAGCGCCGAGACCTCGGCCGACGAGTCGTCGACGACGACTCCGGAGTCCACGACGGTCCCGGAGACCACGACCACGACCTTCTCGGATCCCGAGCTGGCGGCTGAGGTGCTGGGGCGCGACCCACCCGCGCCCGAGCCCCCGCCGGCCGACACCGCCGCCGACGCCCTCGACGTCTCCACGCTCATCGAGGGCAGCGGCACGGCCGTGGCGGCCGGTGACACGGTGGTCGTCCACTACACGGGCCTGACGCCGGACGGCAACGTGTTCGACTCGTCGTGGGATCGGGGCGAGCCGGTCCCGTTCGTGATCGGCCAGGGCATGGTCATCCCCGGGTGGGACGAGGGCCTCATCGGGGCGACGATCGGCGAGCGCCGCAGGCTCGTCATCGGCGCGGACAAGGCCTACGGTGCGGAAGGCCGGCCGGACGGCGGGATCCCACCCAACTCGCCGCTGGCCTTCGAGGTCGACATCGTCGACGTGGTGAAGCCGGCCTAGCCGCGGACCAGAGGCGGAGGAGGAACATGGCGGCCGAGCAGTCCCGGACCCGGCGGACCGTCATGCGGTTCGCCGCCCTGGCCATCCTGGTGATCGTCGCGCTGCTCCTGGTGTCGCGGCTGTGGGGCGACGGTGGGGACGACGACGGCGGCGGGTCCGATGCCGACCTGTCCAGCGAGACGCCCGCGGCCGAGGACGAGAACGGCGGGGTGACGACGTCGCTGACCGACCCGGGCGCTCCGGTCGAGCCGACCTGCCCCGCGGCCGATGGCTCGTCGCCACGGCAGGTCAACTTCTCGGCGCCCCCGCCGATGTGCATCGACCCCGCTCTCACCTACGTGGCGGTGGTGGAGACGACCCGAGGCGACTTCGAGATCACGCTCGACACCGGGGCCGCGCCCATCGCCTCCAACAACTTCGTCTTCCTGGCCCGGTGGCACTACTACGACGGCGTCGGGTTCCACCGCATCATCCCGGGCTTCGTGGTGCAGGGCGGTGACGCCGTCGGGCCCGTGCCGGGATACGGCGGTCCGGGCTACGAGTTCCAGGACGAGCTCCCGACCGGGCAGCCGCCGTTCTATCCGGTCATGTCGGTGGCCATGGCCAACTCCGGGCCGAACACCAACGGCAGCCAGTTCTTCATCGTGTCCGGACCGCAGGGCGAGCAGCTGCCCGCGCAGTACACCCGCCTCGGCAGCGTGACGGCCGGGACACCGGTGGTGGAGGAGATCGACGCCACCGGCGACCCGACCAGCACCGAGGGGACACCCACCGAGCTGACGGTGATCGAGACCATCGCCATCGAGGAGCGCCAGGTCTAGAGGCCGGCGCCCCGGCTGGGCTCGGCCTCCGGGCTCAGGGCAGCGCGTCCAGGGACCGCTCCACGCCGTCGACCCAGACCGTCACCGTGCCCGTGCCCGCGGCACGCCAGGCGCCGTCCGGCTCCCGGACGAGCGCCGTGCGCTCGTCGATGCCGACCACCGGGAGCCCCGCGGGCGCGAGCTGGAGGGTGCGGTGCTGCTTGTCCTCGGACCACGTGTCGGCATGGGGGATCAGCGCGAGCGGTCCGACCAGCCCCAAGCCCAGGGTGAAGGCGCCGCCCCGGGGATCGACCATCGGGTCGCACAGGACCATCGCGCCCGCGGATGCGCCAGCCAGCGTGGCGCCGTCCTCCCAGGCGGCGACCAGCGCGTCCCAGACCGGGCTGTGCATGAGCACCGAGCGGAGGTGGAGCGGCGACGGCCCGGCCAGGTAGACGAAGCGGGCCTGCTCGATCGCGGCCTGGTTCTCGGGGTCGCTGGCGTCCGGGCGGGCCAGCACCATCAGCGGCCGGACCTTGGCGCCCAGCCGGGTGAACCAGGTCTCGGCCGCCTCGACCAGCCGGTCGGGATGCTCGTACGCGGCGCCCGTCGGCAGCACCACCACCTCGTCGGCGCCGCTCGCGACGAGCAGGTCACGGTCGAAGTCGCAGCCGTCCTGCCACTCCGCGCTTCCGACCAGGGCCAGGGTCCCTCGCATGGAGCCGCACGATAATTGCCACGGTCCGGTGCGGTCGGCGCTCGTTGGACCCCTCTCATTTACCGTCAGTAGCCTGCCGTGATGGCTACAGAACGTCTGGGCGTTGTGGGTTCGGGGATCATGGGCTCGGGGATCGCCGAGGTGGCCTCGAAGGCGGGGATCGACGTCGTCCTGCGGTCCCGCAAGCAGGAGACGGCCGACGCCATGGCGGCCGGGTTGGCGCAGTCCCTGGCCAAGCAGGTGGCGAAGGGCAAGCTGAGCGAGGACGACGCGGCTGCGATCTCGGGCCGGGTGACGGCCACCGCCGACCTCGAGGCCCTGAGCGATTGCGACCTGGTCATCGAGTCCATCGTCGAGGACCTGGCCGTCAAGCGGCAGCTCTTCGCCGACCTGGACCGGGTGGTCAAGGAGGGCGCGATCCTGGCCTCCAACACGTCGACCCTCCCGGTGGTGGAGCTGGCGGTCGAGACCGAGCGCCCGGAGCGGGTGTGCGGCATCCACTTCTTCAACCCGGCGCCGCTGATGAGCCTGGTCGAGGTGGTCCGGACCCTGGTGTCCAGCGACGAGACGATCGCCGAGGCCCGGGCCTTCGCCGAGGCCTGCGGCAAGGACCCGGTGGAGGTGGGGGACCGTGCGGGCTTCATCGTCAACGCGCTGCTGTTCCCGTACCTCAACAACGCCGTCCGGTTGCTGGAGGCGGGCACGGCGTCCCGGGACGACATCGACGCCGCGATGAAGGGCGGGTGCAACTTCCCGATGGGGCCGCTCGCCCTGCTGGACCTGGTCGGGATGGACACCACGGTCGCCATCCTCGACGCGCTCTACGAGGAGTTCCGGGACCCGAACTACGCACCGGTTCCCAGGTTGCGGCGCATGGTGGCGGCCGGGCACCTCGGTCGGAAGAGCAGCCGCGGCTTCTACGACTACTCCTCCTAGCGCCGCCCCACCGGGG
>Ga0075418_10004056_pt1 | contig 16669 bp, 14 predicted proteins | sample SoiMetdeltSBSDD2_FD_81776 | JGI IMG/M metagenome (GOLD analysis project Ga0075418, IMG submission 81776) | Bulk soil microbial communities from a Populus tree surrounding site in Tennessee, USA - Soil MetaG P. deltoides SBSDD2 | ecosystem: Environmental > Terrestrial > Soil > Tree plantation... | reverse complement strand
GTCTCATCGAGAAGCACGGCGGCAAGCGCGACGTCGCCGGTGGCAGCCCGGCCGCCGCTCGCTGAGTACCGTTGTGCCCACAACATGAGCCAGACCTCCGACGTCGCGCCGCTCTACGGGCTCGTGCTTGCCGGCGGCTCGAGCACGCGCATGCGGCGCGACAAGGCTGCGCTCGAGATCCACGGAAGGACGCAGCTCGCCTGGGGTCACGCCCTCCTCGCCCGGCATTGCGAGCGGACGTTCATCTCCGTCCGTCCGGACCAGCGCGACGAGGGCGTGCGCGCGCGTTTTCCGCAGATCGTCGATCTCCACGAGGGCATCGGACCGATCGCCGGGATCGCTGCCGCGCAGAACGCGCACCCGCAGGCCGCCTGGCTGGTGCTCGCCTGCGATCTGCCCTTCGTCGACGATGAGCTCCTGGCGCGGCTCGTTGCTGCGCGCCGGGCCGGACAGCCGATCACCGCCTACCGCAGCACCAGCGATGGCCTCCCGGAGCCCCTGTGCGCGATCTTCGAGCCCGCATCGGCGGGGCTGGTCCGGGAGGCGATCGCCACCGGACGCAATTGCCCGCGCAAGCTCGTGATCGCGAGCGGAGTGCCGCTGCTCGAGCAGAGCTCCCCGCGCCTCGGCAACGTCAACACGCCGGAGGACCTCGCCGCCGCGGAGCTCACGCTCACGACGGGGGCGGGTGCATGAAGTCGATCGAAGTCCATTACTACGCGATCCTGCGCGACCAGGCCGGACGCCGCATGGAGCGGGTCGAGACCGGCGCCGCCACCGCCGCCGAACTCTTCGATGAGCTCAGGGCGCGTCACGGTCTCGCGCTGTCGCGCGACGCCATGCGCGTGGCGATAAACGAGGAGTTCGGCGACTGGGAACACCCGCTCGAGACCGGCGACCGGGTCGTGTTCATTCCACCGGTGGCGGGCGGGTGATGCGCGGCTTCTCGTTCAGCGCCGCGCCGTTTTCGCCGGACGCATTCCGCACGGCGCTCGCGGATCCCGCGTGCGGAGGCTATGCGAGCTTCGAGGGCTGGGTGCGCGACCACAACGAGGGTCGACGGGTGCTCAGGCTCGAGTACGAAGCGTATGAGACGCTGGCGATCAAGGAAGGGGAACGGATCGTCGCCGAGGCGCTGGAGCGATTCGGCGTGCGACGCATTGCCTGCGTGCATCGCACGGGCGACCTCGCCGTGGGCGAGCTTGCGGTCTGGGTGGGAGTCGCCGCCGCGCACCGCGACGAGGCATTTGCTGCATGCCGGTACGTCATCGATGAGGTCAAGCACCGCGTGCCCATCTGGAAAAAGGAGCACTACAGCGACGGCGACAGCGGCTGGGTGAACTGCGAGCGCTGCGCCACTGCACACACGGAGCCGCTCGAGCTCGAGTTCGCGACCCTCGCCGCGGCTCGTGCGGCCGGCTACGAGCTCGTCGACGTGCGCGAGCGGTGGGAGCGCGACGCGGATCCGCCGGGTCTCATGCCCGGGTTGCACCTGCCGCTCAGCGAATACGCCGCAGGCCGCTCGGAGCTGCCCGCGGGCGGCCGCTACCTGATCGTCTGTGCCCATGGCGTGCGCAGCCTCGCGCTCACCGAGGAGCTGCGCGCACACGGGCACCCCGCCGTGTACTCGCTGCGTGGCGGTCTCGCTGCGCTCAGGGTCTGACCTGCCCCGAGCCCCGCACCACGTACTTGTAGCTCGTCAGCTGCTCGACACCGACCGGCCCGCGCGCATGAAAGCGATCGGTTGATATGCCGATCTCCGCGCCCATGCCGAACTCGCCGCCGTCGGCGAACTGGGTCGAGGCGTTGTGGAGCACGATGGCGCTGTCCACGCGTGAAAGGAAACGCTCGGCCGCGGCGGCGTCCGCAGTGACGATCGACTCGGTGTGCGCCGAGCCATACCTCGCGATGTGCTCGATGGCCGCGTCTACACCGTCGACCACCCGTACCGCGATCACCGCATCGAGATACTCCGTGCGCCAGTCCTCCTCCGTGGCCGGACGCACGCGCACGTCGATCTTCATCACGGCGGGATCGCCGCGCACCTCGCAGCCGGCGTCGAGCAGGTCGCGCACGATCGGCGCGAGGTGCGTGGCGACGCATTGCGCGTCGACCAGCAGCGTCTCCGCCGCGCCGCACACACCGGTGCGACGGAGCTTGGAGTTCCGCACGACCGCGCGGGCCATGCCGAGATCCGCGGCCCGGTCGACGTAGACGTGACAGTTGCCCTCGAGGTGTCCGATGACCGGAACACGCGCCTCGCGCTGCACGCGCTCGACCAGGCTACGGCCGCCGCGCGGCACCAGCACGTCGATGCGACCGCCGAGGCCGGCGAGCATCATTCCGACCGCGGCGCGATCCGTCGTCGGCACCAGCTGGATCGCGGCCGGGGGCAGGTGCGCGGCAACCAGGCCCGCGACCAGGCATCCGTGGATCGCGGTCGCCGAGCGCAAGGCCTCGCTGCCGCTCCGCAGGATGGCGGCGTTGCCGGACTTGAGACAGAGCGCGCCCGCGTCCGCCGTCACGTTCGGCCGGCTCTCGTAGACGATGCCGATGACCCCCAGCGGCACGCGCACGCGCTGGATCAAGAGCCCGTTCGGCCGCTGCCACTCCGCCGTAACCGTGCCGATCGGGTCCGTGAGCTCCGCGATCTCCTCGAGACTACGCGCCATCGCCTCGATGCGCGAGCGGTCGAGGGTCAGCCGGTCGACCAGCGCAGCGCTCATCGAGGCCCGGTGTGCATCGGCCACATCCAGGTCGTTGCTGGCCTGGATCGCCGCGCTACGCGCGCGCAGCTCGCGCGCCGCAGAGAGCAGCGCGGCATCTTTCGCTGCGGTGCCCGACTGCGCGAGCGCACGGGCGGCATCGGCGGCGTCGCCGCCGATGCGGTCCATGAGCGCCGTGAGGTCGCCGTTCGCGTTCGTTGCAGCCATCAGGTGTCGGATCAGGTGAGCACCAGGTCATCGCGGTGGATCATCTCATCCCGTCCGCGAAATCCAAGCAGCGCTTCCAGCTCGGAGCTTCTGCGACCGCGGATCCGTTCTGCGTCGGCATGCGAATATGCGCTCAGGCCGCGAGCCACCTCGACGCCGTCGGGCCCGCGCACCACGACCGGGTCGCCGCGATCAAACCTCCCCTCGACCCGGGTCACACCCGCGGGCAGGAGGCTGCGACCGTCGAGCAGCGCGCGCACCGCGCCGGCATCGACGTGCAGCTCGCCGACGGCCTGCAGGGTCCCCGCGATCCATTGCTTGCGCACGGTGAGCGGCGAAGCCTCGGCGACGAACCAGGTGCAACGCGCGCCCTCGCCCAGGCGGCGGAGCGGGTGCCGCTCGCGGCCGCTCGCGACGCACATGTGGCAGCCGGCCGCGAGCGCGATCTTCCCGGCGGCGAGCTTGGTGGCCATGCCGCCGGACCCGAGACCCGAGCTCGAGCCGCCGGCCATCGCCTCGACCTCAGCGGTGATCCGTGCCACCTCCGGGATGAAGCGCGCCCCGGCGTCGCGTGTGGGATCGGCGCTGTAGAGACCGTCGATGTCCGACAGCAGCACGAGGCAGTCGGCGCTGACCATCTGCGCGACGCGGGCCGCAAGCCGGTCGTTGTCGCCGTAGCGGATCTCGGCCGTCGCAACCGTGTCGTTCTCGTTGATGACGGGAACGGCGCCGAGCCGCAGCAACGTGAAGAGCGTGCTCCGGGCGTTCAGGTACCGCCGGCGCTGTTCGGTATCGCCCAGCGTGAGCAGCAGCTGCGCGACGGTAAGACCCTGGCGCTCGAGAACCTCGGTCCAGGCATGCGCGAGGCGGATCTGCCCGACTGCGGCAGCGGCCTGACTCTCCTCGAGTCGCAGCCGCCCGGCGGCGAGCTCGAGCGGCCCGCGCCCGAGCGCGATGGCACCCGAGGACACCACCACCAGCTCCTGACCCTGGCGGCGCACGGCAGCCAGGTCCTCCGCGAGCGCCACCAGCCACTCCCGGTCGAGGCGGCCTGTTGCGGCGTCGACCAGGAGCGCCGAGCCGACCTTGACCACGACGCGCCGCGCCTCGTGCAGCCGCCGCGCGTCCGGGCTCGACGCTGCGCTCATGTGACGGCGAAGTGCTCCGCGGCCAGCGCCATCAGGCCGTCCGCGCCGGCGCGCGCGGCAGCCTCGTGTGCATCGGCGCGCGGCAGCAGCCGTTCGAAGTAGTGCCGGGCGGTCGCGAGCTTCGCGCGATAGAAATCCGCACCCGCTCCGGAAGCCGGGATGCGTTTCGCGGCCACACCCGCCGCCACCAGCCAGCACCAGCCCAGGCAGAGATAACCCGAGTACTGCAGGTAATCGACCGCGGCGGCGCCGATCTCGTCGGCGTTCCGCGTCGCCGCGCTGGCCAGCGTCTCGGTCAGCGTGTCCCAGCGATCGACACGGCGCGCGAGATCCGCGGCGAAGCCGGCCAGCTCCGGTGCAGCACCGAACCGGGCGATCGACTCGCGGATGCGCGCGGCCATGGCCTGCTGGCTCCGGCCACCCGTCCCGAGGACCTTGCGGCCGAGCAGATCCAGCGCCTGGATTCCGTTCGTGCCCTCGTAGATCGGCGTGATCCGAGCGTCCCGGAGCAGCTGTTCGACGCCGGTCCCGCGGATGAAGCCGTGGCCGCCGTGGATCTGGACGGCGAGACTCGCGACTTCAACCGCCGCGTCGGTCAGGAACGCCTTGACGATCGGCGTCAGGAATGCAATCAGCTCCTGCGAGCGGCGCCGCGCCTCGGCGTCCGGATTGAGCTCCGCGCTGTCCATCTCGCGTCCAGTGAGGAACGCGAGCAGGCGACCACCCTCGACGAAGGCCTTCTGCGTGAGCAGCATCCGGCGCACGTCGGGGTGCACGATTATCGGGTCGGCTGCTGCACCGGACGGACGCGACGCGGCGAGCGAACGGCCCTGCCGGCGCTCACGCGCATACGCGACCGAGGCCTGCCAGGCGAGCTCCGACAATCCCTGTCCCTGCAGCCCGACGCCAAGCCTCGCATGGTTCATCATCGTGAACATGCAGGCCAGGCCTTCGTTGGCCTTGCCGACCAGCCACCCGGTCGCGTCGCTGAAGTGCATGACGCAGGTCGGCGAGGCGTGGATACCCATCTTGTGCTCGATCGAGCCGCAGCTGACGCCGTTTGCGCGGCCCGGATCGCCGTTTGCATCGGGCAGCAGCTTCGGCACCAGGAACAGGCTGATGCCGCGCGTGCCCGCGGGCGCGTCGACGAGCCGCGCGAGCACCAGGTGCACGATGTTGCGCGACAGGTCGTGCTCGCCGCAGCTGATGAAGATCTTGGTGCCGGTGAGCCCAAAGCTGCCGTCGCTCCGGGGCTCGGCGCGCGTGCGCAGCAACCCCAGGTCGGTGCCGCTCTGCTCCTCGGTCAGGCACATCGTGCCGGTCCACTCGCCCTTGACCATTTTCGGCAGGTAGCGCGTCTTGAGGTCCTCGTTCGCGTGCGCGGCGATCGTGTGCGCAGCGCTCTCAGTGAGGCCGGAATACATCTTCCAGGCCATGTTTCCGGAGATCAGCATCTCGCTGAAGCCGAGCGCGAAACCGCCGGGAAGTCCCTGCCCGCCCCAGCGCGGGTCCTGCGTCATGGTGATCCAGCCATCCTGGCAGTAGCGCTCGTAGGCGTCCTTGAACCCGGGCGGCGTGCGCACGCGCCCCGCCTCGAAGACGAGCCCGTGCTCGTCGCCGACCCGGTTGGTCGGGGCCAGGATGTCCTCGGCGAAGCGCGCTCCCTCCTCGAGAATGCCTTCGAGCAGCTCACGGTTGAGATCGTCGCGACCGAAGGATCGGTAGTGATCCTCGAAATCGAGCACGTCGTGCACGACGAAGCGGATGTCACGCAGCGGGGCGCGGTAGGAATGCAAGGGCAGGTGGTCCGGATGCCGAAGACGGCGGCATTCTACTTGAGGGCGTCGCCGGCCAAGGGCGGCGCACCGGTTGCCTGCCGTCCGGAGCGGCACGTATAGTTGATTGCGACCGGCCGTCAGCGCCCGGATGTCTCGCGAGGAACGAGTAGTGAGCCGCGATTTCGACCCGACCCCGGGCCAATGGTACGAAGACCTCGAGCGCGAGGAGACCTTCAAGGTCGTCGCGGTCGATCCCGACGATGCGATCGTCCGCGTGCAGTGGCTGAACGGCGAAGTCGAGGAGCTCGACCTCGACACCTGGAACGAGCTCGACCTGGAAAAGGCCGTCGAGCCCGAAGGCTGGGTGGACGACGACGACGAGGATGACGAGACCGGCGACGATGAGGACCTCGACGACGAAGACTGGGATGACGACGAGGACGATGACTGGGACGACGACGAGGACGACGATTACGACGACGAGGACGACGAATACCGCGACCGGGAATGAGCCAACCGCCCCGGTCTTGAATCCGATCCCCTCGCCCCAAAGACACCCACGCGTCCCACCGGAGTACCCCGCATGAAGCGAATCCTGCTGTTCCTCGCCACCAACCTCGCGATCGTCGTGCTGCTCGGCATCGTGCTGCGGCTGCTCGGCGTCGAAAGCATACTCGACGAGTCGGGTACGGGTCTGAACCTGGGCGCGCTGCTGATCTTCGCGGCGGTGTTCGGATTCGCGGGCTCCTTCATCTCGCTTGCGATATCGAAGTGGACCGCCAAGCGCATGATGGGCGTGCGCGTCATCGGCCAGCCGGCGAACGCCATGGAGAGCTGGCTCGTCAACACGGTGCGAAACCAGGCGCAGCAGGCCGGCATCGGGATGCCCGAGGTCGGCGTGTTCGACTCCCCGGAGCCCAACGCCTTCGCGACCGGCGCACGGCGCGACGCGGCGCTGGTGGCGGTCAGCAGCGGGCTCCTTCAGAGCATGTCGCAGCAGGAGGCCGAGGCGGTGCTCGGCCACGAGGTCAGCCACGTCGCGAATGGCGACATGGTCACGCTCGCCCTGATCCAGGGCGTCGTGAACACCTTCGTGATCTTCCTGGCCCGCGTAATCGGCCATACGGTCGACCGCGTCGTGTTTCGCAACGAGGAGGGCCATGGGCCCGCGTTCTGGATCACGACCATAGTGGCCGAGCTGGTGCTCGGGCTTCTCGCCACGATCATCGTCATGTGGTTCTCGCGGCAACGTGAATTCCGCGCCGACGCGGGCGGCGCCCGTCTCGCCGGCCCGCAGCACATGATCGGCGCGCTCGAGCGCCTGAAGCAGCGGCACGCTGGACCGCTGCCGGACAAGATGGCGGCCTTTGGCATCGCGGGCGGCGGCGGTAACGGGATCAGGCGCCTGTTCATGTCGCATCCCCCGCTCGAGGAGCGTATCGCTGCGTTGTCCGCCCAGGCCGGCTGAGCGGAGGGCGACAGGTATTCGAGGCCGTGCCCCGGTCCGGGCGCGGCCTTTTTCTGACAGGCCGGTCGGGATACGGCGGGGCTTGACACCCGCCCGGAGAGACCCGAGCCTTTTCGATCGTAGCCTGGTTCTGGCATTCCTCCGGAGCAAGCCATGAAGCCGACGATCGTCCCCGCCGAGTTGGTCGGCGCCGGCCCCACCTCCGACACCTGGCTCCAGCGTCTCGGGCGGCGCTTGTTCCTCGCGAAGCTCGCCGGCATCGAGCAGGGCGAGATCACGGTCATCGACGGCGCAGAGCAGCAGCGATTCGGCAAGCGCAGTGCGAACTGCGACCTGCACGCAACGATCGAGGTGCGTCATCCGCAGACCTACGCCGACGTGGCGTTCGGCGGCTCGACCGGCGGCGGCGAAGCCTACATGCACGGGCACTGGCGGAGCAGCGACCTGACCTCGCTGGTACGGATCTTCATCCGCAACCGGCCGGTGCTGAACGCGCTCGACAGCGGCTCCTCGTTCGTGACGGCGCCGCTGCGCCGCGTCCTGCACGCCCTGAACCGCAACAGCCGCCATGGCGCACGGCGCAACATCGCCGCGCACTACGACCTGGGCAATGACCTGTTCGCCCTGTTCCTCGGTCACACGATGGCCTACTCCTGCGGCATCTTCGAGCGCGAGGACTCGACGCTCGACGAGGCGCAGCTCGCCAAGTTCGAACGGATCTGCCGCAAGCTGAAGCTCGGCCCGGCCGATCACCTGGTCGAGATCGGCACCGGCTGGGGCGGGCTCGCGATCCACGCCGCGCAGAACTACGGCTGCCGCGTCACCACGACGACGATCTCGAAGGAGCAGCACGACTGGGCCGCGGAGAAGATCCGCGCCGCGGGATTGTCCGATCGCATCACCCTGCTGCTCGACGACTACCGGGATCTCAAGGGCAAGTTCGACAAGTTGGTATCGGTCGAGATGATCGAGGCGGTCGGCCGCCACTATCTCGACACCTACATCGCGCAGTGCTCGCGGCTCCTGAAGCCCAACGGTGCCATGCTGCTGCAGGCGATCACGATCCGCGACCAGCTGTACGAGTCGGCGGCACGCGGCATCGACTTCATCCAGCGATTCATCTTTCCCGGCAGCTTCCTGCCCTCGGTCTCGGTGATCGCGGACTCGGTGCGCAGTGCGAGCGACATGAAAATCTTCCACATGGAGGACATCGGGCCGCACTACGCGACGACGCTCCGGACCTGGCGGGAGAACTTTTTCGCTCGGTTGCCGGACGTACGCCGCCTCGGCTATCCAGAGCCCTTCGTGCGCATGTGGGATTTCTACCTGAGCTATTGCGAGGGTGGCTGCCAGGAGCGCCAGATGGGCGATCTGCAGCTGCTGCTGACCAAGCCGCAGTGCCGTCTGCCGGTGCCTGCATAGACCCGCTGCTCGACAGCGTCATCGCGCGGATTCGCACGGCGCTGGGCAGCGACGGTTGCCTCGCAGCGCCCGAGGCGGTCGAGCCCTACCTGAGCGATTTCCGGGGACTCTTCCGCGGCGCGACGCCGCTGGTCGCGCTGCCACGGTCGACCGCCGAGGTCGCCGCGGTGCTCTCGATCTGCAACGAAGCCGGAGTGGGCGTCGTCCCGCACGGCGGCAACACCAGCTACTGCGGCGGGGCGACGCCCGACGCCACCGGGCGGCAGATCGTCCTGGCGCTGCGCCGGATGAACCGCGTGCGGGAGACGGACAGCGCCAATTTCTCGATTACGGTCGAGGCCGGCTGCGTCCTCGCCGACGTGCAGCAGGCGGCCGCGCAGGCGGGGCGTTATTTCCCGCTGTCGCTCGGCTCGGAGGGCAGCTGCCAGATCGGTGGCAATCTCTCCACCAACGCCGGCGGTCTCGCGGCGCTGCGCTACGGGGTCGCGCGCGAGCTGGTGCTCGGGCTCGAGGTGGTCCTCCCGGACGGGCGCGTGCTCGACGGGCTCAAGAGCCTGCGCAAGGACAACACCGGGTACGATCTGCGGCACCTGTTTCTCGGCGCGGAGGGCACGCTCGGCGTCATCACCGCGGCGAGCCTCAAGCTCTTTCCGGTTCCCCGCACCGTGGCCACCGCCTTCGTCGCCGTCGCCGGCGTGGCCGCGGCAGTCGAGCTGCTCGGTCGTCTGCGCGAGGCCACCGGCGACGCGGTGACGAGCTTCGAGCTCCTGCCGCGCCTTGGCGTCGAGCTCGCGGCACGTCATGTGCCCGGTTGCCGCGACCCGTTGGACGCGCCGCACGAGTGGTACGTGCTCTGCGAGATCGCATCGGCGCGCGAGGACCCGGGCCTGCGCACCCTGCTGGAGGATGCGCTGGGCGCGGCCATGGGCGACGGAACGGTGCGCGATGCGGTGCTTGCCGAGTCGGTGGCGCAGCGCGAAGCGCTCTGGCGCGTGCGCGAATCCGTGCCGGAGGCGCAGCGGCGCGAAGGTGCGAGCCTCAAGCACGACGTCTCGGTGCCAGTCGCGGAGCTGCCGGACTTCGTGACGCAGGCAACTGCCGCGGTGCTCGCGATCGTCCCCGACGGACGCATGCTCGTCTACGGGCATGTCGGCGACGGCAACCTGCATTTCAACGTTACCCAACCGGCCGGCGCGTCCTCGCAGGAGTTCCTGTCGCGGGGCGGAGCCATTGCCGAGGCCGTCTATGCGCAGGTACGCGAGTTTCGTGGCAGCATCAGCGCGGAGCACGGCATCGGCCAGCTGAAGCGTCGCGAGCTCGCCCGCTACAAGGGCGCCGTCGATCTCGAGCTGATGCGCGCGCTGAAACACGCGATCGACCCACGTGGCATCATGAACCCGGGCAAAGTGCTGCCCGACTGAGGAGAAGAACATGCCCAGGATGGGCACGCTGCTCCGGTCGAAGCTGGTGCTCGGCGTTGCGGTCGTCGCGGCGCTGATCGGCGTTTACGCGCTGCTCGGTTTCAAGGTCGCGCCGGGCTTCGTCCGCAACAAGGCGATCGCGTACGTCCGTGCCGAATACGGTCGTGAGCTCTCGCTGGGCGAGATCCGGATTCATCCCTTCAAGCTGCAGTTCGATGCCCGGAACATCGCCTTTCCGGACGCCGACGACGAGCGAATGCTCGGTCTCGCGCGGCTGTTCGTCGACTTCGACCTGCTGTCGTCGATCTGGAAACGCGCGTTCTTCTTCGGTGCGGTCGCCCTCGAGTCGCCGTACGTACGCGCGATGATCCGGCCCGACGGCGCGATGAATCTCGCGGACCTGGCGCCGCCGCCCGGAGAGGAGCAACGGCCGGAAGAGGACGAGAAGCCGGTCAAGCTCTGGATCGCGGATCTCGACGTAACCGACGGCGTGGTCGACTACCTCGACATGGCGCGGAGGCAACCCTTCGAGAGGCGTTTCGCGCCGGTTGCCTTCGCGTTGCAGGACTTCCGGACGACGCCCGAGGGCGGCGACTTCCGGCTGAGCGCACGCAGCCAGGCCAACGAGCAGTTCGAGTGGAAGGGTCACTTCGCGCTGGCTCCGCTGGTGAGCTCCGAAGGCGAATTCACGATCGCCGACCTGCGCGCCACGGGTGTCGGGGAGTTCCTTGGCGATACACTGACCTACGAGCTCTCGGGTGGCTCGATCGACCTCGGGGGGCGGTACGCCCTTGCTCTCGGCGAGACCACCGAGCTCGACCTGAAGCTGCCTGAAATCGGGATCGACGCGCTCACGCTGCGCGCGCGCGGGGTCGAGGAGGACTGGATCCGGGTTCCGTCGATCACGATATCGGACACGGCGGTGGCGATGCCCGCGGAGAGCGTCACGATCGGGCGGGTCCAGGTGTCGGGGCTCGCGGCACAGGCCTGGCTCAACGAGGACGGGTCGATCAACCTGACGCGCCTGTTCGCGGACGAATCGACCCCGCCGGAAGCACTGGCGAGCTCTACGACCGAGGTTCCGTCCGCCGAGACGTCACCCGAGGGGTCGCCGCCGGCGCCCGAGGAATCTCAGGAGTCCGGGTGGTCGGTAAAGGTCAGCTCCATCGAGCTCACCGATGGGCGCGTCGAGCTGGAGGACCGCACGCTGTCGCCCGCGCAGCGCTTCGTCGTGGCACCGCTCGCAGTGAAATTGACGGACATGACGCTCGAAAGGAATCGAGCGGTGCCACTCAGTCTGACTGCGCGGCTCGACGAGGCAACCAGTATCAAGGCCGACGGGACGATCGTGCCGGATCCGTTCGCGGCCGACCTGGATGTCGCCGTCGACGCGTTCGACCTGCGCACCCTCCAGTCGTATGTCGGCGACTTTACGGACATGACGGTGCGTCGCGGCACCGCAGGGGCGACGGGCAAGCTGACCCTGGCACCGCCGGGCGACAAGACCCCCGACTTCGCATTCTCCGGCGACGTGCGCGTAAGCGGCTTCCGGTCGATCGACAATGCGCTCAAGGAGGACTTCATCAACTTCGAGCGGCTCGAGCTCCGCAAGCTCAAGTTCGCGATGGAGCCGGATCTGCTGTCGATCGACCGCGCGACCTTGCGCAAGCCCTATGCCCGCGTCAGCATCAGCCCGGAGCAGGTGCTCAACGTCGCAGCGGTGTTCGACCCCGAGGGAACTGCAGCCGCGCTCGCCGAGCGCCGGGCACAGGCGGCCGCAGAGGCCGCCAAAGACAGTGCGCCGAAGAAACGCGCGTCCCGGCGCGCGAGCAAGAAGGAGCCCAAGAAGGCGCCGGCCAGGCCGCCACCGCGGGAGGTCCTGGTCGAGACCGGCTGGCCGATCCGGATCCGCGAGGTGCGCATCCAGACCGGCCAGATGAACTTTTCCGACCAGTTCATCCAGCCGAACTTCGCGGCGGACATCAAGGATCTCGACGGAACATTCACCGGCCTGTCGACCGATCCCAATTCCTCGGCCAAGGTGGATCTGAAGGGCGAGGTGGGGGAGTTCTCTCCCGTCACGATTGCCGGCGAGATTCAGCTCTTCGCGTTCGACCGGCACACCGACATCGGGCTGAAGTTCGAGAACATCCCGCTGCCGGTATTCAACCCCTACTCCGGGCGCTTCGCCGGTTACAACATCGCCAAGGGCTCGCTCACCACCGAGCTGCAATATCTGATCGAGGACCGCAAGCTCGACGCGAAGCACCACATCCGCATCGACCAGCTCGAGTGGGGTGAGGCCACCGACAGCAAGGAAGCCGTGCCGCTGCCGATCAAGCTCGCGACGTCGCTGCTCAAGGACGTCAACGGCGTGATCGATCTCGACGTGCCGGTCCAGGGCACGCTCGACGATCCGAAGTTCCGCATCGGCCCCATCGTCTGGAAGATCATCAAGAACATCCTGGTCAAGGTCGTCACAGCACCGTTCAAGCTGTTCGGCTCGATGTTCAAGGGGGCCGAGGACGCACAGTTCGTGCAGTTCGCGCCGGGCGATGCGGCGCTGGACGCCGCCGCCGCCGAGCGGATGAGCGCCCTCGCCAAGGGCCTCGCGCAGAAACCGGAGATCAAGCTCGACGTCCCGATCGGCGTCGTCGAGGATCTCGATCGCCCGGCGATGATCGAGCGGGCGCTCGCCTCCGAGGTCGAAGGGACGACCCGAACCGTGCTCCGCATCCGGTCCGAGGACGAGGCGCCTCCAGCGCTCGAAAGCCTCGAGCCAAAGCAGCAGATCGCCGTGCTCACGAGCGTCGTCGAGAAGCTGACCGGTGCATCGCCGCAGATTCCACCGCCTGCGGAACGGCTCGAGGGCACGTCCCGCAAGGAGGCCCGCGGCCTGGAAGAGGCAGCGACAGTCGCCTCGCTCGAGGAGCAGGCGCGCGCGGCCATCCAGGTCGATCCGTTGGCGCTCCAGCGCCTCGGTCAGGCGCGGGGCGAAGCAATTCAGAGCGCGCTGCTCTCCGGCGGCGAGCTGCCACCCGATCGCGTGTTCCTCGCGCGTAACGACAAGGTCACGGCGCAGGACGGCAAGGTGCGCTTCGAGCTCGAGATCAAGTAGCGGACGGGTCGCGCCAGCGCATCAGGCCCTCCTGCGCGACGCTCGCGACCAGCTTGCCCTCGCGGTCATAGACCCGTCCGGTGGCGAAGCCGCGGGACCCCGACGCGCTCGGGCTCACGAGCACGTACAGCAGCCAGTCGTCGATCCGCACGGGCCGATGGAACCACATTGCGTGGTCGATGCTCGCGATCGTGAGCCGCCCATCGAAGTGCGACACGCCGTGCGGCAGCAGCGCGGTCTCGAGCAGCTGGAAGTCTGAGAGATATGCGAGCAGGCAGCGGTGGAGGATCGGGTCGTCGGGGCACCGGTGGCTCAGCCGGAACCACACGTGACGGACGCTGTCCGCGGGCTGCGGCTTGTCGGGCAGCGGCTCCACCGGGCGGAACTCCCAGGGTCGCTCCGACTCCCACACGCGCCGCCGCTCGGGAGGGAGGCTGTCGAGCCGCTTGCGCCAGGCCGTCATGTGGTCCGGCAGCGATTCTGGTGGCGGAACCACCGGCGCCGAGAGCTGGTGTTCGAGACCGACCTCGGGGGTCTGGAACGACGCGGACATGTGAAAGATCTGTTCACCGTGCTGGACTGCAACCACGCGACGGCTCGAGAAGCTGCCGCCGTCGCGGCTGCGGTCGACTTCGTAGACGATCGGCGCGTTGAAATCGCCGCGTCGCAGGAAATACGCGTGCAGCGAGTGCACGTCGCGTCGGTCGACGGTCGCGCTCGCTGCGACGAGCGCCTGACCGAGCACCTGACCGCCGAAGACCTGCGAGCTGCCGATGTCGCGGCTTTCGCCGCGGAACAGGTTGATCTCGATGCGCTCGAGCTCGAGATGTCGCAGCAGGTCGGCAAGCAGGGCGTTCATGGTCGGGTCAGTGGGCGACGCCGAGTCGCTTCTGCATGATCGGGCTCGTCGTGGTGTACTGCAGGTGGACCTTCTTCGCCGGATTGAGGTACTCGGCGATTGCGAAGGCGGCGAGCGCTGCCTCGTGGAAGCCGCTCAGGATCAGCTTCTTCTTGCCCGGGTAGGTGTTGATGTCGCCGATCGCGTAGATCCCGGGCACGCTGGTCTGGAACTTCGCGGTGTCGACCCGGATGGACTTCTTCTCCAGGTCGAGTCCCCACTCGGCAATCGGGCCCAGCTTGGGATGCAGCCCGAAGAACGCGAGCACGTGATCGGCATCGAACGTGGTGGTCGTGCCGTCGCTGCGCTTGATGTCGACGCTCTCCAGCCGACCGTCGGGGGCGCGCAGCGCGCTTGCGGTGCCCTCGAGGTACTGCATGCGGCCCGCGGCGACCAGCTCGCGCATCCGTGCCACGGACGCTGGCGCCGCGCGGAACTCCGCGCGGCGATGCGCGTGCACGAGGCTCGCGGCCTTGCCGCAGAAGTCGAGCACCCAGTCGAGTGCCGAATCGCCGCCACCGAGGATCACCAGCCGCTGGCCGTGGAAGCGCGCAGCGTCGCGCACCCGGTAATGGAGGTGCCGGCCCTCGAGCGCATCGGCTCCCTCCACGGCGAGCCGGCGCGGCTGGAACGAGCCCAGGCCCGCGGCGATCACCACCGTGCGGGTGAGAAGCGTGGTGTCGAGCGCCGTGCGGAGCAGAAACCGGCCGTCATCGCGACGCGCAAGCTCGGCGATCTCCTGGCCGAGATGGAAGCGCGGCGCGAAGGGCTTGATCTGCTGCATCAGGCGGTCGACCAGCTCCTGTGCGCCGCAGACCGGCAGCGCCGGGATATCGTAGATCGGCTTGTCGGGATAGAGCTCGGTGCACTGGCCACCCGGATGCTGGAGCGAATCGACGATGTGTGCCTTGATCCCGAGCAACCCGAGCTCGAACACCTGGAACAGCCCGCAGGGTCCCGCGCCGACGATTACGACGTCGGTCTCGATGGGCGCGCCCGATGCGGAGGGCTCATCGGTGGTGTGCATACGGTCTCTGCAGTGGCCCCCGGTTTGCGGGGACGATGCGCGTGAATATGGCTGGCATGGAACTGCGAATTGTAGCGGATGCTCGCGCGCGACGGCTTTGCGGCGCAGGGGCCGGGCCAGGCCGCTGCGGAATAACGTCGGAAGGGTCCGATTCTGAGCACTCGGGCGCCGTGCTACGCTTTCGCAGACTCGAACCGAACCGGAACATGACGCATGGAGGATCCCGCGATGGCCAAGACGCCTGAAAAGCCGTTCCTGACGGACGTCACGACGCTTCGGCGACGCGCCCGCGAGCACATCATGCAGGGCGCGGTCACGTCGGGGTATACCGCGGACCGCGAGACAGTGCTGAAGCTCCTGAACGAGGCGCTCGCGACCGAGATCGTCTGCGTCTTGCGGTACAAGCGTCACTACTTCATGGCCGAGGGCATCGCCGCGGACGCGGTCAAGGCCGAGTTCCTGCAGCATGCGAACGAGGAACAGCAGCACGCCGACCAGATCTCCGCGCGCATTGTCCAGCTGAATGGCGAGCCCAACCTGAATCCGGAGGGCCTCACCTCGCGCAGCCATGCCGAATACGTCGAGGGCGAGGACCTGATCGATATGATCAAGGAAGACCTCGTCGCCGAGCGCATCGCGATCGACAGCTATCGCGAGATGATCAACTACGTCGGTGACAGAGACACGACCACCAAGCGCATGCTCGAGACCATCCTCGCGATGGAGGAAGAGCATGCCGACGACCTGGTCGGCCTGCTCGAGGAGATGGACAAGTAGGTTGCTGCGCGGTCAGGCTGCGAGACGACCGGCGTCCGGGCGCAGCGTCCAGAGCACCCATTTGCCGAGCAGCGTAGCGATGAACACGATCGCGCAGGCGACGAATGCCGCGCTCAGGTAGTCGATCACGGTGTGGTCGAGGTTGTGGTGCTGCACGAGCAGCACCGCCGCCGGCGTGAGAAGCAGCGCCTGCAGCGACGCCGTCTGCCGGCCGACGGTCAGCATGAGCAGCAGCAGAGCGCTGACGAACAGCACCCGCAATGCGGGCACGTCGAACGACTGGATCAGCACGACGAGCAGCAGCGTCGCGAAGAGCGCGAGCGCCAGCCGTGCGACGGCGCGGCCCGGTGGCCGGTCGAGCGCGGGCTCGCCGATCGCCGCGACCGCGAGCGGCAGCCACCAGCCATGCGCGAAGTCCGCGACGCGTGCCAGGAGCCAGGCGATCAGCACGAGCACGGCGAGAAGCACCGCATAGCTCAAGGCAGTCTGCGGGTGCACGGCGCGGCTCTCGACCTCGACGTTACGCAGCAGCGTGATCCCGAGCATCACCCCATAGACGCACCCGGCGAGCATCGATCCGGCCCGCTCGAATACGATCAGACCGGACGCCGGCTCGAATGAGCCGATCAGCGCAGCCGCGAGCACCGACAGCAGGCCCCGGTGCAGACCCTGCGAGCTC
>Ga0075418_10004055_pt1 | contig 16669 bp, 9 predicted proteins | sample SoiMetdeltSBSDD2_FD_81776 | JGI IMG/M metagenome (GOLD analysis project Ga0075418, IMG submission 81776) | Bulk soil microbial communities from a Populus tree surrounding site in Tennessee, USA - Soil MetaG P. deltoides SBSDD2 | ecosystem: Environmental > Terrestrial > Soil > Tree plantation... | reverse complement strand
TGCCCAAGATCGCCTGCAGCAAGTGCGGCAAGGAGTTTTCAACACAGTGGGCCCGAACCGACACCGACAAAGCCCTGCCGCGGGCCGCCGTGGTCAGCGAACGGTTCGAGGTTGCCCGCAATTTCATGAACAAGCTGTGGAACGCGTCGCGGTTTGCGCTGATCAATTTGGCGGACCAGGAGCCAGGAGCCAGGAGCCAGGGACAAGTGGCCAGCGCAGATCTGACCGTCGAGGACCGCTGGTTGCTGTCGCGCCTAGCGACGGTTACGGCTGGCGTAACGGAAGCGCTCGAAAACTACCGCTACGCCGATGCGGCCAAGTTGCTGTACGACTTTGCCTGGGACGAGTTCTGCTCGTTCTATGTGGAGATCGCCAAGCCCCGGCTCGCCGACGAGAAGTCGCGGGCCACCGCCCAGCAGGTACTCGCCCACGCGCTCGACACCCTCCTGCGGCTGCTGCACCCGCTGATGCCGTTTCTTACGGAGGAGGTTTGGCAACTTCTGAATCAGGTGATGCCGGTGCGAAGTGTAGGGTGGGCTGTGCCCACCACGTCCGGCGAGCAGGCAGCGAAGGTGGGCACAGCCCACCCTACAGAGCCGTGGCTTATCAAGGCGGCGTGGCCGGTGGCGGATATGCGGCGGCAGGACAAGGAGACCGAGGCGCGGTTCAGCGTGTTTCAGCATGCCCTGGCGGCGATCCGCGAAATTCGCAGCCGGCAGAACATCGCGCCGCGGCAGCCACTGGAGTTTGCGATCAAGTGCGACGCGGCGACCGCGGTACTGCTGAAGCCGATGACCTCCTATTTCCAGTCGATGGCCAACGCCTCCGCAACGGGCTTTGGCCCGGACGTGCAGATTCCGCCGACGCACGCGCGGGCGGCTCTGGCCGGCCTGGAGATCTTCGTCGATCTGAGAGACTTCATCGACGTGAAGGCCGAGCTCGCCAAGAACGAGCAACAGGAGCAGAAGCTGCTCGGCATGATCAAGGCCAAGGAAGGCAAGCTGGCCAACGAGAGCTTCGTCAGCCGGGCCCCGGCCAACGTCGTCCAGGCCGAGCGCGACAGCCTGGCCCAGCTCCAGGAGCAGCTGGCCAGCGTCCGCGCCGCGCTGGCGTCGCTCCGGAACTGACTCTGCCGGCTTTCCGGTTTGTGCCGCGGAAACCGAGGGTGCTGGCGCGGTCGTGCCGTGAGTTCCGATACTCTGGCATGCGCCGCGCGCAGCGGCTGTGCCGGGCGGCGCGGTTCTCGTGCCGGGAATGTCTGCGGGACCGTTACATGTTCACATCCATTCGCCGCCACGCCGCCGCGGTCGCCATCCTGCTGACGGCGGCCTGCCCCTTGGCGGCGGAAGAATGGCCCGCCGACACGATCGATCTGTCCGCAGTGACCGTTGAGCAGCCGGCAAACGCGAGCATCTGGCTGCTGGGCGGCCAAATGCCGGCGGGCGAGGAGGCGCCGCTCGTGCCGATCGGCGGCGAACATCCTCCCTATCCGACGTTTCCGCCCTGTTGGTGCAAGGAGTGGAAGCCTTGGTATGTCGGCGTGGAGGGCGGCTGGACCATTCCGCTGAACGTGACACCCGACTCCAACGGCGTGGGCGCGTTCTTCGACGGCGTGGCTTTCGGAACGCAGCTCCACGGCGGCGAGAATTTCACTCTGCGGCTGGGCCTGCGCCTGAGCCCGCGCTGGCGGGCCGACGTGAGCTACACGAACATCCACGGCGATTATCAGTGGCGGACCGCCTTCTTCGGCGGGGCGCAGATTGCCGGCTTCGACAGCGACGCCACCTCCAACATCGTGCTGGGCAACGCGTACTGGCACTTCTTCCCGCCGGCCGAGCACTGCAACCGTCCGCGGTTCGATCCCTACACGGGCGTGGGCCTCGGTGTGGCGTTCAACACGCTGGCCGCCACGGCCGAATTCCCCGACGGCAACCCGGCGGGGCAATATGCCACGGTCTTCGGCGACACGACGGCCTGCCTGGCGACCCGCTTTGCCCTGGGCTCGCACTTCTGGATCTGGCCCAACCTGGCGATGGACATGTCGTTTGCCGTGCTCTACGTCGGCGACTTCCAGACCGATGACTTTCGCACCACGGGCGGAATCGTCCAGCCCATTGGCCGCTACGACTTCCATAACAACTGGCTGGGCACGTTCCAGCTCGGCTTCGTCTGGTTCCCGCAGCCGGGGTTCTACCGCAGATAGTAGATCAACGAATTTATTTCAGCGCCGGCGCGGTCGTGATCAGCGTCTGCTCGCCGTGAATGCTGTTGGTCTGGTCGATGCTGATGGTGGCGGCCGCGTTGCCGGGATAGTTCGTGCGCCACCAGGCGTCGGCGGTGCTGGATTTCCAGGCGGCTGCGTCGGCGCAGGCCGCGAGCGCCTCGGCGAATTCGCGAGCCGTGGAGAACCGATCTTCCGGCTTCTTCGCCAGCCCCTTGAGCAGTACATCCTCCAGATCGGCGGGAACGGGCAGGCCCAGCTTCTCGCTCGGCCTCATCGGCGGCGTGCGGGCGTGGTGGACGCAGATTTCCACGACGCTCGCGCCGGAAAACGGCGGCTGGCCCGTGACCAGGAAATAGCCGACGGCCGCGAGCGCGTAGAGGTCGCTGCGGACGTCGATCGTCTCGGGCGATTGAATCGACTCGGGCGACATGAAGAGCGGCGTGCCCAGCACAGCGCCGGCCGAAGTGATGGAGGCGTTCTTCTTGGAATCGACCGCCTTAACCAGGCCGAAGTCCAGGACCTTGGCGACGTCCGCCTCGCCGCCGCGGCAGCTGAGGATGATGTTCGCGGGCTTGATGTCGCGATGGACCAGGCCGATTTCGTGGGCCTCGGCCAGGGAGCCGCACACCTGCCGCAGGATGTGGACCACCCGTCCCGCCGGCTGCGGCCCGAATCGCGCCACCAGCGTATCCAGTGTGATCCCGTCCAGAAATTCCATGGCGTAGTAGAAGATGCCTTCCGGCGTACGGCCAAAGTCGTAAATCGCGATGGTATTCGGATGATTGAGCTGGCAAGTGAGCTGCACTTCGCGCTCGAAGCGGGCGATCGCCTCGTCGGTGGTCTTGTCGGGGTGCAGCAGCTTGATCGCGGTTGGCCGCCGCAGCATGCGGTGCCGCCCGCGATAGACGACGCCCATTCCGCCCTCGCCGAGCTTTTCTTCGAGCTGATACTGGCCCAATTCCTTGGCCGCCAACGCCGCGTTCTGGGCTGCCCGGTTCAAGCGATCCATCGCGAGCGTGAAGACAAAGATCAACCCGGCCGCGGCAGCGAGCAGCCCGAACAGGCTCCAAAACGCCCGCCGCAAAAGATAGAGCGAGTGATAGGCTTCGGCCACGTCCTTTTCGGTGACGACGCCAATCCCGTATTCGCCCAGCCATGTCCAGGCCCCGACGACGGGCACGCCGCGGTAGTCGCGATAGCCCTGGACGTTGTAGCCCGACTGTCCCAGGACGGCGCTGGCCGCCGCGGCAGTCAGCGGCTGCTCGGCGCGGGTCTTGGCGGGACGCGCGCCGGTTGTCTGATCGACGCCCGGATCGCGAATCGACAACGTGAGCTGCGACCGGGCTCCGGGCTGGTCCGGGACGAGCCCCATGCGGATCAGGTCCGGCGTAAACCGGCTCTCCGAGAGCATCAGGCCGTCTTTGTCGAAGGCGTACGTTTCGCCCGAGCTGCCGGGCCGGGCGATTCCCAGGATGCGAACGAAATCGCGGTCGGGCCGGATTCGCAGGCCCACCACGCCGATCGGATCGCCCGTCAGATCGAGCTGCCGGGCCAGGGCAAACATCGTCGGCTGGCCGGCTCGGGCCACGCCGTCGGGACCCGTCGAGAGCAGCACGCTGGGAAACGGCGGGGTAACAAGCGCTCCTTTGTCGAGCGTCCGCGCGGTGAGGTCGTAATTCGTGGTCCGCACCTGGCCGATCAGCTCCGGCCGGTTTGAAGCAAGGACGAGCTGATCCTTGTTGAGCAGGACATAGCCGTCGTACCGCTGGCCAGAGGTAAACGTCCGCAGGGCGGCTTTCAATTCCTCCTGAAGCGGCGATTGGGCCAGGGCGATCGGATCGTCGCCGGACGAGCTCGCCAGGCGGGCCAGCTCTCCCGCCGCCCTGCGAACTCCCGGATCGAGCGCTGCTTCGCGAGCGCGGCTTTCTTCGCTGTCGAGCCAGATCTTGAGCGCCTCGACATTCGAGGTGAGCGTGGCATTCAGCCCTTCGGCCATTTCCATCTGGGCCGCCGACTCGACCGAGTTGCGAATCCAGTGACCCGCGACAAACAGCATCGCCGCAGCCAGCAGCGGCCAGAGCCACAGATTCCGCCGCACAAAGCCGAAACCTAGCGACAGCCCGCGCGAGAGGCGCGTGCTGGCCAGCGAGTGCATGGCGACTCTGGAGGGGGAATCCACAGAGAATGCTTGCCGAAGGAGGTGCTCTGAATCCTCACTCTAAGGCAGCAGGGCGGAGAGTCAATCGCGGCGGCCTACTGCGCGGCGGGCGGGCTCGCCGCCGGCTTCGCGTCGCCACTGGCAGCGGGCTTCGCGTCGCTGGCGTCCTTCAGAAACTCGGCGTAGTTGTCCGTCAGAAACGGCATGAGCGGCGACATGTCCACACCGCCCGTCTGGGCCTCGGTCCACCAGATCTTGGCCTTCTCGTGCGACTCGCTGTCGGCGCGCTTGTGAACGAGCACGTAGGAACCCTTCACCACGCGGTTAACCGGGTCGGATTCAAGCAGCCGCTGATCGGCGATGGCCAAGGCTAGTCCCAGCGGCATGTCGCGGAAGGGATACGTCTTGTTCATGCCCGCGATCCGCAGCGTGACGCGATCGGGAAAGCCCTCGACGAAGGCAACTTGCGTGCTGCTGCCCACCATGAACACGCTGCCGGCCTCGAAGTTGGACACCGCAGTAGCGACTGCATCGCGAAACTGCTTGACGTAGGCCCCCACGAGCTTGAGGCGGGCGACGGCGTCTTGATGCTTGGGCAACTTCGCCAGGTTTTCGGCGCGGGCCAATTGTTGGTCGGCTTCGGCGAAGTCCTGGTCAGCCAGCGCCCCCTTTGCCGCCGCGAGCGCCTTGATGAGCGCCGTGATTTCCGCTTTGGTGGCCATCGGCGCTGGCGGCGGCGGAGGCGGCGCTGGCATCGGAGGCGGTGTGGGCATGGGCGCCGGAGTCGGCATCGGCTGCGGCGTCACGGGCGGCGTGGGATTGGGCGCCGGCATTGGCGGCGGTGATGGCATCGGTGCGGGAGTAGGCGTCGCAACCGGGGTCGGCGGCGATTCTGGCATGGGCCGCGGCGGCGGCTCCGGCGGCATTGGCGTCGGATTTGGCCTGGCGACTGGCTGCTCAACTTCGGGCGGCGGCTTCGGTTGGCCCGTTTTCGCGCTCTCACCGAGGCGCGGCTCGGGCTTCGGCCCTTCAGGTGCTGGGGCGGGCGGCGCTACCTGGGCAAGAGTGGCGTCACGCCGCTGATTGGCCAGGACGACGACGAATACGACCGCCGTGATCAGCACGACGCCGATGCAGGCGGCCGAAATGAGAATCGGATGGTGCCGCTTGCGTTCCAGGGCGAGAACCGTCGAGGAGGGCTGCGCCGGGCTCGCAACTTTGAGCGGTGAAGCCGCACCACCCACCGCCCCAGTTGCGGCTGGTCCAAAGGGAATTGCCGTGGTTGCGGGCGGAGGTGCCGGGCTTGCTGGCGAATATGCCGGGATCAGGCTTGCTGACGGAATCGCCGCGGGCATCGCCGGCTGGTGAATCGCCACGGGTGCCATCGGATCAGCTGCGCCCCCGTAGGAGCCATAGCTTGCCGGAAGACTGCCCAAGGGCGGCGGTGCGACGGCTGGCGGTGCAGTCGTCGGATATGCGGCAGGAAAACCGCCCGCGTATTGAGCCGTGTAAGGCGTCGCTGGTGCGGGCACTGCATAGGGTGAATACGCGCCGGCCGGAAGTGCCATCGGCAACCCGGCAACCGGCATCGACGCTGGAGCAGCATAGCCGTACTGAGGCGCTGGATAGCCTGGCGGTGCCGCCTGGTGTGCCGGTGACGGACCTGCCGCCCAACCGCCAGGCGTGGCCTGCATGAGCTGCGCACCATAGGCGGGCGAATAGGCCGCCGGTGGGAGCGCTGGTTCAATTTCGGCCGGCACCGAGGCTGTGGTTGGCGAGGCGGGGGATTCGACTGGCTCCAGATTTCGCGCGGAAGGCTCAGCGAACGCCCGCGGTTGCTGCTTCGAGGATTGGCTTGCCGACCGGCCCATTCCCGGCGGATAGAGGTCGTTATCCCCAGTGGTCGGCCGTCCCGACATTCGTGGTTCGGACTGTGCCGCGGTTGGCGGCGGACTGGAATTCCCGCGGAGCTGAGCGTCGTAGCGGGCCTTGCTCGATGGATCGAGCAGGCACTCTTTTGCACGCTGAACCTCATCGAGTAGTCGCGACCAATCACGGGCCTGAGGGCCCGGGCGAAAGCTGCGGACCTTGCTCGCAGCCCGATCGCCCGCGACCGCGATCGCCTCGGCATTCGTTTCAAACTGGGAGAGGGAGAGCAACTGGTAATGATCGGGCGCGGATTCACCGTGCCAGCCGAGCCACTCTCGATACGGATTGAACGGTTCCGCCACGCCGATCCTTTCCTGCAGATTTCAGTTGCCACACTGCCAATACCAGAATACGCCGAAAGGTATTGGCAGACAACGGCTTACGAAAACTGGCTGTGCTCGTTTCTCTGTTTCAAACGACTTGCGGCGGCGATTGTACTTACGGCCCCCTCCGGGTGGGAGGACTGGGCGTGGCCCGCTGGCGGAAAGTCCCTGCCAGGACAATACTTGCGGAAATCCAAGCAGCCCGCCGGCTCGTCTCAATCTCGTCCCCCCTTCGCGGCTACTCGGCGGCACTTGGGCAGCGGGGAATTTGAGTGCCATCGTCTCTTCTGCAAGGCATCGGCAATGCGAAGCACGTTCATTCTTCGGCTGGCGGCAGCGGGGTTATTTCTCGTTGGCCTGGTGGCAGTGGCCTCGTCGCAGAATCCGACGCCCGCCGAGCTGCGGACCAGCTCCCAAACGCTCATGAGAAACGGCAACTTCAAAGAGGCCTACGACGGCTTCCGCCGGCTGTGTCTCAACCCCAACGCCGGCGCGGCGCAGGTCAGCCAGGACTTAACCAACGCCGTGCAGTGCCTGAACCGGTTGGGGCGCGTCAAGGAGTTTGACGAACTGGTCGAGAGCACGGTCAAGACGCATCAGGGCAATTGGCGATTGCTCCAGACTGCGGCGCAGCTCTATCAGCAGACGCAGCACCAGGGCTTTCGCATCGCCGGTCAGTACGAGCGCGGGCCGCACCGCGGCGGCGGCGAGATGATCAACTCCGTCGAGCGCGACCGCGTACGTGCGCTCCAGTTGATGACGCAGGCTATGCCATTGGCCCAGAAGGACGACCGCAAGGACGAAGTCTCGCAGTTCTTCCTCAACTACGGCGAGCTGCTGCTCAACAATCGCGGCTATTACGAAGCCTGGCGGCTCCAGTATTTGACGGACCTGAACACACTGCCCGATTTCGACGAGGGCTATTTCTACTATCGCGACTACAACGGCGCGCCCGTCGATGCCGAGGGGAAGCCGATTTATCACATCGTGCCGGCCAGCTGGGAAGCCTCGAAGACCGACGGCCAGCGTTGGCGGTGGGTCTTGTCGCAGGCGATCGAGAACTCGCCCACGCGGCTGAACGCCGTGCGCTATCACTTGGCGCAGTTCTTCGAGCAGCAATTCGGCGTGCAATCGATGGCGCAGGGCCGCCGCGGCTTCGGCCGCGGCTTCTTCGCGCCGCAATCGGACGACGACACCAAGAAGGACGAGAGTGGTACGTACGCTCTTCACACGCTGAAGGAAAGCGAAACGATTGCCAAACTCGCCAGCGGCATCAAGCGGTTCGAGCTGCCCGACGAATTCAACCACATCAAGCTCTATCAGCAGATCATCGCCGAGCCGCGAACGGGACTGGAAGAACAATCTCTCCAGCAGCTGGCGGAAGTGTTCGAAAACCGGCGGCAATATCCGCGGGCGGCCGAGTACTGGAAGACGAGCATCGCCAAGTTCGGTCCGGGCCAGAACAACTGGAAGCAGCTTCGCAGCGAGCAGATCGTCGGCAACTGGGGCACGTTCGAAGCGACCAACTCGCAGCCGGCGGGCCAGGGCGCGACCGTCGATTTCCGGTTCCGCAACGGCAAGAAGGTGAAGTTCGACGCGCGGGCGATCAAGGTCGATCTGCTCCTGGAGGACCTGAAGGCCTATCTCAAGTCGGACCCGGCCAACCGGCTCGACTGGAACAAGATCAACCTCGGCAATATCGGCTATCGGCTCGTCCAGCAAAACGAGACCAAGTATCTCGGCGAAGCGGCCGCCGCCTGGGAACTGGACCTGGAGCCGCGGCCGAATCATTTCGACCGGCGGATCACAGTCTCAACGCCGCTCCAGAAAGCCGGGGCCTACCTGCTCACGGGGAGCATGGAGGGGGGCAACGTCAGCAAGATCGTGCTGTGGGTCGCCGACACGGCGATCGTGCACAAGCAGCTCAGCGGCAAGAATCTCTACTTCGTTGCCGATGCCGCCGGCGGCGCGCCGATTCCGGAGATCAACGTCGAGTTCTTCGGCTGGCAGCAGCGGAGCTTGGGGGGCAACCGTTATCAGGTCGTCACGACCAACTTTGCGGAGCTCACAGGCCCCGACGGCCTGCTCATACCCAACCCAATCGATCTCAAGCCGGAGTTTCAGTGGCTCGTCGTCGCTCGCGGCAAGGGAGCGACGCCGCGGCTGGCGTTTCTCGGCTTCATGGGAGTCTGGACGGGCCAGTATTACGACCCGGAATATAACCAGGTCAAAATCTTCACGATGACCGACCGCCCGGTCTATCGTCCCAATCAAAAGGTGCAATTCAAGCTGTGGGTCGAGCGGGCGCAATATGACAATGACAAGAGCGACTTCGCCGGCACGACGTTGCCGATCGCGATCTTCAACCCAAAGGGAGAGAAGATTCTCAGCAAGACGCTCATGGCTGATGCGTTTGGCGGGATGGAAGGCGAGTATGATCTGCCGGCGGACGCCGTGCTCGGTCAATATATGATTCAGCTCGACGAGGGACACAATCTGCCGCTCCAAGCCATCGAGGGAAATCATTTCCGCGTTGAGGAATATAAGAAGCCGGAATTTGAAGTCACGATCAAAGCGCCGACCGAGCCGGTGATGCTTGGCGAGAAGATTACCGCCAAGATCGAGGCGAAATACTATTTTGGGTCGCCGGTCACCAAGGCGACGGTGAAATACAAGGTTCTCCGCACGGACTATTCACAAGACTGGTATCCGCTTGCCCGCTGGGACTGGTGCTATGGCCCGGGATACTGGTGGTTCGCTTACGACTATCCCTGGTACAAGGGGTTCAGAGATTGGGCAGGCTGCCTGCGGCCGACGCCGATCTGGTGGCCGCGTGGCAACGTTACGCCGCCCGAGGTGGTAGCCGAGGTCGAGCGTGAGATCGGCCCCGAAGGCACGATCGAGGTCGAATTCGACACGCAGGTTGCCAAGGAACTACACGGCAATACCGACCATCGTTATACGATCACGGCCGAGGTCCGCGATGAATCCCGGCGGACGATTGTTGGCGAAGGCAAGGTGCTCGTGGCCCGCAAACCGTTCAAGGTGTTTTCGTGGGTCGATCGGGGCTACTACCGCGTCGGCGACACGATCGCGGCCAGTTTCTCGGCCCAGACGCTCGATCAGAAGCCGGTCAAGGGCGAGGGCGTGCTGAAGCTATTGAAGATCAGCTACGACGACAAGCAGCAACCGATCGAAACGCCCCTCCAGCAGTGGCCGCTGGCTACCGATGCGGAAGGCAGGGCCGCGCAGCAACTCAAGGCGTCTGCCAAAGGCCAATATCGCCTTTCTTATTCGTTGACCGATCAGCAGAAGCACACCATCGAAGGCGGATACATCTTTACGATCATCGGCGACGGCTTCGACGGCTCGGAATATCGCTTCAACAACGTCGAGTTAATGCCAGACAAGGCCGAGTACTCGCCCGGCGAGTCAGTCAAACTGCAACTCAACACCAACCGGGCCGATGCCACGGTCTTGCTCTTTTTGCGGCCAACGAATGGCATTTATCTGGAGCCCAAAGTCCTGCGTATGAAGGGCAAGAGCTCACTACAAGAGATTGCCGTCATTAAGAAGGACATGCCCAATTTCTTCGTCGAAGCAGTGACGGTCTTTGGCGGTGACGTTCACAGCGAGACGAAAGAGATCGTCGTCCCGCCGGAAAAGCGCGTCCTTAACGTGGCAGTCCTGCCGTCGAAGGAGCAGTATAAGCCCGGCGAGAAAGGCAGAGTCAAAATCCATCTCACTGACGTCAACGGCGAGAACTTCGTTGGCTCGACGGTTCTCACGATGTATGACAAGTCCGTCGAATACATCTCGGGCGGCAGCAATGTCGGCGACATCAAGAAGTTCTTCTGGGAATGGCGACGGCACCACCATCCCTCGCACCAGGACAGCCTGGCGAAATGGTCGTACAACCTGGCTCTGCCCGGCAAGCAGAGCATGGCCTTCATCGGCGTTTTTGGAGCGAGCGTAGCCGACGATTTGGACGCCGGTGACAACATGCAACTTGCCAAGGCTGACGGCAACGCGAACGGCTTGGCCAATCGCGGCGGAGGCCTCGGTGGCTTCGGCGGAGGCGGCCGCCAGGCTCTCCTTCGCGGAATGGCTGCCGAAGGAGCCCCCATGGCCGCTGCGCCACCCGGCGCGCCGCTTGGCGAGGACAAAGCGGTCGACCGCGCGAACTTTGCCGCCGACGGACTGTTCAGCGAACAACGCAAGCGCGCCGGCGAAGCCGAGTTCCAGCAAGGCCAGCAACAGGGCGGCCCGCTAGTCGAAGCGGCTGTCCGCACGAAATTTGCCGACACCGCCAAGTGGGTCGGCTCGCTCACGACCGACAAGACTGGCGTCGGCGAAATCGAAGTCGATATGCCCGAGAACCTGACGGCCTGGAAGATCCGGGTCTGGGCGATGGGCCACGGCACGAAGGTCGGCAGCGGCGAAGCCGACGTGGTCACGCGCAAGAATCTCATCCTCCGCCTGCAAGCGCCGCGGTTCTTCGTCCAGAAGGACGAGGTCGTGCTGACGGCAAACGTGCACAACTACCTGGCGGCGGAGAAGAACGTCAGCGTCATGCTCGAAGTCCCCGGCGGCGTTTTGCAGCCGCTGGACGGCGTGAATTCAACGCAAGTCGTCAAGGTGCCGGCGAACGGCGAGGCCCGCGTCGATTGGCGGTGCAAGGTGCTGAACGAGGGCGAGGCGATCGTCCGCATGAAGGCCCTCACCGACGAAGAGTCCGACGCGATGGAGATGAAGCTGCCGAGCTACATCCACGGCATGCTCAAGACCGAAAGCTGGGCCGGCACGATCCGACCAGACAAGGATTCGTCGAAGCTTGCGATCAGCGTCCCGGCCGAGCGCCGCGTCGATCAGTCGCAGCTCGAAATCCGCTACTCCCCTTCGCTGGCCCTGGCGATGGTTGATGCTCTGCCGTACCTGGCCGAGTATCCCTACGGCTGCACCGAGCAGACGCTCAACCGCTTCCTGCCGAGCGTCATCACGCAGAAGACGCTGATGCGGATGAACCTCAACTTGGCTGAAATCCGCGACAAGCGGACGAACCTCAACGCCCAGGAGATCGGCGACGACCGCGAGCGGGCCAAGCAGTGGAAGCGTTTTGACCATAACCCCGTGTTTGACGAGGCTGAGCTCAGCCGCATGGTGAAGGAGGGCGTGAAAGCCCTCACCGAGCAGCAGATCAGCGACGGCGGCTGGGGCTGGTTCAGCGGCGTCGGCGAGAGGAGCTGGCCGCACACGACCGCCGTTGTGGTACACGGCCTGCAAATCGCCAAGGCCAACGACGTAGCCCTCGTCCCCGGCGTCCTGGAGAAAGGCGTCGAATGGCTCCAGCGCTATCAGGCCGAGCAGCTCCAGTGGCTCAAAAACTTTGAGCAGAAGCTCGAGAATGTACCCAAGAAACAATATGCCGACGCGCTCGACGCCATGGTCTACATGGTCCTGGTCGATGCCGCGAGCGACAACGCCCTGATGCGCGACCGGCTGTATCGCGACCGGATCGAGTTGCCCGTCTATGCCAAGGCGATGTTCGGCGTCGCGCTCGACAAGGTCGGCGACAAGGAGAAGCTAGCGATGATCGTGCAGAACGTCAGCCAGTTCCTGGTCGAGGACCCCGAGAACGAATCGGCGTACCTCAAGCTGCCGGAGAACAATTGGTGGTGGTACTGGTACGGCAGCGAGGTCGAGGCCAACGCCTATTACCTGAAGCTGCTGGCCAAGGTCGATCCCAAAGGCGAGAAAGCCCCGCGGCTGGTCAAGTATCTGCTCAACAACCGCAAGCACGGAACGTACTGGAACAGCACTCGCGACACCGCGACGTGCGTCGAGGCCTTTGCCGACTATTTGCAGGCCGCGGGCGAGACCGAGCCGGACATGTTCGTCGAGGTCTGGCTCGACGGCGCGAAGCTCAAGGAGGTGCAGATCACCAAGGAGAACTTGTTTACGTACGACAACAAGTTCGTGCTGAGTGGGGCCGAGGTGAAGAACGGCGCTCACGAGATCGAGCTCCGCCGCCGCGGCAAGGGCCCGGTCTATTTCAACGCCTACCTGACCAACTTCACGCTGGAGGACCACATCACGAAAGCTGGCCTGGAGGTGAAAGTCGAGCGGCAGTACTACAAGCTCGTCCCCGTGGACAAAACCGTCAAGGTCGAAGGCACGCGTGGGCAGCCGCTGGATCAGAAGGTTGAGAAATACGAGCGGCAACTGCTGAAAGAGGGCGACACGCTCAAGAGCGGCGACCTGGTGGAAGTCGAGCTGGTTATCGAGTCGAAGAACGACTACGAATACCTCCTCTTTGAGGACATGAAAGCGGCCGGCTTCGAGGCGGTCGAGCAACGGAGCGGCTACGGAACCAAGGGCTTGCCGGCCTACGTCGAATACCGCGACAACCGCGTGACTTTCTTCGTCCGCTGGCTCGCCCGCGGCAAGCATTCGGTCAACTATCGCCTGCGGGCCGAAGTCCCCGGCAAATTCGCCGCCCTGCCCACGCGCGCGTCAGCCATGTACGCACCCGAATTGAAAGGCAACTCCGACGAGATCAAGCTCAACATTGTCGATTGAACGGGCTGCCTGACATGTCCCTGCTCCGCTGCCCGATCTGCGACCGGCAATTCGATCCGGCTGCGAGCCAGGCGATGCCGTTTTGCAGCGACCGCTGCCGGCAGATCGACCTCGGCCGCTGGCTGCGGGAAGCTTATTCGGTCCCGGTCGAGCGGGATCCAGACGAAGAAGCGGAGGAGTCGCCGCCCCAGGACGAGCGATAATGGGATGGACAATCGGGCGGCAGTGTGTTTAGTGTTTCGTGTTTGGTGTTTTGAGATGTCCAAACACGAGCTCTAGGCGCCAGGCATCCAGCCCATGACGGACACCATCCGCCGCATCTCCTGGCGTGACCTGTTTCCCTGGTTGATCCTGCTGCGGACGTTCCGGATCGCGATTTCCCCGCCTCTGCTCGCGCTGGCGACGGCAGCGGTGTTGATCGCGCCGCTGGGCTGGCGCTTGGCGGGGCTGGTGTTTCAGCCGAAGTTCGAAAGCGGAACGACAAATCTGCCGGTGTACCAGGCGGCCGGAGAGAATTCGTTCATTGCGCAGTGGACGCCACCGGCTGTGCGGGAGTACCTGCCAGGCGCACAGACCGCATTTCTTGAGGCGTATCAACAATTGGCCGAGCCGCTGGCTCGGCTGTTTCGCATGCGAATTACGCTCCGCGAAATGGCCTACTATGCGTTCGGCTTCTTGTGGACGCTGGCGCTGTGGTCGTTCCCCGGCGCAGTGATATCGCGACACGCAGTCGTAAGCCTTGCTGCGGAATCGCCGCCGGGGATCGTCGAGACGGCCCGCTTCGCGGCCCGCCGCTGGCACTGGTACGTGCTGGCGCCGCTCTACCCGCTGGTCCCCGTGTTGATCGTCGCGCTGGGGATCGCCATCCTCGGCCTGCCAATCCAATTTGCCCCGGGGGCGGGCAGCATCCTGGCCGTCCTGGCCTGGATCTTCGTCGCCATCGCCAGCTTGGGCGTCTTGTGGCTGTTCGGCGGCTTGTTGTTCGGCTTTCCGCTAATGTGGCCCACGATCAGCGCCGAGCGCGACGGAGACGCCTTCGAGGCCTTCAGCCGTTCGTATTCGTACGTGTACGGTAAACCGCTGCACTATTTCTTCTATGTCGTCGTAGCTGCGCTGTTTGGGGCGCTGTGCTGGGCGGTCGTTTCCGGGGCGGCGACGCTCTTGCAAGAGTTCGGCTTTTGGGCGCTGGCCTGGGGCGGGACGGCGGCCAAAGTCGAGCCCCTCCGCTTCGCCGCATTGCAATTCGCCCTGGGTCTTCCCGCGCCGCCCAATCAAGGCTGGGCCTTTTCGTTGGGGACGGTCTTGATCGGACTGGTTCTGTGCGTCATTCACGGCGTCGTGGCCGGCTTCCGCTTCACCTATTTCTTCACCGTGGCATCGGCCATCTATTTGCTGCTGAGGCAGGACGTAGACGAGAAGGAGATGGACGAGGTCTTTATCTCTACTTGACGGTTTCAGGCGACGCGCCGTGGCCGCGACCGCTCCGCAGCGTACAATCGGGAGATGGTGTATTCCTTTGGCCGGCTGTTGCAGGCCGCAGGGCTGGCGATTCTGCCTCTGGCGATGGTCATGCAGTTGACCGGTGGCCTCCGCGCACCGACCGGCAACGTCAGCGTCAGCGTGATGTTGCTGCTGATGGTCTTCGGCGTGGTGCTGTTCTCGCTGGGGCGTGTGGTTGAGGGGTATGCTGGGAAAAAGCTGCCTGGCGAGTGAGTCGGTGGTGAGTGGTGACGATGCGCCAGATTCAACAGCTGACTCTCGATCACCGACCCCCGCCTACCGCGCTATTAGTACTAGCGCTGGTATTGCTGCTGGCCCGCGCTACCCAGGCGCAGATCCTGGAGCGCTCGCCCGCTCTGCCGCCGGCGGAGGTGGACCTTCTCGACGCCGCCAGTGCGGCCCATCTCGAGAATGCCCAGCGCTTTCTGGCCGAGAAGCAATGGGCGGAAGCCGTCGAGGCGATCCGCCGCGTGCAAGAGACCGATGCTTCGCGGCTGGTGAAGGTCGGCCTGATGCGGCCCGTCGGCGGTTTCGAACGCTATGTGCCCGCCAGCGAATATTGCCAATGGCGGCTGGCGAGCCTGGCTGCGACTGCGCCCGAAGCGCTCGCCCACTATCGCCGGCTCGTAGATTCGTTGGCCGAGGGGTGGCTCCAGCAGGGAGCGAAAAACAATGACGAGGCGTTGCTCCGGCGCGTCGTGCAGCAGGCCTTTGCTAGCCGGGCGGCCGATGACGCGCTGCTGAAGCTGGGCGATCTGGCCTTGTCGCGCGGCGAGCCGGCGCTGGCCCGCGAGTTCTGGGAACGCCTCGGCCCGAACCTGACCGTACCGCCGCAGGCTGCCGCGGCGTTGCGCACGCCCGCGGGGAGTCCGCTCTGGCTGCCACTCCGGAATTTCGACTTCGCGGGGCGCGGACCCGAGCTGGCGGCATTGCTGCAAGTCGCGGATCCGCCGGCCGCGGGCATCTATCCCGACACGGATCTCGACCTGGCGGCTGTGCGCGCGCGGCTGGTTCTGGCCAGCTTGCTGGAGGGTTCGCGGCGGCGGGCGGAGATCGAGCTGGCCATCCTAAGAGCCGTATCGCCCACGGCGGAGGGAACGCTGGCCGGCCGGCAAGGCCGCTACGCCGATTTGCTGGGCAGCTTGTTGGAAGAATCCGCGTCCTGGCCGCCGCCGCGGCAGTCCACCGATTGGCCGACTTTTGGCGGCAACGAGGCCCGCAGCAAAACCGTCGCCGCGGACCTCGATCCCGCCGGCAAGCCGCTCTGGACTTATCAACTTCCGCGGCTGACGTCGGACCGCGACTGGCTGGGCACCGGCCGGCTGCGCGTCGGCGACGATATGAAGTCGCTGCTCAGTTATCACCCGGTCGTCGTCGGCCAGAAGGTCTATGTGCGGCTCGACGCTCGGGGCAATTCGTACGTGGCGGCCCTGGACCTCAAGACGGGGCAGCCGGTCTGGCAAGTCGATTATCGGCGCGGCCTGTCGCCCCAACGCGACGACGCGGCGGGCCCGTGGGAGGTCAGCGACGCGCACGCCGGGCTGGTCCGACACATTGGAGTGGCCCGTTACACGCTCTCGGCCGGCGGCGGCAAATTGTTCGCCCGCATGGGCTCGCCGCTGACTGCGCCTCGCGAGCGGATGAATCAGCCGCTATTGGCGAAGGAACAGGGCTTTTTGCTCGGCCTCGATCTGGCGACGCAGGGCAAGCCGCTGGAGGGATTTCCGATTCGTCCGGAGAGCCTCGATTGGTCGTTTGAGGGTACGCCGCTGGCGGCGGGCGGGACGATCTATGTGGCGATGCGCAAGCTGGAGGGCGCGCGGACGCAACTCCACCTGGCGGCGTTTGAATTGCAGACGACTTCGCTCGGCGTGGTCGATGACCGCGCGGAAGACGCCCGCCCCGCCGGCCGCATGAGATGGCGGACCCGCATTTGCTCCGCACTCTCGCCCGGCG
>Ga0075418_10004054_pt1 | contig 16672 bp, 15 predicted proteins | sample SoiMetdeltSBSDD2_FD_81776 | JGI IMG/M metagenome (GOLD analysis project Ga0075418, IMG submission 81776) | Bulk soil microbial communities from a Populus tree surrounding site in Tennessee, USA - Soil MetaG P. deltoides SBSDD2 | ecosystem: Environmental > Terrestrial > Soil > Tree plantation... | reverse complement strand
GTACTGCCCGGGTTATGCAAATAATCAGAAAGTGTGATATTGATCTTTCCTTTTCGCCAAATTCCATCTGCGCTGGAGCAACCACCAGTACCGAAATCAATAACTATGGTTTTTGGAAATGAATTTTGAGGTGTTACAGTGACAGTGGCGCAGCTGAGCGTATTGGTAGTTTCGACAGTTCCATTAGTTCTATAAAGTCCTGCATTAACAGAGGCTTCAAAAAATACAACGTTAGCATCATCGTTTATACTTTCTGATATCGCCTGGTCTTCACTTAATTTAAAGGTTGTTTCAAATTCAGGATCGGGTTCTGTTCCTTCCTTTACACATGAGGCAAAGAAAAAAAGTGAAGACAGGGATAAAAGAGCAAAGATTTTTTTTAGTTTCATAGAAATTGAATTTTAGTTGGCAATAAGACCTACAAAAGTCTAAAACGATTATCTAGGAAAGAAATTACTAAGGCAAATGTTTTACTTCGTAAAAACACCGTGGTGGTTAAAGAGGATCTACGATTCATACACGTGGAGTATACCGTCAAATGAAAAAATTCTATATCTCACATTTGATGATGGTCCACATCCCGAAGCAACGCCGTTTGTTTTAAAGCAATTGAAGCAGTTTACTGCATTAGCTACTTTTTTTTGTATTGGTAAAAACGTCGTTTTATATCCTGATATCTACAAACAAATATTGAATGAGGGGCATGTGACCGGCAATCACACATACAATCATTTGAACGGATGGAAAACAAGTAATGATAGTTACCTAAAGGATATATCACTCGCCTCAAAGGAGATCAATAGTAATTTGTTCAGACCACCCTATGGTCGTATTACGTCTTTCCAGGCCAAAAATCTTAGAGCCGCTATGGGGGGAAAAGAGGTGAAAGTGATAATGTGGGATGTTTTAAGCGCCGACTTTGATATTGATTGTACTCCTGAACAATGCCTTGCTAATGTAGTTTTACCGACAGTGCCGGGATCAATAATTGTTTTTCATGATAGTGAAAAAGCATTTCCGAAATTGCAATATTCATTGCCAAGAATGCTGAAGTATTTCGCAGAAAAAGGATATTCTTTTAGATCTCTTTAAGTAATCTTAAGTCGTTAACGCTATCAATAAATAGGGCCTGGGTAGAAACCCTGGCCCGTTTTTAATCCGTACCCTATGAAAACTGGTTTAAAGGTATAATAATTTTTTAATTACGGCAAAGTAATATTATGGGATACCCCATTGATGGTCACCACGGCCTGATTATCGCAGGTACCGGGACCATAGTTTATGGCTGCGACCCAAGGTGATGTTGTCGTCAGGTTCAGTCTCATGTTCCTAATAATTCCTTTTACTATCCAGCGGCAAATGAATTTCTTAACTAATGGCTCGGTTATTTCAGAGTTCCAGGCCACTAAAAGATCCCCTCTTTTGACCTTACCATTCGCACTGCCATCAATTTTATAAATATCGTCCAAAGGCACTAATGGAGTACACATTCCTTCAATTTGAGCGATAGTCCTTATACTATTCCATTCGGTATAATTTCCATTTGGCTTGGTAAGTTTGGCTCTTTGTACTTCAACTTTCCATTTATGCGTCATACAATTAGTAGACGTAATATCACTGAGGTTGGTAATAATATGAGTTCCCTGAATCTTAATACTATCAACTTTATATTCGACAAATTCGGTCGTTGCTTTTGCACCTGGCACTATCAATCGGTTTGTGTACACTACTACAATTTTTCCGGAGCGGGTTCTTCCGTCACGGCCTGTACAGCCAGCACCAAAATCCATCACAACTTTTACTGGGAATAAGCTGGCGGTGTTTAGATGAGTAATTGTCACGTCCGGACAGGCATTTAAACGGGCAGTTTCACCGGTCCCTGATCCCGGGTTCATTCCGCCAAATACACCTGTACCACCAAATGCAACGTCTGCATTTACCCCCATTACATTATCAAAAACCTCGTTGAAAATATCATCAGATTCAGCATCAGCCTCTGATGATGCTTTTGATGCAAATTCTTCCTGCGCTGGAGTATCAGCGCTGGTTTCTTTTTTACATGAGCCAAAAACTAAAAGAGAAATAATGATCAAAACGGCTAAACGGGTAGGATTGAAAATCAGCTTCATAAAAATTGATTTTGTAGGTTTACAAATAACGAGTCTGAGACGGGAATTATTGAACTTGGTTTAAGGCTTTGTTAAGAATTTTTGACCCTCTTTATCTTTGAAAACCAATGTAAAAATATGATAATCGACACCCATAGTCACATATACTTACCGGAATTTGATTCGGATCGGGCTGAAATGTTTGCCAGGGCTGAAAATGAAGACGTTGAGCTAATTCTGATGCCGGCTATTGATAGCGGTACACATTTAACAATGCTCGAGACAGAAAAGGATTTTGACAAAAAATGTATGTCAATGATGGGGCTTCATCCCTGCTCGGTAAAAGAGGGTTATAAAGCGGAGCTGAAAATACTAACCGAATATTTTGAAAAAAGACAGTTTGTCGCAGTAGGGGAAACCGGTCTTGATTTTTATTGGGATAGGACTTTTACTAAGGAACAATATGATTCTTTTCAAATTCAGATCGCGTTAGCGCTGCAAAATGATATTCCGGTGGTCATTCATTCACGTGATTCAATCGATGCCTGCATTAAAGTCGTTTCTGAAAATCAGAAAGGCGATTTAAAGGGAGTATTCCATTGCTTTTCAGGAAACCTTGAACAGGCTAATCAGATCATCGAGCTTGGCTTTTATCTTGGAATAGGGGGTGTTATTACATTTAAGAATTCAGGATTGGATAAAGTGATGGCTGATATTGATATGAAAAATATTGTACTAGAAACGGATGCACCCTATTTAGCGCCTGTTCCATTTCGGGGAAAAAGAAATGAATGCAGTTATTTAAAATATGTGGTAGAAAAATTAAGTGAGGTTAAAAATCTTTCGAAAGAAGAGATCAAAAATATCACCACTGAAAATGCGAGGAAGTTATTTAGTCTTTAACTAAGATCAAAAAAAGACCATTCAGGATAGAATGGTCTTTTGAAAATTTTTGTCAAATTATTATTTTTTAAAAAATATATCTCAATCCCAATTGCATTTGCCATCTTGATTGCAGATCCGGGCTTTCAGTAAATGTTTTCTTTAATGATGGATCAAATTGATAAATTGGCGAATTATTATTGTATTCCACCGATAATGGCTGATAATAACCTGATGTGGTTGCATATTCCACCACACCCCATTTGCTGTTAATAAGATTACCCACGTTTATTATATCCACGCTAAGCTGAAGTACTTGTCTGTTTTTTTTACTTACAATCAGATCCTGCAGGATGCGAAGGTCAACTTGTGTATTCCATGGCGTTTCACCTCCATATTTTTCAGTGTATTGTCCCCTTAACCCACTTAAATAGTCATCCTGTGCTATGAATTGTTTAAATGCGGCTCGCTGTGCTGCGGCATTTTGGGTTACACCATTTATATCTATTAATGTAAGAAATGTCATCTGATCAATTTCAGCATCAGTCGGCACATATAAGAGATCATTGGTTGTAGTTCCATCGTTATTTATACTGGAAACATCGTTGCTATGTGAGCCATAAACATAAGCAAAACGATTGCCCGATGTCCATGAGCCGAAAAGAGAAACTGTTGTAGCCCACATTCCTCCATATTCCCATTTTTTTGAGGCCGCTGCTATAAAACGATGTTTATTTCCATACAGCGAATTTGAATTAATGGCTTTATTGGCATTGTTAAGAATCGGGTTACGATCAAAAGCATCACTGGAAATTTCGGCAGAAATTGAACTGGCATCTTTTGCTATAAGAAAATTATAGCCGAACATAGCATACAAACCCTTGGTAAAATTTTGTTGAGCCTGGAGGGTAATATTGAATTGATGACCTTCTTTTGTATTTGTAAAGACATATGTATTAGTAGCTCCCTGGTTAGCCGGTAAATAAACGTTGCGTCTATCACCGGTGCCTGAATTCAATACACCAGTTGGAGTGCCCAATTTATAATTACGAACCATCATTGCTTTTACATCCTTTGTAAAAGCCAAATCAAGAGTGAATATAGTTCCATAGGGGATTTTGAAATCAGTACCTACATTAGAACGCCACACTTGCGGCCATCTAAAATTTCTGTCAGTTGCATTATAAAAGGTGCTGAATGGATTGCCAATATGATTGCCTATCCATACAAAGGGAAAGCGCCCTGTGAAAAGTCCGGTACCACCACGCACCTGTAAAGTCTTATTGCCGTTAACATCCCAGTTAAATCCAAATCTTGGTGAAAATAATGGCTTGGTTTCAGGAAGTCTTGTGTTATCCAGATCTTTTCCCTTGCCATTGCTTATAGGATTACCATCCTCGTCAAATAAAGTCAGGTTGTCGGAATTTAAAATAGTAGGAGAGCCGGTAGTGAATGAACCTAAATAAGTGCCTGCATTTGGCGCAAACACATCTTCCTGCATATTGGGCGTTGTAAACGACATATTATTATACATAGGCTTGTCCATCCGGAGACCGAAAGTCAACTTTAATTTAGAATTGGCATACAACTCATCCTGAACATAGGCGGACAGTTGTCCAACGGTCATTTCTACCAGTGCCCATTTATCGGCAGCGGCCCTATTAGTAGCATATCTAGCAAATTGATCCAGCGTAAAAACTCCAAACCACAATGGGAGGCCTGTTGGTACATTTGTTTTAAAATCGGAAATATCTACATCTCCCAAGAACATATTAAAACCATATCCTGTTAAATTAAAAGAGTTTTCAAACTTGAAGGATTCATAAGAACCGCCGATGGTAATAGAATGATTTTTTTTGTATAGGGTAAAATCGTTAGTTATCTGGATCGCATCCTGGTTTAAAGTATTGTGGATTGAAAAAGGTTCATGCCCGGCTACAATATAACGGCTTCCATATTTTGCAATATTGATAACAGGGAAAGGACTTGAAAAAGGATTCCGATTATCCCGGAAAAGCGTATAAACCATTCTAAGTTTATTGGCGGAATTTCCTTTGAAATTTGATTTCAACTCTGTACTAAATGAATTTAATTTATTGACAATTTCATAACCAGAATTCTGGAATTGAAGTGTGGTATAATCAGGGCCACGACGACCGATAGCACTTGGGTGAGCTGGCTTATCTTTTTTTGCATGCAACCCATTATACGTAAATGACAGTTTATGAATATCATTAATATTCCAATCTAATTTTGCCAGCCATTTATAGTTTGTCTGATCATGCGTAAATCCCTGGTACGCTCCTGTATTATAATTGAACCTTGCTTTTAGAATATTACTTACATCTATCATGTCCTGCTCCAATACTCTTGCGGTATTAGAATTGTTGGCATTGGATGCATTTCGGGGTACATAACTGGTTCCTTCATCTTTACGCTGTTCAGTCTCAAAACTCAGGAAATAAAACAGTTTATTTTTTTTCAGGGCACCCCCGAATGCAAAGCCTCCCTGATACTGGGTGAGATCAGGAACTACTAATTTGGTTTTTGAAACTTTTTTTCCCGTCAATCCCTCTGTCCTGTAAAATGAGTACACTGTGCCTGAAAAAGTATTGCTGCCTGATTTGGTAACACTGTTCACACCGGCGCCGGTAAAGCCTGCCTGAGTCACGTCATATGGAGCTAAGTTTACCTGTATCTGATCAATAGCATCTAATGAAATGGGTTGGGCGTTAGTTTGTCCACCCGGTGTAGGTGCGTCAAGACCAAATGGATTATTAAAAACGGCACCATCTAATGAATAATTATTGTATTGACCATTGCGGCCGGCAAATGACATTCCATTATAAGTTGGCGAGGCAGAAGGTGTCAACCGAAGATAATCATCAGCAGAACGGTTAATGGTGGGTAATGCTTTAATAAGACGATTGCTGATATTTGTTGAGGCACCCGTCCTTTTATTGTCAAATACTCTTGATGTTGCTGTTACTGTGACATTACTGAGTTCTGTTGTTTTTTCCTGCAATGAAAAATCAACGGTATTATTTAAACCCAGTTCCAGAAAGATCCCCTCTGAAACTGCTTCTTTATGACTAACATGATTTACCGTTATCTTATAAGGGCCGCCAACCCGCAGATTAGGAACAGTGTATCTTCCATCTGCTCTTGTAACAAGGACTTGCTTGATACCTGCATCGGGATATTCGACTGTGACAGTTGCAGATGCGAGACCAACTCCTTTAGGATCTGTTACAATACCACCCAGTGTTGCCGTTGTTACTTGCGCATTGGCATAAATGGCAGTGAAAATAAAGATGCATATAAATGCACATTTTGATGCAAATGATTGATTCTTCATAAACAGGTTTTTAATTAATAAAAATGAGGAAGAGTAAGTTGACTTGGTTTCCCAAAAGTAAGAACCTTTTTATGGTTGCACATTAATTTTACCCGCTAAATAATGCAAAAATGTATCTGATAATACTGCGGAGACCAAGGGATTCGAACCCTTGATACGGTTTCCCGTATACACACTTTCCAGGCGTGCCTCTTCAACCACTCGAGCAGGTCTCCGTGTCCATCTTTGCTCAACGTTCGATGGATTAAGGCGACAAAAATAGGGAAATAGATTTCAGCTCATTTGTTGCTCGGGAATAATTCGCTCAATATCTTCTTTGTTCAATGGATGCTTATCCCAATCAGGATCATATTTTACAAACCAAGAGAACCAAATGCTTCTGGATACCCGCATCAACCATGGCTGGAGTACTACTAAAATGACGGCATTGGCAATAAGCCAATAAAAAAATCGATTATCATTTACTGACATGCCAATTAATACAAACCATGCAACAAATGTGGCTACACTTATTGCTACTCCAAGTGCATAGCTAACATAACCGGTACCATAATAAAAGCCCGGTTCTTTTTCTGTAGGTTGTCCGCATACGGGACAAAGCCTGGGCATTGACATATTTTTTTTAAGACCTATGCTCATCTTATTTTTAAAAAGTTTTCCTTCACGGCAACGGGGACAACGACAACTTAAAGTTGAAATAAGATAACTACGCTTCTTTTTAGGTGGCATTATCGGGGGAGATAAATTGATAAATTATTTTTTGTAATGAAGCCGCAGGCATTACACCTGATTGCCTCCATAAAATATTTCCTTTTTGAAATAGAATAAGTGTAGGGACGCTGTTCACATTATAAAATGCTGAAGCCTGCGGACTCCTGTCTATATCAACTTTAATGATGCGAATATCATTAGGCATTTTTTCATGAAGCTCCTGCAGAACCGGCTTCATCATCTTACATGGTCCGCACCATTCTGCAGTAAAATCTACCAATACTGGTTTCTCACCATTAATAAGATCGGCAAAAGTTTCTATTTTACTTTGTGTCTGGTTCATTTTTTTGCTTTTTAAAAATGCTTAAAAATAAGCCGCCCATTACCGCGCCATAAGCAGTACTATTATGCCATTTTGAAGTGATCATACAAGTGCCGTCATAGCAACCAATCAATTTCCAATACATAAATCCAATAATTCCACCCAAAACAATACCAATTATTAATAGTTTATTTTGAAAAAGAAAATATCTCATTAGCCGCAAAAGTCTGCATTTCTAATGAAATGGTATTTGATAAATGTTAGGAAAGCTCTTGTGATAAGCTTTTAACAATTAAATGACAGGCCATAGTTGAAAGTGGTTCTAAAAGACAGAGTTTTAAAGGCTTGCTTTTATGTAACCATAACCTTCTCTTTGTCGCAGCAATATCTCATAGATGCCATCAGGGACCGTGCCCACACCCGGCAGTAGTTGTGATTTGTCAATATTCCATCTTTTCATAGCTGTGGCGCACACCCGGAATGAAACATTTTTCTCGCTGGAAAGCCGGGTAACATCGGCGGCTACAACTGATTTTCCCTGCGTGATCATTTCAAGCGATTGGCCATAATACACGACTTCCAGTTTCGCAGCAGGGTCAGTTTTTAAAATCTCATTGCACCATCTTATTACTGCCTTATGTACATTGGTGTCCTTACTTGTAATATCAAAAACAATTTTGTAATCAGCTGCTTGTGAAAAGGCTGCTGCGGCGCTAAAAATAAAAGCGGCAATAAATAGTATTTGCTTCATAATTTAAGGTTATGACTTAAAAATTACGAAATATACCTTGAAAAAGTCGCCTTACAATCGTGTTATTAAATTTTTTCGTAGCTTCTCGGGCTTTTTTAAATCATTAAAACTTTATTTATGGATACTAACGAAAATGCAGGAACTAACCGCAGAAATTTTTTGGGGACACTTGCTACAAGTGCAGCTGCTGTTGGTTTAACAACTATTGCCCCATCACTTAATGCTTTTGCCGTTGAGGCAAAATTTGATCCCAAAGTTTATGGTGATCCAGAGGAAATGTTTAAAAAAATTACGGGCAAACATCGCGTCGTGTATGATTCGACTCAGCCTAATGGCGTATTTCCTTTTGCCTGGCCAAGAATTTTTTTGGTAACGAATGAAATGACCGGTACGCCAAACAAAGATTGCAGCGTGGTTGTAGTGCTTCGTCACCATTCAGTGGGCTATGCCTTATCTGATGCCATGTGGTCGAAATACAAGCTGGGTGAGTTATGTAATGCTCCTGATCCGAAAACAAACCAGCCTGCATTGCGAAATCCTTTCTGGAAGCCTAAAGCAGGCGATTTCTCTATTCCCGGCATTGGTGAAGTGCAAATAGGCATTGACCAACTCCAGGCAAGTGGTGTTATGTTTTGTGTTTGCAACATGGCAATTACGGTGTATAGCGCGGCGGCAGCTGATAAATTGAAAATGAAAGCCGAAGATGTAAAAAAAGATTGGATAGATAATGTGCTACCAGGTGTACAAATAGTTCCATCTGGGGTTTGGGCATTAGGACGTGCGCAGGAAAAACAATGTGCTTATATTTTTGCAGGGTAAATTTCCTTTCAATTATTTTTTTACAGTAGAGACAAGGCATGCCTTGTCTCTACGATTTTATATCACCTGCATTTTTTATCTGAATTCATATCCCACACCCGTCAATTGTGTAAGTAGTTCGGATGAAGCATCGGTTGCGATACACCGGCCTTCCATTTTAGGCGCAATAGGAGAGAACACCTTCAGGTAGTCTTCAATAATGGTATGAAGCGTAAAGCCAAGTTTCGTGGGTGTCTTTATTCCTTCCATCCGGCAAAGCGTTGTATCAGGATCGCCTTCTCTTTCACAGGCTACAAATGAATAATGTTTTGACAGGTCGATTGACTGCTTATTGATTTTTATCCAATTTACCCGTTTGCCGTTCTCTTTATTAATTGTAAAATTTACTTCCATTCCGTTGAAGCGAATAACCCAGCCTCCAAATCTTTTTTCCGGATCTTTTGAAAAAGCATTTTCCAATTCATGTTCCATCCAATCCCAAAGCTGGCGACCCGTGGCCATTCCCAATTTTGCTTCGCTGTTTACGGGCAACATACTCCACAGGAAATCACTTGTAATATCAGCAACGCCGGTCTTTGGATCTGGAACAAGCGGAGGGCAGAAACGAAACCCATTACTCAATGCTATATCAGGCTTGAACTTCCACATAATTGCATCGGTGATAAAATTATCCATAGGAGTTTCGATCACATAATATCTAACAAGGGGGGTTGTTGTTTTGCCGATTACTTTATTTAATTTTTTTTCAAAAGGCGCTTTTGTCTTTTTTATCAGCCTGTTCATTTCTTCATCTTCTTTATAAAGCAATGGATCGACATCTAACAATTGATAATTATGTTCTTTTACTTTTCCATCTTCAATTACTATATCCAGTTTTGAAATGAATGAACCAAATGCACCGGGTTCGGTAACTTTTGCATACGTTCCCTGCAAAGGTTGACGTATGCGCTCATGCGTATCCGCCCCAAGAATATAATCGACACCTTTTACTTCTTCCATATTTGCTAATCCTACCTGCTGGGCTAGCCCCATATGAGTAAGCAAAAAGACCATATCACATTTTTCATATCCTTTCAACAAATTAATATAATGGACAACATTTTTTTTAGGAACTGTAAATTGAATGCCATAGCTATAAGCAGGCGATTGTCTTTTAGGAGTCATTGGATCATTATAACCGATAAAGCCAATTTTCAGACCTGCCATCTGTTTAATAAAATAAGGAGGAAAGATGAGCTCACCGTTCTTTTCATCTTTTGTATCATGAAACATGTTTGCGCATACTTTTACTCCATTGTAGGCAAACATATCTTTCAGCATCATTTCTTTTCCATAAACAACTTCCCAATTGCCGGGCAGCATAATATCATACCCGATATTATTCATCAAAGGCACAATAGCGCTGCCTTCAGTTAGCGCAGCAATTCCGCTTCCCTGGAAACAATCGCCTCCATCTATTACTAAAGTGTTTAACGGATTTTTATTTCGCAATTCATTGATCATCGTTTTCAGTGTTGCAAAACCACCTCTTTTTTTATAAACAGGTTTTCCCTGTTCAATAAAAAACTCATCATGAATATCAAGTTGAGAATGTATATCAGCTGTATGAAGTAAGCTAAGAACTTGCGTCTTTCCACTTTGTAAAGCTTTACTTTTTTCGATTGTTTTCGCAATGTATGCAGCATCATCTGACGCCAATCCGGAAGCAGCTAAGGGACTGATCAATCCGCCTCCAATACCTAAACCCAAACCGAGTTTGCCCGCCGTCTTAAAAAATTCTCTCCGGCTATGTTCAGAAATATTTACATGAAGCTTTTTTTCAGTTTCACTTAACTCTTGACAACTTTTACAACTGCAGTTTTCATGCAGGCCAATTTTTTCAGACATTATTAGCTGGTTAAATTACTTTTTAACCTGTTTATTTTTTCTCGCTTCAACAATTGGTTTAAAAGGGCCATACTTATGTTGTTCTTCACTAAAGCCATCAGCAAATGGACCGAATGGATGATCAACAGGTTTTTTAGAAATATCAGGCCAGTCTTCTTTATAAACTTTTGATGGTCGTGGTTGTGAGTTAACAAATGCAGCAACATCCCATGCTTCTTCGTCTGTCAATTGCGGATTATGATATTCCACTTCTCCAAATGGCATATTATTCTTTACATAACCGGCAAACCTTGAGATACGATACAAGCCTGCTGCGGTATTGTAACTGTTTTCTCCCCATAATGGTGGGTATTGATAACTTCTGTCATCTATTTTCGTCCCTTGACCATTCATGCCATGACAACGCTGACATTTATTTGTATAAACTAGTTGCCCTTTTTTTGGATCGGCAGCACGATCCAGATAAGGAATATCCATTATTCCACTTCCCTTCGGCTTAAACTTTTTTGGCACCCCTTCACCAAGCCAATTCATATAAGCAATGATCGATTTCATTTCTTTACTCGTGCTGTCAATGGCCTTATCTGCATTAAGACTTCTTTCCATGCAATCGGAAATCCTTTTTACAATTGTTTCCAGGCCACCGCTTCTTGCTCGTAATTGCGGATACATTGATGCTACGGCTCCGTAATTATTTCCCCAGGGTACTGTGCCACCATTTAAATGACAATTCTGGCAATTCATGCCATTTGTAATTTGTGCAACAGTTCCTTTTGGCCCGAGATAATAAGAAGTATTTTCAATCAGGTCACGGCCATATCTCACCATCGTATCTTTTTCAGGGATCTGGTATTTATTCCAGCCATGCCATAAACGTGTTGTATCGAAATCAGGTTTATCAATAGTTGCGGTTGCGCTGTCACTATTATTGCAAGCGCAGATCATTAATGTCAGAAACATTAAAACAAAAATGGTTTTATAGAAATGGATCGATCTCATGTCACTTCACATATCAATGAGGGAGTTTTTCTCTGAAATAACCATATAACCATGTACCGGCGATCGCACTGAATAAAGTTACGATGATTACGGTTGCTCCTGTTCCGATTTGAGCAAATAAGGGTCCGGGGCAGGCTCCTGTCAATGCCCAGCCAAATCCAAAAAGTAATCCGCCATATATCTGTCCTTTGTTAAATCTTTTTTGATCAAGCTGTATAGGCTCACCATCAATTGTTCTTATCTTAAATTTCTTAATTAAGAAAACACTAATCATACCGATGGCAACAGCAGAACCAATAAGACCGTACATGTGAAAGCTTTGCAACCGAAACATTTCCTGAATGCGAAACCATGAAATAGCTTCTGATTTTACTAATATGATACCAAACAAAATTCCGGCAAAGGCAAATTTTAAATTTGACCATACCGGTCTATCCAATGTGGATCGGCTCACACAGATTGAATTTTGGGACCTTATTTCAAAATCGGTATTCAGATCAGCTGTTTTAAAAGTATTTGTAGCCATTCTTTAAAAAAATTAAAGTGTAAGAATAAAAGGAATAACAATGTTGGCAAATAAGAAACCGCCGATCATAAAACAACAAGTAGCAATCAGAGAGGGTAGTTGCAGGTTGCTTAATCCCATGATGGCGTGTCCGCTTGTACAACCTCCTGCATAGCGGGTACCAAAGCCAACAAGAAAGCCACCACCGATCATTAAAATAATTCCTTTCACCGTCAATAAATTTCCCCAATTAAAAAGATCTTTTGGAACTAATCCTTCTCTGTTTATAACACCATAGCTTGCTAACTCAATCGATAATTTGGGATCGATTGCAACCGGCTCGGGATTGGATAAAAAAAATGCTGTGACCATTCCTCCAAGAAAGATGCCTCCCACGAAAAAAAGATTCCATACTTCTTTTTTCCAATCATATTTAAAAAAAGGAATATTCATTGGTACACAGGCCGCGCATATATGCCGCAATGAAGCTGACACACCAAATGATCTGTTTCCGAGTAGTAATAAAACAGGAACCGTAAGGCCAATTAAGGGTCCTGCCACGTACCATGGCCACGGTTGTTTTATCCATTCAACAAAGTTCATAGTACTAAAAGTTAATATGTAAAGTTATTAAATGCCAGCACTGTTGAGTAAGGCATTAATTTTTTAAAAGCAATTCTTTTATAATAATATAAATAGCCATTATCAGGACAAAATACCCAAACCATTTTTTTAAGGTTTGTCCAGGAATCTTTTCGGCGAACATGCTTCCAATATAAATTCCTGCTACAGATAACCCGGTAAAAAGTAAGAGAATTTGCCAGTCAAGTGGTGTTTGCTTTAAGCTAAATAGAAAGCCAAAAATTGAATTGATCGCAATGATCACTAATGAAGTTCCAATAGCTGTTTTCATGGGGAGCTTCATAAATAGTATCAATGCAGGGATGATAAGAAAGCCTCCACCGGCCCCGAGTAAACCCGTGATGATACCTATGGAGAACCCCAGGATGGCTAAGTATAGAATCTTATTATTCTTTTCTGGTGATCCTGGTGGACGTTCTTTGATCTCATCAGCATTCAGGATCATGAATATTGAAGCGGTAAGCATTAACAAAGCAAAAACGATCATCAGGAAAACATCCTTGGTAAAATCAATTTTACCAACTGAAAAAAGATGATCAGGGATAGCGGGCAGAAGATAATGCCGCGCAATAAAAATTGCGAAGATGGAAGGAATGCCAAATTCAGTAACCGATCTGAAGTCTACTTGCTTTTTTGCATAAGCTCTTGCACCTCCTGTCATGCTCGTAACGCCAACAATAAATAATGAATAGGTTGTTGCAGTAAGCGGATTGACAAAAAAAAGGTAAACCAATACCGGCACAGTTAGAATAGAACCACCGCCGCCCATCATTCCAAGTATAATTCCAATAAAGATCGCAGCGATGTAGCCGGCTATTTCCATATGTTGAATTTAATCTTCTATAACTTTTTCCATTTGCATGCTGCGACTTCCTTTTACAAGCATATAACTATGTTGAAAATGTTGTTGCTGAAACCATTCTTTTGCTTTCAAAGAGTTTTCAAAAGAAAGAAAAGGGTGGGGGAGTTTTAAAAAATCACCGCCAACAAGAGCCACTTCTTTCCAGGAATGTTTTTTTATAAGCCCGATTATTTGCTCATGTTCGTATAAACTTTCTGTTCCCAATTCAGCCATGCCGCCAAGCATAAGAATTTTATTTTCTTCAGCGCTGTTTGCAAAATTCTCAATGGCCAGTTTCATACTGCTTGGATTTGCATTGTATGCATCCAAAATGATCTTATTTGATTTTTTTTCAATCAGCTGTGAACGGCTATTGGAAGGAATATAATTTTCGATCGATGACTTTATTTTTTTTTCAGGCACTTCAAAAAACTTCCCAACCGTTACAGCCGCCAAAACATTTGGCAAATTATATTCTCCAACTAATTGTGTTGAAATGATCTTGTCATCGAGACCCTGCGTCACCTCAACCTTTAAGAAAGGGTCATTGCGAAAAACTTTTCCAATCACATGGTCATTTTCTTCCGTCCCATATTTTATGATACCGCTGATGCCTTTGCTCATTTCACGCAGATAATCATAATCCCACATCACGAATGCAAAGCCATGAGTAAGTGTCCGCAAATGATCGAACAATTCTCCTTTACCTTTTTTTACTCCTTCTATTCCGCCGAATCCTTCAAGATGCGCCTTGCCGCAATTCGTTATGATACCATGTGTTGGCAATGCAATTTTGCAATAGCTGGCAATTTCGCCAATATGATTGGCGCCCATTTCAATTACAGCCATTTCAGCATCGCTCTTTATTTTTAAAATAGTAAGTGGCACGCCGATATGATTGTTGAGATTGCCTTCCGTTGTATATGTATCAAATGCAGAAGAAAGAACTGCATGGATCAATTCTTTTGTAGTGGTCTTTCCATTACTTCCTGTAATGGCAATAAATGGAATGGTAAATTGTTGGCGATGATAGAGTGCAAGCTCCTGTAATGCGGCTAATACGTCAGGTACTAAAAGAGTTTTTCCGGGGATCTCAAATTCTTTTTCATCAATAACAACAAGTGAAGCGCCGCTTTCGATTGACTGTTTTGCAAATGAATTGCCATTGAAATTCGGTCCTTTCAGTGCAAAAAAGATATCGCCAGGTTTTAATTTTCTTGTGTCTGTTTGAACCGAAGGATGTTGCTGGTATATTTTATAAAGCTCTTCGATCATTATAAGCAAATGTAAAGGCATAAATTAAAAACCCCGACATTACTGACGGGGCTTTTAATATTATTGAAAATGAAAAAACTTAACGTTTTTGACGGCGGTTCTTCCACCAGTTACCTGTCTTTCTCTTATTACCTTCTGTGCTTCCCATACGCGTCATAGCACAACGGAAACCAACAGTAGCACTTGCCTGATCTTCTTCCATATAGCGACGGGCACCGGGGCTAAGCCAGTAAGCATAATCAGCCCAGCTACCACCTTTGTATACTCTTGATTTATCACTGATCAAAGTCGTGATTCCATAACCGTATTGTGATTGTGATAATGAGTCACCATCTATAAAGTCAATTACATTACCACGCTGATAGTTTCTGCGCTTCTTGCTTTCTTCGTCGGTAACATTGGTATATTTTATTCTACCCATGCTGTCTCTTCCAAAACGGGTTGTAGGATCACCTGATGTAGAATCAACAATAAGCATCTTCTGGTATTGGTTACCACGATAAGATGCGACATCGTCAGCATCGAGCAATGTAAGGGGTCTGTACACGTCGGCCACCCATTCGCTCACATTACCGGCCATGTTATATATTCCAAATCCGTTTGGATAAAATGATTTTACATCAGCTGTATAAATTGCATCGTCATTCAAACCACCAGCGACACCGGCATAGTCACCAGTACCTCTTTTAAAGTTGGCCAGGAACTGACCCTGCCAGCTACCATGACGAGTATCTCTCATTCCATTAGGATTGTGGCTCCACGGATAGATCTGCTTATTCATCGTTAACTCCTCACCACGTTTACCTTCTTTAGCGCTGGGTCTTGGGTTTTGATTGATATAACCCAAAGCTGCATATTCCCACTCAGCTTCAGTTGGCAGACGATAGTCAGGCTGTAGAATTCCATCTTCCATTGTTGCCTGCATACGAGGAGTTCCCTGTCCTGTTTTTAAACCAGCTCCTTTCTTGCCTGTTCTACCAGGGGCAGGAGCATAAAAACCTAACAAGTATGATTTAGTTGTAAAATTATCTTCACCTTGTTGGGCCTGCAAGCCTTGCGTTGAAGCTAATCCCTTATCAATAAGGGCACCCTCATTAACGCGGTCGCTTCTCCACAAGCAAAAATCATAAGCTTGCTTCCAGCTAACACCGACAACAGGATAAGTGTTGAAACTTGGGTGGCGGAGATAATACTCAACCAAAGGTTCATTATAAGCTAACTCGCTGCGCCAAACAAGTGTGTCGGGCACGGCTGCATCAAGAACCTTTTGATAATTAGGATCGTTAGCGGGATCAAAAACACGACCAAGCCAATATAAATATTCACGATAGTGAACGTTAGCGACCTCGGTTTTATCAATGTAGAATGAAGGAACGGTAACACGGCGAGGGATGTTGTTAAAATCACCCATCACATCTTCATCCGTTTGACCCATGGTGAAGGTACCGCCCTGAACAAACACCAAACCCGGGCCTGTTGCCTGTTCTTTTTCTTTGGATACCTGGTATCCACCCATGTTTTTGTCGTTGTAATTCCAGCCGGTTACATCCGACTTATCGTATTTCTTTTTGC
>Ga0075418_10004052_pt1 | contig 16679 bp, 11 predicted proteins | sample SoiMetdeltSBSDD2_FD_81776 | JGI IMG/M metagenome (GOLD analysis project Ga0075418, IMG submission 81776) | Bulk soil microbial communities from a Populus tree surrounding site in Tennessee, USA - Soil MetaG P. deltoides SBSDD2 | ecosystem: Environmental > Terrestrial > Soil > Tree plantation... | reverse complement strand
CGTGGCGGACCTCATCGCCATCATCGGTTCGATCGACGTAGTGATGGGCGAAGTGGACCGCTGATTTTTGTATCTTCGTTTATGTTGAAGATCCTTCCGACAGGAACGATTAAAGCTCTGGACACTTACACGATAGAGCAAGGTTCAATTGCTTCCATTGACCTGATGGAACGAGCATGCCGCGCGTTTGTAAGCTGGTTCGTTGAAAAATTTGATAGCACTCGAACAATTGGTGTTGTGTGCGGCACTGGAAATAATGGGGGCGATGGATTGGGCATAGCCAGACTATTGCATGAGCATGGCTACAGCGCCAAAGTCTGGGTTGTGAAAGGAACAGTCTCGGAATCTATCGATTTCAAGCTGAATCTTGACAATGCCAGAACGAGTAAGTTGGAGATCATCGAGGTGGCAAACGAATCCGACGAGGGGATTTTTGCGGACAGGGACATCCTTATTGACGGCCTCTTTGGGTCTGGTCTCACACGTCCACTATCGGGTATATATGCCATGGTAATCGAATATATGAACAAAGCGGAGGCAACCCGCGTTGCTATCGATATTCCTTCCGGCCTGATGGCAGATAGCCCATCAGTTGGGCCCGTCGTCAAAGCCGACTATACCGTATCCTTTCAGCTACCCAAGCTTGCGTTCATGTTTCCCGAGAATTATTCCGTTGTCGGCGATTGGACGATAGTTGATATCGGTTTGAATAGAGACTTTATAAAAAAGGCAGAGACCGATCATTTTTTACTAACCACAAAAGATCCCCGACGAATACTGAAAAAAAGATCAAAGTTTGATCACAAGGGAGTTTATGGCCACGCATTGATCATAGCGGGAAGCAAGGGTAAAATGGGCGCAGCAATCCTCGCGGCGCAGGCTTCCATACGTTCAGGACCCGGGTTACTGTCGGTACATGTGCCAAAATGTGGGTATCAGATTATCCAGACGGCCGTGCCTGAGGCCATGGCAACCGTCGATCAGCATGAAGATTATTTTACTGACGTGATTGAACTTAAAAATTTCACTGCTATTGGTATTGGTCCGGGATTGGGGACCTCCAGAGAAACGATAGAAGCTTACGGAGACGTCCTTAAGCAGTGGGGCAAGCCGATGGTGATCGATGCGGATGGCTTGAACATCATGGGAGAGAGCAAAGAACTTCTAAAGGTCGTCCCCGCCGGAAGCATTTTAACACCACACCCTAAGGAATTTGAAAGAATAGTCGGGAAGTGGCAAAATGACTTTGAAAGAATGGACAAGCTGAAGGAGTTGGCCAAACGGCTCAAATCTACGGTGGTTCTCAAGGGGGCCAATTCTGCGATAGCATCCCCGGAAGGGAAGGTCTGTTTCAATTCGACCGGGAACCCAGGGATGGCGACTGGCGGCTCCGGTGATGTATTGACAGGAATCCTGACAGGTTTACTTGCCCAGGGATACGACTGCTTCCAGGCTGCAATTCTTGGGGTGTATCTTCACGGCCTATCCGGCGATCTGGCCGTTCTTGAATATGGAATGAGCAGTCTAATAGCGTCTGATCTGGTAAATTATCTGCCTGCCGCATTTCTTCGTCTCCACAGGGAGTAAGGCGACAGCAAAAATATCTTGTCGAAATTTTAAACCTTTTGGCCTCCAGGGACATCTAAAGGGGACAAAGCTTCATAAAACGCCATTTTGGCGAAAACTTTGGTGCGAAAGTTGTCGTATATTAGTGGAGGTAATTCAGAATGCGAAAATTTTACAAAATCTTACTTTTCTGTGTACTAATCGCTGCCTCCTTGACAGTCAGGGCTCAGGTTAGCTTTGATGCCGAGCAGCCTGAACGAAACGATATTTCAAAATCTGTACATATTTTCCCAAACCCCGCGGTTGAATATGTTCACATCAGGTTAGAGCGTGTGAACATGGACAATGTGAAGGTATCTATGCACAACATCATCGGAAACGAGATCAACATTGAAACGGAGAAGATCGATGAACACGAATTGCGTATCAGAGTTAAGGATTTTGATACAGGCTATTATCTAATTGCTCTTAAAGATGAGCAAGCCAAATTCAGCGGAACGTATAAGTTTCTGAAACGCTAGTTGTCTATCGGAGCAGTTCACGGAGACGGTTTCCAAAATTCCTTATTTCATCTTCAGTAGTATCAAAAGCGCACATAAGACGCGCTTCAAAAATCTTATCTGTCCACATGTAAAAGAAGTGTTCATCCTGAAGCTTTGGTATGATCTCTGGCGGAAATTTTGCGAACACACCGTTGGCGTCTACTGACTGCGTGATTTCCACCTGAGAAAATTTCCTTAACTCTTCTGCCAGGAACCTTGCCATGTTGTTCGAGTGTTGTGCGTTTCGCTTCCAAAGATCATTACTCAGCAGTGCATTGAACTGAGAGCTGATGAACCGCATCTTAGAGTGGAGTTGCATTCCCTGTTTTCGAATAAATTTAAAGTCCACGGCGGTTGCAGAATTAAAGAAGACTATTGCTTCACCAAACATCATCCCATTCTTCGTCCCTCCAAAGGATAACACATCCACACCGGCATCTCTTGTAAAACTGCGGAAGGATTCTCCAAGACTGACGCACGCGTTCGAGATCCGTGATCCGTCCATGTGCAGATAAAGGTTATGTTTCTTTGCTATTGCCGATAAGGCTTCGATCTGTTTGCGAGTGTAAACCGTTCCATATTCTGTCGATTGTGATATGGAGATCCCTTTCACCTGAGGATGGTGCTGGTCGTCTACCCGTTGGATCCTTTCTTCGATTTCCGTTGGATAGATCTTGCCATCTGCGGTCTTTATAGTTATCAGCTTGCATCCTAAGAATTTCTCGGGCGCAGTTGATTCATCTACGTTTATATGAGCAAGGTCGGAACAGATTATAGAGTTGTAGGACCGCGTGAGCGCACTTAACCCTAGTACATTCGCCGCAGTGCCATTGTACGCAAAAAAAACCTCCACATCGTCGCCGAATAGGCCCTTGAATTTTTCAATTGCCTTCGTGGTGTGATCATCGTTTCCATAAGAAGCAGCGTGACCCTGATTAGCGTCAAGCAAAGCCTGCATGACCTCCGGATGAACCCCGGCATAGTTATCACTCGCAAATGTGCGTTTCATTTCCCTTTCAAATAAGTTGTTGGGCAGCCAAAGAACCTTAATTTAGGGATATAATTCAAAAACAATCTGTATAAACATGGTCAACATTCTTGTGCCGACCGATCTGTCGGAACTTTCCAAAATTGCTGCTCAGTATGCTATAAAGATCGCCAACAAAATGGACGGCAACATTACTTTACTTCACGTGATCAACATTATTCAGCCAACTCGCGCCACGATGAGGCTGCGTCTCAAGTCGTTGGAACAAGAGCTGGTAGACGTAGCACAAGAGGACATGGAGGTAATGGTGAAGGATATCTCCAAGACGCTTAAGGCAACGCAGCCAGTCAAAGTGCGGATTGCAAAAGGTTCGTCTTTTAACGATACAGTCAAGAAGGAGGCAAAAAAATTACGAACTGGTCTCATTATTATGGGTACGCGTGGCGCAAGCGGACTGAAAAAGTACGTAATGGGGAGCAATACCGCCTCCGTTATAGAAATAAGTCACGTACCCGTGCTTGCAGTACCGGAGCTAGGTTCCTTTAAGAACTTCAGGAATGTAGTCTATGCGAGTGATCTGCAACATTTGGAGAAGGAATTAAAAACTCTCATCCCTTATCTTGAAAAATTCGATTCTACCGTTCACCTGATCCATGTCGCGCAGTCTTTAAAAACTGTTTCCGCAGTCGAAAAGAAGATTGACGCTGTTGTACAGAAGAGCGGCTACAAGAATATTATCGTTCGCGTGATGGTGAACAAGAATATCGACGAAGCAATTGATCACTACGTAGTTGCGACAAAGGCCGATTTGCTTACCATGTTCACCCATGAGCGCAGTTTTTATGAAAAGTTGTTCGATCGAAGCATAACGCGCAAAATGGCCTTCCACAGCAATGTTCCCCTGCTGGCGTTCCGGCAACGATGAGGAGATAAGGAAATGGGGGATAAGGGAATAAATGCTCATGTACACTCCCCAAGCCCGCACACACGATTAACCCTCCTTCGTTGCACTACGGCGGGCGAATCGGATAACGATCAACGGATAACGATTAACGGATAACGAATAACGGCCCCGCTAGGGCCTAGAATTCTGCGCTTCCCGGATAACGCGGGAATGGGATCACGTCCCGAATATTAGACATTCCCGTTACGAACTGCATCAAACGTTCAAAGCCAAGCCCAAATCCACTGTGTGGTGCTGATCCGAATTTGCGCAATTCAATATACCACCAAAGGTCTTTTTCCGGGAGGTTAAGCTCTTTCACGCGGTTGATGAGGCGGTCATAACGCTCCTCACGTTGAGACCCACCAATAATTTCACCTATCCCAGGAAACAAGACATCCATCGCCGCCACAGTCTTGCCATCGTCGTTCTGGCGCATGTAAAATGATTTTATCGCCGCAGGATAATTGTAGAGAATGACAGGTTTCTTAAAATGTTTTTCAACAAGATATCTTTCATGTTCTGATTGAAGGTCTACACCCCAAGTATCGATCAGGTACTGAAATTTCTTTTTCTTATTCGGATTGGAATTTTTCAGAATATCAATTGCTTCCGTATAGGATAACCGTTGAAATTCACTTTCTGCCACAAACTTCAGTCTTTCGAATAAGTTGAGTTCACTTCGTTGATCTTGTGGCTTTGTCTTGTCCTCATCAACTGCTCTTTTGTTCAGGAAGTCCAGATCCTCTCCGCAGTTTTCCAACGCATATCGCACGAGAAATTGAAGGAAATCCTGGGCTAGCTGCATATTGTCGTCGATGTCATAGAACGCCATTTCGGGTTCTATCATCCAGAACTCCGCCAGGTGCCGTGTTGTGTTCGAGTTCTCCGCGCGAAAAGTGGGGCCAAACGTATAAATCTCCCCAAGCGATAATGCATAGGTTTCTCCTTCAAGTTGTCCGGATACAGTCAGGTTAGTTTCGCGGCCAAAGAAGTCTTCCTTAAAATCTACATGACCCGACTCGTTTCGTGGTGGATGCTCTGCATCCAAGGTTGTTACCCGAAACATTGCTCCCGCACCCTCGGCATCAGAACCGGTAATAACAGGCGTATGGATGTAGTAGAACCCGCGCTCATTGAAGAACTTATGTACCGCATATGCCATAGCATGACGGATTCGCATCACCGCTCCAAACGTATTTGTACGTACGCGCAAATGTGCGATCTCGCGGAGATACTCCAGACTTGGACGGTTCTTCAACTGAAGGGGATAACTTTCTGCATCGCATTCACCCAGGATTTTAAGTGTCTTAACCTTCACTTCCATAGCCTGTCCCTTGCCCAGTGAAGGAACAAGTTCGCCTTCAATTGACACACAGGCACCCGTAGTGATTTTTTTTAAGATTGCCTCATCCACCGAGTTAAGCTCGACTACAGCCTGGATATTTTTAATGGTTGACCCATCGTTGATATCTATAAATTGATTATTGCGAAAGCTGCGTACCCAGCCGTTCAACTCGATTGCTTGACCCGTCGGTGTGAGTCCTAGTAGCTCTTTTATTTTCGTTCTCTTCATTATTGTGAATGCCATTTGCCAGATAACCTCATACTTACATGGCTGTAAAGGTTCGCAAAAAACGAAAAAACTTGGCGATTTTCATAGCTTCACCCTCAGTAATGGCAATTTGCAGCGCAATACGGCGGGTCGCATTTTGTTATGCTCAATTGATACATAGATGGTCTCCAGACTATTACTATTTTTCATAAATTTGGGCAGTTCGATATACTTAGTTCGACCATAATTTACTAGATGCAAAAGCTCGGTTTAAACCAGTCCTTACAACAAAAGCTATCTCCTCAGCAGATACAGTTTATAAAGCTGCTTCAGGTGCCGACAGCTGAGCTTGAGGGACGAATTGAAGAAGAGCTTGAGGTTAACCCTGCCCTGGAGGAAGGTGAAGAGCAGGAGAGGACTGAGGAACCCGCTGCCGAGAATGAATCAGAGGAATTTCAGGAGCAAGCTTCTAAGGACGAGGATGTTGATATAAAGGATTATCTGCAAGACGAAGACTATAGCGGCTATAAGATGCAGGGAGATGGCGACGGTGACGAAGAAAACCGCGAAATGCCTATTCCAATGTCATCCACACTACATGAGCTGCTTATGGGTCAGCTCGATTTCCTTGGCCTGGGTGAAAAGGACTACGCCATCGGAAAGCAGCTTGTGGGCAGTATTGAAAGCGATGGGTATATAAGGAGAGATCTCGACGCGATTGTAAATGATCTGGCTTTTTCACAGGGAATCGAAACGACCATTGAGGAAGTCGAAGCTGTGCTAAAGAAGATACAAACCTTCGATCCCCCTGGCATCGCTGCCCGAAATCTGCAGGAGTGTCTCTTACTTCAGCTTGAACGTATGGACAACGGCCACGATATTGACGTCGCCGTGGCGAAAAAGATCATCGCCGAATGCTACGAGGAGTTTACCAAAAAGCATTATCAAAAGATCCAGAAGAAACTCGATACCGAGGATGAGGACTTTGTCCGCGATGCGATGGAGCTCATCATAAAGCTCAATCCTAAGCCGGGTGGCGGAAGCGGTCCTACTGCGACGAAGAATCAGTACATTATCCCGGATTATATCCTGACGAATAACAACGGAAAGCTCGAGCTCACGCTGAACAGCAAAAACGCTCCAGACCTCCGAATTAGCCGTTCATATGCAGATATGTTCAAAGCATATGATAAGAGCAACAAGAAAGATAAGAAGATGAAGGAAGCTGTCACCTTCGTGAAGCAAAAACTAGATGCAGCGAAGTGGTTTATTGACGCTATAAAGCAACGCCAACAGACGCTTCTTAAGACGATGAAGGCAATCATAGACTTTCAATATGATTTCTTCCTGGAAGGAGATGAGACCAAGTTAAGACCAATGATCCTGAAGGATATTGCTATCATGATCAGTATGGATATTTCGACGGTATCGCGTGTAGCAAGCAGCAAGGCAATCCAAACGGACTTCGGTATCTATCCCTTAAAATACTTTTTCTCGGAAGGAATCGCCACCGATTCGGGCGAGGAGGTAAGTAGCCGTGAGGTTAAGCAGATCATCAAGGATATTATTGAGAGCGAAGACAAGGATAAACCCTACTCTGACGATAAACTCGAAACTATCCTCAACGACAAAGGATACAACATTGCTCGGAGAACAGTTGCGAAATACCGTGAGCAACTAAACATCCCCGTAGCGAGGTTAAGAAAGGAGTTATAACGGTGGATTTGCTGGCCAGGATCATTTCTTTCTTGTTTCATCCGCTTCTTTTGGCGACGTACATGTTCGGGCTGTTTGCGCTGTCTCTTCCCGCTGGCCTCGATCCCTTGAAAGAAGATGGACACCTCAATTTTGTATTTCTCATCTTTTGTGTAACGTTCCTTCTACCCGCATTGAACATCGGAATTTTCAAGACGTTCGGATCCATCCGATCGCTAGCCATGGAAGAAAGACAGGAACGGATAATTCCGTTTTCTTTCATCGCAATACTTTACAGCGTCGTTACGTACCTGTTTTATTCCAGGACGCGTGTAAGCCTTAATGACAATCTTCTCAAGTTCCTACTCATAATAGATGCACTCGTTATCGTGGCAACGTTGGTGACAATATTTTATAAGGTAAGTGTTCACAGCATGTCAATATGGGGGTTCATCGGTATCTTACTTCCGTTGAACAAGGTGTCGGAAGATGGCGCTTTGTTTTATCCGACACTTGCATTGATAGTGGTCGCAGGATTTGTAATGACCGCACGCCTCCAGCTCAACGCTCATACTCCGCGTGAGGTCATGGTAGGAGGTATGCTTGGATTTGCAACGAGCTTTGCGGCCATGGTCTTGTTGTTTTGAAACTGGTATTTTATGGAATATAAATTCTTGAAATATTCGCTGGAGGGCGGTGTCGCGACCGTTACGCTTAATCGCCCTGAAGTATACAATGCCCTGAATGACGAGATTACATATGAGCTGCAGGATGCGCTTAAAGTAGTATCAAAAGATGAACAAGTACGCGTAGTGGTACTAACCGGTGAGGGTAAAGCTTTTTGTTCCGGTCAAGATCTCAAGTCATCATCCTCACAGAAAAACCGGTCGTTCCTGGATTCTTTGCACAAGCGTTATAATCCGATAATTCGAGCTATGAGGAATCTGCCCAAACCTATGGTTTGCAGACTCAACGGAGTAGCTGCTGGAGCAGGGTGTTCGATGGCGCTTGCATGCGATATCATCGTCGCAGCAGAAGAGGCGACATTGATTGAAGTATTTGTTAACATTGGTTTGGTTCCCGATTCAGGTTCTTCCTATTTCCTTCCACGGGTCGTAGGAAATGCAAAGGCATTCGAACTATGTGCTATGGGAAATAAAGTGAAGGCAGCGGACGCACTTCAAATGGGGTTGGTCAACAAGGTTGTCGCCATGGACCAGCTTGATAAGACAGTAATGGAGTATGCCACTTATTTTGCGAGTGCACCGACCAAAGCGATCGGGCTCATCAAAAAAATGCTTCAAAAATCCGCAACGTCAACACTCGACGAGATGTTAGACTATGAAGCATATTGCCAGGAAATAGCCGGCGGAACAGAAGATTATAAGGAAGGGGTAAAGGCATTTACAGAAAAACGAAAGCCAAACTTTTCCGGTAGATAGAAAAGTCTGGCTATGCCCTAGCAGAGTTGCGAAGAAAAACTTTAGGATAATCTTTCCGGAACCTTAGCCCCGAATACTCGGGGTCTCCGCGGTTAATTCACTATCAGGCTCCTCCCAATTCTCCGAATCACACCCGACTTTCCAGTTCACGATACCCTATACCCTATACCTATTTCTTCAGGGCAGTAGCATCAGCTAACTGAAGATTAACAACATGTATCCCATCACTTAACTGCCTCGAGGAGTACACCAGTTTTGCTGATGAATGTTTATTCCTGAAAGCGGTTATCTCGTTTACTTTTATCTTCATTTGATTCTTTAAATCCGGACTGTCTGCAAACGTCCATTCCTTTATTGTTGCATCCTTCTCATCCTTGAGAGAAATTTTTCTGGAAGTATCTATTTTTCCACAGTTGTTAAACGTCAGAGCAAGTTCATCCTGAGAGGTGCTGGTTATATTTAACGGGAGCGTTGGAACTTCTTTTCTACCGTATAGATGTTCCTTCATCACCAACTGATTGTTGAGATACACTTCATAACTAGCTCCGCCCGGCACGACGGTAAAAGAACACAGTACAACACTTGTAAGAACTACAAAAAAGCTTGTAGCCGTCGATCTAAAATTGATTGGTCTCATATCATTGATGGTTTAATTAAGAAGAGACCTTTGTGATCTCTTTCTATACAAATAAACGCCATCGATGAAGTATAGAGTCCAACCCTTTGATCATCTGTCATTTTTACTTGACGACGGGAGTCGCTGATAAGGAGATAAGGAGATAGGGGGATAAGGAAATAGGAGAGGTAATATGGAAATGAGAATAATGTAATTGGGTAAATGAGGCCGTAGCCTCATCAGAACGTTGCCGGAACATTTAATCCTTATCACCTTATCACCCTTATCGCCTTATCTACCCAGATTAACATGACTAGTAAGCGCGTTTTTGGTATTTTGCTGACTTCGTTGTCAAAGATACTTGGCTACATCGTCTGCAGTGATTTCATCGCCGCTCATTATTACGAGCCTTTCAATGACGTTACGAAGCTCCCGGATATTCCCCGTCCAATTGTGTTTTTTTAAGGCATCATACGCCGAAGGCTGAATGTTCTTCTTTCTTGCTCCGTACTCCTCCGCAATGTCGTCGAGGAATTTATCTGAGAGCAATTCTATGTCGTCCTTACGTTCACTCAGTGCCGGCACTTTGATAACAATGACACTCAGGCGATGGTAAAGATCTTCCCTGAATCTGTTTTCTTCGATCTCTTTTTTCAGATCTTTATTTGTCGCAGCAATTACACGCACGTGCACGGTTATTTCTTTATCGCCGCCCACTCTTGTGATCTTATTTTCCTGTAATGCCCGCAAGACCTTTGCTTGAGCTGAAAGACTCATATCACCGACCTCATCGAGAAACAAAGTTCCACCCTCTGCAAGCTCAAACTTACCTATGCGTTGTTTTATCGCCGATGTGAACGATCCTTTTTCGTGGCCGAAGAGTTCGCTTTCAATAAGCTCAGAGGGAATTGCAGCGCAGTTCACCTCTACCATAGCACCGTTAGCACGTTTACTCCTTTCATGTATCCACCGGGCAACCAGCTCTTTACCGGATCCATTGGGACCTGTGATAAGTACCCGTGCGTCTGTCGCAGATACTTTTTCGATCATCGTTTTTACATTCTGGATCGCTTCGGAATCACCAACCATCTCGAACCGCTTGGAAATTTTTTTCTTGAGTGTTTTAGTTTCCTTAACCAAGGATGATTTGTCTAATGCATTTCGTAAGGTGATCTCAAGCCTTCCCAGGTCAAAAGGTTTTTGAAGGAAATCGAAGGCTCCTTTTTTGACCGCTTCAACTGCGACATCGATCGTGCCGTGGGCAGAGATAACAATAAAGTTTGTCGAGATGCCCGCTTCTTTGGCTTTCTCCAGCACTTCCAGGCCATCCATCTTTGGCATCTTTATATCGCACAGGCAAAGATCAAAGCCTCCGCTCTCAAGTTTCTTAAACCCTTCCTGACCATCGGAAGCTTCTTCCACATCATGGTCTTTTTCTTCCAGTATCTCCTTCAGGATGGATCTTATCTTGTTATCGTCTTCGATGACCAGAATCTTTGACATTGTGCTCGGGTTAAGGTTTAAAAATAGAAAAACCTGCCTGTTTTCTGACAACAGACAGGTTCAAAAAAAAAGGTAAGCTTATAAGCCGGGTTCTGTAATGAGGCTTTCGCCCTAATCCCTTATCATTTATCTGGTCAAATCATTGCTGATCTGATCAATCAGTCTACCCACCCCGATATTCCTCCCATCCCGATAGCAATCGGGATCGGGAGAAGTTGAACGAGCAATTCAAGATCGAGGCCTATTTGACTTTTCAACGCGTAAGGTTTACCAGCACCTGGTGTCACCATCAGGCCGGTGAGCTCTTACCTCACCTTTTCACCTTTTCCTCCTTCCGACAAGTCAGAAAGAGGTAGTTTGTTTTCTGTGGCACTTTCTGTTGGCGCGTTTCGCGCCACCTTCCCGTTAGGAAGTACGCTGCCCTGTGTTGCCCGGACTTTCCTCCCCCCCGACAAGTCGGGGAGGCGATAAGGCGGCTTACCCAATTGCAAAGGTACGAGGTAATTGGCTATGGTGCTATAATAGTCGTCAATGAGAGGGATTGAAGACCTCAGTGAATGTCCTTGCCTGTCAACTTTAGCTCGTAATGATCGGCTAGTTGGGCAACTTCCTGGATCATTTCCTTGATCTGATCCTGCGATACAGTGTTCGCAAGACAGGATGCTTCGACTTTGAGGAAACCTTCCTCCAGCACAAACTTGCTGTAGTCAAAATTGGCGTTTTGCTCTAGCAGGTTCTTTAGGTCGAGGGAATTAGTGTACTCGCAAACCTTGGACGAAAAAAGGGCCTGGTTCCTTCCGGATACTGCACTAGTCTGAGTTATTGCCAGGACGGTCTGAAAACGACTACCAGTGATGGGAACAACTACTACAGACTTACTGTGATCGTAATCAGTGTACTGTCCACCAATCTGCTCAGCGTATTGCTGAACGTAATTCATGACATTCATAAGGGGTTTTCGGTTAGCTAACGATGAAGATATGAAAAATTCTTTAAACACTACGGTTCAAAAATCTTAATTCTTAGAAATAGAAGGCATGAACTTTTGTTCCCTTTGATGAAAATTCAATCGTTGGTGCAGGGATCTTGATCATGCTGGCAAAGAAGATAAGCGTGTTGACTACTTTGGATCGGGACTTAATTGCACGAAGGTCAAAATCTATTGAGACATAGTACTGCCTATATGCGGGAGGATACCCAGCTTCGATGTTTTGTTCGTCGCGTGCATATACCATTCCCTCTGCACCATAACCCACAGCAAAGTTTAACCACTTTGGAAATCGTATGAACTTATCCATGTCAACAGAAAGCCAATAGGTTTGACCATTGTAATCCTTAAACATTTCGCTCGGCATTCCATCTCCTAACACGGAGGGCCGCAATGATGCGTATTCTGTCCGGTGAAATGAAAACTTAGGTACGATTCTTTGTTCTTTCCACAGTAATGATTGGCCGAGAAAAAAAGCTGATCCTGCTGCATTGGCAACAAGGTCGCCGGCTGATGCTCCATAAGATGAAGAAAAACCATCCATAATCTCAATGGGAAGCATGACACCAAACCCCACTAAAGAGCCAATGAGGTCCGATTTTTTCGGCTTAACATTACACCATCTTAATGCCTGAGATGCTCCATAGCTCAGATAGTATGCAGAGTAAAAGTGACCGACCTTATCAACTTGTTTCCATTCAGCATTGTCATTAAAAAAGTGGAAGGACTCCTTTGGCGAGTCTTCATACCACAACTCGTTGAGGCCAGCCAGGGTAACACCGTAGACAACAGTTGAACCTATGATTAGTGTGTTTAACCTTTTTTTATTTACATATTGAGAGGTATCACTCGTTTGACCAAAAGCGAGGACGGGAAGGACAAATAGAATGCTCAATACCTTATTCAGTGCCATCATCCTCTTTTAAGGCTTCGCTGTTTAGTCGGGCATTTTCTTCCTCTCGCTGTCGTTGTTTACGTGAAGAGGTGAAGATATCTCTGATCTCATCAAAACTTTGCGTGTAAATGATACTCGCACCTGTAGTCAACGTTGTTTGGGTGTTAACCGTGTTCAGGAGAGGATTGTAATTTGTCCGGCTATACATCTTGACTCTTAACTTTCCATCTGCGGTGAGTTTGTAGTCTACCGTCCAGTCACCTGCTACATTCGAGGGGTTCGACGCCGTGCCTGTGGGCTGGTTGCTTGTATTATTGAACGTTCCGTCACCGCTCACGCGCAATCTTCCGTTCAAAAAAGTATAAGCAAAACGAAGCTGAAAAGTATTAAAGGTTTCCTGGTCCATAGAGGCTATATCAACATCGATCTCGAGGTTTTCGTCGACCTGGCTCATCCAATAACTAAGCTGATTTGATAGTAGCTCACTGAGACTGCTTACAACGGACCCACTGGTGTCAAATGATTCAGGAGGAGAAAACCTTCGTAAGACAATTAGGCTGAAGACTTGCCGTTTTAATTCCTGCTCGTCAAGCTTGGCCTTAAATGCCGTATAGGTTAGATCAAGGTTTATAGTCCTAACTACGCCACTTTCGCCAGTATACGAGATATTCTGCGGAAGGTCTCTGGCGATGATATCAAAATTGATCTGGGGATTTAACATCGCCCCATCGAGTGCCAACAGCACCTGAACGGGATACTTTCTCCGAACCTGTGGAGCGTCACCAGCGTCTGGGTATGTGAGTACCGCGAGAGGTAGCAACGAGGCCAGCTGATTATACGAGGCGTCAATATCCAGCACTCCCTCGTAAGGGTCACCAAGCCATGTGATCCGGCTTCCTCTTTTGATCTCAAACTCTTTATTTATGATATCATAAAGAGTGAAGTTATACCAGCCTTCGGTAAATTCAAGAGCGCCAAACATATTGAATTCGCCCTTTGTGTCAATTTGCATTCTCAGATCTCCGTTGCCTCGTCCCCTGATAATATCCCCGGCCTTTACATCGAAAATAATTTCACAGTAGGCATCAGGCGTTACATCCAGGTTCAATTCAAATGTAAGACCTGTAAGATTAACTTTCTTATTGATCGCTTTCGTTATCGTTTTTGTATAAGTGGTATCCGTAAAGTTGACAAAGTTTATGAACTCCTTCTGGTCAGTGGATGAGTTCCCGCTTATGGGGATGTATACACGCGTATTCTTTTCCGTTCTTGCAGAAGATATAATGCTGAGATTTGATATTGGTCCTTTGATAGCAACGTTACCGGTAGCATATGCTTGTCCGTAAAACAGGCTGTTATCTTTCACGCTGGTATTAAGGACCTGGAAATTCCTGAAGTTGCCATCGAGGTTGATAACCATGGAGCGAAAGTCCTTATGAGTAAGGGCGCCATTTAACTTTCCCTTGTTCTTAAAGGTGTCCGTCAATTCGATGTCCTTGAAATAAATTGAATTCGGAGTAAGTCCAATCTTCCCGGTGAAACGGTACATTGTTTTCAGATAATTGATCATTATCTGTGCCTCGCTTGTGGTTCCTTCACCGCTTATCAATGGAGCCGACAGCGGTCCCGTAATGTTGAATTCACCGGATACCGTACCACCAATGTTGCTGAAGATGTCATCAATAAACGGTTCAATTATCTTCAGATTCGCTTTGTTGAGCCTGGCTACTACATCGAGTGGAGACTTCTTATTGGCAGGGTCCAATTCGCCTGTAAGATTCACAATCCTGTCGTTCATGCGGTCAACAAACAAATTGATATCGAACTTCTTGTTCAGCGTATCCCACTGATTTTTGCCACTTACATCGCCGATCAGAAATTCATCTATAGTAAGTTCGTCGATGGTGATGTCATTCTGTAGCGACGGATCTTTGTAATAATTACTGAGCTTAACATCGGCGTCTAGTATTCCCGTGAATTTCTTTCCTGTAATGACATTAAGCAGAGATAGATCGAGTTGGCTGATGTCCAGTGTCAGGATCTTTGTGGGATCGTTTGATAACTCGCCGGTTAAGCCGACAGATTGTTCCTTATTGATCAGTGTAACATTGTGAAAAGTCCAGTCCCGATCTCGTATAGAAGTAAAATTGTCTTCTGCAAAGCTCCATTCACGCTCCAGCAGCTTCAGTGCCGATGGAGCCATTGTTATGGTAGTACTATCCTTTGAAAAATCAACGTCGCCCTTTAAACGTATGTTGTTAGTTTGTCCTGTATGGTCGGCATCCAGTCCAAAATCAATGTGGCTTTTGTTCCATATCGCTTCTGCTAGCAGATTGCTTGTTTTCAGGTTTCGTCCGAAAGATTGGCGCTCTGAGTTTACTGACGCCATCGCAAGGACGCTGGTGCTATCGGCTATCTTTGATGCAGTAAGATCTACTTCAGTGTTCAAAAGTAAATTGTTATTGTACTTGATTGAATCAAAACGTGTATACACCTGTAAGATAGTTGTGTAGCCGCTAGTGAAATGTCCTTCAATAACAGTGTTTCTCGACAAGCTCAAGTCAATTCCCAGCAGTGTGGTGATCGGTTTAATATCTTTTAGCTTGATGTTGATGTCAGCCTTGTAGGGCTGCGGTCTGTAAGTTTTGGTCTGATAATAGTTCGAGGTAACTGCTTCGTTGTTTTTGACGTTTAGGGAGATCTCATGAGCCAGCGTGCGAATATTCTTGTACAGATCTGTGAGCAAGTAGACACCTGATATTTCTGCATCCGCCAACGGCGTTTCTAGAACAACCACGCGTTCCTTGTCATGACGTTCTGCGTAAAGGTGAATTGAGTCCAGGTGAAGAGATTCCTTTATGTAGTTGATCTGGAAGTTTTGGAAATCGGCTGTGCCTTCCAGTGAATCAAGGCTCAGTCCCTTTATGTTGGCGACAAAATCAGCATGAAGGAACAGACTATCCTTAGTAAGTTTGAGACGATGGAAATTCGCCGTATCGAGAGATGCATCGATGTTAACGAGGTTTTTGCCTTCCCTCAGGTCGATCGAGCCTACGGCTTTAATCTGAAGGTTAGGATCGTCGATATCGATCATTCCACTGAATTGTTCAGCGGTCAATCGCGCATTCGTCACGATGTTCCTGTAATTATATCCATTTAAACCGACGGAATAAACGTGGCCATCCAATCTGAAGTCAGCAGTATGTTTCGTGAGGCCGGATCCAATCACCTGGCCATCCATGCTGACCTTATGAAACAAAACGGTATCGTTCAGGTACCTTCCCAGATCAAAGTTGCTGAGTGACAGGTGTCCGCTGTACATTGACCGGTCGAAATCTTTTTCGTTTACTTTAAAGTTTATATCCGATTTTATATCACCCAGGATTCCAGAGAACTTTCCATTAGCGACAAAGTCATTGGGATAACCCAGGAATTGTCCATCCAATTCCATACGACCCATAGGTAAAAGTCTCTTTAGAGTGTTCTCATTGAAGAGGAATGCGAGGTCATTCGGATCCACGTCCGAATTCTTCAGGTCAATGATCATAAAAGTTTCATTGATGTTAGGCAGGCCATCCATATCAATCGAACCCATTAAATGAGTGTTGCCTACATCAATTTTCATGTCGGTATATTTGAATTTGTTGACGCGACCGTTAAAGACACCCTCAAGCTTTATCGCTTGCTCTATGCGCGCCACACCGGGTGCAAAGAATTCAAGATCTTTCGGATAGATAGTGGTATTACGAAGGTTTGCATGGATGCGAACTTTGTCCACAAATTCATTCAATTCCCTATTCCCGTTAAACTTGAAGATGACGGTATCGCTGATAACACTTTCCCCCGCATGAACTTGGAGGCCAATGAACTCCATAGATGTTTGACAGTGCCGGAAAAAAGTCGACAGCTGATTCACTTTGAATTTCGTTTTGAGGTCTTCCGCAAT
>Ga0075418_10004049_pt1 | contig 16682 bp, 10 predicted proteins | sample SoiMetdeltSBSDD2_FD_81776 | JGI IMG/M metagenome (GOLD analysis project Ga0075418, IMG submission 81776) | Bulk soil microbial communities from a Populus tree surrounding site in Tennessee, USA - Soil MetaG P. deltoides SBSDD2 | ecosystem: Environmental > Terrestrial > Soil > Tree plantation... | reverse complement strand
TCCTGGGACGCGGACCTGCGGGACGCGATGGCGGTCATCGACACCGTGACCGCCGACCCGATCCCGGCCCTCGGCCACTCCAAGGGCGGATCGCTGCTGCTGCAGCTCGGCTCGACCCTGCCCCACCGGATCAGCCGCCTGGTCAACCTGGACGGGATGCCGTCCCCGCGGACCTGGCCCGACGTCCCCGACCACGTCCGCACCAAGCTGATGGCCGGCGAGCTGGCCAACTGGCTGGACTTCCGCCGGGGGACGGTCACGGCCATCCGCAAGCCGGGGACGCTGGACGAGCTGGCGGCCCGTCGGGGCCGGATGAACCCCCGGCTGTCCCAGGAGTGGCTGCGCTACCTGGTCAGCGTGGGCGGGCGTCACGACCCGGACGGTTGGCGGTGGAAGATCGACCCGACCATGCGGATGGGCGGCTTCGGTCCCTGGCGGCCGTCGTGGGCCATGCGCCGGCTGTCCACGCTCGGGATGCCGTTCCTTGGCGTCCTGGCGATGGAGCCCGAGGTGATGGGCTGGGGGACCCGGCCCGAGGAGGTGGAGCGGCACCTGCCGCCGGGCGGCCGGCTGGAGACCATGCGAGCGGGGCACTTCCTCCACATCGAGCGACCCCAGGAGATGGCCGAGCTGGTCCTGGAGTTCTTCGGCCCGCCGCCGGCCTCGGTCTCCGCGGCCCCGGCCCGGCCTGCCGCCCCTGCCCGCGACGTCTTTGAAGATGTTCGGCCCCCTGAGGGCCGTTCAGCTGCAAAGACGGTGGGTAGCGCCGGCCGGCAGCCCACGACCACCGTGCGCCACAACCGCATCGATCTCGCCCTCCACCGCCTGCGCGATGGCGAGGGCCGGCCCCTCCTGCTGCTCCACGGCCTGGGCGAGCACGCCCCCGAGGCGGTTCCCGCACACCTCGAGGCCTGGCGTGGGCCGGTCTGGGCCCTGGACTTCACCGGCCACGGCAGCACGACCGTCCCGACGGGCGGGGGGTACTTCGCCGAGATCCTCATGGGCGACGTCGACCTGGCGCTCTCCCACCTGGGCCCGGCCACCGTGTGTGGCCGTGGGCTCGGCGGCTACGTCGCCCTGCTGATAGCCGGCGCCCGGTCCGACCTGGTCCGCGGGGCGATCATCGACGACGGTCCCGGCCTCGCGGGCGGCGGTCCGGATCCGGGGACGGGGTTCGTCCTCACCCAACCGTTCCAGGCCGGCGGGTCGCCCGATCCCTACGCCCTCTTCGAGCTGAGCCGGGACGTGCGCCCCGCCGACTACGCCGCGACGTTCGCCCGCCAGGCCGCGACGCTGTCCGGGCTCGACGTGGCGGTCGCGGTCGTCGGTGTGCTGCGACCGCCGTGGCTGGAGGCCGTGGCGCAGGAGCCGGGGGTCGAGGTGCTGAGCCGGGAGCGGGCGCTGGACCTGTTCGCCGCCGCCGAGCCCCCCGGTTAGCGGTTGGCGGCTTGTCCGCTGGAGCCCTGGGGATCGACCCGCCAGAGCCCCGGCGCGGCGCCGGTCACCGTCAGACCCGCGTCACGCAAGGCGTCAGCCTGGGCGGGGCTGGAGGTGACCACCGCCGGCCGGTCCACGCCACCGCCGGCGACGATCCGCTGGACGGCGCTGGCGACCTGACCGCTGCCCGACGAGTAGTACTCCTGGACCTGGGCCACCGTGGCCGCGTGCACCAGCTCGAGGTGCCGGGCCGGGCCCAGGCCCTGGCCGATCAGGAAGTACCAGAGGTACTCGCTGTCGTCGTAGTCGTCGGTCAGGATCACAGCGTTCTCGCCGACGCCGTCCACGATCCGCTCGATGCGCTGCTCCTCGCTGACCGCGCCGCGCTGGCTGGCCTGGCGGTAGCCGACCAGGCCGGCGGCCAGGGGCATGGCGATCAGCGCGCCGGCGATCACCCCGGCCGCGACACGGGGCGGCGCGGGCAACCGGTCGCCGACCCAGGCCACGGCGCCGTCGAGCCCGATGCCGAGGAACACCGCCAGCGCGAGGAACAGCGGTAGGAAGAACACGACGACGTCGGGGACGTCGTAGTCCAGCCCGTAGACCGCCGACGCGAGTCCCAGGAGCGCGACCGCGATGGCGCTGTCCCGCCGACCCGACGTCCACCGCCCCAACCCACGCACGAGGCCGACGGCCGGGAGCACCAGCAGGATCCGGTACTCGCCCCGGAGGAAGTCCCAGAGCAGCGGGATCCGGTCCCGGACCAGCTCACCGGCGGTGAAGGCCCACATGTCCTGCTTGAACGGCCCGCCGGTGACCAGGCCCCAGAGATCGGCCAGATCGTGGACCGGCGACTCCACGTAGCCACCCACCTCGGTCATGTGGAGCAGGTAGAGGTACTGGCTGGCGCCGAGCACGGCCACCAGCACCGCCCAGAGCGCGTTCCGCCCGGTCACGGCCCGGTGCCGGTCGGACCACACCAGCCACAGCACGGACGGCAGCAGCAGGACCGTCGTCAGGTGGTGACCGAACGACAGCGCCAGCAGTCCGATGCCGGCCAGCAGCCACCGGTTGCTGCCCCCGAGGCGCCAGCGAGTCAGGCACGCCAGGATCGACACCAGGAACAGCAGGTGCAGGCTGTAGACCTCGGCGATCACCGCCTGGGTCCAGAAGGTCGGCGTGAAGGCGAAGACGAGGGCCGTCGCCGCCGCGACCCCCCACCGGAGGTCGAGCATCCGCAGCAGGTGGTAGAGGACGGCGACGGCGGCCACGGCGGCCAGCGCCGACAGCAGGTTGATGCGCCAGGCGGCGTTGCCGATCGGGACCAGCGTGTGGAAGGCCTGGACCAGCGCGACGTAGAGCGGGTAGCCGGTGGCATGGGGGACGCCACCGACGAGGCTCAGCGTCTGCCACTTGGCCGTGTCGCCGCTGTAGCCGATGCCGGGCAGCAGGCTGCGGAGGTACACGGCGAGGACGGCCGCGGCGATGCCGGCCGTCACCCAGCGGTCGCGCCGCGTCTGGTCCCGACCGGCATCCGGCTGGGCCGGGCCGGCGGCCAGGACGGGGGCGGGTGCGGTGGAGACCGGCGGCGATGCCATCGAAGGCGCCATGATGCCAGCTCCGGCCCTGGGCCCCGGCGGTCCTGGTGGGGATATGCGCATGTAGAGTCACGGCTCCGACGTGGGGGGCCAGCAGCCGCTGTGAGAGGCGAGTGCCAGACGTGACGGGACAGCGAGGTGGAGCTGCCGGCCGGGGGCCGAGACCATCAGCGGACGGGCGGGGGTCGGACTGGAGCGTCACGCTGGTCACGCAGCGGCCCGGGTTCCCCGAGCTCCCGTGGCTGCGGTTCCTGCTGGGCGATCTCCTCGGCGAGGTGGTCGACGACCCGGACCGGCGGCTGGTGCTGCCCCACAGCGTCATCGTCACCGACCGCCCCGACTCGCTGAGGGGCCGGACCCTGGCTGCCGTGCGCCGGCTCGGCACGGTGGGCCTGCTGCACGTCGCCGACCGGCGGTACCGCAGCGGGCTCGAGGCCTACCGGTCGTTCGGCTTCGTCTGGCGGACCTACTACCACTCGGGCCTCAGCGACTGGGCGGTACGACAGCTGCCGCTGGGCCCGGTGGCGGTGCCGGACATCGCCGCGGCACCGTCGGCGGTCGCGCTGCGGCCGCCGGCCGAGCGGCTCTACACGTGGAGCTTCGCCGGTCCGCTGACCGGAGCGCGGCCCGAGATGATCGAGGCCTTCCGGGTCATCGACGGTGGCCACGAGCAGGTCACCCGGGGGCTGGGGGTGGCGGACGGTGACGATCCCGGCGCGACATTGGTGCTCGACACCCTCGGCGATTCGGTCTTCGCGCCCTGTGGCAGCGACGGCGTCCACCTGGAGTCGCCCCGGATCTACGAGGCGTTGGAGGCCGGGGCCATCCCGGTGGTCGAGCGCCGCCGCCGGCTGGACTACTTCCACCAGCTGCTCGGCGACCATCCGCTGCCGACGGTGGCGTCGTGGCCGGAGGCGCCGACGCTGGTGCGGGGCCTCCTGGCCGACCAGCGGGTGCTCGGAGCGCTGCACCGGCGGGTGGTCGGCTGGTGGACCGAGACCAAGCAGGCCTGCGCGGACGCGGTCCGGGACGACGTGGAGCGGTGCTTCGCCGACAGCCTCCGGGGTGTGGAGCGCAGCAGCGTCGCGCTCGACCGGCCGGCGCCGCGCTGGCGGGGCCAGGTGGAGATGCTCCGCCATCGCGGCCTGCGCCCCCACTAGCGACCGAAACTGCGGCAGAGCGCGCCGGGATCCGGCGCGTTCTGCCGCAATCTCGTGCGTCGAGCGCTCAGAAGTCGCGGGAGGCGACGAAGTGGGCCAGCTCCACCAGCGCTTTCCGGGCCTCCGGGACGATGTCGGCCGGCTCGATCGCGACGATGGCCTGCGCCGTGAGGTCCGCGATGCGGTGCTCGATCTCGTCCAGGGCACCGCTGTCCACCAGGACCTGCTGGACGTTGCGGACGTCCTGGTCGGACAGCTCGTCCACGCCGACCAGGTCCAGGGTCCGGGTCTGGGCCGCGCCGGCCCGGCGGGTCGCGGCCGCGAGCAGCGGGGTCGGCTTGCCTTCGCGCAGGTCCTGCCCGACCGGCTTGCCGGTGAGGCGCTCGTCGCCGAACGCGCCGAGGACGTCGTCGCGCAGCTGGAAGGCCTCGCCGAGGGGGTCGCCGTAGGCCGACAGGACGCTCCGCAAGGGCTCCAGCCGACCGGCCAGGGCCGCGCCGACGTGCAGCGGCCGCTCGATGGTGTACTTGCCGGACTTGTAGCGGGCGATGCGGCGGGCGACGTGGGGATCGCGGTCACCGCGGGCCGTGCCCAGCAGGTCGAGGTACTGGCCGACGTTCAGCTCCAGGCGCAGCTCGTGCCACACCGAACCGACCTCGCCCATGTTGGCGCCGTCGAGGAGCAGGTCGGCGTAGACGTGGGACAGGTCGCCGATGAGGATCGCGACACCTTCGCCGAACCGGCGGGCCTCCCCCCGCCAGGTGCCGATGCGGTGGCGCTCGCCGAACTCGGTGTGGGCCGTGGCCTCGCCGCGGCGGGTGTCCGAGCCGTCCATGACGTCGTCGTGGACCAGCGCGAAGGCATGGAGCAGCTCGAACGCGGCTCCAGCATCGATGACGCGGGTGTCGAGCGGGTCGCCGCCCGCGCCGACGAAGCCCCAGTAGCAGAAGGCGGGTCGGAGGCGCTTGCCGCCCGCGTCGACCAGCCGCTGCAGTGAGCGCAGCGGCGCCTCGAGGCTGCTGTCGAGGGCTTGCCAACGGGCCAGCTCGGTGTCGAAGAGCCGGTCGATCCGCTCGTCGACTCGGGCGGCCACCGCCGCGAGGCTGGGGGGCGCGGGGGACTGGATTTGCATGGGTGGCCCCACGTTACGACCACATGACGCTCACGACGAGTTTCTTCGGGCATCGGTCGCATCGCCCCCATTAGCCTGCCCCGGATGACCCGGATCACCGCTCTCCTCGCCGCCGGGCCGACGCTCAGCTTCGAGTTCTTCCCACCCAAGACCGACGAGGCCGAGCGCCAGCTCGAGAAGACGATCCACGAGCTGGCTCCGCTGGAGCCGTCGTTCGTCTCGGTGACCTACGGGGCTGGGGGCTCCACCCGCGACCGCACGAAGGACATCGTCGTGCAGGTCAACCGGGAGCAGCCGTTCCCGGCCATGGCCCATCTGACCTGCGTCGGCCACAGCCGCGCCGACATCGTCGGGCTGCTCGACGAGTACCAGGAGGCCGGGGTGGAGAACATCCTGGCCCTGGCCGGTGACCCGCCGGTCGACGGCAGCGATCCGGGCGGCGACTTCACCTACGCGCTCGAGCTGGTCGAACTGGTGCGTGCCCATCCGGGGGCGTTCTCGGTCGGCGTCGCGGCCCACCCCGAGCTCCACCCCCGGTCGATCGACCGTCCGTCCGACCGCCGCTACCTCGCCGAGAAGCTCGAGGCCTCGGATTTCGGGATCACCCAGTTCTTCTTCGTGCTCGACGACTACCTGCGGATGGTCGACGACGTGGCCGCGGCCGGGTCGACCAAGCCGATCCTGCCCGGGATCATGCCGGCCACCACGGTCGCCGGCCTGGTGCGGATGGCGACGATGAACAAGACGACCATCCCACCTGCCCTGCTCGCCCGCCTGGAGGCCGCCGCCGAGGACCTGGACGAGGTCCGCCGCATCGGGATCGAGGTGTCGATCGAGCTGGGCCAGGCCCTGCTGGACGCGGGGGCGCCCGGGCTGCACATCTACGCGCTGAACCGGTCGGCGTCGTGCCTGCAGATCGTGGCCCGCCTCGGCCTGCGGGCCTGATCGGCCCTGATCGCCCTGATCACCGCCGGCGCGGGACGTCTCGCGGTCATCGCTGAGAACGTCACAGGCCCTCACTAGGGTGCTGCGTATGGCCAAGGCGACGCCGCTGGCGGCGACGAGTGAGGCGGCGGCCGCCTCGGTGAACGGCCGTCGGCGGGGTCCGACTGCCACGTCGCGCTTCGGGGTGTCCCGTCGCGAGAGCCACGACGCGTCCGAGTTCTACGACCGCTTCCCGGTGCCCGAGATCAGCGCCGACGACCAGGTCAGCGCGCCCGCGGCGCGGGACGAGATCTGGGTGGGCGACGCCCGCGCGATGGACCGGTTCGGCCAGGTCGCCGACGCCTCGGTCGCCCTGGTGGTCACCTCGCCGCCGTACTACGCGGGCAAGGAGTACGAGACGGCCATCGGCGAGGGCCACGTCCCCGCCTCGTATCTCGCCTACCTCGACATGCTCCGGGCCGTGTTCGCCGAGTGCCGCCGCAAGCTCGAACCGGGCGGGCGCATCGCGGTGAACGTCGCCAACCTGGGCCGCAAGCCGTACCGCTCGCTGTCCGCGGACGTCGTGCACATCCTGGAGGAGCTGGGCTTGCTGCTGCGGGGCGAGGTCATCTGGGTCAAGGGCCGTGCCGCGGGAGGCTCGTGTGCCTGGGGCACCTTCCAGCGCCCGGGCAATCCGGTCCTGCGCGACGTGACCGAGCGGATCGTGATCGCCTCCAAGGGCCGCTTCGACCGGGCCGTCCCCGCACGTGCGCGCGGCTCCGCCGGGTTGCCGTCGGCGGCCAGCATCAACGCCGACGAGTTCATGGACCTCACCACCGACGTGTGGGAGTTCCCGCCCGAGAGCGCCACCCGGGTCGGGCATCCGGCGCCCTTCCCCGTCGAGCTGCCCCGGCGCTGCATCGACCTCTACACCTACCAGGGCGACCTGGTGCTCGATCCCTTCATGGGGTCGGGTTCCACGGCGGTGGCGGCGTTGCGGACCGGACGGCACTTCGTCGGGTTCGACACCGACCCCGAGTACGTCGACCGGGCGGTGCGGCGCGTGGCGGCCGAACGGAAGCACCTGGCCGCCGAACCGGTCGAGGCGCGCCACCTGCGGCCCCACCTGCCTGCGACCGTGACTCCGAGCCCGGTCGACGAGCCCGCCGGTGCGACCGGCGCCGGCGCGGGTGGAGCCGACGTGGACGGTTCCTCGGGCGCCAAGGCCCGGCGACTGATGCGACGCGAGGGCCGCAAGGCCAGCGACGTCGCCCGGTTGGTGCTCGAGCAGGCCGGGTTCACCCGGATCGAGTCGCGCAACCTCCTGGTGCGGGGCGTCCCGGTCGACCTGCGCGCGGCGGACGCTGCCGGACAGCGCTGGTTGTTCGACGTCGTGGGCGGGTTCTCGACCGAGCAGCCGGGGTTGCGGAGGAACGAGGTCCTGTGGCGGGCCCTCGGCAAGGCGAGCTCGCTGGTGGCCGCTCAGCCCGGGCTGCGGTTCGTGCTGTTCACGACCGAGCTCCCCCTACCCGGCACGGCGGGAGCCAAGGCCATCGCCGGCGCCCGGGGAACCTCGGTGGTCGACGTGGTCGATCTCCTCGACGACGGCGACGTGGCGCGGTTCCAGCGCGAGGTGCAGCACCACATCCCGCGGTCGGGGGGCTGAGCTGCCCGACCAGAGGACCACGGTCACCGAGCTGGTCACCGGTCTCGGGACCCTCGGCTTCGAGGACCTCCGGGTCGCGCTGGCGGCCCGCCCGGCCGAGATGGTCAGCCTCTCGCCCGAGCAGTGGGACCTGCTCGACGAGCTGCATCGGGGTGGCCTCTACCGGCAGGAGTTCCAGGCCGCCTGGCAGAACGGCCAGGCCTTCCTCGCCGCCGTCGACGGTCTGCGGGGCCGCCGACCGCTGGTGGTGGAGTGGCGGGGCGGCCAACGCCAGCCGGGCGACGAGCCGGTGCCGGTCGATCTGCGGATCGACCACGTCTTCCTGGTCAGCTGCAAGTACCTGTCGCAGATCGTGAGCAACTCGTCGCCGACGGCCGTGTTCGACCGCCTGCTCGCCGGCGGCCACGGCGGCCGGTCGGGCGACTGGTTCGCCGAGGTCGCCCCCGACGCCTATGAAGCGCTCTACCGGGAGGTCCGGGCCCACCTCCACCGCGAGACACCGGTGGCCGAGGACCTGCCGCCGTCGGTGTGCGAGCTGACCAACGCGCAGCGCGCCGCGCTCCAGCGCCGGTTGGGCTCCGGACAGTGGACGCCCGAGCTCCGGCCGGCCGCCGCGGCGTTCTCCCAGGCCGTGGCCGAGGCCACGGCGGAACGGTGGCGGCGGGCGTTGGCCGGAGCGAAGACCGACCGGGCACTCTGGCGCCTCCTGCGCATCGGCTCCACGCCCTACTTCGTGCTCGGGGCCGCGAGCCAGGGTTCCCTCCGGCTGCGGATCGGCACCGTCTGGGACTGGCGGCAGCACTTCCGCATCGACGACTTCGTGGTCACGCCCGCGGCCCGGGCCCAGCCGGTGGTCGAGTGGCGGGTCGTCGTGGCCCATCGCCGCTCGACCGAGCGGACCACCATTGACGGCCACGTCGAGATCCGCTGGAGCCACGGCAAGTTCGCACAGCCGCCCGAGGCCAAGGTGTACCTCGACACCCCCCACCATCGGATCCCGGGCTACTGGCCGCTGGCCTGAGGCTCTCCCTCCGACCAGGGGACACCGTCGACGTAGGTGACGTGGTTGGTGCGCACGGCGGTCACCGTCTCGCCGGGAACGATGGTGCCGACCAGGTTCAGCGGGTCGGTCGCGTTGACCGTCACCCGCTCGCCCGTGCGGGCCAGCTTGCGGACGTGGGTCAGCTGCTCGACCGCCGTCGGCAGGGCGTATTGCTCGCCGCTGAAGCCGGACACGAACCGCCCGCCGCGGACCAGGCCGCGGTCCTCCAGGCGGCGCAATGCCCACTGCACGTCCCGCCACGGCAGTCGCAGCGAGTCCCGCAGGGCGAGGTCGCGGAAGACCACGCCCCACCGGTTGAGCAGCTGGTCGGCGACCGCCTCGGCCAGCTCGTCGTGGTCGACCTCGCCGTCCGGCGGTGGGACGGCCGACCAGCGCCCGGCCGAGCCCGCGCTCGTGCGGGCCTGGCGGGGGAGTCGGGCCAGGCGAGGGCGCGGGGTGGGCCGCTCGCGACCGTCGCTGACCCGGGACCGGATGGCGCCGAAGCCGTCGCACATGATCAGCCCCCGTGCCACGCCGTCCCATAGGGCCCGTTCGACGTCGGCGGGAAGCCGGCGGGTCGCGGGGGCCAGATCGGTCGCGAAGCACGCTCCGCGGCTCCGCAGCTCGGCCAGGACCTCGGCCGTGGCCCCCACGCTCGGCTCCACCGGCGCCCCTGCGTTCCGTGCCGCGCTGAGCAGCCAACCAAGGTCGGCCCGGAGCACCACGGAGATCGGTGTGGCCTTCGACGGCGCCGCGGGCGACGCCTCGGGGTCGCTGCGCACCGGTGGGGTGAGCCGCAGCCAGGCGACCTCGCCGTCGTGGCAGAGGTGATCGAGCCAGGCCGGCTGGAACTGGCGCAGCCGCCGGCTCAGGACCTCGGGCTCCCAGGCCACGGCGGCGCTCTCGAAGCCCTGCAGCTGCTCGAGCAGCGTGACCAACCCGGCCTCCCCGCCGAGCTGGGTGCCGGGCGCCACGTGCTGCCACCGGAGCAGGAACCGCATGAAGTCCTGCGCTGTGACCGGCTGGACCGACGCTCGGCGGGACCGGCGGGAGTAGGCGTGCATCCGCGACAGGAGCCGGCGAGCCACCCACTCGGTCTCCGGAGCCTCGGGCCGGTAGCGGCCCTGCATCGCGAAGCCGTCCTGCTCCAGCAGCGCCAGGCCCGCCTGGACCCGGCCCGGCGGAAGGGTGGTGTCGTCGGCCAGCTGGGTGACGGTGGTAACGCCGGCGACCTCCAGGTGGCCGCGGACCATCCGCTTGACCGCCTCGTCCTCGCCGTCGAAGGCGGCCCGTGCCTCGTCCCGGGCCTCGTAGGGGCACCACAGCTCGCGGCCGTCCCGGGCGATGACCTCGGCCCGCCCGCGCGCCGCGAGCTCGGCGAAGAGCGGCTGCCATTCGTCGCGTGCGCCCACGACGACCAGCGACGACAGCAGGTCGTGGAGGTCGTCGGGTGTCGAGAGCACCAGCGCGATCTCGTCGTGGACCTGGTCGATCGCCGCCGGGTCGAGGACGCCGATGGCTGCCAGGTCGACGGCGAGACCCCGTCGCAACGGGACCGCGTTGGTGCGCCGGTTCTGGATCTCGCCCTCGTCGTCGAGGAAGGCATAGGGCCGCGCGGTGAGGATCTCGTGTGACAGCACCGACGGCTCGGTGGTGTCCCGGCAGTGCACCACGACCTCGCCGGACTCGATGCGCTCCAGCAGGGCCCGGAGTCCGTCGACGTCGAGCGCCTCGTGCAAGGTGTCGTCGATGGTCTGGCGCACCAGCAGGTGGTCGGGGATCTCGATGGGCCCGGTGACGTTCTCTTGGCACGCCGCGGCCTGGGGGAAGACGGCCGCCATCAGGTCGTCGGACTCCATGCGCTGGATGGGCGGCGGATTGCGGCGGCCGTTGCGGAACCGCAGCACCATGAGCGCCCGGTTCAGGTTCCAGCGCCAGCGGGCCTGGAACATCGGCGAGTCGAGGATCGCGGCCTCCAGCGTGTCCTGGACCGTGCGGCTGGACACGTAGCGGGGGACCTCGTCGAGCGGGAAGCTGTGGTGCGGCCCCAGCGAGAGGACGACGGCGTCGTCGGTCGCGGCGGCCTGCAGCTCGAAGTTGAAGGTCCGGCAGAACTTCTTGCGCAGCGCCAGGCCGAGGCCCCGGTTGATCCGCCCCCCGTAGGGCGAGTGGATCACCAGCTGCATGCCGCCGGTCTCGTCGAAGAACCGCTCGAGCACCAGGCACTGCTGGGTCGGCATGACGCCCAGCCCGGCCCGCCCCACCGCGAGGTAGTCGACGATCATCGTCGCGGCCTCGGGTCCGATCCCGGCCGTGTCGATCAGCCACTGCCGGGCACCGTCGGGGTCGCCCTGCCCCAGGAAGCTGTCGACCCGGCCGCGGAGGTTCGAGACCTCCTCGGACAGCTCGACGGTCCGGGCCGGAGCCTCGCCCAGCCAGAAGGGCACCGTCGGCGGCTTGTCGCCGGCGTCGCGCACCCGCACGACACCGGGCTCGACCTTGCGGATCTGCCACGAGTGGGTGCCGAGCAGGAAGATGTCGCCGGCCATCGACTCGATGGCCCAGTCCTCGTTGACGGTGCCGACGAAGGTGTCGTCGGGATCGGCCACCACCCGGTAGTCGCCGGTCTCGGGGATCGCGCCGCCCGACGTCACCGCGGCCAGCTTGGCGCCGCGCCGCCCCCGGACCTCGCCGTTGACGCCGTCGTGGTAGAGGTACGCACCCCGGCGGCCCCGGCCGGTCTCGATGCCGTTGGCCACCAGCTCCACCACGTCGTCGAACTGCTGCCGGTCGAGCTGGGTGTAGGGGGCCGCCCGCCGCACCAGTGCGAACAGGTCGTCGGTGCGCCACTCCTGCGCCCCGACCTCGGCGACCACCTGCTGCGCGGCGATGTCGAGCGGGAGGCGGGCCAGCTCGATGGCGTCCAGGCGCCCCGCCCGCACCGCGGTCAGCAGGGCCGTGCACTCGATCAGCTCGTCGCGGGTCATCGGGTACAGACGGCCCTTGGGGGTTCCGGCCCGGCTGTGGTTGGACCGGCCGACCCGCTGGAGGAAGGTGGCGATGCTGCGGGGCGAGCCGATCTGGCAGACCAGCTCGACGGGGCCGATGTCGATGCCCAGCTCGAGCGAGGCCGTCGCGACCAGGGCCTTGAGGTCGCCGGCCCGCAGCCGGCTCTCGACCCGGTACCTGCGCTCCTTCGAGAGGCTGCCGTGGTGCGCGGCCACCACGTCGTCGCCGAGTCGCTCGCCGAGCTGGTGGGCCAGGCGCTCGGCGAGCCGCCGGGTGTTGACGAAGACCAGGGTCGTCTGGTGCTCCTGCACCAGGGCCGCGATGCGGTCGAGGACGTCGGACATCTGCTCGGCCGACGCCACGGCCTCCAGCTCGCCCTCGGGCAGCTCCAGGGCCAGGTCGAGGTCGCGCTGGTGCCCCACGTCGACGATGGTCGGTAGCGGCCGGTCGCCGACCAGCAGCCGCCCGACCAGCTCGACCGGGCGCTGGGTGGCCGACAGGCCGATGCGCATCGGCCGCTGGTCGCACAGGGCCTCCAGGCGCTCCAGGCTCAGGGCCAGGTGTGCACCCCGCTTGTCGCGGGCGACGGCGTGGATCTCGTCGACGATCACCGTCTCGACGGTGCGCAGTGCCTCGCGTCCCCGGCTGCTGGTGATGAGGAGGTAAAGCGACTCGGGCGTGGTCACGACGAAGCTGGGCGGACGACGCACCATCTGCGACCGCTCGGCGCTCGTGGTGTCACCGGTGCGCACGGCGACCCGGATGTTCGGCGGTTGGGGGCCGAGCTCCGCGGCGACCTGGGCGATCTCGCCCAGCGGCCGTTCGAGGTTCTCGGCGATGTCGACGGCCAGGGCCTTGAGCGGCGAGACGTACACCACCCGGGTGCCGGTGCTCACGTCGACGCCGGCGTCATGGGCCCGGTAGAGCGAGTCGATGGCGACCAGGAACCCGGCGAGGGTCTTGCCCGACCCGGTCGGCGCGGCGATGAGGGTGTCGGCCCGGGCCGCGATGTGCGGCCAGCCCCGGGTCTGGGGTGCGGTCGGGCCCTCGGGGAACCGCCGCCGGAACCACGTGGCGACGGCGGGATGGAACAGCCCCAGCCCGTCGTCGGCCAGCCCGGGCAGCGGCAACGGCGCGAGGGCCGCCGTCGCCGGGGTTGCCGTCGCAGCCGCGTTGGTGGCCGGAGCCGTCACCGTCATGTCCCCATCATGCCCAGAGGGTGTGACAGTTTCCGTCAGGAGAACGGAAGCGGGCGCCTACCCGCTCATCGCCTTCTGCAGGTTGACGTCCAGGGCGTCGAGGAACTCGTCGGTGGTCAGCCAGGCCGCGTCGCCGCCGACCAGTAGGGCCAGGTCCTTGGTCATCTGGCCGGACTCCACGGTGGCGACGCAGACCTCCTCCAGCGTGGTGGCGAAGCGGTCGAGCTCGGCGTTGTCGTCGAGCTTCGCCCGGAACCGCAGGCCCCGGGTCCAGGCGAAGATGGAGGCGATGGGGTTGGTGGAGGTCTTCTCGCCCCGCTGCCAGGCCCGGTAGTGGCGGGTCACCGTGCCGTGGGCCGCCTCGGCCTCGCAGGTCTGGCCGTCGGGCGTCATCAGCACCGAGGTCATCAGGCCCAGCGACCCGAAGCCCTGGGCCACCACGTCGGACTGCACGTCGCCGTCGTAGTTCTTGCACGCCCACAGGTACCCGCCCTCCCACTTGAGGGCCTGGGCGACCATGTCGTCGATCAGCCGGTGCTCGTAGGTGAGGCCGGCGGCCTCGAAGTCGGCCTTGAACTCGGTCTCGAACACCTCCTGGAACAGGTCCTTGAAGCGCCCGTCGTAGGCCTTGAGGGTGGTGTTCTTGGTCGACAGGTACACCGGGTAGTTACGGTCCAGCCCGTAGCGGAAGGTGGCCCGGGCGAAGTCACGGATCGAGGCGTCGAAGTTGTACATCCCCATGGCGATGCCGCCGCCCGTGAACTCGGCCACCTCGAACTCGATCGGCGCTGCGCCATCGGCCGGGGTGTAGGTCATGGTGACCGTCCCGGGGCCGGGCACCACGAAGTCGGTGGCCCGGTACTGGTCGCCGTGGGCGTGGCGGCCGATCACGATGGGCTTGGTCCAGCCGGGGACCAGCCGGGGCACGTTCCGGCAGATGATCGGCTCCCGGAAGACCACCCCGCCGAGGATGTTCCGGATGGTGCCGTTGGGCGAGCGCCACATCTGCTTGAGGCCGAACTCCTCGACCCGGGCCTCGTCCGGGGTGATGGTGGCGCACTTCACGCCGACGCCGTGCTCCTTGATGGCGTGGGCAGCGTCGACGGTGACCTGGTCGTCGGTCGCGTCGCGGGTCTGGATCGACAGGTCGAAGGAGGCGAGGGGGACGTCGAGGTACGGGAGGATCAGCTTGTCCTTGATGAGCTGCCAGATGATGCGGGTCATCTCGTCGCCGTCGAGCTCGACGACGGGGTTGGCGACCTTGATCTTGGGCATCGAGGGACCTCGTGGGAGTGGGGCGAGCAGGCGGAGCGTCGGCGGAACCGCACTTGTATTCGACTTGTCCACATTAGCGGGCGTGTAACACCCGGTGACAGCCGAACGTAGAGCAGGTATGGCGACCACTCCAACGGTCGAGGACGCTGAGCTGTTGGTCGCTCTGCCCCACGACATCGACGCGTTCGAGATCTTCTATCGCCGGCACGTCGGCCGGATCTCGGCCTACGCGGCTCGCCACTGCCGGTCCGCAGCCGACGTCGCCGACGTCGTCGCGCAGACCTTCGTACGCCTGTTCGAGGTGGCGGACCGCTACGACCCGTCGCGTGGCGCTCCGCTGGCCTTCGTCTTCACGGTGGCGGCGAACGTGGCCCGTGACCACCAACGCTCGGCGAAGCGCCAACGGCGGTTGGTGTTCCGCCTCGCGGGCCGGGACCTGCTCGATGCCGACGAGACCGAGCGGATCGAGACGGCCATCGACGCGGCGCGGGCCGCACCGGCCGCGCGCGACGTGCTGCGGGACGGCCCGGAGGACCAGAGCACCGTCCTGCGGATGGTCGCCGATGGCGCGTCGACAGCCCAGGTCGCAAGGAGGCTGGGCATCTCCCCGGGCGCGGCGCGGGTGCGACTGTTCCGCGCCCGCCGCCGGGTCCGCCGGCAGCTGACGTGCCACATCGAGGAGGAGGACTGATCATGGCTGTCGAACCCGACGAGCAGCTTCCGCTCCCGTGCTTCGAGGATCGCCTCTGGGAGGAGCTGGCAGCGCTCCACACCGGCCCCGAGTCCGCCGCCGTCGGCAGCCCGCCGGTGCGGGGCGCCCGGCGCTGGGGCTTCATCCTGGTGCCGGCCGCGGCCGTCGCGGCTGTCGCCCTGGGCATGGGTGGACTGGCCTTCGCCGGGGCCGATGGCCCGGGGGTCGACACGGGGCCGACGACCAGCCAGCCCCAGCCCGGGACGGAGTGCCCGGAACGGGAGACGCCGTCCTGGGATGAGAGCTCGCTCTCTCCGGACCTCGCCGAGGCCTCCGCCCGTCTGGCGGAGGTCGAGGCCGCGCTGGCCATCGCACAGCACGAGATGCAGGCCAGCGAGGAGGGAAGCGGCGAAGAGCCCCCGTACTGTGCAGACCTCGCCCGGGTCCTGGAGGACCTGAACGCGGCGGTGGACGCGGCTCAGGCCGCGCTCGAACAAGCGGAGGCAGAGGCAGGGGCCGAGGCGGACGCTGGCGCCCACGGCGGCGGCTGACGCGTCGCGTCGCCCGGGGGAGGCAGGCGTTAGGTCCGCCTAACGTCCGGGCGGCGCTAGCATCTGACACACCGTCAGATACGCGTCGGGACGCCCCGGGGGTAACCATGCTCGATCTCGTCATCCGAGGAGCCACGATCGTCGACGGCACCGGCGCACCCGCCCGGCTGGGGGACGTCGGCGTGGCGGACGGGCGCATCGTCGGCGTGGGGGAGGCCGGAGCGGTGGACGGTCCGGCCCGGAGCACCCTGGACGCCGAGGGCCTGATGGTCGCCCCGGGCTTCATCGATCCCCACACCCACTACGACGCCCAGCTCTTCTGGGACCCCACGGCCTCGCCGTCCAACGTCCACGGGATCACCTCCATCGTGGCCGGGAACTGCGGCTTCACCCTGGCCCCGTTGCACGCCGAGGACGCCGACTACCTGCGGCGGATGATGGCCAAGGTCGAAGGGATGCCGCTCGCGGCACTGGAGCAGGGCGTGGACTGGAGCTGGGAGTCCTTCGCCGACTACCTGGCCCGCCTCGACGGCGCCATCGGCGTCAACGCCGGGTTCATGGTGGGGCACTGCGCGCTCCGGCGTTATGTCATGGGCGCCGACGCCGTCGGCCACGAAGCCCCTCCCGACCAGGTCGACGCCATGGTCCGCCAGCTGCACCAAGCCATCGAGGCCGGCGGGCTCGGGTTCTCCACGACGCTCTCGTCCACCCACAGCGACGGCGACGGTCAGCCGGTCGCGTCCCGCCATGCGTCCCCCGAGGAGCTGCTGGCCCTGTGCCGGGCGGTCGGCGAGCACGAGGGCACGTTCCTGGAGGGGGCCTTCGAGGGCGGGCTCGACAAGTTCAGCGACGATGAGATCGACCTGGTCGCGGCGATGAGCGCCGCGTCCGGCGGCCGTTCGATCAACTGGAACGTGCTGACCGTGGACTCGGCGGTGCCCGACCGCGTGCCTCGCCAGCTCTCCGCCGCCGACGTCGCCGCCGCGCGGGGCGGCAAG
>Ga0075418_10004046_pt1 | contig 16699 bp, 18 predicted proteins | sample SoiMetdeltSBSDD2_FD_81776 | JGI IMG/M metagenome (GOLD analysis project Ga0075418, IMG submission 81776) | Bulk soil microbial communities from a Populus tree surrounding site in Tennessee, USA - Soil MetaG P. deltoides SBSDD2 | ecosystem: Environmental > Terrestrial > Soil > Tree plantation... | reverse complement strand
GTTCCTCGAGAAGTTCGGCGGCGATGGCCTCGAGGAAGTCCGTCGAAATTACTCCGCCTACCAGGAAAGCCTCCGCAGCTGGTAGCGCGGGGCGAGCCTCTACGCCCATGGTGATCCCGGTCAACCTCGGTCCCAGGTCGTACACCATCGTGGTGGAGCCTGGCGCCCTCGGCACCGTGGGTGCGCGCCTGCGGCGGCTCGGGGTGGGCTCACGGGCCGTGGTCGTCTCCGACGCCGCCATCATGCGACTACACGGCGCCGCCGTAACCAAGGGTCTGGAGGCCGAGGGCTTCACGGTCACGACGCTGGAAGTCCCCGAAGGAGAGGAAGCCAAGACCCTGCGAGTGGCCAGCGAGTGCTGGGATCGGCTCCTGGGAGCGGGAGTCGACCGTACCTCGACGGTCCTGGCGCTCGGCGGCGGTGCCGTCGGCGACCTGGCTGGCTTCGTGGCCGCCGCATACATGCGCGGCGTCAACTTCGTTCAGCTGCCGACCACCGTGCTCGCCCAGGTCGACGCCTCTATCGGCGGCAAGACGGCCATCGATCATCCGCGCGCGAAGAATCTGATCGGAGCCTTCCACCAGCCGCGACTCGTGATCGTCGACCCGTCGGTGGCACGCACGCTGCCGGACCGCGACTTCCGATCGGGTGTCGCCGAGATCGTGAAGCACGGCATCGTCCTCGACGCGGAATACTTCGACGATGTGGAGCGATCGGCGGCGGCGCTGCTCGATCGCGACCTCGACACGCTGACGAGAATCATCGGCGGTTCCTGCCGGCTCAAGGCAGGCGTGATCGAGCGCGACCCCGAAGAGAAGAGCGAGCTGCGGTACGCCCTCAACGCCGGCCACACCATCGGCCACGCGCTGGAAGCCGTCACCGGGTTCACGACCTGGACGCACGGGGAGGCGGTGGCGCTCGGTCTGGTGGCGGAGGCGCACCTGGCGGAGCGCTTGGGTCTGGCAACGTCTGCCACCACACAGCGGCAAGAACGGCTCCTCGCGGCCGTGGGACTGCCCATCCGGGCGCCGGTGGTCGAGGCCGATGCGGTGCTGAAGGCGATCTCCCATGACAAGAAGGCGCGCGACGGCCGGGTGCCGTTCGTGCTCGCGCCCGCGATCGGCAGCTTCCGCGTCGTCTATGACGTGAGCGCCGATGACGTGCGGGCGGCGCTCGGGGTACTGCGCGCGGGGCCGACGCGTTGACAAGCGATCCGGTGGCTCCGTATAACAGACCCTCGATGCCGGTCGACGAGCTCGCGATGGCCGCGGCCATCCGCCGGCAGGAGGAGCGGCTGGCGAAAGATCCTTCCTCGCTGGCGTTCGCGCAGCTGGCCGACCTGTACCGAAAAGCCGGCCGGGCCGGGGACGCCATCGCAACATGCCGGGCGGGCCTCCTTCGATACCCGCACTACACGACGGCACGCCTGATCCTGGCCAAGACGCTGTTGACCGAGAACGACCCGACAGGTGCGCTGAGTGAGATCGAGGCCATTCTCCAGGTCAGCCCCAAGGACGTACAATGCCATCGGCTCGCCGCGGAGGCGCACCGGCGGATGGGACATCTCGATGCCGCGGTCAAATCGCTCGAAGCCGCAGTGGCTCTGGATCCCGGGGACCGGGAGTCGCGGGCGCTGCTGGCGCTGCTGAGCGTCGACGGGCACGCGGGCGAGGCGACCGGTATGGCACGACTCCTCACCGACGATACGTTCGTCACCGCGGCCTTCGGGACGGTGTGCCTGGAGCAAGGACTCGCCGACGAGGCGGCCCAGGTCTTCACGAGGATGCTGCGGAGAGATCCCGGCAACACCGAGGCACGCGAGCGACTGGAGACGGCGCTACGGGCGCGCTCTCGACGGAAAGGCTGAAACGTTCATGCAGGTTTCGACGGCCGAATTCAAGAAGGGGCTCCGCATCGTCCACGACGGACAGCCGTACGCCATCGTCGACTTCCAGCACGTCAAGCCGGGCAAGGGCGGGGCATTCGTCCGGACGAAGCTCAAGCACATGCGGCTCGGCAAAGTGATCGACAACACCTTCCGCTCCGGCGAGAAGGTGGAGCTGGTGGAGTACGACGAGAAGCACATGCAATTCCTCTACAAGGACGACCGCTATCACTTCATGGACACGGAGACCTACGAGCAATTGTCCATGTCCGCCGACGAAGTCGGCGAGGCCCGTGAGTACCTCAGGGAGAACACGGAAGTCGACGTCCTCTATATCGACGGCGCCCCCACCACCGTGGAGCTGCCGAACTTCGTCGAGCTCGCCGTCGCGAGGACCGACCCGGGCGTGCGCGGCGACACGGCGCAGGGGGGCACGAAGCCGGCGACGCTCGAGACCGGCGCCGTCGTACAGGTCCCGCTGTTCCTGAACGAGGGTGACGTGGTCAAAGTGGACACGCGGACCGGCGAGTATCTGGGCCGCGTGGCGACGGCCGGCTGATGGCCAAGACCCCACGCTCCCCGCGTTCGACCCCGTCTCCTGACGATCGGCTGGTCGATCTGACGCGCCGCTTGGCGGCTGTCGTGACCGAGCTTGGCCTCTCCGAGGTCGAGGTGGAATCGGCAGGGCTGAAGCTCCGCGTCCAGCGCGTGAGCGGCGTCCCCGCGGCATCCGCGCCGCTGGCCGTCGCCCCCAGCGCGCCCGTCGCTGCCGCCGCCACCGAGCGGCCGGTCGTCACCGATACGGCACCCGTGTCCCCCTCGATCAGCATCGAGGCGCCGATGGTCGGCACCTTCTATCGCGCGTCGTCGCCCACCGCCGAACCGTACGTTCGCGAGGGCGACGTCGTGAAAGAAGGACAGATCCTCTGCATCATCGAAGCGATGAAGCTCATGAACGAGATCGAGTCGAAGGCGGCCGGTCGTGTCGCCAAGGTCCTCGTCGACAACGGGCAGCCCGTGGAGTACGGACAAGCGCTCTTCCTGCTCGAGCCGCAGCGCTGAGTCGCTGAATGTTCCACAAGATCCTCATCGCGAACCGCGGTGAGATCGCGCTGCGCATCATCCGGACGTGCCGCGAGATGGGCATCCGGACGGTCATCGCGCATTCGAAGGCCGACGAAGATTCGCTCCCGGTGAGGGTGGCCGACGAGTCCATCTGCGTCGGTCCCAACGACGCGCGCTCGAGCTACCTCAACATGCCTTCGATCATCTCGGCGGCCGTGGTGACGGACAGCGAGGCCATCCACCCCGGCTACGGCTTCCTCGCCGAGAACCCTGCCTTCGCGGATATCTGCCGATCGTGCGGTCTCAACTTCATCGGTCCGAGTCCGGAAGCGATTCGACTCATGGGCGACAAGGCGCAGGCCCGCGTGATCGCCAAGCAGGCGGGTGTCCCGGTCGTTCCCGGCAGCGAGCATCCGCTCAAGGACGAGGCGGAAGCGCTCGAGATGGCCGACGCCGCCGGGTATCCCGTGATGTTCAAGGCCTCGGCCGGAGGCGGTGGCCGCGGCATGCGGATCGTGCGGTCGCGCGAGGATGCCGCCCAGGCATTCGCCGCGTGCCAGGCCGAGGCCGGCGCCGCCTTCGGCTCGTCCGAGATCTACTGTGAGAAGTTCGTCGAGCGCGCCCGCCACGTCGAAGTCCAGGTGCTCGGCGACCGCAACGGCATGCGCGTTCACCTCGGCGAGCGCGATTGCTCGGTACAGCGGCGTCATCAGAAGCTGATCGAGGAGTCGCCGGCGCCGGCGCTGCCCGCGGAGACGCGCGCGGGACTCCACAAGGCGGGGCTGGCGGCGGCCGCCGCCGTCAACTACTTCAGCACGGGTACGGTGGAGTTCCTGGTGGACGCCGAGGGGCACTTCTACTTCATCGAAATGAACACGCGCATCCAGGTGGAGCACCCCGTCACCGAGATGATCACGGGCATCGACCTCATCCGCGAGCAGATCCGCATCGCCGCTGGTGAAGCGTTGGGCTACCGTCAGGAGGCCATCCGCTTCGAGGGCCACGCCATCGAGTGCCGGGTGAACGCCGAGGATCCGGAGACGTTCACGCCGAGCGCGGGCCGGGTAACGGCGTGGGTGCCGCCCGGTGGCTACGGCGTGCGTGTGGACAGCCATCTCATGGCGCCGTATGCCGTGCCGCCGTTCTACGACTCGCTCCTGGGCAAGATCATCGTGCACGGGAAGGACCGTGACGAAGCGATCAGCCGCATGCGCCGCGCCCTGACCGAGACCGTCGTCGAGGGCGTCAAGACCACGATCCCCTTCCACCTTCGGCTGCTCGCCCACCCCGCCTTCCTTGAGGGTCGCTTCACCAGCGCCGACTCCACCCGACTCTCCGGGTGATGGATCCCAGCCTCTACGTGGTCCTCGACCGCGCGGCAGCGCGTGGCCGGGAGCTCGACGACCTGCTCGCGGCCGTCATCGACGGCGGCTGTCGGATGGTGCAGCTCCGCGAGAAGGACTGGCCGTCCGGGCGGCTCTTGCCCGTCGCGGAGCGCCTGCTGGCTCGAGCCCGGCGCGCGGGCGCCACCTTCATCGTCAACGATCGCGTGGATCTGGCCGTCGCCCTCGAGGCCGACGGGGTCCACCTGGGTCAGGACGACCTGCCGCCGCGCGCGGCCCGCTCTCTCCTGCGCCCCGGGATGCTCCTGGGGCTCTCGACGCACTCGGTCGCCCAGGCGCACGCGGCCCGCGACGAGGGTGCCGATTACGTCGCCGTCGGTTCCATGTTCCCCACCGTGACGAAGCCGGACTTCGAGCTCGTCGGACCCGGGCTCCTCCGGAAACTTCGTCCGGACATCCGTGTTCCTCTAGTGGGGATTGGCGGCATCACCCACGAGAACGTGGCCGAGGTCATCCGCGCGGGCGCCGACGGCGTGGCCGTCATTTCGTCGGTCTGCGCGGCACCTGACCCGACGAGGGCGACCCGGCGGTTTCTCGAGCTCATCAGGAGCGCGCGGCCGTCTTGACCCGGGGGAAGCGGCCGCTATAATGCTGGCGCGCAACTCCCCGATTCATCACGCCCTAAGGAGGGAGATCTCATGAACCTGACTTTCAACCGCACCCTCGTCGCGCTGGCCGCGACGCTGGCCATCGCCCTCCTACCGCTCGGTTCGGGCCTCGACGCCCAGGGTAAGGGCACGATCAAGATCGCGACGCAGAGCCCGCTCAGCGGCGGCCAGGCGGCCCTCGGCGAGGGCATCAAGCTCGGCACGCAGCTCGCCGTCGAGAAGTACAAGGGACCGCTCGAGAAGATGGGATTCAAGGTCGACGTCGTACCCTTCGATGACCAGGCCAAGCCGGACGTGGGCGTCGCCAACGCGAAGAACATCAACGCCGACAAGGACATCATGGCTGTGATCGGCCACCTGAACTCGGGCGTGGCCATCCCGTCCTCCGACGTCTACAAGGAAGTCGGACTCGTGATGATCTCGCCGGCCAACACCAATCCCACCGTGACCGACCGCAACTACCCGAACGTGAATCGGGTGTGCGGTCGCGATGACGTGCAGGGTGTGGTCGGCTCGGAGTTCGCCTCCGGCACCGTCAAGGCAAAGACCGTCTATGTGGTGCACGACAAGACCACGTATGGCCAGGGTGTGGCGGAGTTCTTCCGCGACGATGCCAAGAAGAAGGGCATGGAAGTGCTCGGGTTCGAGGGCACCGAGGAGAAGTCGAACTTCGATCCGATCCTCACGCCGATTCGCGCCAAGAATCCCTCGGTGCTGTACTTCGGCGGTATCTACGACCAGGGCGCGCCGTTCTTCAAGAAAGCCTCCGAGAAGGGCATCAAGGCGAAGTTCATGGGCCCCGACGGCATGGACTCGTCCGACCTGACCAAGATCGCGGGCAAGGCCGTGGTCGGCATGTACTACACGTCGGCGGCTGGTCCCGCCTCCGCGCTGCCCAAGGCCAAGGGCTTCGTGGAAGACTACAAGAAGAAGTTCAGCAAGAACCCGGAGCCCTATGCGGCCGAGGCGTACGACGCGACGGCCATCGCGCTGAAGGCCATCGAGGCGGCGGCCAAGGGCGGCAAGGCGCCGAGCCGTGAGGCGGTGGCGGCCGAGGTTCGCAAGGTCAAGTACAACGGCATCACCGGCGACATCGAGTTCGACGGCAAGGGCGACCGCAAGAAGTCGAACTACTTCGTCCTCGAAGTGGCCAGCGACAACCCCGAGAAGTGGGGGGACAACAAGATCGTCAAGCAGCTGACGATCGCCGCTCCGGCCGCCAAGAAGTAATCACGACGAGAGGGCGGGACCCGGTCGGGGTCCCGCCCTCGTCTCGCGCCCGCACTCCATGGACTTTCAGCTCCTCGTCGCGATCTTCCCCCAAGTGCTTCTGGACGGCATCATTCTGGGCTTCATGTACGCCCTCATCGCCCTCGGCTACACGATGGTGTACGGGGTGCTCGAGTTCATCAACTTCGCCCACTCGGAGATCTTCGTGTTCGGCGCGTTCGTCGGCGTCGAGATCCTCCTGGCCCTCAAGTCCCGTGGTCTGCTCGAGACGCTGCCGTGGCCGCTCGTCCTCGTCGGCATCCTGGTGGCGGGGATGCTGGCCAGCGGCACGCTGGCGGTGACGATCGAGCGCGTCGCCTATCGCCCGCTGCGTGCGGCGCCGCGCCTGATCCCGCTCATCAGCGCCATCGGCATGTCGTTCTTCCTGCAGGACATCATCCGTCTGTTCGAGTCGCTCTGGCGTAACGCGTTCAACCTCGTATACCCGTCGATGGACGTCCTGAATCGACGCTTCGAGCTCACCTCCACGCTGGACGTCTCGACCAAGTCGCTCGTCGTGATCGTGGCCGCGCTCCTGATGCTGTGGGCGCTCCACGTCGTCGTCAACCGGACGAAGATCGGCACTGCCATTCGCGCGGTGGCGGAGGACCAGGCGGCAGCGAGCCTGATGGGCATCGACGTGAACCGCATCATCTCGCTCACGTTCCTCATTGGCGGGGCAATGGGCGGCGCCGCCGGCGTCCTGTTCGGCGTTCAATACAGTCTGATCAACCCCTACACCGGGTTCATTCCGGGGCTCAAGGCGTTCACCGCCGCCGTGCTCGGCGGCATCGGCAACATCCCGGGCGCGATGCTCGGCGGCCTGGTCCTCGGCCTTCTCGAGGCCTTCGCCGCCTCCTACATGTCTTTGCTCACCGGGGGCGCCTTCGGCGCTGAGTACAAGGACATCTTCGCGTTCTCGGTGTTGATCCTCATCCTCATCTTCCGGCCCAAGGGCCTGCTCGGGGAGGTCGTACGCGAACGCGCTTGATGCATACGGTGGCCGCGGTCGTCCTGATCGCCGCCTCCGGCGTGGGCGTGACGGTCTTCCCGCGCTCGATCCTGGTCTTTCTCGTCTTTCAGGCTTCCCTGGTCTTCGTGTATCTCGCGCGGATCCCGGAGTGGCTCCGCTGGAGTCTCCTCGCGATCGCGCTTCTCGTCATGATGCCGACGATCGGCAGCTACAACGGCTACTACCTCGAGGTCGCCACACAGGTCGGGATCTTCGCGGCGCTCGCTCTCGGCCTGAACATCGTGGTGGGCTTGGCCGGCCTGCTCGACCTGGGCTACGTGGCCTTCTTCGCCGTCGGTGCCTACTCGTGGGCGATCTTCGGCTCCCCGCACGGCAACGTGCTGTTCGGAGGCGGCTTCCCGCTTCCCGCGTGGTGGTTCTACCCCTTCCTGCTGATCGGCCTCGGGGTGGCAGCGGGGACCGGCGTCCTCCTCGGTCTGCCCGTGCTGCGTCTGCGCGGAGATTACCTGGCCATCGTCACCCTCGGCTTCGGCGAGGTGATCCGCGTCCTCGCGAACAACCTGGACAAGCCGATCAACGTCACCAACGGGCCCAAGGGCATCACGCCGATCTCGCGGCCGCCATTGCCGCCGGACGTCTCGTACGCGGTCGGCTTCTACTTCCTGGTGTTGCTGATCGTGCTCGTGGTCGTGCTGGTGAACCGCCGACTGGAGGACTCCCACATCGGCCGGGCCTGGGAAGCGATTCGCGAGGATCAGCTGGCCGCGCAAGCGATGGGCGTGCCGCTCGTCCGCGCCAAGCTGCTGGCCTTTGCGTGCGGCGCCTCGTTCGCCGGCGTGATGGGGGTCGTGTTCTCGGCCAAGCAAATCTTCATCAACCCCGAATCGTTCACCTTCCTCGAGTCGATCGGCGTGCTGGCCATGGTGATCCTCGGAGGCATGGGGTCCATTCCGGGCGCCATCATCGGGGCCACCGTCGTCACCGTCCTCAACCTCCAGGTTCTCAAGGGACTGTCGCTCTGGCTCAACGAGCTGAAGAACGCCGGCGTGACGCTGTTCGGCTACAACCTCGCCAACCTCCCGACGCAGCTTGAGCCGGCGAAGTACGAGCGCATGATCTTCGGCATCATCCTCGTGCTCATGATGATCTTCCGGCCGCAGGGCATCTTCCCGGCCCGGCGCCGTCAGCGTGAGCTGGGCGAGTGAGCGCCCTCTTCGAGGCGCGCGGCGTCACCAAGCACTTCGGCGGGCTGACGGCCGTCCACGACGTCACCTTCGGCGTCGACGGTGGGATCTCGTCGATCATCGGCCCCAATGGCGCGGGCAAGACGACACTCTTCAACGTCTTCACGGGCCTTTATCAGCCCGACGCGGGCGAAATCGCTTTCCGGGGCCAACCGCTGGTCGGGCTGCGACCCGATCAGATCACCACCCTCGGCGTGTGCCGCACGTTCCAGAACATCCGACTGTTCTCCAACATGACGGCGGCCGAGAACGTGCTGGTCGGGATGCACTCGAGGATCACCCTGAGCGTCGGCGACGTGCTCGGCCGTGGCGCCCGGTTCCGGGATCAGGAAGCCGGCCTCTGGCGACGCGCGGCCGAGCTGCTGGAGCGCGTCGGTCTCCGTGCGAAGGCCAACGAGGTCGCCCGGAACCTGCCGTACGGCGAGCAGCGGCGCCTCGAGCTCGCGCGCGCGCTCGCCTCCGGGCCGGCGCTCTTGCTTCTCGACGAGCCGACCGCAGGCATGACCCAGGGCGAGGCAGTCACGCTCATGGCCCTCCTGCGCCGGCTCGTCGGCGAGCTGAGCCTGGCCATCATCCTCATCGAGCACAACATGCGCGTGGTCATGGAGGTCTCCGATCGAGTGGCCGTGCTGGACCACGGCGAGAAGATCGCAGAGGGCGCGCCGCGCGAGGTGCAGAGCAACCCGCGCGTCATCGAGGCCTATCTGGGGCGGCGCGCGGCCGCCCGCGCGGGCTCGTAGGATGCTCCATCTGGAGGGCATTGACGTCTACTACGGCGAGATCCACGCGCTCCGAGCGGTGGCTCTCGAGGTGCTCGAGGGCGAGATCGTGGCCCTGCTCGGCAACAACGGCGCCGGCAAGAGCACGACGCTGAAGACGGTGTCCGGGCTGTTACGCCCGCGGCGCGGCGCCATCACCCTCGAGGGCCGCTCCCTGGCCGGCGTTCCTCCGCACGCAATCGTGGCACAAGGTATCGCACATGTCCCCGAGGGACGCCGCATCTTCAACCGGCTGAGCGTGCGCGAGAACCTGTCCATGGGCGCCTATCTCCGGAGCGACGGAGGCATCGCCGGCGATCTCGATCGCGTCTTCGACCTCTTCCCGAGACTGAAGGAGCGTATCGGCCAGGTCGCCGGCACGCTGTCGGGCGGCGAGCAGCAGATGCTCGCCATCGGCCGTGCGTTGATGGCCAATCCACGACTGCTGCTCCTCGACGAGCCGAGCATGGGGCTGGCACCGGTGCTGGTCGAGCAGATCTTCGCGACCATCGATTCCATCAACCGCCAGGGCACGACGATTCTGCTGGTGGAGCAGAACGCGGCCATGGCGCTGTCCATCGCGCACCGGGGCTACGTCCTCGAAACGGGGGCGGTGGTGCTCGCGGGCTCGGCCGCCGAGCTCGCCGGCAATGCGGAAGTCCGGCGCGCGTACCTGGGAGAGTGAGCCCATGCGCAGCGAAGGCGTGAATTTCGAGGAACACGCGATCGGCGCCGTCTACCGCACGCTGGCCCGCACCGTGTCGGAGACCGACATCGTGAACTTCGTGAATCTGTGCGGCTTCAATGAGCCGCTGTTCTACGACATGGAGTACGTCAAGCGTGAGTCGGTCTTCGGCCGCCGCGCGGCGCCCGGGGCACTGACCTTCGCCCTGGCCGAGGGCCTCGTCATGCAGACGGGCCTCATCCACGGCACCGGCATGGCGTGGCTCGGCGGCGAAGTGCGGGTGACGGCGCCGGTGCTCGAGGGAGACACCATCCGTGTCGAGGTCGAGGTCGTGGACAAGCGCGAGACCAAGAAACAGGATCGCGGGATCGTGACCTATCGGCATCGCGTGCTGAATCAGCGTGACGAGGTGGTGCTCGAGCTCACCATCCAGCGGATGATCCGGCGCAAGGGCGCAGCGTGAGCGAGGCTGGACGGATCGTCCAGATCAGCGTCTCGAACGGCGGCGTCCCGAAACGCCGCGTGGACGACGCTCACGTCACCACCCTCGGCCTCGAAGGCGACGCCCACCGCGACCTGGACCACCACGGCGGCCCGGAGCGCGCCGTCTGTCTTTACTCGCTGGACGTCATTCGCGCTCTGGTCGCGGAGGGGCATACTGTGGTCCCGGGCGCGCTCGGCGAAAACGTCACCGTCGAGAACCTCCGGTGGGAGACGCTCTCACCGGGCACGCACCTGCGGCTCGGCCAGCGCGTCTTGCTGCAAATCACGCGATACACGTCGCCATGCTTCAACATCAAGACCTCGTTCAAGGCCGGCGAGTTCTCCCGGGTGTCGCAGAAGCGCCATCCCGGCTGGAGCCGAGTGTACGCGCGTGTTCTCGTCGAGGGTCGGATCCGGACCGGCGATCCGGTGCGGATCGTCGACGAGCTCGTCGCCGCCGAGCATGTTGCCAGCTGCAGCGGCTCGATGGCCTGAAGCGCAACTGGTCGGCGCGCGGCGCCGACCAGGCTGTGAAACCAACTCCCCTCGGTCACGCTGCCGCTACCGTTCAGTGCGGCCGGGGCGCCGGGCGGTCGTCCGTGCCGTCGCGCACTTGCGGCGGCCGCATGTATGGCACCCGGCTTGCTGTGCAACAGGTTGCATGACCACGGGGCGCATGTCCCTCCTGTCTCCTCCGACGCTTACCGAGACTCTTCTCTATGTCCGACACAACGGCCCGTGGCGTGCCTTGACGAAGTTTCTCGGTGGCTATGTCGTGGGGCGACAGACGTGGTACGTGACCCTCGAGGACCTGAGCAACTATACGGGTGGCGCCGTGGTGCCGGAGGGTCTCGAACTGCGCTTCGCACGTCTCGACGATGTCCCGATGATGACGGCGTTCGCCGGTCGGATGTCTGCCTCGGTGCTCCGGACGTGGTGTGGGCCTAGCTACTTCTTCTTCCTGGCCCTCGTCGACGGTCGGCCCATCTCGTATCGCTGTCTATCGACGCAGTTGCATCCGGGCGTCGCTGAGCTGATCCGGCTCGGGCCCGGGCAGTTGTTCATGGTGGACGAGTTCACCGATCCCGCGTTCCGGCGGCGCGGGATCACGCGTCAGCTGGCGCTGGGGATGATGCCCACCCTGGAGCGCCTGGGTATCAGCGAGGTCGTCGGCATTCATCGCACCGACAATCACGACACCATCGCCGCGGCCAACAAGAAGGGCATCCCGCGGATCGGAACGGTCACGAGGTACCGTGTCCTGTGGCATGTGTGGTTCGACTACCTGGATGCCCTGAACGGCGCTGCCGCACGTGATGAAATGGACTTGTCGCGGGGGCTTCCCGAGCGCGGAGCTTGATCAGGCGCGCGGAGCGTCGCCGATAGCGACGACGACCAGCGAGCCTTGCGCGGTGGTCGGCTGGACGCCGCGGCCGTAAGCCGCGACCTCCTCCACGAGCCAGCCCACGCAGGGAGTTGCTTCGTCCATCTGGCTACGCATGGCTGCCCACTCCGCCCGCGTCTCGCTGCCGAGCATCGCGTATCGCTCGGCGCTCTCGATCACGAGCACGAGCTTGGCCGGGCGACCGTCGAGTCGCTTCAGCGCGGTGAGAGTGGCATCGGCGGCGCCATGCAGGAGTGCATCCGTCCTGGGCGCGCCCTCGACGGCAGCGTCGGTGTAGCCGAGGCCGGTGGTGTAAGGCGCCTCCACACAAGCGACACTGACGTTCGGCGTGCGATCGGCAGGACCACCGTAGAGCACGGGCGAGGTGAGCACGCCACAGACCGTTCGCATCTTAGGCCCCATGAAGTCGCGCCAGGAGTCGAGGAACCGTTGTGCTGAGTCTCCCGTCGCCGGACGCGCGAAGGCGATGCCGAGCCCGCGCGGATAGCGCGCGCGGAACGGCCAGCCCGACAGGATGAGTCGGGCGGCCGCTTGGCCGGCATCGGCGAGGCCGCGGCCCGCGGTGGCCGCAACTCCGCTGGCGGCGCCGTCTGCGTTCGCGACGCAGGCGACGAGCGCCCCTTCCTTCATGGGGCCGTCATCCGTCAAAATCGCAGCGGTCGCGCCGCCTGCGATCTGGATTCGTCCGAGAACGCTCCGTGCGTGCTTCGCCGCGTCGGCGACCGGAGAGCCGGCCGTCACGATGAGGGCGAGATCGGGAGTGGCGCCGTGCAGACGGGACGTCGCGATCGATGCCGCGCGGGCGACCGCTTCCTCTCCGGGGCAGCGCGAAGCGAGGCCGAGTCCGACCTCCAGCATTGTTGGCAGCGGACCGGCCTGTGCCATAGTCATGCGGCGGCAACAATGCAGCACGGGTGCCAAGCGAGAACGTGCGGAATACATTGAGTTTTATGGCTATTTACGTCTCGGCCGTGTCACCCGGACACCGCCGCGTGATGCGATTCGGCACTGGATTGGCGCGATGTCACGCTGACGGTGGCGTCAGGCGGCGCGATGAACGACGATCGCGGTACGCTGCTGCCGATGGAAACGATCGGTGGCTGACGCCTACCGTGCGGTCGAGACGCTCTATCACGACTACCTCACGGGCCTCATCCTCACGACCGTCACACGTCGCGATCCCGCCGCGGCCGCCGAGCTCGTCTTCCGGACGTTTCGGCGACAGCATCTCGAAAAGTTCCTGCCGGGACTCCAGAAGCTCGGCCTGACCGGACTGCCCCACGCGGTTGCGTGCGCGCGCTATCACTACCTGTCCAATCAGCTCGGGGGCGTGCGAGTCGAGTACGTGGAGGAGTCGCCGCGCAAGGCGTGGGTTCGCTACGTTCCGCCGCGATGGATTTACCCCGGACCGACCATCTGCGCGGTGCCGAGCGACGTCACGCGCGCCATGCTGCGGGGCTGGCACGCGCACAACGGAGTGACGCTGGGAAACCCGCGCCTCGGCTTCGTCTGCACGAAGATGACGACGGAGGGCCAGCCGGGCCTCGAAGGATACTATTTCGAATACGATTCCGACCTCGCTCCGGACGATCGGCTGCGCTTCGCTCCGGACGAAGACGCGCCGGACTTCGTGCCCGAGCGCGCGCCACGCGTCCCGGCCGCCACGTGGCCTCCTGAGCGCCTGCGGAAGGTTGCGCGCAACTACGCCATGGATTACGTCCGCAGCATCCTGCCCGAGCTCGTGGCGACGTTCGGTGCGGCCGAGGGGCGCCGCCTGGGCGCCATCACGGGCCGGCTGATCGGAATGCAGAATCACGCCGCGACCGCGGCCGACCTCGGGATCATCGGCGATGACGCGGACGCGTTCGGTGAGTACCTCTGCCGCCTCGGCGCCGCCCAGGAGGATCACGTCGAATGCCGACGCGACGGCGCCGACGTGGTCATCCGCCAGTCGAGCTGGAGACTCATGCACGGCGTGTCTCCGGTTCCCGAGGGTGTCTTCGAGTGCTGGAACGCACTGTGGGAGGGCGCGCTGGCGGTGCACAATCGCCGCCTTGCGCTCGACGTGACCGGACGGCTCGATCGCGGGGACGCGGCCTTCGAGTGGCGCGTCCGAACGACTAGAGGACCCCGTACTCCTTGAGGCGACGGTAGATCGTCCGCCGCGAGATGCCGAGCGCCTTGGCGGCAGCTTCCTTGTCGTCCTTGAAGACGGCCAGCGCCTTGAGAATCAGCTCGCGCTCCACGTCACCCAGAGCCGGCACCGTGTCCGGCGACGTGACCGGGGGGGCGGCCGCCGATGCCTTGCTGAGGGTCGGCAGGTCGGTGAGCTGAATCTGCTCCCGCGCGCCCATCGCGTAGGCTCGCTCGATCAGGTTCTCGAGCTCGCGCACGTTACCCGGAAACGTGTACGCAGTGAGGGCGGCCAGAGCGTCGGGCGCGATCCCGCGCACCTCGCGGTGGAACCGGCGGTTGAAGCGCCGCAGGAAGTGGCTGACGAGCGCCTGAATGTCGTCCCGGCGCTCGCGCAGGGGCGGCAGCGTGATCCGGACCACGTTCAGCCGGTAGAACAGATCCTGTCTGAAGGAGCCCTCGGTCATCGCCCGCTCGAGATCTCGGTTGGTGGCGGCGATCACGCGTACGTCGACCGGGTACGCCTTCGTCGAGCCGACCGGTCGAACCTGCATCTCCTGCAGCACGCGGAGGAGCTTCACCTGAAGCGCCGGCGACAGCTCGGCGATCTCGTCGAGGAAGATCGTGCCCTCGTCCGCACCGCGGAACAGGCCGAGCGCGTCGGCCACGGCACCCGAGAAGGCGCCTCGCACGTGCCCGAAGAACTCGGACTCCAGCAGGTCTTGTGGAATCGCGCTGCAGTTGACCGGAATGAACGGCCGCTTGGCGCGCGACGACAGGCGGTGGATGGCCGCCGCCACCAGCTCCTTGCCCGTGCCGCTCTCTCCCTCGATCAGCACCGGCGAGTCGGTGACGGCAACCTTGCCGATGATCTCCTTCACGCGCTCCATCGGCACCGAGGTGCCGATCAGCTCATTGACGGTCAGCTCCTCGCCAAGCCGCGCCCGGAGCGTGGTGACCTCTCCTCGCAGGAACTTCCGCTCCATCATCCGGGACATCAGATGGCGGAGCTCGTCGAGGATCAGTGGCTTGGAGAGGTAGTCGTAGGCGCCTTCCTTCAGGGCCTGCACGGCGGAGGCGATGGTCGGGTACCCCGTCATCATCACGACTTCGATGGACTCGTCCTGCTTCTTGACCTCCCTGAGGAGCTCGAGGCCGCTCATGTCCGGCATCCGGATGTCGGTGATGAGGGCATCGAAGAGCTCCGACTTGAGGAGGCCCAGGGCCTCGGCGGCCGAGGAAGCCACGGTGACCTGGTAGCCCCACTGACTGAGGGCTTCCTTGAGGAGCAGCAAAATCGAGCGCTCGTCGTCGACGACCAGGACTTTCGCTGGATCCACTGTAATTGCGACTCTAGCATGGTGAGGTGTCAAACTGACAAGTATTAGATGAATCGCACTACAGCTGGCCTTGCCGTGCGCCGCCGGCCATGTTAGCGTGGGCGTTGACTTTTTACGGAGGAGGTCTCATGCCGGACGCGACCGTCCACCTTACCGAGCAGAATTTCGACGAAACCCTCGCCCAGCATTCAGAGCTCATGATGGTGGACTTCTGGGCGGAGTGGTGCGGCCCGTGTAAGGCGATCGCCCCCGTCCTCGAAGAGCTGGCTCGCGAGGCGGCGGGACGGCTCACCCTGGCGAAGGTGAACGTGGACGAGAATCACGGCCTCGCGGCCCGCTACGGGATCCGGTCGATTCCCACCGTCCTCTTCGTCAAGGACGGCAAGGTCGTCGATCAGGTGGTCGGTGCCGTCCCCCGTGCAAAGCTGAAGGAAAAGCTGGCCGCGCTGGGCGTCTAGCGCGGCCAGGCCGAGCCCGGTATCAAGTCCGTCGGCATAGCCATCCCAGCGCTGTCGCCGACCCGCGACGAGTTTCATCGTCTGGCGGGCCAGGGGAATCTCCTGCCCGTGTTTGCCGAGCTTCCGGCCGACCTGGACACTCCACTTTCGGCCTATCTGCGTCTGCGCCCCGGACCTTACGCGTTCCTGCTCGAGTCCGTCGAGGGCGGGGAGAAGTGGGCGCGCTATTCGTTCCTGGGCAGCGATCCGCTGATGGTTCTCAGCGCCAAGAACGGGCGAATCACGCTGCGCCGGGCGGGCCGGACCGAGCGCCTGCCCGACGGCGATCCACTCGAGGCGCTCCGCCAGTTGCTCAAGGCGTTCAAGCCGGTCGCCGTGCCAGGCCTCCCGCGCTTCCAGGGTGGCGCGGTGGGCTTCCTCGGCTACGACATGGTCGGCCACATGGAGCGTTTGCCCCGCGTGGCCAAGGACGATCTGGCGCTGCCGGACGCCGTCTTCATGCTGACGGAGACCCTGCTGGTGTTCGACAACCTCCGCCACCGCCTGCTCGTGATCGCCAACGCGCAGATCGACAAGCACGATCCGGCGTCGCTGGACGCGGCCTACGACCGGGCGGCCCTCAAGATCGGCATGACGCTGGCGAAGCTGGCTCGACCTTCCCGCGCTCCCGCCCCGCTTCCGCTGGCTCCCGCCGCGCCGCTCCAGGCGCTCGGCGAGGAGGGATTCTCGTCGACGATGGACGAGGGCGCCTTCAGTGATGCCGTGCGTCGGGCCAAGGAGTACATCGCGGCCGGTGATGCCTATCAGATCGTCATCGCACGTCGCCTCGACACCCCTCTGGAGGCGGATCCCTTCACCGTCTACCGGGCGCTACGGACCATCAATCCATCGCCCTACCTCTTCTTCCTCCGGCTGGGCAAGACGACCATCGTCGGATCCTCCCCCGAGGTGCTCGTACGGGTGGAAGGCGACCGCGTCGAGGAGCGCCCG
>Ga0075418_10004044_pt1 | contig 16700 bp, 9 predicted proteins | sample SoiMetdeltSBSDD2_FD_81776 | JGI IMG/M metagenome (GOLD analysis project Ga0075418, IMG submission 81776) | Bulk soil microbial communities from a Populus tree surrounding site in Tennessee, USA - Soil MetaG P. deltoides SBSDD2 | ecosystem: Environmental > Terrestrial > Soil > Tree plantation... | reverse complement strand
TCGCTGATTTCCGCCGGCCTCAAGCAGGTGTTCATCGACATGGTCCGCTCGCGGATGGTGGACGCCATCGTCAGCACCGGGGCCAACATGGTGGACCAGGACTTCTTTGAGGCCCTGGGTTTTCGGCATTTCATCGCGGCCGAACAGCTCAAAAGTGGCACCGAAGATAGCACGCTCCGCGATCACGCCATCGACCGGATCTATGACACGCTGATTGACGAGGACGAGCTGCGCATTTGCGACGAGACGGTGAAGAAGATTGCCGACGAACTGCCGCCGAGGCCTTATTCGTCGCGCGAGCTATTGGTCGAAATGGGCAAATACCTGGTAAGTGGCGCCGCCAAGGCCGACAGCATCATCCAGGCCTCCTACGAGTGCGGCGTGCCGATCTTCTGCCCGGCATTTTCCGATTGTTCGGCCGGCCTGGGGATCGTGGCCCATTATCACGAGCGGATGAAACGCGGCCAGGCGACGACCGCCTTCGACTCGGCCAAGGATTTTTACGAACTGACGCAGATCAAAATGAACAACCCGGTTACGGGGCTGTTCATGATCGGCGGCGGCGTGCCGAAGAATTTCGCCCAGGATATCGTCGTGGCCGCGGACATTCTTACAGGCATGGAAGCGGGCGAGCACGAGTATCCGCAAATGCACAAGTACGCCGTGCAGATTACCGTCGCCGACGAGCGGGACGGCGCCCTCTCCGGGAGCACGCTCAAAGAGGCCTCGAGCTGGGGGAAGGTCGATACGACCTGGGAGCAGATGGTCTATAGCGAAGCGACGATCGCCCTGCCGCTGATCGCTGGCTATGCGTATCACAAAGGGGGCTGGAAAAACCGTCCCGTCCGCAACTTCGCCCGGCTGTATGCCGAGGCCGAAGCGCCCGTGGGGTGATTGCCCCTACTTGAAAGGAAACGCCCACGGCGCCAGCGCGATCGTGACTGCGGCAATCAAAAAATCCAGCGGCAGCCCGACCTTCACGTAGTCGATGAACTTGTAGCCTCCGGGGCCGTACACCATCAGGTTCGTCTGGTAGCCAAACGGCGTGGCAAAACCCGCGCTGGCCGCCATCATGACGGCAATCACAAACGGCATGAAGCTGACGCCGAGTTGTGAGGCGGTTGACAGGGCCAGCGGCAGCATCAGCGCCGCCGCCGTGTTGTTACTGATCAACTCGGTGGCCAGCAGCGTCACAAGGTAGATCACGGCCAGTGAAACCCAAGGGTTATTGCCGGCCAGTTGCGTGGCCGAGTTGGCGATCAGCGCCGCGGCGCCGGTTTTGTCAAGCGCCGTGCCGAGCGAGAACGACGCGGCAATCGTCAGGATCGTTTCCCAGTTGACGCTCTTACGGGCCACTTCGATCGAGATGCAGCGCGTGGCCAGCATGATGCCGGAAACGATCAGGCCGGCCAGGAGCACGTTCATCCCTAGCGTCGTGGCGATCACCAGTGCCGCGACCAGACCCACGGCCAGGACCGCCAGCTCGTGCCGCGGCGGGGTCGAATCTTCGATCTTGCTGACCAGGTAAAAATCCTGGCTGTTGCGCTGCTGGTCGGCAAACGAAGGATGGGCCTCGACCAGAAGCGTGTCGCCGGCCCGCAGAACGATGTCGCCGATCTTCTGCCGCAGCCGCTCACCGTTGCGGGCAACGGCGACGACCACAGCGTTGTAATGGTTGCGAAAACGGGCGTCGCGGATGCTCATGCCGACGAACGGGCAGGTGTTGCTGACGACCGCCTCGATCAGGCAGCGCTGGGGCCGCGGGGCCTGGAGCTTGAAAACGTCGTCGGTCGCCGGCACCAGGCCGTGGATTTTTTGCAGCTCGACCACCGATTCAACGACGCCGGCAAACAGCAGCCGGTCCCCCGCGTTCAGCCGCTCCTGCGGGGAGACGGCCGGCATCGAGACTTCGCCGCGATGAATTTCCGCCAGGAACAGTCCGGGCAAATGGCGCAGGCCGGCCGCTTCGATCGATTTGCCCACCAGCGGGCTGCCGGGACCGACCATCATTTCCACCGTATATTCGCGCGGATCGCTGGCAGCACTGACGGCGGCGTTGCGGTCCGGGAGCAAATAGCGGGCAGCAAACACCGTGTAAATGCCCCCGACGATCGCGGCGGGAATGCCGACCCACGAGATATCAAACATGCCGAGGGAGTGTTTGTTGATGTCGAACAGCAGCCCTTTGACGGTGAGGTTCGTGCTCGTGCCGATCAGGGTGCAAGTACCGCCGAGGATGGCCGCATAGGAAAGCGGGATCATCAGTTTTGACGCGGGGATGCGCTGACGCCGCGAGAGGTCATCAACAGCCGGCAGAAGCATGACGACCAGCGGCGTGTTGGCAATGAAGGCGGATAGCCCGATTGTCGGAAAGACGAGCCGCACAATGCCGTTCATCACGCTCTTGGGTCGGCCGAACAACAGGTCCGCGAGCCAATAGACGCCGCCCGTCTCGCGCATACCGGCAGCGACTACGTACAAAATGCCGACGACGAGGACCCCTTCGTTCGACATGCCAGCCAGCGCCTGCTGCGGCGAAAGAATGCCGCTGGCCAGCAGGACGGCAACGGCCCCGATCATGACGATGTCGGGGGTGAGGCTAGTAATGATCAGCAAAACAAAGACGACACCCACGAGCCCGAGTGTGAACCAGATCTGCCATGGTTCGCCGGCCGTGGCGGCTGAGTCCGCGGCCGATTGGGCGAGGGGAAGCCAAGAGGGCGAGAATGATTGCATCGGCCGGTGGGCGCAGAGGAGCAAACGGAGCAGTTTAGGGGATTTTCGCGGCTGAAAGAAACCGCGCTTGCCGACCGGCGGACAAAAACCCATCAAAAGATTGACATTTGATCTGCCGTTTCGCTATATTGAGGGCGGATTGTTGTCCGAAACAATGCGAGGTTACGCGCTTAGGCTCGCCTCGTCCCGCCACACGTGCTGCTACAAAGCGGTCCCGCACAAATTGTCAACTTGGAGGTTGCCATGCTCTGCATCCCTGGTCAGCCCGGCAAGGACCTTTGCGATTCGCACCTTGGCGTGACGCGCCGAGACATACTCCGCGTGGGCGGCTCGGCCATGCTGGGGATGACCCTAGGCGGCATGATGCAGGCGCAGGCCAAGGCCAACAATGCACAGATCAGCGGCGGACCTGGCTGGGGTAAAGCCAAGAGCGTGATCATGATCTATCTCCAGGGTGGGCCGAGCCACCTGGATCTGTGGGACCCCAAGGACAACGTGCCGGACAATGTGCGCTCGGTCTACAAGACGGTGCCGAGCAAAGTCCCCGGCATGGAACTGACCGAGATTCTGCCGAAGTTCGGCCAGGTCACGGACAAACTCACGCTGATTCGCTCGATGAGCTACACGCCGGTTGGACTCTTCAACCACACGGCGGCCATCTATCAGATTCACACCGGCTACACGGCCGACAAGGTCAGCCCATCGGGACAGCTCGAGCCTCCCTCGCCCAAGGATTATCCCACCTTCGGCAGCAACATCGTGCGGCTCAAGCCGCCGGAAGTGCCGATGCTGCCCTTCGTGATGATGCCGCGGCCGCTCCAGGAGAGCAACGTGGTGAACAAGGCTGGGACGGCCGGCTTTTTGGGCCGGGCGTTCGATCCCTATTATCTGTTCCCGCCGGGGGACGACATGGAAATGGACAAGATGGAGAAGATTCGGGTCGATGATTTGACGCTCCGTCCGGAAGTGTCCGACACGCGTCTGGGCCGCCGCGCTCGCCTCCGCGAGCTGATCAACGAAGGCATGCCCGAAATCGATCAGGCCGTGGCCAAGTATGACTTGGGCAAGTACTACGGCTCGGCACTCAGCCTGATTATGTCAGGCCGGGCCCGCGAAGCGTTTTCGCTGAACAAGGAACCGGCCGAGATGCGCGATCGCTACGGCCGCAATACGTTCGGCCAGTGCTGCCTGCTCGCGCGGCGGCTGGTCGAGGCCGGCACGCGTGTGGTCGAGGTGATCTGGCCCAAGGTCGCCAACAGCGACAATCATTCATGGGACGTGCACACCGGTCTGACCGACCGGATGAAGAAGCAGTCTGGGCCGATGCTCGACGCAGGCCTTTCGGGACTGATTTCGGACCTGGATGACCGTGGTCTCTTGGACGAGACGCTGGTGGTCGCCCTCGGCGAATTCGGACGCAGCCCGGTCCACGGCGTGAGCACCTCCGGCAACAGCAACAGTGCCGACGGACGCGATCACTGGCCGTACTGCTATACGGCAGTCGTCGCCGGCGCGGGAACCAAGCGCGGCTTCGTGCTGGGCAAGAGCGACCAGACCGGCTCGGCGCCGCTGGAGAACCCAGTCCACCCGATCGAACTTTTGGCGACGATCTACCATGCCGTCGGCATCTCGCCGACGACGATCGTCCACAACCACCTCAACCAGCCGCGTGAGCTGGTGAAGGCCGATCCGGTGACTAAGCTGTTTGCATAACGTGCTCTAGCCGGAGCCTAACAGGCTCCGGGAACCGCAGAGACGATCAGCCCGGTTATCATGAACCGGGCTTTTTCGTTTCTTGATCGGACCGGGAACTTCATCATGGTTCCGACTCGTTTTTTCGCGGCATTCGTCGTGATCGTCATGCTCGCTATGACTTCGCCGTCTGAAGCCCAGATCCTCGACCAGCAAAAACTACTCGACAAGCAGACTTTCTGGGACAACCGCGATTGGGATTGGTACCGGGCCAACATCCCATTCTTCGAGTGCCCTGACCGCGACATTGAAACGACCTGGTATTACCGCTGGGAGCTGGTGACCAAGCATCTGACCTACGGCTCGCCGAACTCGGGCTACTCGTATACCGAGTTCATCGACCGACCATTCTGGTCAGGGGCGTATGGCGCGATCAGTTGTCCGGCGGGGCACCAGCTCAACGAGGTCCGCTGGCTGGCCGATCCGCGCTTCGCGTGGGACTACGCCCGCTACTGGTTCCGCACGAGCGGCGCTCAGCCGCGGCGGTACAGCACGTGGCTGTCCGATGCCGTCTGGAACGTCCACCGCGTTCATCCCGACGAGGCGGCGATCAAGGATCTGCTGCCGGATTTGATCCGCAACTACGAAGGCTGGGAGAAGGAGCATTTCGTGCCCGAGGTGGGCCTGTTCTGGCAGACGGGGCACGACGACGGGATGGAAATCAACATCAATAGTCGCCAGACGAAGGACACGGTCCGCGGCGCCCCCGGCTACCGGCCGACGCTCAACGCGTATCTGTGGGCCGACGCGCTGGCGATTGCCCGCGCGGCCGATCTGGCCGGCGAAGCGGCGACCGCAAAGAAGTTTCACGACAAGGCGGCATCGCTCAAGGACAACTTGCAGAAGCGATTGTGGGATGAAAAACGCCAGTTTTTTCTCCACATGTTTATGCGCGACGAGGAACAGGACGGCCACACGATCAAGGCACTATCGCGCACCTACGAAACGGGCAAGTACGCCGGCAGCGAGCACGGCCGCGAGCTGATCGGTTATGTGCCTTGGCAGTTCGGCCTGCCCGATCGCGGCTACGAGCAGGCGTGGAAGTTTGTGATGGACCGCGACTACTTCGCGGCTGACTTTGGTCCCACCACCACCGAGCGGCACGACCCGCAATTTCTTATCTCCAAGACCTGCTGCGTGTGGAGTGGCCAGTCGTGGCCCTACGCCACCAGCCAGACGCTCAAGGCCATGGCCAATCTACTCCAGGACTACCGGCAGGACGTGGTCACCAAGGGCGACTATCTGAAGCTGCTGCAAACGTTTGCCAAGTCGCATCGCAAGGAAGGCCGGCCGTACATTGCCGAGGCGGCCAACCCCGATAACGGCTCGTGGGAAGGCCACGATTCATACAACCACAGCGAGCACTACTTCCATTCGAGCTACTGCGACCTGGTAATCACCGGCCTGGTCGGCATTCGGCCGCGCGACGACGACCTGCTCGAAGTCGTTCCGCTAGCGCCCGATTCGTGGGGCTACTTCGCGCTGGACCACGTCTCGTATCGCGGTCGGACCGTCGCCGTCGTCTGGGATCGCGACGGCAGCCGCTACGGCCAAGGAGCCGGGCTGCACCTCTTTGCCGACGGTCAGAAAATTGCGTCGTCGGCGAAATTAAAGCGGCTGTCGGCCAGGCTGCCGCAGGCTGCGGCCCGAGCCAAGCGCGAAACCACGCCGGTAAACTTTGCCGTCAACAACGACGGCCACTATTACCCGCGGATCACCGCCTCCTGGACTGCACCGGGGACTTCTACGGCCAAGCTGATCGACGGCAATTATTGGTATCACTTCTCGCCGCCGAACCGCTGGACGTGCGAAGGATCGCCAAACGCCAGCGACTGGATCGAAATCGATTTCGGCGTCCAGCGGCAGATTCACACGCTCAAGCTGTTCGTGCTCGACGACGGCGAGAAGGTCATGCCGCCGGAGCGAATCGCCGTCTCGTACGAAAAGGAGGGCGGCTGGACCGAGATCTCGGGCCAGCGCCGCAGGCCGCAGTCGCCGGCTGGCCGGCGGGCCAGCGTCATTAAGTTTCCGACGGTTGAGAGCCGTCGCCTCCGCATCGAGCTGACACACGCCAAAGGCGCTGCCAGCGGCCTGACCGAGATCGAAGCCTGGGGGGACGCCAAGCTCCCCATTGAGCCCGCGCCGCCGCCGAGGGACAACGTGGCTTACCGCTCGCCGGAAGGTGAATTTCCCAAGATCACCGCGTCGCATACGTCGCGCTACGACAAAGTCGAGACAGCCAACGACGGCATCGTCAGCTTCAGCAACTCGCCCCACAACCGCTGGACGAGCTACGAATCCAAAGGCGTCACGGACTGGCTGGAAATTGACTTCGGCAGCGAAAAAGAGTTCGCCCGCGTGGAACTGGCCATCTACGACGACCGCGGCGGCGTCCAGGCGCCCAAGGAATACGCAATCGAGGTGTGGCGCGACGGAAAGTGGATCGCTGCCGCCAACCAGAAGAAGGCGCCCGCCAGTCCGACCGGCGGCCAGTTCAACGAAGTCCGCTTCGACCGCACCAGGGCAGCGAAACTCCGCGTCGTGTTTACCCACGCCGGCCCGGCCCGCAGCGGCATCTCGGAGATTTTTGTCTGGCCGCAATGACGGCGCGGCCGCTCGTTCCGGCGACGATCAGCCCAGCGAAAGGCAAGCAGCATGCGCGTAACTGGCGTGGAAGTGACCGTCGTGGAGGTGCCGCAAGTTGCGCCGCTGGCGCCGTACCGCTCGCACATTCGCTCGAGCTCGACGACGCAAAGCGCGATCATCCGCGTCGATACCGACGCAGGGATCACTGGTTGGGGGGAGCACAACGTCAATTTCCTGCCGGGGATCAGTACCCGCCGCATGCAAGTGGATGCACAGGCCTGGCTTGTCGGCCGCGATCCGCAGAACATCAACCGCTTTCATCTCCAGTGTCCGCTCGAAACGCGGCTCAAGAGTGGGATTGAGCTGGCCCTGTGGGACATTTGCGGCCAGGCGGCTGGAGTGCCGGTGGCCGTGCTATTGGGAGGCATCGTGCGGCCACTGGTCGAGGTCGCCGCCTGCATGGGGATCCAGACCTACGAGCGGGCCGGCGAAATGGCCCGCTGGTACGTCAAGCAAGGTTTCAGCACCCTCAAGACCAAAGCCGGCGCGAACATGCACGAAGACCTGGAAATGGTCCGCGGCATTCGCGACGCTGTCGGCGATCAGCTGAAGCTGCGGATCGATCCAAATCGGGCCTATTCGCCACAGCAAGCGCTCGAGCTGGCGAAACAGCTCGAGCCTTACCATCTCGAATACTTCGAGCAGCCGATCCCGGCCGAGCCCCTGGCCGATGCCGCCTGGCTCCGCCGGCAGACGAGCGTGCCGATCGCGCTGAACGAAAGCGTCACCGATCCGGCCAGCGTGCTGGCGATTCTCGAGGCCGATGCAGCGGCGTTCATCCTTCCCGACACTCACATCGCCGGGGGCATCCTGCCGTGCGTTACGATCGGACGGATCTGCGAGGCGGCGGGTATCCCCTGCATCTTGCACTGCGGCCACGACCTGGGGCCGAAGACGGCGGCCATGCTGCACGTAGCCGGCGCATGTGCGGCTTATTCGCTGGCGAACGATACGACGTATTACGGGCTGGAAGATGACGTGATCACCGAGCGGCTGACGATCCGGTCAGGTACGATGGCCGTGCCCGACAAGCCGGGGCTGGGCGTGACGTGCGATCCCAAGCGCCTCGCCCGCTACCGCGTCGATTGCTAACTTCCGCCACGCCGTGCCCGCGCTCGCCGACAGACCGACCAACGTCCGCTGGGCGGTCTTTTGCCTGGCGTGCGGCGCTTCATGGCTTCTTTATCTGCACCGCTACGTCTTTGCACTGATCAAGCCGGAGCTGGTCAAGCAGTGGGGCCTGGGAAAAGACGACCTGGGTCTCCTCGACAGCGCGTTCTCGACGACTTCGACGATCTTTCAATTCCCGCTCGGCGCCGCGGCCGATCTGCTCGGCGTGCATATCGTGCTGACCGGTCTGATCTTGCTGTGGTGCATGGGCCTTTCGATGCATGCCTGGGCGCCGTCGCCGACGCACCTTTGGTATGCGCGGGCGATGCTGGGTATCGGGCAGTCGGCGGTCTACGCAAATCTGAGCCGCATGGCCCAGTCGTGGTTCCCGCCGTCGATCCGCACGACGCTGCAAGGACTGGCTGGAATCAGCGCCGGCCGGCTCGGCGGCTTGTCGGCATACGTCCTGTTTGGAACGCTTCTGCTCGGCGTGTTGGGACTCGACTGGCGGACGGCGATCCACATCTTCGTCAACTGCGGACTGGCCTTCGCGGCACTGTTCTTCATCGTCTTTCGCAATTCGCCCCGCGAGCATCCGTGGGTGAACGACGCCGAGGCAACGATCACAGCAGGTCCGGCGGCAGCGACCGGCACCATGCCGCCGCGGATAACCGTACGGCAAATGCTTCGCTCGGTCCAGCCGCGCGCGCTCGCGAACCTCGTGATGCTCAATGTCCAGACAATCCTGAGCACGATTGCCGACAACATCTATTCCAACTGGATTCCGCTTTTCTTGTGGGAGGTTCACAAACTGAAGTTCGACAAGATGGGGATTTATTCTGCGCTGCCCCTGCTGGGCGGCGCGATTGCCGGCCTGACTGGCGGCCTCTTAAACGACTGGCTGATCGCCCGGACGGGAAACCGACGCTGGTCGCGCAGCGGCATTGCCATTTTCGGCAAGGGGGTGGCAGCGGTCGTCTTATTGGCGGCGATGCTGTGGTACGACAGCCCGTACATCTTCTGCTGGCTCCTTTTCGTGGTGAAGCTGTTCGGCGACTGGAGCCTGACCACGAGCTGGGGAGTGGTGACCGACATCGGCGGCCGCGCCACGGCCTCGGTATTCGCCTTCAACAATGCGGTCGCCGGCATTGGCCTGATCGTAGCGCCGGTCTTGTTCGGCTGGATTGCCGAACACTATGGCTGGCGGCCGGTATTTCTCGCCGTTGCCGGCACGTACGCCATGTGTGCGTTATCCTGGCTCTTCATCAACTGCACGATACCGGTAATCGCCTCACCCGCGGAGCCGGAAGCCACACATGACTCAACCTGACTGCGGAATGCAACCATGGCGAAAACGATCCTCGGCATCGGCGCTCATTACGACGACTGCGTGTTCGGCATTTCGGGAACGCTGCTCGGCGCCGTGCGGAAGAATCACCGTGTCGTCATCCTGTCGCTCATCGGCGACTACAGCAATTGGAAGCCGGCGCAAGGGCGCGAGAAAGAAATCGTGCGGGGGACGATCGACATTTCCAAGGAGTATGGCGCCGAGATGCGGTTTCTAAACTTCGCCGGGACAAAGTTCGAAGTAACCGAGGAGAGCAAGCGGGCGGTCGCGGAGGCGATTGTCGAGATCGAGCCCGACATCGCCTTCATCCTCTGGCCGCACGACAGCCACAGCGACCACGAGGCGGCCTCGCGGCTCGCCAAGATCGCGCTTTTGCACGGGGACCGGCTCCTTCCCAAAGGCCGCCGGTTCAAGTCGCCGCAGCAGGCCTACCAATATGACAACGGCCCGCGGCACACCGTCGGCTTTGAGCCTGACACGTTCGTCGATATCACCAACGACTGGCGGCAGGCCAGCGAGTGGCTCGGCCGCTTGATGGCCCTCGTCCGCGGCCAGCCGTTTGATCCGAATGCTCCCGACGGCGCGATGCTCGCCAAGGAATCGATCGCTCGCTACCGCGGCCAGACCTGCGGCGTTCGTTATGCCGAGGCCTTTCGCGCGATGCATGCGTATCCACAGGAGTTGTTTTGACGGGTGATTGACTTCACTCGCGCGCCGGATCGGAATCCAGATCCGGCTGAGGCGCGTGCGGATAATCGACCGGCTCGTATGCGATCGCCATTTCCGTCGTGAAGAGCTTTTCGTGTTTTTGGAACCGCGACGTAAGCGCCCGGTCCAAAATGCCGCTGGTCAGCAGCGTCCGCTCGACGGGGTAGCTCGGGCGGCCGGTGTGAATCATTCGCTCGATCGCCTTCAGCAAGTAGGCGAAGTGGGGATGGCGCGGATCGAGCCGTTCCTCGAAGCGCGTGGCCAGAGCGAGCGGCCGCCCCTTGAGCTTGAGTGCCGTCGCGATCCCGCCGACCGAGTCGGGAAGCATGAAGAGAGCGCCGCGCAGCCCGTCGCGATACTCGAACAGGAACAGCGCCGATTCGGCGTCGTTGCGCAGGTCGGCCGCCTGCTGCGGTGTGACGGAGAGGACGCCGAATGCCGCGTCGAGCAGGTCCTTGCGAACAAGACCATCGTCCACGGCTTTCCACATCGAGTCCCCTTGCAGGCACTGGACCCATTTGACCCCTTTCTCCGCGCCGCGCCGCCGCTCCACGAGGCACTGGTAGCAGTCGAGGGAATGAGCGCCGTAGATGTCCAGCCCCGAATAGCCCACGCCGACGGCGGCCTCGATTTCGCAGTCCATCGGCACGCTGACTTCCGGGTTGCGGAAGCTAACCGGCAGCGACGAGCCGGCCATGAAGGGGATTTTCAGTTCGCGGGCCCGGTCGTACATCCATTTGGCGTCCTCCCACACGGGCCCCAGATGCTTATCGCTAAAGACGGGGACGACGCGGCCGAACTTTTCGAACGTGCGGGCGATTTCCGTAAAGAAGCGCCGACGCGGATAGAGGTGTTGCCCTTTCTCATTCCACTCGTAGCGGCCGTGCTCGCCGATGCTGATCACGCCGTCGACCGGAATGTGATCGCCGCCGACCGTCACCGCTTTTTCAATCGTGTCGAACAGCGGCACTCGGTACTTTCTGGCCATCGCGCGGGCCAGGTCCTTGTCGCCGAACTGCTCGACGTACATCGACGCCAGCGTCAACGCCGGGCCAGAGCCGCCGTCCTGCTTCCAGCCCTCGAGGATTTTGCCGATCAGCACGTCGGCGTGCAGCCCCTTCTCGTAGGCCGTGATGACGGCCGCGACCGATTTGGGTTTCGTCTCCCGAGCAGGGACGGCGGAAACGGGCCGAACCAGGCCCCCCCACATGGCAGCCGCGGCCGCACCGGCCAGCGCGTCGCGTCGCGAGATGGCAATCGATTTCGTCACAAAGATGCTCCAGTGAGTGGCTCGGGCGGGCAGCAGTTGGCCCCTACTTCAGCGAACTCAGGTATGCCAGCAGATCGGCAACCTGCTGAGCAGTCATGTCGCGCACGAGCAAGTCGGGCATTAAGGACTGCCCCTGCGGGACGAGTTTTTCGATTTGCGTCGCGGGGATGCGGATTTCCATGTTCTGCGCGTCCTTGAGCACCACCTCGGCATCGTCCTTCTTTACGAGCAGGCCGCTGACGACTCGTCCCTCGTCGGTCTCGACGAGATGCGTGACGTACTTCGGGTCGATCCGCTTCGACGGCTCCAGGATGCTCTCCAGCAGTTGGACCCGGTCGTATTTCTTGCCGATTGCCGTCAGCTCGGGGCCAACTTCCTTGCCGCTGTCGCCGATGCGGTGGCAGTTCTTGCACGAGATGCTGGCCGTCTCGAAGAACAACCGTTTGCCGGCGGCCGTATCGCCGGCGAGATTGAGAATCTGCTCTGGCCGCACGATGCTCCCCAGCCGCTTGACGCGCTGCTCGCTGGGCAGAAAGCGCTCGAACAAATCGCGCACGGTGCCGTCGCCATGCTGGGCGGCGTTATGGATGGCTAGGGACGCGGTTGCCGGCGGCAGCGAGTGACGATCCATGCTGTGCGCCAGCAAGAGCACGCCGCTCGTGGTTGACAACAAGCGATCGACTAGTACGGCCCGGTCGGCGTCGTCATTCGTCTCAGTGAGCTGCGCCAGGTTCTCCGCCTCCTGGCTGCGGAGCCTGGTTGCCGCCTCGTTACCCGTTGTCTCTTTGGCGAGTTCAGGTGGAATCTGCCGGATCCACTGATAGATCAGCTCGATCCCCTCGCGGTCGATTTCGGTCGAACCGATGTGCGGCATTCGCCCGCCGCCGAGCGTGGACATGCGATAGTAAAGCACCGAGCGAAACGGATCGCCGGGGGCGATCACTTGCGCGGCATGAATGTTGAAGGTCCCCTGCGTGGGGCGAACTCCGACCATGTCGGTCTTTTCCAGCGACGTGTCAAACGGCATTTTCGACAGGACCGCGCTGCCTGCGTGCAGGCGGTGGCAATGCGCGCAGTTGACGTGCAAGTAGGCGCGGGCCCTGTCGCTCAAATTGGCGGAAGCGTCGTGCGGATTAACCAATGCGGGACGATTGTCGGCGGTCTTTGGTTTTTCAATGAGCCCAATCCGCGCTAGCTCGTCGAGCTGCGATTGCCCGTCGCCTCGACCGGTGTCGAGCTGCGGCAAGTTGAAGGCCAGTGGAGGCCCGGACCACTTGTTGTGGCAGCGCTGACATTCCGCCCGACCGGAAAAACGCCACGTTTGCCGGCGCTTTCTGCCTGGTGCGCTTGCATCCACGATGTCAAACGTCCGCTCCGCGCCGGCCGCATCGAGCAGCGCGGCGTCAGTTTGATCGGCGTTCCACTCGTATGTGTAAGGCTGCCATTCCTGGCCATCGAAATGCAGAATTTGCGTTTCCACGCGTCGGCGGCTGGCCGGATTTCCGTGCTCCAAGTCGATCGACAGCGTCTTGACGAGCACGCTGTCGGTAGGAAATGTCCAGGGCGCACCAGGTGCGCCCGTCTTGATAATCAAGTCGCCGGGGATGGCGGCCAGCCGCTCGGCGACAGCGTGATCGGCCCACGGCTCGGCGGCGATCGAGTAGGGAATCACGCCCGGAGCGGGGACGTGTTTAGCAGCCGAAGTAAACAAGCCGCTGTCGCTAAGTTTGCGCGGGAACGTGCTGCTGGTCTGCGGCCGCGGATTGAGCACCAGGGCGTGGATGGTACCGGCCGTGTGGTCGAGCAGATAGAACTCGCCGCCGCGGTCTTCACCGAAGCCAACGATGCGGTGCGTGGTGTCGGCCAGCTCGCGGTGATCCATGATGCGGCCGCCTTCGTAGCGGAAGCCCCAGATCTTGCCCGTGTCGTAGTCGCCGTAAATGTGCGTGCCGTGCAGTTCCTTCAGCCGCTGGCCATAGTACGTGAGGCCGTCGGTGATGGAAGAGGATTCAGAATGCGGATGTTCGATCGTCGGCGGCAGGATTGGCGTCGGCCCGCGCGGCCATTCGGGCTTGGTGGGCTGCCGGCCTTCCATAATGCTCCAGCCGTAATTGCCGCCGCGCTCGACGCGGTCGAGCAATTCCCACAACTCCCAGCCGACGTCGCCGACCCACAGGTCTCCCGTCCGGCGGTCGATGCTGATCCGCCACGGATTTCGAAATCCATACGCCCAGATCTCGGGTCGAATGCCGGGGCGATCGACGAACGGATTGTCGCTCGGAATGCCGTAGTTCCGCCCGCGGTCGGCATGATCGACGTCGATCCGCAGAATCGAAGAGAGCAGGTTGCTGACGTCCTGTCCGGCCCGCCGGGAGTCTGGGGGATTCGGGCCCGAGCCGTCTCCGGTCGAAATGTACAAATAGCCGTCCCGGCCGAACTTCAGGCTGCAGCCGTTGTGGCCGCCGGAAAGCCAGGTAATGATCGTCGTCTCGCTGGCGACGTCGATCGTGGGCGGGTCAGTGTCGCTTATCCGGAAGCGGGCAATGTGACTGCCGTCGGGCAGATCGGCCGCCTTGATGTAGCAAATGTAGCAATACCGGTTGCGCGCGAAGTCCGGATGAAATGCCAGGGCGTACGCGCTCTCGACCCCCGCGATTTGCTTTTTCAGGTCGACCACGAGATCGGCCGACTTCGCGTCCGGCCGGTTGGGAAACGAGAAGATCTTGCCTTCCTGCTCGACGACGAACAGCCGGTCGCTCTCCGGGTCCGCGACCAGGTCGAGGCATTGCGTGAACTTGAGTGCCGGGAAGGCACGCTCGGTCACGTAGGGCAGCGGCGGCTCTGGAGAGCCGGTGATCCGCGAGGTGGTCCAGGCCGTTCGCTTGGCGGCGTCGTTTTCCGCAGCGTCGACCGCTGACAGGCGGCCAGGGATGTGGACCAGCAGCCAGGCCGCGGCCGCCAAGGCGATGGTACGTCTGATGGTGGTTAACATGTTGTGCTGATCGGAATCGTTCGTTGCCGGTGGTTTGGTGTGGGCATTGTAGCGCTCACGTACCGACGAAGGGAGTGTAACGTCCGGCAGCGGCGCATACATGAACCCGGCCGCGATTGCGTCAAGCCGCGCGGGCTGGAGTACAATCTGCGCTGCCGCCCACTGGAATTCCACCCTGAGTCCGAGAGGAAAACATGCTCCGCTGGTTGCCGCTCGTTGTTGCTCTGGTTCCGGTCGCTTGCCGGGTCGCGGCAGCCGACGAGCTGCGGCCCGTGCGAATTGCCGACGTGGTAAACGGCCACATCCATCCGGCTATGTGCATCACGCCCCAGGGTACGCTGATCGTCACCTACGGTCGGATCAATCATCGCGATCTGCGCATCACGCGGTCGATCGATGGCGGGCACACGTGGGAAGAGCCGGCGCCGTTTGGTCCGACGGTAAAGAAGACGTATTACCCCGGCTCGCTGACGACGCTGGCTGACGGCCGCGTGGTGCATGCCTGGAACCGGTGGAGTGCCGAGGATAACGAGCAGGAGCCGCGATCAGTGCTATATTCCATTTCGAGTGACGAGGGAAAAACGTGGAGCGAGCCGCGGCCGTTTCCGCGTGACGAGAAGGTGATGAGCGTCATCCGCCATCCGCTCGTCGAGCTCGGGCCGAACCAGTGGCTGGCGTCGCTCAGCGACCGGACGCTCGTCTTCGATCCGGCGTCCGGCAGTGGCAAACCTCTGGGCGACGGCCGCAATCACGGCCTGGTGCCGGTCGTCCGTTCGCCGAAGGGGACGTTCGTGAGCGGTGCGGGACTCCGTTCGACCGACGGTGGCAAGTTGTGGAGCGCAATCGAAAACTTTCCAAACCTCAAGGAGCAGGGCTGGCGGCACGAGCTGGTATGTCTCGCCAACGGTTGGCTCTTGGCGTCGGAGATTCTCGGTCCCGGCGTCGGCGGCGAGCGGATTCGTTACCGGATTTCGTTCGACGACGGCCTGACATGGGATCACGACTACGAGTATTACAACCCCGGCCGGCCGATCGGCGGCCGGGCCTGCCCGCGCACCGTGCAGCTCGACGCCGACTCGATCGGCGTCGTGTTCTACGACGTCGAGCCGAAACAGGAAGGGGGCCCGAGCCTGTACTTCCTGCGGATACCTTTGGAGAACCTTGCGCGGCCGTGACGAACATCTCGTTCGCGCTTGACCGGAACCCATGAGCGAAAAAACCTCTCGCCGACTGTTTCTTCTCGGTTCCACCACGGCCGCTTCGCTCGCCGCCGCAGAACTCGTGGGCGAGGCGCTAGCCGACGACAAGGTCGTCCCCTGGAAAGCCGGCATTGCTCGAGCCGTCATCACGCCGGAGAAGTCGGTCTGGCTGGCAGGTTATGGCTCGAAGCGGCCGCCCGATGGAAAAATCCATGACCTGTGGATGAAAGCTCTCGCGCTGGAAGATGCCGACGGCAATCGGGTGGTGCTGATCACCAGCGACTTCCAGGGAGTGCCGCGGTCGATGAGCGACCGGGTGTTTGAGCAGCTTCCCGCAAAATACAAGCTCTCGCGGGAGCAGGTGATGTTCACCTTTTCACACAACCACTGCGGCCCGCGGCTGGGAGACGACCTGGTCGATTATTATCCGGTAGAGGAGGAGCAGGTCGCGCTGGTTGAGGAGTACACGTCCCAGATGGTCGACCGGACGGTGGCCCTCGTTGGCGAGGCGGTGGCGAATCTCGCGCCGGCGAAGCTCGCGATGAGCGAAGGAAAGACGACGTTTGCCGTCAACCGACGCAACAACCCCGAGGCAGATGTGCCGCGGCTAATCGCGGAGGGGAAGCTCAAGGGGCCGGTCGATCACGCCGTGCCGGTGCTGACGGTGACTCGGCCAGATGGCGAGCTGGCGGCAGTCCTCTTTGGCTACGCCTGCCATCCGACGACGCTCAGTTTTCTTACGTGGTGCGGCGACTATCCGGGCTTTGCTCAGGCCGAAATCGAGAAGAACCATACGGGGGCGGCGGCCATGTTCGTCAACACGTGCGGCGGCGATCAGAATCCGCTGCCGCGGCGGAGCGTCGAGCTTTGCCAGAAGTACGGGCACATGCTGGCAGTCGCGGTCGAAGAGGCCCTCCAGCAGCCGCTGAAGCCGGTCTC
>Ga0075418_10004040_pt1 | contig 16704 bp, 17 predicted proteins | sample SoiMetdeltSBSDD2_FD_81776 | JGI IMG/M metagenome (GOLD analysis project Ga0075418, IMG submission 81776) | Bulk soil microbial communities from a Populus tree surrounding site in Tennessee, USA - Soil MetaG P. deltoides SBSDD2 | ecosystem: Environmental > Terrestrial > Soil > Tree plantation... | reverse complement strand
TGCCGCGGCGACGGCCCGACACGCGTCGCACGGCGACCTCGAGCACGGCCTCGTCCTCGCCGAACAGCCCGGCGATCGTGCGCTCCTCCGCCGCCGACTCGTAGCGCCGCGGTCGATGCGCCAGCAGGTCGCCGACGGTCGCGATCCCGAGCCGCCCGAGCTTCCGCCGAACGGCCGGCCCGACCCCGGTCAGCGTCTCGATGCCGAGCTCGAGCACGTCCGGCCGTGGCACTGCTCCCGTCCGCGGAAGCGTCGCGGGCGGGTCCACCCCGCCGAAGCCGGCGGGCAGCCGGGTGCGGGCCGTCGCAGAAGGCACCGCTGCGAGTGTACGAGCCGGTCCGGCGGACCAACCTAGTCCTGGAACCAGAAGAAGCCGACTGCCCCCGGGCCGGCGTGGGTGCCGACGACGGCGCCGAGCAGCTGAACGAGGTCGACGGTCGCCTTCGGCCGCGTCTTCGTGACGAGGTCGGTGAGGACGTCCACCCATTCCGGGGCGTTCGCGTGGGCGATCGCGGTGTGCAGGCCCTCGCGGTCCTCGGTGTCCTCCGTGAAGAGCCGTGCGAACTCCTCGAGCGCCTTCTGCCGACCCCGCACGCGACCGACGGGCTCGACGACGCCGTCGCGGAGCTCGAGGATCGGCTTGACGTTGAGGAGCGAGCCGGCCAGGGCCTGGGCCTTGCCGATCCGTCCGCCCCTCTGGAGGTACTCGAGCGTGGCGGTCGTGAACACGACCCGGTTCGAGCCCTCGAAGCGCGCGATGAGCGTCTCCACCTCCTCGTCGGTCGTGCCTGCCGCGAGCCTGCGGTCGATCGCCTCCGCGAGCATGGCGCACGCGAGCGACGCGGTCCCCGTGTCGACGACGCGGACGACCCCGCTGCCGAGCTCGTCGGCGGCCCGCCGTGCCGACTCGAAGGTGCCGGACAGCTTCGCCGAGATGTGGAGGGACCAGATCCGGTGATACCCGGCGTCCTGGAGCTCGCGGTAGCAGGCGAGGAAGTCGTCCGGGGTCGGCTGAGAGGTCGTGGGAAGCGTGGTCGACGCGGCGAGCCGCTCGTAGAACTCGGCCGGCGGCATGTCCACGTGATCGCGCGAGGGCACGCCGTCGAAGAGCACGTACAACGGCACGATCCGCATGTTCGGGTGGCGCTCGTGCGCGTCGAGGAAGTCCGAGGTCGAGTCGAGCACGATCGCGGTGCTCTCGCGCGTCAGCTCCACGCGCGGGACCCTAACCGGCGTCGTGCGGGGCTGCCGCCTCGCGGATCGCGGCGGCGAGCGCCTCGATCGGTCCGCCCTTCTCGACGAGCCCGACGGCGCCGGCGTGGACGACCTCGTCGCGCTCGTCCGCGGTCGCCTCCGCGGTGAGGCACACCACTGCCGCGCCCGAGGACGCGATCACGGCGCGCGTCGCAGCCGCGCCGTCGATGCCCGGCAGGCGGTAGTCCATCAGCACGACGTCGGCCCCGAGACGCGATGCCGCATCCGCCGCCTCGTCCCCGGAGCCGACGGCGCCGACCACCTCGAGGCCCTGTTGGAGGCCCAGAAGGAGCTCGAGCGACGACCGGTAGACCGCGTTGTCCTCGACGAGGAGGATCCTTGTCGACACGCGCTACTCCGCCGAGAGCAGCAGCGGGTAGTGGGGCTGCCCTCCCCACTGCACGTCGATCTCGAGGCCGGTCGAGCCGTCGGCATAGCGTGCCGCGATCTCCTCGGCCTCCGGCGCGCCCTCGCCCCGCAGCACCTGGACGAACGACTGCCCGTCGCTCGAGAAGCGCGTGAGGAGGGCGTCGAGCACCGTCCAGATGTCCTCCCCCGTCGCGAAGGCACGACCGTCGACGAGCGCGAGGAAGTCGCCTTCCGCCACCTCGACCCCGTCGACCGTCGCGTCTCGCGACGCGCGGGTGATCTCCGCGGCGGCGACGCCGTCCAGCGCACGCCGCATCGCCTCCTCGTTCGCGCCGGCGTCCGCGTCCGGGTCGAAGGTGAGCGCGGCCGCGATCCCCTCGGGGATCGAGGTCGTCCCGAGGACCCGGACGTCCTTCGTCGACTCTTCCGCGGCACGGCCGGCCGCGAGCCGGACGTTGGGGTCGTTCGGCAGCACGATCACCTGCTCGGCATTCACGGCCGTGATCGCCTCCAGCAGCTGGCCGACCGACGGGTTCGCGGTCGCGCCTCCGTCGACGACGATCTGCGCACCCTCGCCGCGCAGGATCTCCCGGTTGCCGGCACCCTGGGCGACCGCCACGAGCGCGCTCGTCGTCGGCGGAGCCGTCGCCGCAGCCTGGAGCTGCGCGAGCCAGCGCTCCCGCTCGGCGGCCTGGCTGTGCATGTCCGAGACCTCGATCCGCGCGGGATCGACGACTCCGACCGCACGGCCGAGCTCGAGCGCGTGCTCCGGCTCGTCGGTGTGGACGTGCACCTTGGCCACCGACGGGTCGCCGGTCACGAGGAGCGAGTCGCCCAGAGGCTCGAGCCTCGCGTGGAGAGCGTCGAGGTCGAGCTCCTCGCCCTCGACGACGAACGTCGTGCAGTAGCGATGGACCGACTCCTCCTGGTGGATCGACTCGTCCGTCAGCTCCCCGACCACGTCGGGGACGTCGGGGAGCGGTTCCCCGGTCAGCTCGTGCAGCACTCCACGCGCGAGCTCGACGAGCCCGACGCCGCCCGCGTCGACGACCCCTGCATCGCGAAGCGTGTCGAGGAGCTCCGGCGTGCGGGCGACCGCGTCGTCTCCACGCGCGACCGCGCGCCCGAGCGCTTCCGCGAACGACAACGTGGACGTCTCGGGCCGCTCGGCCTCCTCCGCCATCTCGCGGACGACGGTCAGCATCGTCCCCTCCACGGGATGCGTCACGGCCTCGTAGGCGGCCGTCGTCCCGGCCCGGAGCGCCTCTGCGAGCCGCGGCCCGTCCAGCGCGCCCTCGCGCGCGAGGACGGGGGCCATGCCGCGCACGATGGTCGAGAGGATCACGCCCGAGTTGCCCTTCGCCTCCATCGTCGCCGCGCGCTGGGCCTGGGCGGCGACCTCGTCGGCCGCCGTTGCGCTCGACCGTTCGACCGCCTCGACGATCCCGCGCACGGTCAGGGTGAGGTTCGTGCCGGTGTCGCCGTCCGGCACGGGGTAGACGTTCAGCGCGTTGATCCGCCGGCGGTGCCGCTCGAGGTTCGCGAGCGCGGCCCCCGCGAGCCGCGTCGTGCGCTCGAGATCCACGGGCGCGAGTCTACGCCGCGGGGAAGGCGGCGATCAGCCGAGGATCGGGTAGCGCCCCTCGCCCGCCAGGCAGTCGGCCGCGAAGAGCGCCGCGCCCGGATCGCCGGTCCAGAGCGAGAACCGCCCGGCCCCCGCCTCCGCCTGAGCGAGCGCGTGCACCGCGAACCGACGCGCCCGGTCGAGCCACTCCTCGTCTCCCGTTCGCTCGAACGCCTTCAGGAGGGCGTAGCCGTTGCCCGCCGTCCCGTGACAGAGGCCGAAGCCCTTCTCCATGCCGTGCGGCCCCGCCTCCCACGTCAGGCGAGCACCGGCGAGGAGCAACTCCTCCTCGAGATAGTCGCCGGCTGCGATCACGACGCCGGGCGCACCGGTGCACCACTGCAGGCGGACCTGGCCGTCCCCGCCCGGCAGCGTGTCGCGCACGGTGCCGGGCCAGTTCGCACCGCCGTTCTCGACGTGCGCGATCGCGGCCAGCAACGCGTTCGCCTCGCCGTCGAGCCAGGCGCGGCGCTCGTCGTCGAGCGAGGGACGGAGGGCCGCGACGTTGCCAACGTAGCCGTGCGCCGTCCCGAGGCCGACGTACGTCTCACCGTGAAGGTGCTGGGCCCAGCGGCCTTGCTCGTCGCGCCTCGCCCAGATCGCGTCCGCGCTCTCGTCGCACGCGGCCCGCCACCGCTCCTCACCGGTCGACTCCAGCATGTGCTGCGCGGCGACGAGCGTCCCGGGCGTCCCCCACATCACCTCGCCCGCCTCGCTGTCGACGTTGGCGACGACGAGCGCGTGGAGGTCGTCCTCGAGTGCGGGCTCCCCGGTCAGGTGCCACGCGACGAGCAGGATCCCCGTGTCGCCGGTCAGGAGGGCCGACTCCTTGCGCGCCGGGAGCTGCTCGCCGCGCATGAAGTCGGGCTCGCGGCGCCAGGCGCCCAGCGTCGCCGCCGCGGCGGCGGCGAGGTCGAGCCCCGTGTCCGCAGCGCCCTGCTCATGGAGCCGGTCGAGCGCCCACACCACGCCGGCCGCCCCGACGTAGAGGTTCTTCATCGGCGTCGCCGCCTGCCACCCGTCCCAGTCGTGCGCCGGCCAGAGCCCTTCGGCGTCGAACGCCTCGTCGATGCGCGCGACGAGGCGCCGGATCGACGCCCGCACGCGCGCGTCGTCCCACGGCTCCTCCGTGAGCGGCTCGAACCCGGCAGGGTCGAAGAGCATCGCCTCGATGATGGCAGCAGCATCAGGCGGGCGGAGCCGGGCTTCGCCCGGCGGGAGCCCGCCGCACGGGCGCGTCAGACGGCTTTGGTGACCTTGCCGGCCTTGAGGCAGCGGGTGCACACGTAGTCGCGCGTCGGCTTGCCGTCGAGCACGAGCCTCACGCGCTGGAGGTTCGGCTCGAAGCGCCGCTTCGTGGCGACCATCGAGTGCGAGCGGGAGTTCCCGGTCTTGGGGCGCTTCCCACAGATGACGCAGACCCTGGACATGCGGCCGCCGATCGTAGCAGCCGAACTGCCGCTATCTCGCGGCTGCCGCCCGGAGATTGGCGAAGAGGTCGGCCATCTCGAGGGCGGTGCGAACCGCCTCCGCTCCCTTCTCCAGGCGCGGCTCCGCCTGGTCTGGCCGGTCGAGCGTGAGCACGCCGAACGAGACCGGGACGCCCGTCTCGATCGCGGCGAGCTGGAGTCCGGATGCCGCCTCGCTCGCGACGTAGTCGAAGTGGGGCGTGTCGCCGCGGATCACACAGCCGAGTGCGACGACGCAGGCGAATCGGCGGGTCTTCGCGAGCGCCATCGCAGCGAGCGGCAGCTCGAAGGCGCCGGGGACCGGCATCACCGTGATCGAGTCCTGCTCCACCCCGAGCTCCTCGAGCTCGCGGAGCGCGGACTCGAGCAGGCCACCCGTCACCTCGCCGTTGAAGCGGCTGACGACGATCCCGACCGCACGGCGGCCGCCGCGGGCCTCACCCTCCAGCACCGCGTAGCCGGGCGGCACCTCGAGGTTCCCCGGCGCGTGCTCGCCGGTCGCCCCGGCGTCGGGTGCGTCTGTCACCGGCGCGGCGACCACGTCGGCGGCGTCCTCGGCGGACGGCTCCTCGGCGGACGGCTCCTCGGGCTCGTCGGACGCGAGCTCGACCGGCGGGACGTCGTCGGGCTCCTCCGCGGCGGGGTCGTCGCCGTCGAGCGTCCCCGGGAGGACCGGATCGGCGGGCGGGTCGTCGAGCTGGGCCCTCGGCCAGCCGCCGAGGACGTTCTCGCTCGCCTGCTCCAGATCGTCCTGTTCGTGCCGGGTGTCGGGCCCGTCGCTCGGGTTCATCTACACCGTCCTCAGGAGTCGCCGTGGCCGTAACGCTCGCCCTGGTGGTGAAGCCTCCGGCCGAGCGTGTGTCCGAGCTTCTTGCGCTTCGTCTCGAGGTAGCTCCGGTTCTCGTCGTTCGGCTCGACCTCGATCGGCTCCTGCGAGACGACCTCGAGCCCGAACCCGCTGATCCCGGAGATCTTCTTCGGGTTGTTCGTCAGGACGCGGATCGTGGTGAGGCCGAGGTCGGCGAGGATCTGCGAGCCGATCCCGTACTCGCGCGCGTCGGCCTTGAAGCCGAGCTCGATGTTCGCCTCGACCGTGTCGAGGCCCTGCTCCTGGAGCTCGTAGGCGCGCAGCTTGTTGAGCAGGCCGATGCCGCGTCCTTCCTGTGCGAGGTAGAGCAGCACCCCCTCGCCCTCCTGCTCGATCCGCGCGAGCGCCCGCTCGAGCTGCTCGCCGCAGTCGCAGCGCCGCGAGTGGAACACGTCGCCGGTCAGGCACTCGGAGTGGACGCGGACGAGGATGTCCTCCTTGCCCTCGACGTCGCCCTTCACGAGCGCGACGTGCTGCTTGCCCGTCAGCGTCTCGCGGTACGCGACCGCCTGGAAGTCGCCGTAGTCGGTGGGTAGCCGCACGGAGACAACGCGCTCGACGAGCTTCTCGGTGCGCCGGCGGTACTCGATCAGGTCGGCGACAGTGACCAGCTTGAGCCCGTGGCGCTCGCAGAACTCGACGAGATCCGGGACGCGAGCCATCGTCCCGTCGTCCTTCATGATCTCGCAGACCACACCCGCGGGCGTCAGCCCAGCGAGGCGCGCGAGGTCGACCGCCGCCTCGGTCTGGCCGGAGCGCTTGAGGACACCGCCGGGGCGGGCGCGCAGCGGGAAGATGTGACCCGGCGAGACGAGCTCGTGCGGCGTCGAGGTCGGATCGACCGCGACCTGGATCGTGTGTGCGCGGTCGGCGGCCGAGATCCCGGTGGAGACGCCGTCCCGGGCCTCGATCGTGACCGTGAACGCGGTCCCGAACTGCGCCTCGTTCTGGTCGGTCATCTGGCGGAGGCCGAGCTCCTCGCAGCGCTCGGGCGTCAGGCAGAGGCAGATCAGCCCCCGGCCGTGCATCGCCATGAAGTTGACCGCATCGGGTGTCACGAACTGCGCCGCGATCGTGAGGTCGCCCTCGTTCTCGCGGTCGGCGTCGTCCGCGACGACGACGAACCGACCTGCCCTGATCTCCTCGATCGCCTCCTCGATCGAGGCGAACGGGCTCGTCTCGGGCTTCGTGGTCGTGCTCACCCGGCCCATCGTAGCCCCGCTCACCGTCGGGCCAGCAGCCTCTCGACGTACTTCGCGAGCACGTCGACCTCGAGGTTCACGGGAGCCCCGGGCTGGAGCCGCCCGAGCGTGGTCGCGGCGAGCGTGTGCGGCACGAGCGCGATCGAGAACGTGGCGCCGTCGACGCCGGCGACCGTCAGCGAGACGCCGTCGACCGTGATCGACCCCTTCTCGACGCAGTAACGGACGATGCTCTCGGCCGCGCCGATCTCCAGTCGCGCGCCGTCGCCTTCTCGTTCGAGCGCCGCGACCGTGCCCACGTCGTCGACGTGCCCCTGGACGATGTGCCCGCCGAGCGGCTCGCCGGCGCGGAGTGCCGGCTCGACGTTGACCTGGTCGCCGGGTGCCAGCCGCGCGAGGGTCGTCCGGGCCAGCGTCTCGGGCACCGCGTGGAAGCGGATCGCGCCGTGGTCGACGGTCTCCGCGGTGAGGCACACACCCGCCACCGAGACGGAGTCGCCGACCGAGAGCCCCTCCGCCGTGCGCGGCGCCTCGACCTGGATGCTCAGGCCGTCGTCGCCTCCCTCGACGCGGGCGACGCGACCCACCTCGCGCACGATCCCCGTGAACACGAGATCGAGGCTACCGGCCGGAGTCGCTTGTGTTGATTCAACACAAGCGTTGTCACGCCTCGCGCAGCCGCCACGAGAGCAGGACGTCGACTCCGACTCGCTCGAGCTCGGGCTCGCCGAGGTCGAGCGGTTCAGGCAGAGGGCCCGTCATCGGCGGGCCGGCGCCCGCGATGACGGGCGCGACGAAGACGAGCAGCCGGTCGACGAGACCGTCCGCGAGGAATGCCGTCGCGAGCGTCGGGCCGCCCTCCAGGAGGAGCGACTGCACCCCCTCCCCGGCGAGCGCGGCGAGCTCCTCCCGCAACGGGCCTGAGCGAAGCTCCAGCTGGGAGCCCTCGGGCAGCGGGCCGCGTCCGAAGGCGAGACGCCTGGGCCGGCGGACGACGGGCGCGTCACGGACGTCGAGCCGCGGCGCGTCCGCGCGCACCGTGCCCATCCCGACCCCGACCGCGTCGACCGCCGCGCGCAGCTCGTGGACGCGGCGGCGAGCCTCCGCGCCGGTCACCCAGCGGCGCCCCGGGACGGCGACCCGCCCGTCGAGCGAGACGGCGAGCTTGAGGATCACGTGCGGGCGTCCTGCCGAGACCCAGGTGCGCCACGCCTCGTTCTGGCGCTTCGCCTCGGGCAGGTCGAGCAGCTCGACGTCGACACCGGCGGCACGCAGCCGCTCTGCCCCTCCCCCGGCCTCCGGGTTGGGATCCGCGCACCCGGCCACGACCCGTGCGACGCCTGCCTCGAGGACCCTCTCGGCGCACGGCGGCGTGCGCCCGTGGTGCGCGCAGGGCTCCATCGTCACGAAGAGCGTCCCGTCACGTGCCGCCTCCCCCGCGGCGTCGAGCGCAGTCGCCTCGGCGTGCGGCCCGCCCGCCGGCTCGCTGACCCCCTCGCCGACTATCGACCCGTCAGGGCGGACGACGACCGCGCCGACCGTCGGGTTCGGGTACCCACGTCCCGCGGCCGCCGCCGCGAGCTCGAGCGCGCGCTCCAGGCTCACGCCACCGCGGCCGCGAGCCGCGCGTACGCCTCGGCGGGATCGTTTGCGCCGAAGACGGAGCTGCCGGCGACGAAGAGCGAGGCGCCGGCGTCGCGCAGCGCACCGACGTTGTCCTCCCCGACGCCGCCGTCCACCTGGATGGGGACATCGACGAGCGTGCGCAGCTGTGAGATCCGGCCCAGCGCCTCGGGCATGAACGACTGGCCGCTGTAGCCCGGGTGGATGCTCATGCAGAGCACGACGTCGGCGTTCGCCTCGGCGGCGACGGCAGCGGCCCGTTCGGGGAGCGTCTCCGGGTTGAACGCGATCCCCACTCCGAGCCCGTGCGCTCGCGCGTGCTCCGCGACCGCCGCGGGATCGGTCGCCACCTCCACGTGGAACGTGACCGAATCGGCCCCCGAGGAGGCGAACTCCTCGAAGTGGTGCACGGGGTCGTCGACCATCAGGTGGCAGTCGAGCCTGCCCCCCGTCTCGTGGATCGACCGCGCGATGGAGCGCAGCACGACCGGCCCCATCGTCACGGGCGGGACGAAGTGGCCGTCGCCGCAGTCGAAGTGGAAGACCCGGCAGCCCGCCCCGAGCAGCGCGTCGATCTGCTCCCCGAGCCGGCGGAAGTCGGCGGCGTAGAGCGACGGCTCGACCTCGGCCCCGCCGCGGATCCAGTCGGTCCACCCCACGGCAGCGATGCTACTGGCCGAGGATCGCTTGTGACACTGTGTTACAAGCGCGTCAGCCGCGCGACGAAGAAGCCGCTCGTCCCGTCGCGATGCGGGAGCGTCTGCAGGAGGTCGGGGCGCCGCCGGTGGCGGTACTGCGGCCACTCGTCTCCGAGCGTCGGGTCGACGGTGACTCCACCGTCGGCCACGACCGCGTCGACGACGTCCTCGGATTCCGCCGCGTTGATCGTGCAGACGGAGTAGACGACTGTTCCGCCCGGTCTCGTGCGTTCGACCGCGGCACCGAGCAGCTCGCGCTGGAGCTCCGGCAGTGGGGTCGCGCGCCAGCGGAGGTCCGGGCGCGAGGCGAGCACGCCGAGCCCGGAGCACGGCGCGTCCACGAGCGCGCGGTCGTAGCCCTGGAGGGCGGGCGGCAGCGCGCGGCCGTCGGCGTGCACGACCCGCACCCGCTCCGCCCCGAGGCGCGCCGCGGTGGCCCGCAAGGCGTCCGCGCGCGCCTCGTCGACCTCGACCGCGTCCACGTCCCCCGCGAGCATCGTCGCCTTGCCACCGGGCGCGGCGCACAGGTCCAGCGTCCGCTCGCCCGCGCGGGCGCCGACCGCCAGCCCGACGAGCTGCGAGGCCCTGCTCTGCGGCCAGAGTCGCCCCTCGGCGAGTGCCTGCTGCTCGACGCGGTCGACGACCCATGCCCCCGGGATCACGGGGTCTGCCCTGCCGTCGATCGTGCCGCGTACGAGCCGGACCGCGGTCTCCGGCTCCTCGTTCTGCGCCGCCAGCAGCGCCCTCGCCTCCTCCGGCCCGAGCTCGGCCCAGAACGTCTCGGCGATCCAGTCGGGATACGAGTGGCGGAGCGCGGCTTCGGCCGGGGTCCCCTCGGGGAGGGCGTCCGTCAGGCCACGAGCGCCCTCTGCGAGGCGGCGCATCACGGCGTTCGTGAACGACACCGCCCGCTCGAGTCCCGCGTGACGGACGAGCTCGACGGACTCGTTGACGGCCGCATAGCGCGGCACGCCGTCCATGAACGCAACCTGGTAGGCGCCGAGGCGCAGCGCCGCCGCCACCGGCGGGTCGAGCTTGCGCACGCGCCGGCGGCCCAGCGTCTCGATCGCGTGGTCGAGGGTGCGCTTTCGCTGGACGGCGCCGTACGCGAGCCTCCGCGCGAGCGCGCGGTCGCGATCGTCGAGCGCGGCCTCCTCCGCGCGCAACGCCCGGTCGGCGTAGGCCCCGTCCTCGAAGACCCGCCGCAGCACACGGAAGGCCGCGGCGCGAGCGGGTGCGACGTCGCTCATCGAAGGCCGCGGCGCCACGCGTCCGAGGTCATCCGGCGGCCGCCCTCGGGCTGGACCTCGAGCGGCTCGAACGACCCGTCGGCGCCGACCCGGGCGCGCCACACCGTCACCGGCCGGCCCTCGAGCTCCGCGCGCGCCCCGATGTGGGGGCTCAACGCCCGGACGACCCGGACGAGCTCTGCGGCCGGCCGCGAGAGATCGAGCCGCCGGTCCTCCGGCCGGATCTTCTCCGCGTAGGTCACGGCGCCTTCCTGCGGCACCAAACGCGGTGCGGGATCGTCGAGCACGCGGTCGAGGAGCCGCGCGGCCACCTCGCCGGCGGTCCGGTAGACGGCGCCTGCGTCGTCCTCGGCCCCGATCGGGAACGCCTCCCGGGCGGCCACCGGCCCGGCATCCAGCTCGGCAACCGTCTCGTGGATGGTGACCCCCGTCTCCGCGTCGCCGGCCATGATCGCGCGCTCCACGGGCGCAGCCCCTCGCCAGCGGGGCAGCAGCGACGGGTGGACGTTGAGCCAGGCGCGTTCGGCGAGCATCTCCTCGGGCACGAGCAGCCCGTACGCGCAGACGACGACCGTCGGCGCGTCGAGGTCGAGGCCCGCAGCCGGACGCTCGGGCTGGAGCACGGGGATGCCGAGTCGTTCCGCGATCTCCTTCGCCGGCGGCGCAGCGACCCGCCTCCCGCGCCCTGCCGGCGCGTCCGGGCGGGTGAGGAGCGCCGAGACCTCGTGGCGGGCGGCGAGGCGTTCCAGCACGTCGGCACCGAACGGCGCGGTCGCGGCGACGGCGATCCGTGCCATGCCGAACGGGCCTACGACGACGTGAGAACGAGCCTGGGCCTGATCTGGGCGATCGCCTCGCGACGCGACTCGGCGTCCGTGCGGTCGAGCAGCAGCACCCCGTCGAGGTGGTCGAGCTCGTGCTGAACGACGCGCGCGTCCATCTCCTCGAGCGTGAGCGAGACCGGCTCGCCCGCGGCGTCACGGGCCTCGACCCTGACCCGCAAGGCCCGCTCGATCGGCACGCGCACGGTGCCGAGCGAGAGGCAGCCCTCGTCCTCGACCTCCGTGTCGTCTCCCTCGGGCGTGACCACGGGATTGACGAGGACGCGGTCCTCCCCGTCGAGCGTGCACACGAAGAAGCGCCGGAGGATGCCGATCTGGGTCGCGGCAAGGCCGACACCGTCGGCGTCGTGCATCAGCTCGATCATCCGAGCCGTGATCCGGGCGAGCTCGTCGTCGAAGGTCTCCACCTCGCCCGCGCGCATGCGCAGCACGGGATCCCCGTACTGGCGGATCTGCGCGAGCGCGACCTCCTTGCGGACGAGGCGCTCCGCCTCCGCGCGGGCCTCGGCGTCCGTCAGCGGCTCGTCGTCGTGCTCGTGTTCCTCGTGGTCGTGGTCGTGCTCGGACACACGGCGATCTTAGCCCTCGTTCCGCACCACGGCCTGGGTCTGGATGGTGCGTGAGACCAGCCGGCCGGCGGCGTCCGTCACGTCGGTCTGGACGACGATCGTCGTACGGCCCCTGTGGACGAGCTCGGCCCGGGCGGTCACCGTTCCCTCCCGGACGGCCGCGAGGAAGTTCGTCTTCGCCTCGATCGTCGAGGTCGTCTCCCCCTCGGCCAGGTTCAGGAACGCAAGCGTGGCGGCCGCGGAGTCGGCCAGCGCCATCAGGTAGCCGCCGTGGAGGACGCCGCCCGCGGTACAGCGATCCTCGGCCCACGAGCCCGCGAGGACGACGCCGCCGGGGCCGCCCTCGACCGCCTCGAAGCCGAGCAGCGCGGCGAGGGGCATCCCGTCCCGCACGAGAGCCGTGAGCGCGGCGTCCACGCGGGATGTCTACAGCGACTGGGGGTCGACGTCCACCACGGCGGTGAGGCCGTCGCGCCGCATCGTCTTCGCGGCGGCCGCGAGGAGCATCGACGCCTGTCGCGCGATCGTCCTGGGCTGGCTCGTCTTCGCGACGAGCTGCGCGCGATGGCGACCGCGGAGCCTGAGCACCGGCGCCGGCCCGAGGAGCTCGCCCTCCTGTCCCTCGAGGCGAACGCGGAGCTCCTGGAGGAAGGCGAGCGGGGCCTGGGGATCGGGGCCGGCGACGAGGACCGAGACCAGGTGGCGGAAGGGCGGGTAGCCCAACGCCTCGCGCCGCTCGAGCTCGCCTGCGAGAAAGCCTGCGACGTCGTGGTTCACGGCGTGACGAAGAGGCGTCGCGTCGGGCTGGAAGGTCTGCACGATCACGCGGCCGGGCGCGTCGCGGCCGCTGCGGCCCGCGAGCTGCGTCACGAGCTGGAAGGTCCGCTCTTCCGCCCGGAAGTCGGGGAGGCCGAGGCTCGTGTCCGCGTCGACGACTGCCGCGAGCGAGACCCCCGGCACGTGGTGGCCCTTCGCCACCATCTGCGTCCCGACGAGCACCGCCCGGTCGGCCTCGCGGAAGCGGGCGAACGCATCACGCGCCGCGCCCGGCCGTGTCGCGACGTCGGCGTCGAGCCGGAACCGCTCGAGCTCGGGCACGTGCTTCGCGAGCTCCGACTCCAGGCGCTGCGTCCCTGCCCCGATGCGCGCGATCTCGGCCGAGCCGCACGCGGGGCAGGTCGGGGGCACCGGGTCGACCCGGCCGCAGTGATGGCAGCGGAGCGCGCCGTCCCGGTGGAGGGTGAGGGCGACATCGCAGTGGGGGCAGCGCCGCGAGAGGCCGCAGGCCCGGCAGTGGACCGCGGGCGCCAACCCACGACGGTTCAGCAGGAGGATCGCGCGACCTCCGTGCTCCACCAGGCCGCCGAGCGCCTCGAGGAGCGGCGCCGAGAGCGGATAGCCGGCCTCGCGGCGCAGGTCGACGAGGCGCACGCGCGGCATCGGCGCGCCGATGCGGGCGCCCAGGGAGCAGCGCGGCAGGCGCGCCCAGCTCTCGGGCCGCGGCGTGGCGGAGCCGTAGACCGCGACCGCACCCTCGAGCGCGGCGCGCTTGGCGGCGACGGTGCGCGCGTCGTAGCGCGGGTCCGACTCCTGTTTGTACGCGGCGTCCTGCTCCTCGTCCACGACGATCAGCCCGACCTTCCGCATCGGCGCGAACACCGCGGAGCGCGCGCCGACGACGATGCGCGCCTCGCCGCGGGCGATGCGGTCCCGTTCGTCTCGCCGCTCCGCCTCGCCGAGCGAGGAGTGCACGATCGCGACGAGGTCGCCGAAGCGGCGCCGGAAGCGCCCGACGGTCTGGGGCGCGAGCGCGATCTCGGGCACGAGGACGATCGTGCCGAGCCCCCGCTGGAGCGCGGCCGCGCACGCCTGGAGATAGACCTCGGTCTTCCCGCTGCCAGTCGGCCCCTCGAGCAGCAGGTGCTCGCCGACACCTTCGTCGAGTGCCGCGACGATCCGCCGGACGGCCGCCTGCTGCTCGTCCGACAGCCGTTCCGGCTCGGCCTCTCCTGCGAGCGACTCCCGCAGGGCCGGCGAGGGCCGCTCGCCGCGCGGGCTTCGGCGGGTGGGCGCGACGAGCTCCAGCGCGCGAGCGGGTGTCGAGCCGTAGTAGTCCGCGAGCCACAGCGCGAGATCGACCAGCGTCGCCGGGATCTCGTCCAGCAGCCGCCCGACCGGCGCGGGCTCGATCCCCGGCGGAGCCCCCACGCCGACGTCCGCGACGACACCACGCGTCGCGCTGCGCCCGAGGCGGACGGAGACGACGGCGCCCTTCTCCGTCCCTTCGGGCACCTCGTAGGTGAACGGGCGGGCGAGCGTCCGGGTCGAGACGAGCGGGTAGACGGACGCGAGCGGCACCGCCCGAGCGTAGTCGCGGGCCGCGACGACGCCTCGCTAGACTCGCCGCATGCCGGCGCACGGGCATTCGGTGGACGAGTACCTCGAGGTGATCTACTTCCTCGCCTTCCCGATCGGCGAGTACCGGCCGGCCGGCGAGAGCGCGATCGCGTCGCGTGTCGCGGACATGCTGGGCGTCTCCCGCGCCTCGGCGGGCGAGATGCTGAAGCGGCTCGAGGCGGAGGGGCTCGTCGAGCGCGGCGAGCAGAAGGAGGCGATCCTCACCCCAGCGGGCATCGAGCGGGCCGAGAAGGTGGTGCGCAAGCACCGGATCATCGAGCGCTTCCTCACCGACTTCATGGGCTACACGGCATCCGAGTCGCACGTCCACGCGGACGAGATGGGCGACACGTTCACCGACGAGATGATCGAGCGGATGTACGAGCGCCTGGGACAGCCCGACCGCTGCCCTCACGGCTGGCCGATCTCGACCGAGCTCGAGCAGGCGGAGAACGAGGGTCTCCTCGCCCTCGCCGAGCTCACTCCCGGCCAGGCGGGCGAGATCGTGCGCCTCGCGGAGCACGACGGCGACCTCCTCCACTGGTTCTACGACGAGGGCTACGTCCCCGGCTCGAAGATCGAGATCCGGGCCGTCCACCAGGCGGCCGGGCACCTGGCCGTCGTGCTCGACGCGAGCGAGCGCGAGATCGGCGAGAAGGCCGCACAGGGCTTGTACGTCAGGCTTGCAGCCTGAGGTCGTTCCGACTTACCCTGTGAGCATCCCGTTCGAGCGGCTCCATGACTCGATCGGGAGACCTTCGCCGGAAGGAGTGAGCCCGTGAGACGTTCCCGTACTCTCCTCGGCCTCGCGGCCGTCGCCGCCGTCGCGGCGTCATCGCTCGGCGCGTCCGCCGCGACCGCTGCCGACCGGCCGGCCGCGCTGACCGACATCCTCGCGGCCCGTCTCGGGATCTCCGCCGGCGTCATCGAGCACTCGTCCAGGGTCGCGCTCGTGGCACGCGTCAACGCCGCGGTCAAGGCCGGCAAGCTGACCGCCGAGCAGGCAACGAGGCTGAAGGTGCGGATCGCGACCGCGAGCAGGATCGCTGCGCGGAACGCGATCGCCCGGAAGAAGACCTCCGCGAGCAGCGACCGGGTCAGCGTGCACGGGCTGAGCGCGGCGGCCGCTTATCTCGGCCTGAGTGTGCCGACCCTCCGCGCGCACCTGCTCGCGCGGGAGTCGCTCGCGCAGGTCGCGGCCGCGAACGACAAGAGCGTCGACGGCCTCGTCGCCGCAATCCTCGCGAAGGCGAAGAAGCGCATCGCACAGGCGGTCGAGAGCGGCCACCTCAACCGGAAGCGCGCGAAGGAGGTCCTCGCTCGGCTGACCCTCGCGGCGGAGAAGGTCGTCAAGAGCACCCACGCGGGCGGCTGACTCTCGGGCCCGCGCGGCCGCAGCGGCGGGGCTCAGGCTGCGGGAATCTGCTCGAGCGGATTGCCGCTCAGCGCGGCGAGGCGGAGGGCATCGGCCTTGTCGGTGCGCTCCCAGGTGAAGTCGGCGTCCGCGCGGCCGAAGTGCCCGTACGCCGCGGTCTTCCGGTAGATCGGCCGCCGTAGGTCGAGATCGCGGACGATCGCGCCGGGCCGCAGGTCGAAGTGCTCGCGCACGAGCTCGGCGATCCGCTCGTTCGAGAGGCCGTCCGCCTCCGTGCCGAACGTCTCGACGTTCACGCTCATCGGGTGGGCGACGCCGATCGCGTACGAGACCTGCAGCTGACAGCGGTCGGCCAGCCCCGCCGCGACGACGTTCTTCGCGGCGTAGCGCGCGGCGTAGGCGGCCGAGCGGTCGACCTTGGTCGGATCCTTGCCCGAGAAGGCGCCGCCGCCGTGCGGCGCCGCGCCACCGTATGTGTCGACGATGATCTTCCGCCCGGTCAGGCCCGTGTCGCCCATCGGCCCGCCGATCACGAACTTCCCGGTCGGGTTGACGTAGAAGAAGTCCGGCGCCCCGAGCCGCGCTGGGTCGAAGAGGTCGCGGTAGTCCGCATGGAGGATCGGCTCCACGACGTGCTCGAGCAAGTCCGGCTTGATCAGCGCCTCGGCGTCGAGGCCGTCGCGATGCTGTGTCGAGATCAGCACGCGCTCGATCTCGACCGGCCGCTGGCGGCCGTGCTCGTCGACCTCGTAGCGCACCGTCACCTGGGACTTCCCGTCCGGCCGCAGGTACGGGAGGACATCCGCCTTGCGGACGGCGGCCAGGCGCTTCGTGAGCTTGTGCGCGAGCATGATCGGGAGGGGCATCAGCTCCTCGGTCTCGCGGCTCGCGTAGCCGAACATCATTCCCTGGTCGCCGGCGCCGATCCTGTCGATCGGGTCGGTCCCGCCGTGCTGCGCCTCGAACGAGGCGTCGACGCCGAGCGCGATGTCCGACGACTGCTCGTCGATCGCGACGACCACGCCGCAGGTCTCCGCGTCGAAGCCGTACTTCGCGCGGGTGTAGCCGATGTCGCGGATCGTGTCGCGCACGATCTCGCGGACGTCGACGTACGTATCCGTCGTCATCTCGCCGGCCACCACGACCAGCCCGGTGGTGATCAGC
>Ga0075418_10004037_pt1 | contig 16710 bp, 19 predicted proteins | sample SoiMetdeltSBSDD2_FD_81776 | JGI IMG/M metagenome (GOLD analysis project Ga0075418, IMG submission 81776) | Bulk soil microbial communities from a Populus tree surrounding site in Tennessee, USA - Soil MetaG P. deltoides SBSDD2 | ecosystem: Environmental > Terrestrial > Soil > Tree plantation... | reverse complement strand
CGTCCAGTCGCGGGAGCGGAGCCCGGACTCGACGTGGGCGACCCGGATCCCGAGCTTGGAGGCCGCGAGCGCGCACGCGAGGGTGGCGTTGACGTCGCCGCTCACGACCACGAGCTCCGGGCGCTCCTCGAGGAGGACGCGCTCGAAGGCCACGAGGGTGAAACCGGTCTGCTCGCCGTGGGAGCCGGACCCGATGCCGAGGAAGCGGTCGGGCTGCGGGAAGCCGAGGTCGTCGAGGATCTCCGTCGACATGCGCTCGTCGTAGTGCTGGCCCGTATGCACGACGAGCTGGCGGAAGAGACCGCGCCGCCCGCACGCCTCGATGACGGGCGCCATCTTGACGAAGTTAGGGCGAGTTCCTACTGCGAAGACGACCGTGGTCATGTGCTACCCGGCTCTCAGTGTGACGCAGAACGAGGTCGCTAGCCCGCCCTCGCCCGGAACAGGGCGGGGACGGTGCGAAGAATCAGCTTCAGGTCGTTCAGCATCGACCACGTCGTGACGTAGACGTAGTCCAGCCTGACCATCTCCTCGAACGGGATGTCGTCGCGTCCGAGCACCTGCCAGAGACCGGTGATCCCGGGCTTCAGGTTGAGACGGCGGCGCCGCCAGTCGACGACGTGCTGATCCTCCTCGAGAATGAGGGGACGGGGGCCGACGAGGCTCATCTCGCCACGGACGACGTTGATGAGCTGCGGCAGCTCGTCGATGGAGAAGCGGCGGAGCCAGCTACCCGAGCGGGTCACGCGCGGGTCGTTGGGGATCTTGAACATGCGAGGGTCGCCGCCGTTGCCGTTGTGCTTGTTCAGCGCGGCGAACTCGTGCTTGCGGGCGTCCGCATCGAGGTCCATGGTGCGGAACTTGAAGATCTCGAAGGTCTGCTCGGCGGCGCCCATCCGCAGCTGGCGGAAGAAGACGGGGCCGCGGGAGTCGAGCTTGATCCAGATGGCCACGGCGGCGAAGAGCGGCGCGAGGAGGACGAGCCCTGTGATCGAGAGCGCCAGGTCCATCGTCCGCTTGAGCGCCTTGGAGGAGCGCGAGAGCCGCAGGGCCGGGAGCCCGATGAGCGGGAGGCCCTCTGCCGTGTGGATGCCGACGTTCGTCCCGATGACCTCGAAGAAGCGCGGGACGAGGTCGATCTGGATGTCGAGATCCTTGAGGTCGCGGATCAGGTCGAGCATGTCCTCGTGCGTGTCGTTCGAGAAGGCGACGATCACGCGCTCGACGTCCAGGATCTGCACCATCTGCGGGAGCCGGTCGAGCCCACCCAGGAGGGCGATGTCCGACAGGCTCGAGAGGCGGTCCTTGGGCTGGTCGTCGACGAAGCCGACGAGGTTGAGCCCGTACTCCGGGTGCTGCCGGAGCTTCTTGGCCACGAGCTGTCCGACGTCGCCGGCGCCCACGATGATCGTGTTCTGGACGTAGGCGAGGTTGCGCCGTGCGAAGCTGCGGGCGATGGCCCGGCCGGCCGTGATGGCGATGATCGCGAAGAGCCAGAAGCCGAGGAGGCGCGCGAAGCCGGGGTCGGCTCGCTGCGTCACCGAGGCGAAGGCGAAGAAGAGCCAGCTCCCGACCGTGACCAGGTGGAGGACTCCCACCAGGTCGTCGGCGGTCGAGTGGTCGGTGCGCTCCTCGTCGTAGTCGTAGAGGCCGTAGAGCTTGGCGACGACGACCCAGGCCGGCAGGCTGAGGCAGAAGACGAGCAGCTCGATCTGCGAGCTGACCACGTCGGTCTGCGCGGTCTGCTCGAAGACGAACGTCGCTGCGAGAAAGGCGAGGGTCAGGCCGACGAGGTCGGCGACCACGAGCATCCGCCTGACGAGCCAGCCGCGCCGCAGGCGCACTCCGCTCGAGCGCCGCCGCTCGAGGATGTGAAGCGTCCTCTTGTCGAGGACGACCGGCCCATCATTCGGCCCAGGGCCGACGAGAGGCTCAACAGTGCTCATTTGCTGGGTACCCCCTGGCCTGGGGCCTGACTCTCACCCGCATGTTGCCGCATTTCCACTCCCCCTAGTCGGGACGCCCCCCGAACACGCTTCTCCCTAGCGCGTCCAGGCTTGTCGGAACCTACAAGTCATGTGATCTAACAGCAATGAACGAATGGACGGCCCGCGAGCCCGCTTTCTTCCACCATGCTGGACTTTCGACTAGGCTCAAACGCGACGTGCCGCCCCGGTCAGCCGATAACGGCCCCGAGCGCGATCATCAGAACCGGGACGATCAGCACGCTGAACGTGAAGGCTGCCAACCGCGTCCTCGAGCGCGTGATCGCGGTCTGCGTCGTCCAGAGCGCGCTCCACACGGCCGGGTACGCGAGCGCCAGGAGCAGGATGCTGAGCGAGCCCGCCGCGATCACCTCGGCGAGCACGACGCGGACGGCGGCCGGGGAGTCGAGCGCGAACGCGGCGAGCATCGTGTCGCCGAGCGTCGTGATGTTCGCGCCCATGATGTAGGGGAGGACGTACTCCTGCCGGACCATCTTCTTGGCCACGAGCGGAACGAGGATCGTCAGGGCGACGGAGACGGACATCGTCACGAGCGCGACCGCGGAGCCGAGCGCGAACATGGGCCACTTGCGGCGCAGCCACGCCGGCCGGCGCGAGACGCGGTCGTCGTCGATGCCGGGCAGCGCGATGTCGATGAGCTTGAAGGCGAGCAGCAGGACGCCGATGCCGCCGAGGAAGACGAGCGGAGGCGACATGTCCTTCGCCCACTCGACGATGTCCCCGTAGACGAAGTCGATCAGGTCGACGAAGCCGGCGGGGAAGCCGAGCTCGAGGTTGGAGTACGGCTCCCACGAGAGGAGCAGCCCTCCGAGCACGACGGCCGGCAGGTAGACGACCGCCGTCGCGGTGAGCGCGAGCACGGCGGTCGAGACCGGCGCGCGTCGGTGACCCTCGCCGGCACGCGCCGCGTAGATGACCGCGACGACGAGGACGACGAAGGCCGCGCCGAGGCGCGAGCCGGTGAGCATCGTGAAGCCCTCGAGCTCGGAGAGGCCGCGCGCGCCTCCCGACTCCTCACCGACGGCTACGAGCGTGAGGGACGTCGCAGCGATCGGCGAGCCCGAGAGGACGAGCAGCGCGCCGAGCCAGCCGAGGCCGAGCGTCGAGAGCGCGTTCTCGACGAGCACGCTGCCCGACTCGAGGATGCCGAGCGCGGCCGCGCCGGTCTTCATCAGCTGGAGTGCGCCGACGAAGAGGAAGAGGCCGCCCACCAGCGCGGCCGCCCGTCGCAGCGTCGGCAAAAGCCGCGGCCGGCGCCGACTCGTGGTCGCGGGGGTCTCGACGGCTCGGTCGGACGCGGTCACGGTCTTCACACTTCTACGAGGCTCCTGTGAGAGTGTCAAACGACAGACTCTGGGAGAGCGTCGACCGGCTCATCGGGACGGCGCCCGACGAGCGGGCGCTCACCGTGCACCGGCTCGAGCCGCTCGCCGCCCGTCGGCTCCGTGGGCTCGGCCATGACGTTCCGGAAGCCGCGGCGGAGTCGGAGCGGCTCGGCGCGGCCTTCGCGCTCGCGGCGGCGGCGCACCTCACACGCGCGCGCGCCGCCGTCGAGGGGCCGCTCCTCGTCGTCAAGGGCCCCGAGCTCGCGGCGCTCTACCCCGACCCGGCGACGCGCGTCTCGCGCGACGTCGACCTCGTCGCGCCCGATCCCGAAGCCGTGCAACAGCAGCTGCTCGCGGTCGGGTTCGCGCAGGCGGGAAGCGCCGACTACTACGCCGACGCGGCGCACCTGGTCCCGCTCGCCTGGCCCGGGCTGCCGGTCGAGGTCGAGGTGCACGGGCGGCCGAACTGGCCGCCGTGGCTCGAGGCGCCCTCCGCCGAGGCGCTGCTGGAAGGCGCCGTGCCGTCGGCGACCGGTGTCGACGGCCTGCTGGCGCCCGCGCCCGAGCGGCATGCGCTCGTGCTGGCCGCGCACGCGTGGACGCACGGTCCGCTCACCCGGCTGCGCGACCTCCTCGACGTCGCGCTCATGACCACCGAGGCCGACCGGGCGGAGATCGAGCGTGTGGCCGCCGCGTGGGGGCTGACGAAGCTTTGGCGGACGACCGACGCGATTGCGGCCGCGCTCTTCCTCGGCGGGCCGGCGCCCCGCCCGCTGCGCACCTGGGCCCGCAACCTCTCCGAGGCCCGGGAGCGCACGGTGCTCGAGCAGCACGTCGGCCGCTGGGTCGGGTGGCACGCGGCGCTCCCGCGGCGGCAGGCCGCACGCGCGACGGTCGACGAGCTCCGCGATGACCTGACGCCCGAACGAGGCGAGACCTGGGGCAGCAAGGTCCGCCGCTCGGGGCGGGCTGTGCGGAACGCCTTCGTGCCCCGGTCGAGGCACGAGCGCGGCGGCTGAGGTCAGCAGCCCACGCCTGCCATCACCGCGGCAATCGCGAAGAGCCCGGCGACGCCGCCGACGATGGCGATGGCCACGGTCCGCGGGGCGACGCTGCGGGTCTGCTCGAATATCTCGTCCGCCTCGGAGATCCGCCACCAGCGAACGAAGCCCGCTCGCCCTGCGAGGACGAGCGCCGGGACGAGGCAGGAGACGCTCAGGACCATGAGCAGCGTGCACATGCCCCTGTTATCGGCAGGCGTGCGCCGGCCGCTAGTGGAAGCGGGCAAGCTCCTCGTGCCCGGCGCGGCCCGGGGGAGGGCCGACGTCGAGGCCGCCGAGCTCGACCCACGCGTGCGCGTCCTTGTCGGTCGGCCGGGCGGGGAGCCCGATGACGAGCTCCGCGTCGTCGTCCTGCTCCCGCAGTAGCCGGTAGAGGACGAGGGCGTTCACGAGGCAGCGGGGCCGCCGGCTCCCGACCCTGAGACTGCGGTCGACGGCGTGGCTGAGCTTCGCCGCAGAGTGGTGGTCGCGCCTCGGCGAGCCGGTCGTCCCCAGGCGGTCGACGAACGCCGGCAGCGGCTCGCGCCGCAGGCCGACGAGCACACGCGCCAGCAGCGCCCAGATGCGCAGCGCGAGCGCCGTCTTCGCGCGGAGGGAGAGCGGGGCCTCAGACACCGGCGAGCACCAGGCCGACATGGTCGTCGATCGACGCGAGGTCGAGCCGCCGGCGCAGGCGGAGGACCGGGACCGCGGCGGCGAGGTCCGTGACGCCACCGAAGGAGCGCGCAACGTCTTCCTCGAGCGGCAGGCGGAAGCTGAGCGCCCAGAGGTCGCGGATGGCGTCGCCCCGATGGACGGGCTCGAGCGCGGCCCGCTCGTCGGAGACGTCCAGGAAGACGACGGCGCGCACCGGCACGGCCTCGCAGCCGCCGGGCGCCTCGAGGGCGTAGTGCATGCGGTCGTCACTCTCGCCGACACGCCGCACGGAGGGGAGCTCGAGCTCCGCGGCGACGTCGTGGCGCACGCGCAGCATGGCGGGCCCCGGCACGACGGCCGGCTCCGGGCCGAGCCGCACGCACGTCGTGTCCTCGCTCAACACGCGATGCCCTGCCCGGTGGAACGCGGCGGCCATGGTCGTCTTGCCGTACGTGCGCGGCGCCGCGACGATGACCGCGCCGCCATCTGCCTCCACCGCGGCCGCGTGCAACGGCAGGTCTCCGCGCGCAAGGAAGCAGAGGAGGGAGGGGATGCCCCAGAGCCGCTCCTCCCGCCGGATGCCGCCGTCTGCGGGCACGTCGATGCGGCCCGCGGACGGATCGACCGAGAACCAGCCACCGTCGCCGATCCAGAGCCGAAAGCTCTCCCCGTCCGAGTAGAGGCGCGCCTCGAGCGGCCGCTCGGGGGCCGGCTCCCACTCGACCAGGAGCGCGTCGTCGGACCGCGGCCCCTCGTCCGCGGGCGCGACTATCTCGAGGGGATCGCCGCCGCCCTCGCGCAGGTACTCGAGCGGCACGGACGAGCGGACGCCGAACCCGTAGCAGGCGCCGTGGCTCATGCGAACAGCTCCAGGTACGCGTGTGCGCGCGCCAGGTCGTAGGCCCAGAGGAGCTCGACGACGTTCAGGTCGCGCGCGTCGATCCGCTCGGCGAGCCGCCCGTAGTCGACGCCGGCGATTCTCGCCTCGGACGCGAGCGCCCAGCGCCGGAGCCCGTCGTAGTCGGCTGTTCGCAGGGCGAAGTCGTTGAAGTACGTCTTGTCCGTGCGGTCGAGCAGGGCGTCCGGCAGGCGTCCGCGGACGCTCTCCCGCAGGAGGCTCTTGGGCAGCGCGTTCGGAAACTTGATCTCGGCGGGGAGGGAGAGCACGAACTCCCAGAGGTCGACGTCGACGAGCGGCCGGCGCACGTGCACGCCGCAGGCCGCAGCGACGATCGCGTCGGCGTCGAACGAGTAGGCGCCCGCTCCGACGATCGGCGCGAGCTGGTGCTCGAGCCAGCGCCGGCGCGCCGGCCGCGCGAGGTCGGGCCGCGGGCCGGGCGAGCCCGCCGCGTCCTGGTCGACCCACTCGGGCAGCTGGCGGTAGTCCTCGCGCCTGCGCGCACGCAGGTAGCGGAGCGCGAGCCGCGGCGAGACGAGCGACGGGCCGGCGCGCTGGACGATCACCTTCCACGAGGCCCCGCGGGCGCGCTGGTCTCGCACCCAGGCGGCCGAGGCGCGGGCACGGCCGTGCAGCACCAGGTGCCCGATGAGGTGCTGGCCGAACGTGAACACCCACTCCGCCATCTCCCCGGTGAGGACGTTGCGTGCGCCGAGCTCGCGCGCGACGCGGTAGTTCTCGGCCAGCTCCGGGATCGACATCGTGTCGACAGGGCCGTCGAGAAGGTCGACCCAGTGCTGGACGTCGTCGAGGGGGCGCGAGGTCGGGGTGTAGGCGTGCAGCCGCAGGCCGAGGTGGTCGGTGACGAGCTCGATCCACTGCGACTCGTCCACACCGGGGTCCTCCGGATAGACGGAGGAGACCGCGAGGAGCGGGCCGCCGGTCAGCTCGCGCGTGCGCGACGCCGCGTAGGCGGCGATCGTCGGGGAGTCGATCCCGCCGGAGAGCGAGACGGCGTCGGCGCCGGTCAGGCTGCGGTGCACGGCACACTCGACGAGGGCGGAGAGCTGCTCGCGGGCCTCGGGGACGCTCAGCTTTGCGGTCTCGAGGAGCGGCTCGGGGTCCCAGTAGCGTCGGAAGGAGACCGGCCCGTCGCCGACGGTCGCCGTGGACGCGCGCGGGAAGCGGTCGACGCCGCGGAGCATCGTCCCCCGCGCGTCGAAGCGCCCGAAGAACATCGCCTCCACGGCCTCGACGTCGGGCGCGCGGTCGATGCCGGCGCCGGCGGCGACCTGCTTGCCCTCGGTCGCGGTGACGAGCCCGTCGGGGCTTTCGCGGTGGAAGAGCGGCGCGAGCCCGAGGTGGTCGCGGAAGACGACGAGCTTCGTCCCGTCCGTCCAGGCCCCCGCGAAGACCCCGCGCAGGCGTCCGGGCGCCTCCTCGCCCCAGGCTTCGAAGGCGGCGAGGACCGTTTCGGCCGGGTCGGCCCCGTCGAGGCCGAGCTCGGCGGCGTTGTCGAGCGTTCCCGTGACGACGGCAGCGCGGCCGTCGCCCGCCGCCAGCCAGGCGTCGCGGAGCTCCGGTGCGTTCGAGATGCCGACGGAGATCGTTCCGATCGTCCGGACGTCGAGCTCCTCGCCCCGATGCGGGGCCGCCCGCAGCGCGCGCTCGGCCGCCTCCCCGTCGGGGCTCGCGCTCGCGTGGTGGACGACGGCGATCGAGCCCACGGCTCGGTCAGCCCGCGATCAGGTCGCGCTCGCGGAGGTCGGCGAGGAAGCGCTCCGTCTCGTCCGCCAGGTCGTGGGGAGGATCCTCGAGGCCCTCGCGCAGGTCGTCGACGAGCGCGTCGAAGGTCCGCTCGCCGTCGATCAGGCTCCAGATGAGCGAGCCGACCTCGTTGAGGCCGTGGTACTCCCCCGAGTCGAGATGGAGGAGCACGCCGCCGCCCTCGCCCGCGAGCTCGCGGTAGACGACGTTCGGGTTCCGCCGGATGACCCCGTCCTCCACCATGATCAATAGAGGCCCAGGGTGCCCTGGCGGCGCTCGCGCCGCAACGCGGCGCGGAAGGCGTAGACGCCGAGCGTCAGCGAGATCGCCGAGAGCGGGACGAGGATCGCCACGGCCCGGCCGACCCCCTCCCAGCCGGTGCCCGCGAGGAGCGGCTCGCGCATGCCGTCGACCGCGATCGTGATCGGGTTCAGCTCGGCGATCGAGGCGACCCAGCCGGGCAGGACGTCGAGCGGGTAGAAGGCGCCGGAGAAGAGGACGAGCACGGTCGACCCCAGCCCGACGAGCCCGGAGCCGCGGCGGAACGTGAGCGTGGCGCCTGCGCTCGCCACTCCGAGGCCCCAGACGAAGGGGATGAAGACGAGGAGCACCACGAGCGCGGGAACGAGCCCGCTCGCATGGAAGTCGAGCCCGAACGCGAGCGCGATGACGACGAGGAAGACCGCAGTGCGGATCGGGATGTAGATGAGGTCGTAGACGACGGAGCCGAGCTGAATCGTCGCGGGGCTCGTCGGCGTCATGAGCAGCGACTCGAGCGTGCCCGCGAACTGCTCCTGCTGCATCCCGATCGCGACCCGCCCGAGCGCGAGCGTCAGGAACGCCGAGATGGCGATGCCGACCGCGACGAACTCCATGTAGGTCGTCGGCGTGCCCCCGAAGGACGGGAGCTTCGCCGGGTCGACCATGAGGCCGACGAAGTAGAACATGAAGGCCTGGAGGGCGAGCCCGACCCAGTCGCCGACGAACGGCAGCCGGTAGCTCCACGCGACGATGAAGTCCCGCCGGACAAAAGCGGGCAGCTTGCGGAGCTCGCCCGTGAGATGCGCCCCGGTCGTCACTCGCCCGACCCCGCCAGGTTGAGATAGGCGTTCTCGATCTCCGACCGCTCCTCGCGGCAGCCGAGCACGTCGACGCCGCCGGCCGTCAGGGACGAGAGCACGTCCCCGAGCACGGCGTCCGCCTCTAGGTGGAGCAGGAAGTCGTCCGCGTCGCCGCCGTCCGCGGCGGCGATCGTCGCCCGGCTCGCGACCGCCTCGCGCAGGACGGGCTCGAGCTCGCGGCCGCTCATCCGCCCGTTCCGCAGCCGCAGGACGTAGCGTCGCGGGACGGAGAGCGCGACGAGCTGCGAGACGGTCCCCTGGAACGCGGCCTTCCCCTCGCGTAGCAGGGTGACCTCGTCGGCGAAGCCGCGGATCTCCTCGATCCGCTGCGTGGCCCAGACGACCGCGGCGCCCTCGTCGGCGAGCCCGCGGACCAGCTCGCGCATGAGCGCGGCGCCCTCGGGGTCGAGGTCGTGCGTGGCCTCGTCGATCAGGAGCACGCTCGGCTCGGTCAGGAGCGCGCGTGCGATCGAGAGCCGCTTCTGCATCCCGTGGGAGTAGAACGCGGAGCGGAGCCGGCCCGCGTCCTCGAGGCCGACCAGCTCGAGCAGCTCCCAGGCGCGGGCCGTCGCCTCGCGCCTCGACATGCCGTGGAGGCGTCCGAAGAAGACGAGGTTCTCGACCCCCGAGATGCGGAGGTAGAGCGAGCGGTCGCCCGAGGGGACGAGGCCCATCCGGGCCCGCAGCTCCCGCGGGCACTCCCACGTGTCGACGCCGAGCAGCCGCGCCGAGCCGGCGTCGGGCTTGACGAGCCCGGTGAGGACGCGGACGAGCGTGGTCTTGCCGGCGCCGTTCGGGCCGAGCAGCGCCGCGATCTCGCCGGAGTCGACGGTCAGGGAGACGCCGTCGAGGGCGACGCGCTCGCCGAAGCGGCGCGCAAGGTCGTGCGCCTCGACGACGGGCGCGGCCTGCGTCAGCTGATCGAGCCCCGTTCTAGGACGGGCAGGAGTACTCGCAGAACTTGTCGAGCTGGCAGATGCGCCAGTCGCCCTGCTTGTTCTGGTGAGGGTTGCCGGCCGGGACGCAGATGTTCGTCGGAATCTGCGCACGTGCAAAAGTGTGCTCGGAGATCGAGCCGTAGTCCACAACGGTTGGGCTCGCGAACGCGATCTTCATCGCTGGATTCTTCCTTTCGCCCCGGAGGCCCCGGGTCAGGCCTTCACCCGCAATGGTGCAGGTTTCCACCCTCGCCCGCAACATACCTTTGACCAGTTTGCGCGAACTTCAGTGTCTGCTGCGAAGCCGCGGGGCGACGGCGTCTGCGACCGCATAGGCGGCGAGAACCCGTGTGACGAAGCGGGTTGCGCGGGGGCTCGCCACCTGCGCGGCCCCGAGGATGCCCGCCGCCCAGAGGGAAACGCAGTGGGAGCACGTGACCAGCTCGCCGACCGCCCGCGTCAGGCCTTCGCCCCTGGGCTGGACCGCGGCGGGGCCGTCGGCGAAGGGCCGGCGCAGGAAGACCGTCACGCGATCTTCGGCGACGACCTTCCCGATCTTCGCGCCGGCCACCCCGAGCGCGACGACGTCCGTCGCCGTCGTCGGGCCCGCGCCGTTCCCGCGGCCGGCGCGCGCCGCCGCGGTCAGGAGCCCCGCCCAGAAGAGCCCTGAGAGCGCCGCGTACGGCGCCTCGGAGGCCATCAGAAGTCGACCACGAGCCCGTCGTGCGCGACCGGCACGCCCTCGGGCGGCGCCAGCTCGACCGGGCGGTGGGTGAGGAGGATGCGCCCGTCGGCCGCCTCGAGCGCCTCCTGCGCGGAGAGGTGGCCGCGAGGCAGGCCGTCGTCCTCGCCCTCGGCGAGCGTGGCCTCGCAGAGGAAGAGGTCGGCGCCGCGGGCGAGCCCGGCGAGCTGCTCGGTCGGCGCGGAGTCGCCCGAGTAGGCGAGCGTCGTCCCGTTCGACGTCACGCGGAAGCCGTGGGCGATCAGCTCGTAGTGCGGGAGCCGGCAGGCCTGGATCTGGAAGCCCGACGCGCTGAAGGCGACGCCGGGCTCGAACTCCCGCACCTCGAACGCCTCCTCGAACATGTTCTCGTTGCCCCAGTGGGAGGCGAACTCCTCCAGGTGGCCGCGGCCGCCCGGCGGGAGCCAGAGGTTGCAGGCGATCCGATGCTCCTGCGGGCCGTAGGCGTTGAGCCAGGCCCAGGGCACGAGGTCGCCCCAGTGGTCGAGGTGGAAGTGGGTGATCGCAATCGACCGCGGGTACAGCTCGAGCTCGCGCAGGCGCGCGAGGACGCCGGGCCCGCAGTCGAGGAGAAGTGCGCCGCCGTCACCCTCGACCAGGTACCCGGACTGGGCGCTTCCCGGGTTCGGCCAGGCGGGCGACGAGCCGATGACGGTCAGGCGCACCTCCATATACTGGCGCACCATGGCCAGGAAGATCCGGGTCGTGATCGCGAAGCCCGGCCTCGACGGTCACGACCGGGGGGCAAAGATCATCGCCAGAGCGCTCCGGGACGCCGGAATGGAGGTCATCTACACGGGCCTCCACCAGACCCCGGAGCAGATCGTCGAGACCGCGATCCAGGAGGACGCGGACGCCGTCGGCATCTCCATCCTCTCCGGCGCGCACATGACGCTCGTCCCGCGGATCCTCGAGGGGCTTCGCGAGAACGGGGTCGAGGACGTGCTCGTGGTGGTCGGCGGGACGATCCCGCGCGAGGACGTGGTCGCGCTCAAGGAGCAGGGCGTCGCCGAGATCTTCACGCCCGGCGCGCCGGTCTCCGAGATCGTCGACTTCCTCCGGGCCAACGTGCCCGTCGAAGCCTGATGGCGATCTCGGTCGAGCGCGACGGCGGGACGGCGATCGTCACGGTCGACCGTCCCGAGGCGATGAACGCGCTCGACGTGGAGCACCTCGAGTCGCTCCGGGAGAACCTCGCCGCGCTCGCCGAGGACGACTCCGCCCGCGTCGTGGTGCTGACGGGCGCGGGGGAGAAGGCCTTCGTCGCCGGGGCGGACATCAAGTACATGCAAGGCCTCGGCGTCCTCGAGGCGCGGCGGTGGGGCCAGCTCGGCCACGACTGCGGGAACCTGCTCGAGACGATGCCGAAGCCGACGATCGCTGCGATCAACGGCTACGCGCTCGGCGGCGGCTGTGAGCTCGCGCTCGCGTGCGACCTGCGGCTCGCGTCCTCGAACGCGAAGATCGGCCAGCCGGAGATCGACCTCGGGATCATTCCCGGCTGGGGCGGCTCCGTCCGGCTCGCACGAACCACGACGCTCGGCTTCGCCAAGGAGCTCATCTTCACCGGGCGCCCCGTCGACGCCGAGAAGGCGCTCGCGCACGGCCTCGTCAGCGCGGTCTACGAGCCCGGCGAGCTGCGCGAGAAGACCCTCGAGCTCTGTCGCGCCCTCGAGGCCAAGAGCCCGCTCGCGCTCGCGTATGCCAAGGAGGCCGTGAACGTCGCCCTCCAGGGCCCGCACCGGACGAACCTGGAGATCGAGGCGAGGCTCTTCGCCATGCTTTTCTCGAGCGAGGACCAGTCCGAGGGCATGGCGGCGTTCGCGGAGAAGCGCCCGCCCGAGTTCACCGGGCGCTAGATCGAGCCGGTGAAGGTGTCGCAGACCGCCGGGCGCCCCTCCTCGTAGCCCCGCGAGAACCAGCGTCGGCGCTGCTCGGACGAGCCGTGCGTCCACGTCTCCGGGTTCACCTGGCCCTGCGTCTGCTCCTGGATGCGGTCGTCGCCGATGGCCGAGGCCGCGTCGAGGCCGGCGTTGATGTCGTCCTGCGTCAGCTCCTCGATCAGGCCGTTCTCGACCGCGTTCGCAGCCCAGACGCCGGCGTAGCAGTCGGCCTGGAGCTCGGCGCGGACGGCCCGGCTCTCCGGGCCCTGCCGGTCGTTCCCGATGCGGTCGAGGTCGCCGGTCAGGTCCTGGACGTGATGGCCGTACTCGTGCGCGATCACGTACGCCTGGGCGAACGGCGCCTCGCCCGCGCCGAAGCGCGACTGGAGCTCGTCGAAGAAGCCGAGGTCGATGTAGACGAGCTGGTCGCCCGGGCAGTAGAAGGGGCCGACCTGCGAGGTGGCCCCGCCGCAGGCCGTCTGCACCTGGTCGGTGAAGAAGACCGTGTCGACGTACTGATACTGCTCGCCGCTGCGCTCGAAGACGCCGTCCCAGAAGTCCTGGGTGCTGTTGACGACGCCGACGATGAAGCAGTCCTGGCGCTCGTTCGCGTCGGCGCCGCTGCGGCACTCTTCCGAGACCACGCCGGGATCGTCTCCCTGCCCGACCTGCTGATCCTCGAGCGGTGCGAGCTGCCCGAGTCCCCCGCCGCCGGTCAGGAGGCTGAAGAGCACGTAGATCACCAGCACGCCCAGTCCGACTCCCCCGCCGCCCACGGCTAGGCCGCGACCGCCGCCACGTCCGCGGACGTCCGTGACCTGGCCCGGGTCGAGCTTCGCTCCCTTCCTGAACCGCATGGAGCCTCCCTACCCAGGAGGCCGTGGAGCCAAGCGCCGGTTCGGTACCCTTCCTGGAGCGGGAGCCCCTGCCGGGGCTGAGAGGTGGCCAGGGAAGCCGCGACCGCCAACCACCTGATCTGGGTAATGCCAGCGAAGGGACGTGAATGAGCACTCAGGATCACCTCGTCATCGCCGGACGCGAGTTCCGGTCGCGCCTGCTGACCGGCACCGGCAAGTACGACACGTTCGAGACCATGCGGGACGCGCTCGGCGCCTCCGGCTCGGAGATCGTCACCGTCGCCGTGCGGCGCATCGACCTCGACGCGCCGGGCGACGACATCACGAGCTACCTCCCGGACGACGTCCTGCTCCTGCCCAACACCTCGGGCTGCGAGACGGCCGACGAGGCGGTGCGCACCGCGCGCCTCGCGCGGGCCGGCGGGCTCCCGGACTGGGTGAAGCTCGAGGTCATCCCGGACGCGCGCTACCTGCTCCCGGACCCCGTCGAGACGCTGCGCGCGGCGGCGGAGCTCGTCGAGGACGGGTTCACCGTCCTCCCGTACGTCTTGCCGGACCCCGTCCTCCAGAAGAAGCTGGAGGAGGTCGGGTGCGCCACGGTCATGCCGCTGGCCGCGCCGATCGGGACGGGCCGGGGGCTCAAGCTCCGCGACACCATCCGAATCATGATCGAGCAGGCCGAAGTGCCGCTCGTGGTCGACGCGGGGCTGGGCTCGCCCTCGCACGCGGCCGACGCGATGGAGATGGGCGCCGACGCCGTCCTCGTCAACACGGGCATCGCCCGGGCGGGCGACCCGGTGGCGATGGCGCGGGCCTTCAGGCTCGCGGTCGAGGCCGGCCGAACCGCGTTCGAGGCCGGCGTCATGGAGGAGCAGGCGGAAGCACAACCGTCGAGCCCCGTGGGAGGGACCGTTTGAGCGTCGCATGCCTCCGGCTTGCTCCCGTGGCGGAAACCAGGTTTCCTCCACGAGCCCCCTTCTTTGACGCAGTGAAGGAACCTCCCGGTTCCCTCACACACCCTCCACTAGCTCACCGCTCGGAGACCGAGCGATGAGCTCGATCGTCGTCAACGGCAAGGACGAATCCATCCAGGAGGGCGACACGGTCACGGCGCTCCTCGAGCGGCTCGGGCTCGGTGCTCGCTACGCGCTCGTCGAACGGAACGGCGAGCCCGTCGAGCGCTCGCGCTACGGCGAGGTCAGGCTCGAGGACGGCGACCGGCTCGTCGTCGCGCGACCCGTTGCCGGCGGCTGATCCAGCCCTCGAGGCGCGCCTCTACCTGATCACCGGCGCGCGGCCGGGCCTCGAGAGCTTCCTCGAGGCCGCCGTGCGCGGCGGCGTCGACCTCGTCCAGCTGCGCGAGAAGACACTCGACGACCGTGAGCTTCTCCCCGTGCTCGAGGAGGCGCGGGCGATCACGCGGCGGCTCGGCGTCCCGCTCGTCGTCAACGACCGGCCCGACCTCGCGGTGCTCGTCGGCGCGGACTACGTCCACGTCGGCCAGGACGACATGCCGACCGAGGCTGCTCGCCGGTTCGGCATCCCGGTGGGCCTCTCCACCCACTCCCGCGACGAGCTCGACGCAGCTGAAGCCGACTACGTCGGCGTAGGGCCGGTGTACGCGACGCCCACGAAGGAGGGCCGGCCGGCCGTCGGGCTGGAGCTCGTCCGCTACGCGGCGGAGCACGCGCGCGTGCCCTGGTTCGCGATCGGTGGGATCGACGCGGGGAACCTGGCGGACGTCGTTGCCGCGGGCGCGACCAGGATTGCGGTCGTGCGCGCGATCGGAGACGCCGAGGATCCCGAGCGGGCCGCGCGAGAGCTCAGAGCCGCTCTTCCCTAGTCCTGCTTGCGGATCAGCAGGTCGGCCGCGACGTGCAGGCCGGGCAGGGCGCGCGAGGCGTTGAGGTTCTGCGTGAAGTCGTCGGTCCAAACGATGACCTTGAGGCCCGGCTTGAACTGGCTCAGGCTCACCGTCGCGAAGACGCCGGGGCCTGACCACTTGCGGTAGATCGTGTCGGGCGAGACCGAGAGGGCGATGTCGCGGTTGGGGAACGCCACCCAGCCGTTGGACGTGCGCACGCGCGTGACGCGGAGGCGGATGCGCTGCGGGTCGGTGTCCGTGACCGTGTAGACGACCGTCCCTTCGACCCGCATGTTCAGGCTCGTCACCGCCGCGGGCGGGCGGGCGTAGAGGTGCTTGAACCCTGCGCGCAGGTAGCGGTACGGCGAGACCGCGCGGCCGCGGTTCGGGTGGACCTCGAAGTGGAGGTGGGAGGCGATCCCGTTCGCGTCGCCCGAGTCGCCCACGTAGGCGATCAGCTGGCCGGCCTGCACCTGCTGGTTCGAGACGAGGCCGGGCGCGTACGCGATCCCGTTCTTGCAGCCGCCCTGGTTGTCGTTGCGAAGCGTCTTGTCGTTGTTCAGGTGGATGTACATGTACGACGTGCCGCTGCGGCCGTAGAAATAGAGCATGCAGCCCGCCGAGCGGGAGGCGGTGTACTTGACGACACGACCCGGCTCGACTGCGACCACGGGCGAGCGCTTCGCCGCCATGATGTCGTTGCCCTCGTGGCTGCCCTGCCAGCGCGGGGCGCCGAAGTCGTCGGTGAACGAGACCTTGGCGACGACGGGGAAGACGAGACGCGGCACCGCGGCACCTGCGGTCCCGGAGAAAGCCCCCGCGAGAAGGAGGACCAGAATGGATGCGGCTGTCGTCCGGTGGCGGCTCATGGGTGAGCGGTCCGACGCTCCGGTGCGGCGCCTGGAAAGCGCGCCGAGACTAGCAAAGGCCTCGGCAGGAACGTGTAAAGACTTGAGGACGGGTTGGGTCGATAGGATCCGCCCCCGGTGAAGGTCGCCGTCTTGGTGAAGGAGGTCCCCGAGACATCCGCGCGCACGCGGATCGATCCCGGCACCCTCCGGCTCGACCGCAGCGGCTCCTCCGCCCTGAACCCGTTCGACGCCCACGCGCTCGAGGAGGCGATCCGCATCCGCGAGGCCGACGGCGAGGGTGAGGTGGTGGCGATCATGATGGGGCCGTCGGGCGCCGCGGACTCGCTCCGCAAGGCGCTCGCGATCGGCGCCGACCGCGCGGTGCACGTCGTCGACGACGCCCTCGCCGGCTCCGACCTCGTGGCGAGCGCGCGGGCGCTCGCGAAGGCGGTCGCGCGCGAGGAGCCCGAGCTCGTACTCCTCGGCCAGCAGGGCGGGGACTCCGACGGCGCGGTGCTCTGGTCGGCGCTCGCCGAGCTGCTCCAGCTCCCGGTCGTCTCGCAGGCCGCGAGCCTCGAGCTCGCGGGCGGCAAGGCGAAGGCGAAGCGCCAGACCGAGTACGGCTACGACGTGATCGAGGCGACGCTCCCGTGCGTCGTGGCCGTGTCCGACGCAATCAACGAGCCGCGCTACCCGTCGCTCAAGGGGATCATGGGCGCGAAGAAGAAGCCGTACGACACGGTCTCGGCCGGCGACCTCGG
>Ga0075418_10004036_pt1 | contig 16714 bp, 15 predicted proteins | sample SoiMetdeltSBSDD2_FD_81776 | JGI IMG/M metagenome (GOLD analysis project Ga0075418, IMG submission 81776) | Bulk soil microbial communities from a Populus tree surrounding site in Tennessee, USA - Soil MetaG P. deltoides SBSDD2 | ecosystem: Environmental > Terrestrial > Soil > Tree plantation... | reverse complement strand
TCGCCAGGTACGCGGCGATCGCGCCGTCGTACTGCGCGGTCCGGCGAAACGCGTCCCGGGCGAGCGCATAGAGCGTTGCCTCGCCCAGGGATCCGCCGCTCGCCCGCAGCTCGTCGAGCACGGCCTGGTACTGCGACGCCGCGGTGACGACACCGACGCTCGCGTGGTTCTTCGCCGCGGAGCGGATCATCGCCGGGCCGCCGATGTCGATGTTCTCGATCGCCTCCGCGCGCGTCACGCCCGGTCGCGCCACCGTTTCCTCGAACGGGTAGAGCGACACCACCACGAGATCGATCAGCTCGATCTCGTGTTTCTCGAGCGCGGCCAAATGCGCCGGCACGTCACGACGGGCCAGGAGGCCCCCGTGGATCCTCGGATGGAGGGTTTTGACCCGCCCGTCGAGCATCTCGGGAAAGCCGGTGACGTCCGCGACTTCTCGAACCGGGACGGCGCTGTCCCGGAGAAGCTTGGCGGTGCCGCCGGTCGAGAGAATCTCGATGCCAAGCCCGGTCAGGGCCTGGGCGAACGCGACGATGCCGGCCTTGTCGTGAACGCTGATCAACGCCCGCTGGATCTTCATCGGATGACGACCCTCCGTCCCACGACCTCGAGACGACCCTCGGCGAACAGGCGCACAGCCTCCGGATAGAGGCGATGCTCCTCGACGAGGATCCGGGCGGCCAGCGACTCTTCGGAGTCGTTCGGCAGCACCGGGACGCTTGCCTGCAAGATTATCGGTCCGGTGTCCACCGGCCCGTCGTCGACGAAGTGCACGGTCGCCCCGGCGACCTTCGCCCCGTGCTCCAGTGCCTGCCGCTGCGCGTGAAGACCCGGAAAGGCCGGCAGGAGCGAAGGATGGATGTTCATGGCGCGTCCGGCGAACGCCTGACAGTACGCCGGCGAAAGGATCCGCATGTAGCCCGCGTTGCAGACGAGGCCGACGCGGCGGGCCGTGAGCTCGCGAACCAGGGCCAGATCGAACGACTCGCGGTCGCCGAAGTCCTTGGGATTGACGAAGAGCGCCTCGACGCCCGCCGCCCGCGCCCGGTCCAGAGCTGCCGCCCGCTCCCGGTCCGAGATGACGAGGACCACCTGGGCTGGGTAGTCGGGTCGCGCCGAGGCGTCGAGCAGCGCCTGGAGATTCGATCCCCGGCCCGAGGCGAGGACTCCGACCCGGAGGCGCTCCCGCGTCATGCCACGAGCTCCACGCCGCGCTCGCCGGCGACGATTTCCCCCAGCCTGAACACGCGCTCTCCCGCATCGCGCAGGAGACGAACCGTCGCCTCGGCCGCCGCCGGGGGCACGATCACGACGAAGCCGATCCCCATGTTGAAGGTCCGGAACATCTCGGCGTCGTCCACGTGCCCGGCCTTGCGCAGCACCTCGAACACGGGCGGGATCGACCACGCGCTCCGGGAGACGCGAGCGCGGCATCCCGCCGGGAGCACCCGCGGCACGTTGCCGGTCAGGCCCCCTCCCGTCACGTGCGCCATCGCACGGACCTCCACCGATTGGAGCAGCTTCTGAATCGAGCGCACGTAAATGCGCGTCGGCTCGAGCATCTCGTCGGCCACGCTCCGGCCCGTCCCCGGGAGCGAATCGCGAACGCCGAGCCTCATCACGTCGAACACGATCCGCCGCGCCAGGGTGAAGCCGTTCGAGTGAAGCCCGGTCGACGCCAGGCCGAGTACCTGGTCACCGACGCGCACCGCGGTGCCGTCGATGATCCGCGCGCGCTCGACGACACCGACGGCGAAGCCCGCCAGGTCGTACTCGCCCGGCGGGTGGCCGTCGCCGTGCTCGGCCATCTCGCCGCCGACCAGGGCGCAGCCGGCCTGCCGGCAGCCCTCGGCGATTCCACCCACCACGGTTTCGATCTGGGCCGGGTCGAGCCGCCCGACCGCGATGTAGTCGAGGAAATAGAGCGGCTCGGCGCCGTGGACGAGGATGTCGTTCACCCCCATGGCGACCAGGTCGATCCCCACGGTGTCGTGCCGCCCGGCCAGGAATGCCACCCGGAGCTTCGTCCCCACGCCGTCGGTGGACGACACGAGCACGGGCTCGCGGTAGCCGGCCGGGATCCTGACGAAGCTCGCGAACCCGCCGACGCCGCCCAGCACCTCGGCGCGGTTCGTCGCGCGCGCCAGCGGCGTGATCCGGCGGACCGCGTCCTCGCCCGCGTCGATGTCGACGCCGGACTCGCGGTAGGTCAGCGGCTTCACGTCAGGCGTCGAAGAGCCGGAGCTGCGGCGTCGGCTCGGGCTCGATGCCGACGCGGTAGCTGCCGGTGAAGCAGGCGTGACAGAAATGCCCCGGGTCCGACCCGGTCGCCTTCAGCATCCCGTCGAGCGAGAGGTAGCCGACAGAGTCGGCGCCGAGGTAGCGCCGGATCTCCTCGGGGCTGTGACTGGAGCCGATCAGCTCCTTGCGCGTCGGCGTGTCGATGCCGTAGTAGCAAGGCCACTGGATCGGCGGCGACGAGATCCGCACGTGGACCTCGCGGGCGCCGGCGCTCTGGATCATCCGCACGATCTTGCGGCTGGTCGTGCCGCGCACGATCGAGTCGTCGACCACCACGACGCGGCGTCCCTCGAGCATCTCGCGCATGGGATTGAGCTTCACCTTGACGCCGAAGTGCCGGATCCCCTGCTTGGGCTCGATGAACGTGCGGCCCACGTAGTGGTTCCGGATCAGCCCCATCTCGTACGGCGTGCCCGCTTCCTCGGAATAGCCGAGCGCCGCGCTGGTGCCGGAGTCCGGGACCGGGATGACGATGTCGGCTTCCACCGGGTATTCGCGCGCCAGCTGCCGTCCCATCGCCTTGCGCACGGTGTGCACGTTGCGGCCCCACAGGATCGAGTCGGGTCTGGCGAAGTAGACGTACTCGAAGACGCACTGCAGACGCTCCCCGGCCGCGAAGGGGCGGAGCGACCGGAGGCCCGCGTCCGAGACGATCAGGAGCTCACCCGGCTCGACGTCGCGCTCCCACTTCGCCTCCATGAGGTCGAGCGCGCACGTCTCCGAGGCGACCACGTGCGAGTCGCCGAGATGCCCGAGCGTCAGCGGGCGGAAGCCGTAGGGATCGCGAATCGCGTACATCGCGTCGAGCGTCAGGATGAGGAGCGAGTAGGCGCCCTGCACCTGCTTGAGCGCGTGGACGATCTGCTCCTCGAGGGGCCCGGCCGGCGCCCGCGCCAGGAGATGCAGGATGACCTCGGTATCGGAATTCGACTGGAAAATGGCGCCGTCGCGCTCCATCTCGCGCCGCAGCGATTCGGCGTTCGTGAGGTTGCCGTTGTGGGCGATCGCGATGGGACCGCGGGCGGTGTTCGCCGTGATCGGCTGCGCGTTCCGCAGATTCGAGCTGCCCGCAGTCGAGTAGCGCACGTGACCGATGGCGCGGTGGCCCGCCAGGCGCCGGAGGCGCTCGGGGCTGAACACGTCGGCGACCCACCCCATGTGCTTCTCGGTGTGGAAGTTGGCGCCGTCGGTGGTGGCGATGCCCGCCGATTCCTGGCCCCGGTGCTGGAGCGCGTAGAGACCGAGGTACGTGACGTTCCCGGCCTCCGGATGGTTCCAGATGCCGAAGAGCCCGCACTCGTCGTGGAACCGGTCGTCGTCACGCCATGTGGCGTTCAAATCCGCTCCTCCATGCGTGCTCGAGCCGCCCGGCATCGACGTCGACGACCGTCGCGCTCCCGATCCGGATGACCAGACGGTCGCCGCCGGTCGTGCCGATCCAGCGCCAAGGGATCGCCGACTCCGCCATCAACCCTTCGAACTCTCGCGCGTGATTCGCCTCGACCGCCACCAGCACGCGCGACGGCCCCTCGCCGAACAGCGTCAGGTCGGCGCGCGCCGCCGCCGGCAGCGTCGCCTCGCAGCCCACCAGGTCGCGGCCCGTGACACAGCTCTCGGCCAGCGCGACGGCCACGCCGCCTTCCGAGCAGTCGTGGGCGGCCGCGACCAGCCCCGCCGCCACCGCGGCGCGCACGGCGCGCTGGACGCGGCGCTCGGTGTCGAAGTCGAGGGGCGCCAGCGCCCCGGCGAGACGCCGGTGCCGGATCCAGAGGTACTCGCTGCCGCCGAGGCTCACGGCCTCCGGTCCCAGGAGCGCCACGCGATGGCCGGGCCCCTTGAACCACTGCGTCGCGCGCCGAGCCGCATCGTCGAGCACACCCACCACCCCGATGATCGGAGTCGGCAAGATCGCCTGGCCGCTGGTCTCATTGTAGAAGGAAACGTTGCCGCCGACCACGGGCAGCTCCAGGGCGCGGCACGCGAGCGCGATACCCTCGATGGCTTCCGCGAACTGCCAGAGGATCTCGGGGCGCTCGGGCGAGCCGAAGTTCATGCAGTCGGTCACGCCGCGCGGCTCGCCGCCGGAGCAGGACACGTTGCGGGCCGCTTCGCACACCGCCATCGCGGCGCCCATCCGCGGATCGAGGAAGACCTGGCGGCCATTGCCATCTGTCGAGACCGCGATGGCCCGCGGCGTCCCCTTCACGCGCAGCACGGCCGCGTCGGATCCCGGCAGGACCAGGGTGTTGATGCCGACCTGCTGGTCGTACTGGCGAAACGCCCACTCCTTCGACGCGATCGTCGGCGACGAGAGCAGATCGACGAGCACCGCGGCCGGATCCGGCGCCTCGGCGAGCGTCATGGGATCGAACGCCCGGCGCTCGGCGAGGTCGGCGGGCTCGCGCGTCGGCTTCTCGTACCGCGGCGCGTCGGCCAGGAAGTCGACCGGGACGCGCGCCACGACGTCGCCGTTGAGCCGAGCGGTCAACTCGCCGCGCTCGGTTACCCGGCCGATCTCGACCGCGTCGAGCTCCCAGCGGGCGAAGACGCGCCGCACTTCCTCTTCGCGCCCGCGCGCGGCGACCAGCAGCATGCGCTCCTGCGACTCCGACAGGAGGATCTCGTATGGCGTCATCGCCCGCTCACGCTGGGGCACGCGCGAGAGCTCGACGTCCATGCCCGTGCCGCTGCGCGCCGGCATTTCCGAGGTGCAGCAGGCCAGCCCCGCGGCGCCCATGTCCTGAATGCCGACCACCGCGCCCGTCCGCATCACCTCGAGACACGCCTCGAGCAGGAGCTTCTCGGTGAACGGGTCTCCCACCTGCACCGTCGGGCGCCGCTCCTCGGCGTGCTCGTCGAAGGTCGCGGACGCCATGGTGGCGCCGTGGATGCCGTCGCGGCCGGTCTTGTTGCCGACGTAGAACACCGGATTGCCCGGCCCCTCGGCGCGCGCGCGGAAGATCTGATCGGCGCGCACGAGCCCGACGCACATGACGTTCACCAGCGGGTTGCCCGCGTACTCGGGCGCGAACGCGATCTCGCCGCCCACCGTCGGGCAGCCGAAGCAGTTGCCGTACCAGCTGATCCCGGACACGACGCCGTTGACCAGCTGCCGCGTCTTGGCACTGTCGATCTCGCCGAAGCGGAGCGAGTCGAGGATGGCGATGGGCCGCGCCCCCATCGTGAAGATGTCGCGGAGGATCCCGCCGACGCCGGTGGCCGCACCCTGGAACGGCTCGATGAACGAGGGATGGTTGTGGCTCTCGATCTTGAAGACGACCGCCCAGTCGTCGCCGATGTCGATTGCGCCCGCATTCTCGCCTGGGCCCTGGAGCACGTGCGGGCCGCTCTGCGGCAGGCGCGACAGGAACACGCGCGAATGCTTGTAAGCGCAGTGCTCGGACCAGAGCGCCGAGAAGAGACCCAGCTCGGGATAGGTGGGCTCACGCCCGAGGCGTGAAAGGATCCGATCGTACTCTTCGGCCGTGAGGCCGGCGTCCAGGGCCAGGTCGAGCGTGACCTTCGGCTCGGCCCCCGTCAATCTCAATTACCGCTTGAGGAAGCTGCCATCCTCGACGAGGCTTCCGAGGAGGGACTGGAACATCAGCAGTCCGTCGGTGCCGCCCATGACCGTCTCGGAGGCCCGCTCCGGATGGGGCATCATGCCCAGCACCGTGCCCTCGGGATTGACGATGCCTGCGATGTTGTCGAGCGAGCCGTTCGGGTTGCTGGCCTTGGTGACCTTGCCCTCGGCGGTGGCGTAGCGGAACGCGATCAGGTTGTCCCGCTTCAGCCGCGCGAGCGTCTCGGCGTCGGCGTGGTACTTCCCCTCGCCGTGGGAGATCGGCATCGTCAGCACCTGGCCGACGCGCAGGCCGCGGGTGAAGAACGTGTCGGCGTTCTCCACCACCAGATGCGTCGACTGGCAACGGTACTGGAGGCACTCGTTGCGCGTGAGGACGCCCGGCAGCAGGCCGGCCTCGCAGAGAATCTGGAATCCGTTGCAGGAGCCGAGGACCAGCCCGCCGCGTCCGACGAAGTCGCGCAGCGCCTCGACGACCGGTGAGCGTCCGGCCACCGCGCCCGCTCGCAGGTAGTCACCGTACGAGAAGCCGCCCGGCAGGATCACGCAGTCGAGCTCGCTCAGGTCGCGCTCGCGATGCCACACGTACCGCACGGGCTGATGGAGGACTTCGGAGACCACGTAGTGGAAGTCGCAGTCGCTCCACGTGCCCGGGAAGACGACAACACCGAATCTCATGGCGCACTCATCTTAACGTGCGACCTCGCGCGGGGCAAGGTCGGCCAGGGTCTCGATCGTGAAATCCTCCAGAATCGGGTTCGCCAGGAGCTGCCGGCACATCTCGCCGACGCGGGCGCGCGCATCCGGCGTTGCGTCGTCGAGCTCGAGCTCGATGACCTTGCCGATTCTCAGATCTGCGATTTCCGAGAATCCCAGGCCGGCCAGCGCGCGCTTCACCGCGGCGCCCTGCACGTCCATGATCCCCGGTTTCAAGCGCACCAGCACGCGAACTTTCATGCGCGCGCCGGCACGAGCCGTCGATAGACCTCCGCGTAGGCTTCCTCGACGCCGCCCATGTCGCGACGGAAGCGGTCCTTGTCGAGGCGCTCCTTGCTGGAGCTGTCCCACAGGCGGCACGTATCGGGCGAGATCTCGTCGCCCAGGAAGAGCTTCTTGCCCTGGCGCCCGAACTCGAGCTTGAAGTCGACCAGCAGGATCCCGCGCTTGGACAGGTGCGGCCTCAGGACCGTGTTCACCCGGAGCGCGGTCTTCTTCATCCAGGCCAGCTCGGCCGGCGTCGCCAGGCGCATCATGCGGACGTGGTCGTCGTTCAGCATGGGATCGCCGAGGGGATCGGACTTGTAGTAGAGCTCGACGATCGGCTGCTTGATCGCCGTGCCCTCCTCGAGCCCGGTGCGCTTGGCGAGACTGCCGGCGACGACGTTCCGCACGATCGTCTCGATCTTGATGATGTCGAGGCGGCGGCAGAGCATCTCGCGGTCGGAGAGGGTCTCGATGTAGTGCGTGGGCACGCCGGCGCGCTCGAGCACCTTGAACAACGCCGCCGACATCCCGTTGTTGATGACGCCCTTGCCGATGATCGTGCCCTTCTTCAGGGCGTTGAAGGCGGTGGCGTCGTCCTTGAAGTACTGGATGATCCGGTCGCGCTGATTGGTCTCGTAGACGATCTTGGCCTTGCCCTCGTAGAGCTTCTCTCGCGTCTCGACCTTCATCGACATCTCCTCTCCCTCCTCATCTCTCCCCCCTGTCCCCCCTCACCGCGTGAGCCCCAGTCGTTTGAACACGGCATCGACGTTGCGCAGGTAGAACGCCGGATCGAAGCAGCTCTTCAGCTCGTCGGCCGAGAGCTTCGACGTCACGTCGCGATCGGCGGCCAGGAGCTCGAAGAACGGCCGGCGCTCCTTCCAGGCGCGCATGGCGTTCTTCTGGACGAGCTCATAGGCGACCTGGCGCGCCAGCCCGGCGTCGGTCAGCTTCAGGAGGACACGCTGCGAGTACACGAGCCCGTGACTCAAGTCGAGGTTCTCGGTCATCCGCGCCGGATCGACGTCGAGCCCCTCGACGATGAACGTCGTCAGGTGCAAGACGTAATCGAGGGCGATCGTCGAGTCGGGAAGGATGACGCGCTCCACCGAGGAATGGCTGATGTCCCGCTCGTGCCAGAGGGCGACGTTCTCGACCGCCGCCAGCGCGTTGGTGCGGATCAGCCGCGCCAACCCGCAGATGCGCTCGGCCAGCTCGGGGTTGCGCTTGTGCGGCATGGAGCTCGACCCCTTCTGGCCCTCGCCGAAGGGCTCCAGGGCCTCCTGGATCTCGGTACGCTGGAGTCCCCTCACCTCGAGCGCGATCTTCTCGAGCGAGGCCGCTGCCAGCGCCAGCATCGTGCAGAACTCGGCGTGGCGATCACGCTGAACGATCTGCGTCGAGGCCGGCTCGACCTCGAGCGCGAGCTCGCGGCACACATCGGTCTCGAGCTCCGGCTCGACGTGGGCGAAGTTGCCGACCGCGCCCGAAAGCTTGCCGACCGCGATCGCCACGCGAGCCCGCCGGAGCCGCTCGACGTTGCGACCCGCCTCGGCGTACCACACGGCGACCTTCAGGCCGAAGCTCGTGGGCTCGGCGTGCACTCCGTGCGTGCGCCCGATCGTGAGCGTGTCCTTGTGACGGACCGCCAGAGCGCCGAGGGCCTTGCGCAGCCGCTCCTGCCCCGTGATCAAGAGATCGATGGCGTCGCGGAGCTGGAGCGCGGTGGCCGTGTCCCACACATCGCTCGTGGTGAGGCCGATGTGGACGAACCGCGAATCCTCGCCGAGCTGCTCTTCCAGGCTCGTGAGAAGCGCGATCATCTCGTGCTTGACCCGCTCCTGGATGGCGAGGATCCGTGCGATATCGACCCGGGCCTTGGCGCGGATGCGCGCCATCGCGTCGGCCGGAATCCGGCCTCGCCTGGCGTAGGCTTCGCAGACCGCCAGCTCCACCCGGAGCCAGGTCTGGTACTTGGACTCCTCGCTCCAGATGCGGCCCATCTCGGGGCGGGTGTACCGGTCGATCACGCCCCCACCATAGAGCAAAACCGCTAACGATGGAAGCGCGAGATTGGGGCGGCCACAACATGTTGCGGCCGGAGCGATTTTGCGGCGCTGGCCGGGCTACTCGGCCGCGATCAGGAAGCCCGGCCGGAGTACGCCGCGCCCCTCACCTGACCCAGTCGTACGGGCTGTAGAGCATCCGCCGCTCGGACAAGCTCGGCCGCCGCGTCTGCCGGTAGCAGCCGTCAGAGATGTAGCCCTGGGGCGCCGGGTTTCCGGCGTAGCCCCAGAGCCCGGTCTGCGTGTTGAGCCAGTAGTAGCCGTTGGGAACGTACTGGCAGGCGTACCGGTCGAGAATGGCGAGCTCCTGCGGCCCCATAACCTGGTCGTTGACGACGACGAACCGCTGGGCGAGCGCCTCGGTGCAGACACCCAGTGTCAGGGCCATTGCTCCAAGGCAGATGACGAGCGCGATCGTCTTCATGGCCGCTCCTCCTCGCCGCCGAACCTCGATTCGTCGGAGCAAGGCACGTGCCGCGCGAGAAATCGGTCAGAATTGCGGTCTCCGACCGCGCCGGCGGCCGAGGTTAGGGTCGATTGCCCGAGGCGTGGATGGCGTGATGCCCGGAGCGGGAGCGAGCTCTGCGCGCGAGCGCGCGCGGATGGCTAGTGGTGCAGGAGCTCTCGAGGCAGGTTGCGCCGGTCCAGCGGACCCAGGGTGGTCAGCGCGAGCCGCTCCTCGTCGAGGAGCTCGGTGACGAGCGCCTGGACTTCCTCGTGACGCACCTTGTCGATCGCGGCCAGCATCGCGTCCATCGAGAGGAACGTGCCGTGATGCATCTCGTGCTTGGCCAGTCGATTCATGCGGCTCGACGTCGACTCGAGCGAGAGCATGAGGCTGCCCTTCAGGTGATCCTTGGCCCGGCGCAGCTCGTCCTCGGTGACACCCGTCTTCTTCAGCTCGCGGAGCACCTTCAAGGTCGACTTCAGCACCTTGGAAAAGTTCTTCTCGTCGGTCGCGGCGTAAACGTAGAGGGTCCCGGTGTCGACGTAGGCCTGGACGCCCGAGTGGATGGCGTACACCAGCCCCTCGCGCTCGCGAACTTCCTGGAAGAGCCGGGACGACATGCTGCCGCCGATGATGTCGTTGAGCAGGAACAGCGCGTAGCGCTCCGGGGCCGAGTGATGAAGGCCTGGGAACCCCATGATCAGGTGGACCTGCTCGAGGGTCTTGGCGACGATGTTGACTCCGGGCTTGAGAACCGCCGGAGTGGCCGTGCGGTGCTCGGCGGACCGCTCGAAGCCCTGGAACCCCGTGCTGAACAGCTCGACGACCCGGTCGTGGGTGACGTTTCCCGCCACCGCGATGATGATGCGCGGCGGGACGTACTGCTCCGTGAAGTAGCCCAGCGCCGCCCCCCGGTCATAGCCGGTCACGGCTTCGCGCGTGCCAAGGATCGGCCGCCCGAGCGGATGGCCTTCCCAGACCTGGGCCGCGAAGATGTCGTGGATGATGTCGTCGGGGGTGTCCTCCACCATCTTGATCTCCTGGAGGACGACCGATTTCTCGCGCTCGAGCTCGTCGGCGTTGAACAGCGGGTGCAGCAGGATGTCGGTGAGCAGATCGACGGCGAGCGGCAGGTGCTCGTCGAGCACCTGGACGTAGAAGCAGGTGTGCTCCTTGGTGGTGAAGGCATCCATCTGGCCGCCGACCGAGTCCATCGTGCGGGCGATCACCTCGGCGGTGCGCGAGGCCGTCCCCTTGAACACCAGGTGCTCGATCAGGTGGGACATCCCGCCGCGGTTCTCGGCCTCATGGCGGGAGCCGGTCTCGACCCACACGCCGACCGCGACCGAGCGCACGTGCTCCATGCGCTCCGTGACGATCCGGATGCCGTTGGGCAGAAACCCCTTCCGATACGCCTCGATCACTCGCCCGCCTCTCAGGCCCTCGGCGGGTTCGCCGCGGCCGGGTTCTTGAGCTTCTCCTTGTCGGCCAGGGCCGGCTGGTCCCGAAGGGCCATCTTCCGGCTCAGCCTCATTTTCCCATTGCCGTCGATCTCGATGACCTTGACGAGCACTTCGTCGCCTTCGGTCAAGACGTCCTGAACCGTGCGGATGCGGCTCTCGGCGATCTGCGAGATGTGCAGGAGCCCCTCGGTGTTGGGAATGACCTCGACGAATGCGCCGAACTCGACGATCTTCTTGACCTTGCCGAGATAGATGCGATCGAGCTCGACCTCGCGGCAGATGTCCTGGATGATCCCCAGGGCCTTCTGCACCGACGCGTTGTCGGGTGAGAACACGGTGACCCGCCCGTCGTCCTCGACGTCGATCTTGGTGCCGGTCTGCTCCTGGATGCCCCGGATGATCTTGCCGCCGGGGCCGATGATCTCGCGGATCTTCTCGGGCCGGATCTTGATCGTGACGAAGCGCGGCGCGTAGGGCGAGAGCTCGGCCCGCGGTTTCTCGATGGCCTCGCGCATCTTCGCGAGCACGATCAGCCGGGCCTCGCGCGCCTGCTGCAGCGCCGCACGCATGATGTCGATCGACACGCCGCCGATCTTGATGTCCATCTGCAGCGCGGTCACGCCCTTCTCGGTGCCCGCGACCTTGAAGTCCATGTCGCCGTAGTGGTCCTCAGCGCCGTTGATGTCGGTGAGGATGCCGACCCGGTCGCCCTCCTTCACGAGGCCCATCGCGACGCCGGCCACGTGCGTCTTGAGCGGCACGCCGGCGTCCATCAGGGCCAGCGAGGCGCCACAGACCGAGGCCATCGACGAGGAGCCGTTCGACTCCAGGATGTCGGAGACGATCCGGATGGTGTACGGAAATTCTTCCTTGGGCGGCAGGATGGCCTCGACCGCCCGCTCGGCAAGGGCGCCGTGACCGATGTCACGGCGGGACGGCGAGCCAAACCGCCGGACTTCACCCACCGAAAACGACGGGAAATTGTAGTGGAGCATGAAGTGGCGGTACGACTCGCCCTCGAGCGCCTCGATCTTCTGCTCGTCCGACTTGGTCCCGAGCGTGGCCGAGACCAGGGCTTGCGTCTCGCCGCGGGTGAAGACCGACGAGCCGTGGGCTCGCGGCAAGTACGCCATGTCGATGGAGATCGGCCGGATCTCGTTCGCCTTGCGGCCGTCGATCCGCACCCCGCGCTCGACGATGAGCCGGCGCACCTCGGCCTTCTCGACCGCCTCGAACGCTTCGCGGAAGGCCGCCTTCTTCGCCTCGTCGACGCCGAGGCTCTGCTCGACCTCCTCGGCAACGCGGTGCACGGCCTCGGCCCGGCTCTGCTTCTCGTGGGTGGCAAGCGCGACGGCCAGCTTGGGCGCCGCCAGGCTCTTCACTTTCGCCGTGAGCTCGACGTCGCGGCCGGCGGACGCGTCGAAGGCCCAGCGGGGCTTCGCGGCGCGCTGGGCCAGTTCCCGCTGTGCCCGCGCGAGGCGCTTGCACTCACCGTGGCCGAACGCGATCGCCTCGAGCATCGTCTCCTCGGGAATCTCGTTCGCCCCCGACTCCACCATCAGCACGGCGTCCTCGGTGGCGGCTATGACGAGCTCGAGGCTCGACACCTTCTGCTGCGTCGTGGTCGGGTTCGCGATCAGCTTGCCGTCGACCAGGCCGACCCGCACGGCGCCGATGGGCCCGTCGAACGGGATGCCGGACAGGCAGAGGGCGGCCGAGGCGCCGTTCACGGCGAGGATGTCCGGATCGTTCTCCTGATCGCCCGAGATGACCAGGCAGATCACCTGCACCTCGTTTCTGAATCCGTCGGGGAACAGGGGCCGGATCGGCCGATCGATGAGACGCGACGTGAGCGTCTCCTTCTTGACGGGCGCGCCCTCGCGCTTGAAGTAGCCGCCGGGGATTCGGCCGCCGGCGTACGCGCGCTCGCGATACTCCACGGTCAGCGGGAAGAAGTCCTGCGATTCCTTCGCGCTCTTGGCGGCGACGCACGTCGCCAGCACCATCGAGCCACCGTACCGGACGACGACGGCGCCGTCGGCCTGCTTGGCCACCTTGCCGGTCTCGATGGCCATGCGCTGGCCGTTGATCTCGATTTCCACAGTATGGGTCATGCCAAAAATTGTCCTCGCGTATCGGCCGGAATCCGGCGAACGCCGTGTGGAGGGGGCGCTGTACCTGCCCGCCTCGGGGCCCCCGGAGCCGTTCCGTCCGAGGACCGATCAGTTGAGAGTGTCTCCGCCGTCAACGGCGGATGCCGAGCTTTTCGATGATGACTCGATACCTCTCCGGCGCCCGGGACCGGAGGTATTCGAGAAGGCCGCGCCGCTTGCCGATGAGCATCAGGAGACCGCGGCGCGAATGATGGTCCTTGACGTGCTGCTTGAAATGATCGGTCAGGCTGTTGATGCGTTCGGTCAAGAGCGCGATCTGCACCTCGGGCGAGCCTGTATCGCCCTCGTGGGTGCGGAACTGCTCGATCAAACTCTTCTTGCGATCGACAGCAAGCGGCATCGATGACCCTCCAATCGCCACACCCCAGGGAGCCTTGGCTCCCACGCCGGGGCGGGTTCCAAAACGTCTTGTTTTGTCAGCAGATACGGATGGAGGGTATCACGGGGGAGGGCCGAAGTAAAGTTACGCCCGGCCGGGGTCTCCCGGCGGCCCCTGGCGCGCGGCGGCGACGTCGAGCGCGATCTGACGGCGCAGATCCTCGACGCTCGGGAACTTCCGCTCTTCCCGGAGGCGTCGGACAAAGACCAGCCCGACCCGCTGGCCGTAGAGATCGCCCGCGAAATCGAGGACATGCGCCTCCACGGCCAGCTCGTTGACGCCGAACGTCGGGCGCACGCCCACGTTGACGACAGCCCGATGCGGCCGCCCCCCGATGAGGATCTCGCAGACGTAGACGCCGACCGGAAGGCCCAGGGGCCGGTCCGTTCGCACATTGGCGGTCGGAAACCCGAGCGTGCGCCCGCGCTCGGCGCCGCGGACGACCTCCCCGTGGATCCCGTAGTGGCGGCCGAGCAGGCGCGCGGCGGCGTCGAGATCGCCCCGCTGGAGCGCCGCGCGGATCTCCGACGACGACACGGTGATCCCGTCGACGATCAGGGCCGGCACGATGTGCGCACGGAATCCCAGCGGGCCCGCGAGCTGCTGGAGGAGCTCGGTGTCACCGCGGGCGCCTTGGCCGAAGCGATGATTGAACCCGACCACGATCTCGCGCGCCTTCAAGGTCTTCACGAGGGCGTCCTGGACGAACGCCTTGGCCTCGACCGCGGCGATCGCCCTCGTGAAAGCCATCACCACGGTGGTGTCCATCCCGGTCTCGCCGATCAGCTCGAGCCGCTCGTCGAGCGTCGTGATGGGAAGCGGCGCGCGATCGGGCTGGAGCACTTCCATCGGATGACGATCGAACGTGCACGCCACCGCGCGGAGCCCGGTCTCCCGCGCCCGCGCCACCGCCGTACCCAGGATGGCGCGATGGCCCAGGTGAATGCCGTCGAAGGCGCCGAGCGCGACAGCGCTGGCGACGCCCTCAGGCCGGTAGGACTCGAGTCCCCGGACGATCTGCATGAAGGACGCGAATCGGCCTGACGCTGTGCCCTGCCGCCATCAGCTCGCCGACACCGAGCAGGACGCCGGAGTCACCGTGAACCCGGACGAAGCCGCCGCCGGCCGCGGCGGGAACGACGCTGGCGGGCTGACCGTTGACGAACGCCGCGGCTCCCGGCTCATCGAGCCTGACGGCCACCCACCCGGCCAGCGCCGTCTCGGCCGGACGCACGCGCGACCAGAGGTCCGATCGCCCGGTGGTCAGCTCACTCCACGGCACGGCCTCGTCGAGACGGAAGGAGCCGACGCGGCAGCGCACGAGCTCCTCGACCGCGCCGCCGCAGCCGAGCGCGGCGCCGATGTCGGCCGCCAGGACGCGGACGTACGTCCCCTTGCCGCAGACGACGCGCACGGTCGCCCGCGCGCCCGCGATCAGTTCCACCTTGATCGACCGGACGACCACCTCGCGCGGCGCGCGCTCGACCTCGATGCCCTCGCGGGCCAGCTCGTACAGTCGCCGCCCCTCGTGGTGAATCGCCGAATACATGGGCGGCACCTGCTTGATGCGCCCGACGAATGCGCCGCACACCTCTTCGAGGTCCGCTACCGAGAGCTCCGGGACGGGTTTCTCGGCCAGGACGCGGCCACTCACGTCGTGTGTGTCCGTGGTCACTCCGAGCCGGATCGTCGCGAGGTACTCCTTGTCGTGATCGACCAGGTACGGCGTGAGCTTCGTCGCTTCCCCGATCAGGATCGGCAGCACGCCGGTCGCGTCGGGATCGAGCGTGCCCGCGTGTCCGATGCGCCGCACGCCCAGACGACGGCGCGCGAGGGCCACGACGTCGAACGAGGTCACGCCCCGTCCCTTGTCGACGATCAGGACGCCGGACCGGAGGGCGTCGTCCTTCACGATGCAGGGTGTTCGTCGACGGCGCGACGGGCCGCGGCGAGAACGACCCGCATCGCCTCCGGCAGTGGGCCGGGCAGCGTGCAGCCCGCGGCGTTGACGTGTCCGCCACCGCCGAACTGCGCCGCGATGCGCTGCACGTCCACGTCGCCCTTGCCCCGCAGGCTCACCTTCACCTGCCCGTCCCGCTCCCGGAGAAGACAGGCGACGCGCACCGAGGCGACGGAGCGCGGGTAGTTGACGAGCTCCTCCGACTCGACGATCCGTTCCGGCACGACTCCGTCCGGCAGCGCGAGCCAGCCCAGCCGGCCATCGAGGCTGACCTCGACGCGGGTCAGCGCCTCGCCCAGCCAGCGCAGCGCGTCGGGCGCCCGCTTCTCGTAGAGCGACTCGGAGACGATCTCCGGGCGGGCACCGGCGGCGACCAGCGCCGCGGCGATCGTGAAGGTGCGTGTCGTCACGTTCGAGTAGCGGAACGAGCCCGTGTCGGTGTGGATCGCGGTGAAGAGATTCGTCGCGATCCCCGGCGTGAGCGGCGCGCCCAGCGCGGTCAGAAGCTCGTAGACCATCTCGCCCGTCGCGGCGGCCGAGGTGTCGATCCAGTTCACGTCGCCGTAGCGCCGGTTGTCCGGATGGTGGTCGATGTTGACGATGACCTTCGACGCGCGTCGGGCCTGGTCGATCAGCCCCTCGGTACGCTGAGGATTCGGGCAGTCGGTCAGCACCGCGACGTCGAAGTGCTCGTCGAGGCCGGCGAGCTGCCGGTAGCGGTCGACGCCCGGCAAGAAGGCCAGGAGCCCTGGAGGCGGATGCGGCCCGCCGTAGGTTACCCGCCAGCCGCGCGCCTCCAGCGCCAGGCCGAGAGCCAGCAGCGTGCCCAGCACATCGGCATCCGGATGCACATGGCCCAGCATCAGTGCGTGGCCCCGGCTGCCAAACGGGTCGAGAACCGCCGGGGACGGGCGAGGGCTCGTGTGCTCGATACTCGGGCTCACCGGCCGGATTCGCCGCCTACTTGCCGGAGCAGTGCCTGGATCTTCGCCGCGTGCTCCATCGAGCGATCGGCCCGGAAATCCAGCTCGGGCGTTACGCGCAGGTCGAGATGCTGCCGCAGCCAGTTCCGAATGAAGCCGCGGGCGCTGGTCAGGGCCGCCAGGGACCCCGTCCACTGCGCCTCGTCCCCCAGGACCGACACGAAGACCTTCGCGGTCCGGAGATCGCGCGAGGTCTCGACCTCGGTCACCGACACGAACCCGAGTCGCGGATCCTTCAGCTCGCGCTGCAGGAGGGTCGAGATCTCCTCCTTCACGAGCTGGTTGACGCGATCGAGCCGTTTGCCCTGCATCAGAGTATCTCCACGAACGTCTCGAGCACCTGGCCCTCGACGTTGTCCTCGATGAAATCCAT
>Ga0075418_10004033_pt1 | contig 16718 bp, 15 predicted proteins | sample SoiMetdeltSBSDD2_FD_81776 | JGI IMG/M metagenome (GOLD analysis project Ga0075418, IMG submission 81776) | Bulk soil microbial communities from a Populus tree surrounding site in Tennessee, USA - Soil MetaG P. deltoides SBSDD2 | ecosystem: Environmental > Terrestrial > Soil > Tree plantation... | reverse complement strand
CGCCGGAGCGCCTCCGCCAGCAGGTCCCGCCGCGCCGCGTAGTCCGCAGCGAGAGAGGCGTAGTAGACGTCGGGGAGCGCGAGCGCCACCGCTCCCGCCTCCTGGAGCGGCGCGGCCGCGCCGACCGTCAGGAAATCGTGCACCTTCCGGATCGCTCCCGTGAGCGCCGGGGAGGCGATCGTCCAGCCGACGCGCCATCCGGTCACCGAGTAGGTCTTCGAGAGGGCGTTGATCGTCACGGTGCGGTCGGCCATTCCGGGAAGGGTCGCGATCGGCACGTGGCGCGCGCCGTCGTAGAGGATGTGCTCGTAGATCTCGTCGCTGAAGGCGACGACGTCCCACTTCCGGCAGAGCGTGGCGATCGTCTCGAGCTCGTCCGCGCCGAACACCTTCCCGGTCGGGTTGTTGGGGGAGTTGAGGATGATTCCTCGCGTCTTGTCGTTGAACGCCGCGGCGAGCTCGTCGGGGTCGAAGGTCCACTCGGGAGGGCGCAGCGGGACGAACCGCGGGACGGCCCCCGCGAGGATCGCGTCGGGGCCGTAGTTCTCGTAGAACGGCTCGAAGACGACGACCTCGTCCCCGGGATCGACGATCGCCAGGATCGACGCGATCATCGCCTCCGTGGCGCCGCAGGTGACCGCGATCTCCCGCTCCGGGTCGATCTCGATCCCGTAAGCGCGGCGCGCCTTGGCCGCGATCGCGGCGCGAAGCGACGGCGCCCCCCAGGTGATCGCGTACTGATTGACGTCGGCCTGGATCGCGCGGCATGCCGCCGCCTTGACCTCGTCGGGTGCCGCGAAGTCCGGGAACCCCTGGGCGAGATTGACGGCGTCGTGCTCCCGGCACAGCCGCGTCATCTCGCGGATGACCGATTCGGTGAAGCGTTGCGCCTTGCGGCTGACGCCGAGCACGGTCAGCTCAGGAGGTTGGCGAGGAACTCTTGGTTGGTCGGGTACTTCTCCAGCCGGCCGGTCAGGAGCTGCATCGCCTCGGCGGGGCGCAGCGGCGCGAGCGCGCGGCGGAGCAGCGTGACCTTCTGGTACTCCTCGGGGGTGAACAGCTTCTCTTCCTTGCGCGTGCCGCTCTTCGAGATGTCGATCGCGGGGAAGATCCGCCGCTCGAAGAGCCCGCGGTCCATGAGGATCTCCATGTTCCCGGTCCCCTTGAACTCCTGGAAGATCACCTCGTCCATCCGGGAGCCGGTGTCCACCAACGCGGTGCCGATGACCGTGAGCGAGCCGCCCGACACGGCCTTCCGCGCGGCGCCGAAGAAGCGCCGGGGCTTCTCCATGGTCCGTGCGTCGATCCCTCCCGACAGCACCCGCCCCGACCCGCGCTGCTCGGTGTTATAGGCGCGCGAGAGCCGGGTGATCGAGTCGAGCAGCACGACGACGTCGCGGCCGCACTCGACGAGACGCTTCGCCCGCTCGAGGGCGATCTCCGCGACCTGGAGGTGGTTCCGGGCCAGCTCGTCCGACGAGGAGGCGAGAACCTCGCCGCGGACGTTGCGGCGCATGTCGGTCACCTCCTCGGGACGCTCGTCCACGAGCAGCACGATGAGGTGGATCTCGGGGTGGTTCGTGGTGATCGACCGGGCCATCTTCTGCAGCAGGACGGTCTTCCCGGCTTTCGGCGGGGCGACGATCAAGCAGCGCTGCCCCTTGCCGATCGGGGCGATCAGGTCGACCACGCGCATCGAGATCTCGTCGCCGGTGAGCTCGAGGCGGATCCTTTCGGTCGGGTCCTCGGCCACCAGATTCTTGAACGGGGTGCGCTTCGCGTAGGCGTCCGGGGGGGCGCCGTTGATCGACTCCAGGCGTGCGACCCCGGCGGGGAACCCCGGACGGGTCGACGGGACCGCGAGCCCCGCGAGCTCGACGCCGGTCTCGAGCCCGAGCGATTGCACGATCGATCGCGGGACCCACGGATCGGTGCTCTCGGGGTTGAAGTCGTTCGCCGGGGCGCGGAGGAAGCCGTGACCTTCCTGCGCGATCTGCAGCACTCCGGAGATCGGCTCGGTCGGCTCCCCTTCGGGAACCGCGAGCTCGGCGAGCCCTCGGGGGGAACGATCGCGCGCGCCCTGCGCGCCGCCGGCGACCGCGACTCCGCCCCCTCCCCCTCGACGACCCCGGCGGCGCCTTCGCCGGCCGCCGCCTCCGAATCCCGAGGGGCCCTGCTGTCCTTGACCCATCACCACCATCCATCCATGCGGCCGATCTCCGCTGCGGCGAGGATCCAGAGCTCCGGGCCGACCTCCAGCGCCTCACCTGCGGGTGTGCGCGTCAGCTCCCAAGTCCCGTTCACCGGCCTCGCGACCACGTACGCTCCAGGACCGTCCCATCGGCCCAGCTCCACCACCGGAGCGGAGGCCCCGACCGCGGCGAGCCGGAACAGCCGTCCATCCGCGAGCAGGAGGCTCGTCGGCGCGAGCGCGTCGCGCTCGCTTGCGGTCGTGCGGCCTGCTTCACCGGACTCCCCGATGACGCTCAGGATCCAGCCGCGCTCCGCGTCGCTCCAGGCGACCCTGAACGGAGCGGCGCCGCCGATCGTGAACGCGTCGCCGTCGCGCGACGCTTCGATCGGAGCTCGCTCGACCCCGTCCAATCGAAACCCCCCTCGATCCTGCCGCGTCAGGCGCACGGCGGGACGCATGGACCACCGTCGAACTTCACGTAGCGAACTCTCCGGCGTTTGCGCGGCTCCCTCGGGGCGCTCTTCGACGCGGAGGGAACCGAATCGCGGTCGGCTGTGGAAGGGGCACTATACACCGGCTTTGGGTTTTTCTCCGGCGGGACGGGTGGGCGGCGGGGCCGGCGGCGGCGGAGCGGGGGGGCGCGGGATCGCCGCCCTCTCCAAGGCGCGCCGCGCCCCGGCGGCCGTCGCGCGGACGAACTCGTTCGGGTCCCTGGCGGCGGCGTCGAGTCCGGCGTAGGCGTTGGGGTCGGACGAGGCCCCCAGCGCCCGGGCGGCCTCGACGCGGTTCTCCCAGTCCGAGTCCTCGACGACCAGGGCCGACAACCGATCCACGGGACAGGAGAAGGAGCGCTCCGCGCAGGCACGGAGCGCCGCGCGCCGGACGTGGCGCACGGGGTCCGACAGCGCCCGGCTGAAAACCTCGCCGACCGCCTCGCGGCCGAGGGGGGCGACGGCGTCCACGGCCCGTGCGCGCACCTGCCAAACCGGATCGTCCGTCGCGAGCGCGACGAGCGTCCGGATCATCTCGGGTGCCGGGGCGTCCGACAGGATGCTCACCGCCGCCGCGCGGACGAGGCCGTCCCGGTCCGAGAGGGCCGCGGCAGCCATCCGTTTCGCGCGAGGGGGGTCCATCCCTCCCATGACGACGAGGGCCGTCGCCCGGACGTCCCTGTCGTCGTCCTCCATGAGCTTCTCGACCCGGTTCTTGTTCGGCTCGGTGGGGTTCCGCCCCAGCTCGTGAGCCCTCGCGATCCGGTCATCGGCACGGGAGCGGCAACCGCCAATGCCGACGATCAGGATGACGATCGCAACAGCCTTAACAGCCTCTGAGTATGCTCGTCGATCAGAATAAATATGCATACAAAAGTGGTTGCATCACAGATTGTCGATGCGTACATATCCAGCAGTCGGGGAGACGTAAGGTGATCGAACCCACATGGCTATACTCTCGGCCGAGAACAGCTTTCGCAAGGGTCTCGTCGCCCTCGTCGAGGGTGACCCGGCCGCCGCGACGACCCATTTCCAGTCCGCGATCCTGATCGAGCGGCAGCACGGCGTCGCGCGTCCCCAGATGCGCTACCTCTCTTACTACGGGTTGACGCTCGCTCAAAGCCGGGGCGCGAACCCGGAGTCGATCCAGGCGTGCGAGACCGCCTCGCGTCGCGACTTCTTCAACCCCGATCTGCTGCTCAACCTCGGGCGCGTGTACCTGCTCGCCGGCAAGACGACCAAGGCGCTCGCGACGTTCGAGCGCGGGCTCGCGATCGCCCCGGGACACAAGGCGCTCCGGGCGGAGCACGCGAAGGTCGATCGCCGGTCGCCGCCTCCGCTGTCGATGCTCTCGCGCACGCACCCGCTGAACAAGCTTCTGGGGAAGACGTTGGCCGCGCTGCGCAGCCATACGCCGCGCTGGATCGGCGGCTCGCGCGCGACCACCAGCCTCTGATCGCTCACCGGCCTCGCGACAGCCGCAGCGCGACGTAGCGCTGCGCCGCCACCGCCGCGTCCCGAAGAGGAAGCCCGCGCGCGAGATGCCCCGCCACCGCCGCGGCGTGCGCGCCGGCGAGCCCGGGAACGTGCGGCGCCGCCACCCGCGGCGCGTCGAGCATCGTCAGATGCCCCCCGTCGTCGAGCAGATCGACGATGCGCGCGCCGGCGCGAAGACCGGCGACCAGCACCGCTCGCGCCCCTTGCGCGCGGACCGCGGCCGCCGCTTCCGGGAGCTCCGCGATCTCCGCCGCCGAGCCCCCGGTCCACGACGGAAGGTCCCCGGCGCGGACGACGACCACGCGCCCGAGCGGATAGAGGAGGTGCCGCACGGCGGCGAGCGCGACGCCGTCCCCGTCGAGACATGCGGGGACGAGCGCGACCACCGCGGCGTCGGGGATCTCCTGCCGGACGAAGCCCGCGATCGTCTTCACCTGGGCCTCCCCGCGCAGCCATCCGATCCGCGCCGCAGCGCACCGCCCCCCCGAAGCGATCAGCGCATCGAGCTGGCGCCGAAGCTCGTCCTCGGGGATCGTCCCCTGGAGGTCCGTCGCGACGCACGCCCCGCGGCAGCCCAGCTCGTCGAACACCGCGGCGTCGGCGACGATCCCGTCCTCCGCGAGCGGGGTGAGGGCGTGGATGGACACCGCGAGGGGCGGCGCGCTCACCGGGTCCGGTCTTCGACGGGCGGCTTGAGGAAGCTCCTCGCCTCGCCGAAGGCCGCCGCGAGGTTCAGCGCTCCGAGCCCGCTGCACAGTCCGCGGATGAACCCGCTTCGGAGCCACGGTCCGGCCGGGGTCGGGAGGAACGACGCGGTCGCCCGGTCCCACATGGGCGACCAGGGGACGGCCAGCAGGAAGACCCCGAGCGCCGCGAAGGCGTAGACGACCAGAGCGGTTTGCAGGCGGGACGCCAAACTTCCTCCGGAAGGGTGCGCATGGTAGCAGGAGCGCGGGGCTACAATTCCCCGCCGTGGAACGCGTCCCCCTCCTGGATCTCAAGCTCCAGCTCGCGACCATTCGCGAGGAGATCGACCGCGCGATCAGGCGGGTCGTCGAGTCGCAGACGTTCATCCTCGGTCCGGAGGTCGCCGAGCTCGAGCGCGAGGTCGCGGCCTACGCGGGGACCCGCCACGCGGTCGGCTGCGCCTCCGGGACCGACGCGCTCGTCCTCTCCCTCCGAGCTCTCGGCGTCGCCGCCGGCGACGAGGTGATCACCACGCCGTTCTCCTTCTTCGCCAGCGCGTCGTGCGCCGCCCTGCTCGGCGCCCGCCCGGTGTTCGTGGACATCGAGCGCGGGAGCTTCAACATCGACCCCGCGCGGATCGAGGACGCGATCACGCCCAGGACGCGGGCGATCCTTCCGGTCCACCTCTTCGGCCGATGCGCCGAGATGGATCCGATCCTCGAGATCGGGACGCGCCGCGGGATCCCGGTCCTCGAGGATGCCTGCCAGTCGATCGGCGCCAGCTACGCCTCGCGCCGCGAGGGCGCGACGCGCGGCGCCGGCTCCTTCGGCGCGGCGGGGGCGTTCTCGTTCTTCCCGTCCAAGAACCTCGGCGGGTTCGGCGACGGGGGGATCATCACGACCGGGGACGACGACCTCGCCGCGCGGCTGCGCATGCTCCGCGTGCACGGCGAGCGGGAGCGCTACAAGCACCAGGTGATCGGGTGGAACAGCCGGCTGGACGCGCTGCAGGCGGCGGTGCTGCGCGTGAAGCTTCCCCATCTCGACGAGTGGTCGGCGGCGCGCCGGGCGAACGCGGACCGCTACGACCGCCTCCTCGCGCACGCGGGGCTCGTCGCCGGAGAGTCGATCGCCCTCCCCGCGCGTCCCGCCGGCGGCCGGCACGTGTTCAACCAGTACACGATCCGCGCGCGCGACCGGGATGCCCTCGCGCGGCATCTCGATGATCGAGGGATCGGATCGGGGATCTACTACCCGATCCCCCTCCACCTGCAGGAGTGCTTCACCCACCTGGGCTACGCCGCCGGCAGCTTGCCCGAGGCGGAGCGCGCATCGCGCGAGGTCCTCTCGCTGCCGATCTACCCCGAGCTCACGGCCGCCCAGATCGAGCGGGTCGTCGAGGAGACCGCCGCGTTCTACCGGGGCACGCGCGCCTAATCGAAGATCTCGCTCCGCCGGAACAGAGGAAAGAACGGATAGGCGGCGAGCTTCGCGGCCCCCCCCTCCTCGCGGTCCACGAGGCAGATCACGGCGACGACCGTGTGACCCTCCGTCTCCGCGGCCTCGATCGCCTTCAGGGTCGACCCGGCGGTCGTGACCACGTCATCGACGATCACGACCCTGCTCCCGGGCGCGAGGTTCCCCTCGATCCGCCGCCCCGTGCCGTGCTCCTTCGCCTCCTTCCGGACGATGAAGGCCGCGAGCGACGGCCCCTCGGCGTGGCTGAGGGCGGCGACCGGGCAGACGATCGGATCGGCCCCGAGGGTCAGCCCCCCGACCGCCGCGGCATCGATCTTCTCCCGACGGATCGTCCGCAAGACCTCGCGGGCCGTGAGCCACGCCCCCTCGGCCAGGAGGGTGGTCCGCTTCGAGTCGAAATAGAACGAGCTCTTCTTCCCGGAGGCGAGGGTGAACTCCCCGAACATCAGCGATTGTGCCTTGAGAAGCTGCCGCAATTGTTCGCGCTCGTTCTCCATGAACCGTCCTTTCCTCTTGACTCCGGGCGCGCCCGGTTCCTATCCTTCGCTCCGCTATGCGGACGATCATGGCTTGCGCCCTGGCCGCGGGGGTCTCTCTGCCGCCCGGGATCGCCATCGCGCCCTCGGGAGTTCTCTCGGGACGCGTCATTCCGGCACCCGCCGACCCCGCCGCCGCCAAGACCGTGTGGCTGGTCCCGGGTCAGCCGCCGGGTCGTCCGGTCTCCACCCCCGTCGCCTCCGACGGGACCTTCCGGCTCTCCGACCTCCCCGCGGGCCCCGCGGAGCTGGCCATCGAGACCTCGGAGGGGCTCTACGTCGTCGACACCCCCGTCGCCATCGCCCCCGGCTCGACCCGCGAGGTCCAGCTCGCGCTGGGCGGGCGGCAGGATAGCAGCGACCTTCCCCCCGGCGAGAAGGAGAAGAAGCGGAGGAAGGGAGGGGTCTGGGCGAACCCCGTGACCGCCACGATGATCGTGGTCGGCTCGGCGATCGTCGTCGGCGTCCTGGTCAACAGCCTCACGAGCTCCGAGTCGGAGCCTGCCGCTTCGCCTTCCATTCCCGATTGAAAAAGGAGATCGCGTCATGACGCCCTCCCACCTCAGGCGCATCGTCGCCGCGGCGCTGATCAGCGCCCTCCTCGCGACCGGTGCCCCCGCCTTCGCGGCTCCTCAGCCCGCCGCGACCTCCGCCTCGCTCACCGGCACCGTGTTCGCCGGTGACGTCGCGACGCCGCTCTCCGGGGCGACCGTCGCGGCGATCGACGCCCGCGGCATCCGCTTCGCCTCCGCTCCGACAGGGTCCGACGGCGCGTTCACGCTCGCGGGGCTTCCCGCGGGGCGGCTCTCGCTCGCCCTCGAGACGCGGGACGGGTCGTTCCCCGTGGCCACGCCCGTGACCCTCGCGCCGGGAGAGATGAAGGGGGTCCACCTCGCGCTGAAGGCCGACGGCGCCACCGAGGAGGACAAGGACCGCAAGAAGCCGGGGGCGTACTGGACGACCGGCGGCAAGACGTCGATGATCGCCGTGCTCGTCGGCTTCGTGGTCGCGGGCGCCGTCGCGATCAACCAGCAGAACGACGACAGCGTCCTCCCCGCGAGCCCCTCCGATCCCGGCGACTAGCCCCGCGTGAGCGAGATCGGGACCTCCGAGCGAAGCGTCCTCCACCTTCGCGATTACGGGCGCGTGCTCTCCGAGCGGCGGGGGGTGGTCATCGCCTGCCTCGTCCTCGTGGTCGCCTCCACCGCGCTCTTCACCTTCCTCGCGCACCCCGAGTACCAGGCGACGACCACGATCCAGATCGAGCGCCACGCCCCGGAGAGCCTCTCGTTCGGCGAGGGGATGTCCACGGACTACTACGACTACCAGGACTTCTACCAGACCCAGTACAAGGTGCTCCAGAGCCGGACGGTGCTCCGCCTCGCCGCCGAGCGCCTCGACCTGGCGAACCGCCCGGAGTACGCCTCCCGCAAGGGAAGCCCGATCCGGCGGCTGATCAACTGGGGGCTGGACCGGATCAGCGGCGCGGACGCGTCCGCACCGGCGGATCCCTGGCGCAGGCTGATCCGCTTCATGGAGGACCGCCTCAGCGTCGTCCCCGTCCGGAACAGCAAGCTCGTCAAGCTGACCTTCGTCGATCGCGACCGGAAGCTGTGCGCCGACGCGGCGAACGCCGTGGCGGAGGCGTACGAGCAGTTCAACACCGACGCACGGTTCACGACGACCTCGCAGGCGCGCGAGTTCCTCACGAAGCAGGTCGCGCGCATGCAGTCGGAGATCGCCGCGCAGGAGCGGACGCTTCAGGAGTACGGGACCAAGAAGGAGATCCTGGCCCTCTCCGACGGCACGCAGGACATCAGCCAGAAGGCGCTCGGCGACATGAACACGAAGTACGTGGAGGCGCGCGGCCGTCTCGCGGTGGCGCAGGCGCGGTACGACGCGGTGTCCAACGGGTCCGCGGAGTCTCTCCCGGAGGTCCTGTCCTCCCCCCTGATCACGGATCTCAAGAAGCAGTACGCCGAGGTCGAGCGGCGCCACAGCCAGATAGCCGAGCGGTTCAAGCCGGACTGGCCGCCCCTGATGCAGCTCCAGGAGGAGCTGGACGGCGCGCGGGAGCGCCTCAAGATCGAGACCGAAGCGATCGCGCGGCAGGTGCGGTCGGTCGCGAAGGCCGACCTCGCCAAGACCTCAACCGAGGTCGACAACCTGTCCCGCCAGGTGACCGCCCAGAAGGGCGAGGTCCAGCGCGTGGGCCGCGACGCGATCGAGTACGCGAGCCTCAAGGGCGAGATCGAGAACAAGCGGAAGATGCTCAACGACCTCTTGACGCGGCAGAGCGAGGCCGAGACCTCCAGCGCCCTCAAGGACTCCCGCGCGACGAACATGAGGATCGTGGACCGCGCCGAGGTCCCGCGCGCGCCGTTCAAGCCGGACAAGCCGCTGAACCTCCTTCTGTCGCTGGTGTTCGGCCTGGGGCTGGGCGCCGGCGCCGCCCTCCTCCTGAACTATCTCGACAACACGGTGAAGAACGAGATCGACATCCAGCGCTACGCGGGGGTGCCGGCTCTCGGCTTCGTCCCGCTCTACGCGCCGCTGCACGCGGTCGGCCACGACGAGGGGGGCGCCTCGCCGAGCCAGTACGCCGCCGACATCGCCTGCCACGCGGACGCGCGGTCGTCGTTCGCGGAGTCGTTCAAGAGCCTGCGCACGGCGTTCCTCCTCGCCTCCCCCGAGCGCGCCCCCCGGCACGTCGTCGTGACCTCGTGCGAGCCGCTGGACGGGAAGTCCACCGTGACGACGAACCTGGCGATCGCGCTCACGCAGCTCGGGCGCCGCGTGGTGATCGTGGACGCCGATCTCCGGCGCCCGCGCGTACACAAGGTGTTCCGCCTGCCGAACCAGACGGGGCTGTCGAGCTTCCTCTCGGGGAACGCCGCGATGAGCGACGTCCTCCAGGAGTCGAGCATCCCGGGGCTCCACGTCGTCACGAGCGGACCGGTCCCGCCGAACCCCTCCGAGCTGCTGGCGTCGAAGGCGATGGAGGCGTTCCTCGAGAGGCTCGAGGAGGCCGGGGCCTTCGAGCACGTCTTCTTCGACTCGCCGCCGCTACTCCAGATGGCGGACGCGGTGCTGCTCGCGAACCGGCTGGACTCGACGATCCTCGTCGCGCGCGAGGGGCGCACGACGCACCAGTCGCTCGCCTCCGGGGTCAAGCGGCTGCGCCAGTCGCGCGCGCGCATCCTCGGCGCCGTGCTCAACGCCGTGGTCGAGCGCTTCGGGAACTACTACTACTACCGCTACCACCGGGACGAGCCGCTCGAGGAGTCGATCGGCGCCGGCGCCTCAAGCGCCCCGCGCGTGCGCCGCCGCCGCAAGCGGGCGTGAGCCCCGATCTCCTCCGCGGCGCGCTCCGCCTCGGCGTCCTCGCGCTCCTCGTCCTCGCCCCTCTCCCGTTCGGAGCCGTCCGGCCGGGCGCCGTGCTCGCGATCGAGCTCGCCGCGTCGGCGCTGGGGCTGATCGCGATCCTGCTCGTCGCGCGCGACCCCGACGCCGCGGCCGCCGTGCCGCGCCTCCCGCTCGCGATCGCCCTCGGCCTGGTCGCGCTCGGAGCCTTCCAGGCGCTGCCGCTCCCCTTCGCGGTCGCCGAGACCTTCAACCCGACCGCGGAGCTGGTGCGTCCGCTGATCCCCTACCTCGGCCTCGACCGGCCGCCCGCCGTCGCGTGGAGCGTGGCGGCCCCGGAGACCGTGGATGCGCTGCTCCGCCTCGTCGCCTACGTGCTGCTCTCGCTCGCCGCCGCGATCGCGTTCGACGACGCGCCCTCGCGCCGGCGCTTCGCGATCGTGCTCGTGGGCGCGGCGGTCTTCCAGGCGGTTTACGGATCAGCCGAGTATCTCTCGGGGCACCAGCACATCTTCGCGTTCGCGAAGAAGCACTACCTCGACTCGGCGACGGGAACGTTCATCAACAGGAATCACCTCGCGACCTACCTGGCGATGGCCCTCCCCTTCGGCCTCGCGCTGAGCCTGCCGGAGGAACGCCGCGTCCCCGAGCGCGCGCGCACCTGGCGGGAGCGTCTGGTCGCGGCCTCCAGCGGCTCGGCTCTCGTACGGTTGCTCGCCGCCGGCGCATGCGCGCTGCTCTGGATGGGGCTGCTCCTCTCGCACTCCCGCGCGGGGCTCGTCGCCGCCCTCGCGGCCGCGACGATCGTGCTCGTGCGCTACCGCACGCTCCGCGCCGCGCGCTGGGCGGCGGCGATCGGGGCGTGCGTCCTCCTGACGCTGTTGACGCTCGAGCTCGCGCAGGCGCCCGGCGAGCGGTTCTTCTCGATCCGGGACGACATCGAAGCCAGGGGCGGCCGCCTGGCGGTCTGGCGCGACGCGTCCGCGCTGGTCGCGGCGCGCCCGATCCTCGGATGGGGGTTCGGGACGTTCGAGAGCGCGTTCCCGACCGTGCAGTCGGCGGACATCGACCTCCGGTACGACCACGCGCACAACGACTGGCTGGAGTGGTCGATCGACGGCGGCCTCCTCGCGCTGGCCGCGGCGATCGCGCTGCTGGTCCTCGCGCTGCGGCCGCCGCGCCCGGCCGCCGCGTCCGGGTTCGACGCCGCGTTCGGCGTCGCCGCGCGGGCCGCGGTCGTCGCCGCGGCCCTCCACGGCGCGTGGGATTTTTCCCTGAGGATTCCCGCGGTGGCGGTGGTGGGCGCGGTCGTGCTGGGGGGAACGCTGGGAGATCAGGCGCGGGCCATCTCCGCGCGGGCGGAGGCGAGCGCGGCGCTTCCACCGCCGTCCACGAAGGTCTGGAACCACAGCTCCCGGTTGAGCAGGTTCCAGACGAGATGGCCGTGGTCGGCGCTCCCCCGGCGGTCGTCCTCGATCCGCTTCCGCACCGCCGCCGGGTCGTAGAGCCCTCGCGCGCGGATCGCGCGCTCGGACAGGAGGTCGTCCACCATCTCGCGGAGGTCGCGGCGAATCCATGCCCGGAGCGGCGCCGCGAAGTTCGCCTTGGGACGGCGGACGATCTCCTGCGGGATCCAGCGCGCCGCGACGTCCCGCAGCACCGCCTTCTGGACCCGTCCGCGGATCCGCTCGCGATCGCCGAGGCGGAACGCCAGCTCCACGATGCGATGATCGATCAGCGGCGGCCGCGCCTCGACCCCGGCCGCCATCGCGGCCTTGTCGGTGTAGGCGAGGTTGTGATCCGGGAGGAACAGCGTCGTGTCCCACCGGCACATCCGGTCCAGGTAGCTCCCGGGAGCGCCGTCGATGCCGCGGCGGCGGGCCCGGACCTCCTCCAGCGCGTCGAAGGGATAGCGCGCGGCGTTCGCGAACAGCTCGGCGTAGTCGTCCGGCGAGAGCGAGAGGTCCGATCGGAGGAAGCGATCCCCCGGCGGGAGCGACGCGAAACCGAGGAACCGGCGAAGCCAGCGCGCCTGGCGCAACCCCCCCTGCGTCGTCGCGACCGGGACTCTCTCCGCGGCCCGCTCGGCGAAGCGGCGGAGCGGCCCCGGCACCACCGCCTGGTAACGGCCGGCGAGCAGGCAGGCGAGGTGCTTGCGGTACCCGCCGAAAATCTCGTCCGCGCCCATGCCGCTCAGGAGCACGGTCACGCCGCGACGGCGCGCCTCCTCGGCGATGAGCAGGGTGTTGATCGCCGCCGGGTCGAGGATCGGCTCGTCGAGGTGCCAGACGACGCGAGGCAAGAGGTCCACGACGCGCGGCGAGATCTCGATCTCGGTGTGATCGCACCCGAACGCGCGGGCCGCCCGCCGCGCGAACCTGAGATCGTCCGGCATCGCCTCGAACGGGAGGTCCTCGTCGCGGAACCGGATCGCCATGGTGCGCACGGGCGTGCCCGTCCGCCGCGTCATCAGCGCGACGATCGTCGTCGAATCGAGACCCCCGGAGAGCAGCGCGCCCACCGGGACGTCCGAGATCATCTGGAGGGCGACGGCGTCCGGGAGCAGCTCGGCGAGCGCGCGCTCGGCCTCGGGGCGATCGAGGCGCGCGGCGTCCTCGGGGAGGCTCCACCAGCGCGCGATCGTCGCGCGGCCGTCGCGCCAGGTCAGCGTGTGAGCGGGCGGAAGCTTGTGCACGCCGACGAACCCGGTCCGCGGGGACGTCGGGTAGTGCCACGGGTTGTGAGCGACCTCGGGATCGGCGGCGATCGGGACGAGCCCGCTGCCGAGGATCGCCTTCGCCTCGCTCGCGAAGATCAGCCCGCCCGGATGCTCCGCCCAGTAGAAGGGCTTCACGCCGAGGCGGTCGCGAGCGGCGAAGAGCGATCGGTCGTCGCGATCCCAGACGGCGAAGGCGAACATCCCGTTCAGGCGTTGGAGGCACGACGTTCCCCACTCGACGAAGGCCGCCAGCAGGACCTCGGTGTCGGACGAGGAGCGGAAGCGGTGCCCCTTCGTCGAAAGCTCGGCTCGGATCTCACGGAAGTTGTAGATCTCGCCGTTGTAGGTGATGCAGCGGCGCCGCGCCTCGTCCCACATCGGCTGCGCACCGGCGGGGGTGAGGTCGAGGATCGCGAGACGGCGGTGTCCGAATCCGAAGGGCTCGCCCTCGGGGCAGACGATGCCGTCGCCGTCGGGGCCGCGATGCGCGAGCACCCGGGTCATGCCCCGGACGATGCGCGGGTCCACGAACCCGGCCATCCCCGTGATGCCGCACATGCGCGGTCACTCTAGCCGAGATCGCAAGTTGTAGACTGGACCTCGATGCGAGCCGCCGCGACCTCCCTGGCATCGATCGCCGGCGCCGCGGCGATCACCGCGTCGGCGGCGCTTTCGATCACGACCCTGGGGGGGCCGGCCGGGCCGTCCGCGGCGTCGCTCGACACGGCGGTCGATCGCGAGCTCCGGCGCGCGGTCGCGCTCCTCGACGATCGATCGCTCGGAACGCAGGACCGGACCTCCCGCTACCGGCAGGCGCTCGCGGAGGCAGACCGTCTCGCGTGCCGGGCCATCCTGGCCGACCCCGCCGACCCGCGCGCGATCGAGCGGCTCGCCGGGATCCGTTGGGAGCGCTCCGTGTTCGGCGACGCGCCGGCGGGAGCGTCGCTCGAGGCATTGATCGCGGTGGCCTCCGAGCGCGCGCCGCGCGTGCCCGACGTCCAGCTCGAGCTGGGGCGAACGCTCTACAAGATGGGGCGGAGCGACGAGGCGTCCGAGCGCATGGCGCGTGCGGTGCGTCTCTCGCCGTCGCTCACCCGCCGGGCGGTGGGGGCGATGATCGACGCCGGCGTGCCGCCGCCTACCGCGGCCGAGACGCTCGGCCGCTCGTCGGAGGCGATGATCGCGCTCAAGGACACCTTCCTCGACTCGGGACGCGGAGGCGAGTTCCTCGATCTGGTTGAGCGCGATCTGGCCGACGCGGGCGCGCCCCTGCTGGCCTCGTACGGGGAAGCCTGCCTTCAGCTCGAGGCCGCGGCTCGCCTTCGCGATCGGCTGGCGGCGCTCTCCCCCATCGCCGATCCCGCGATCGGCGCCGAGCGGATCCGGCAGCGCGCGCACGCGTCGTTCGCGTTGGGAGACGCTCGCGCCGCGCTCGACGATGCCGCGGCGGCGCGCCGGCTGATGAAGGACGACCCGACGTACGCGGAGTTCTTCGGTGAGATGGCTCTGGCCGGAGGCCAGCCCTCCGAGGCGGCCGCGGCGTTTCGCGAGGCGCTCGAGGGCGCGGTCCGCTCCGCGGCGTCCCCGGCGGTCCGGGCCCGCATCTATCGCGAGATCGGGCAGGCCTTGCACGCCGATGGGCGCGGAGACCTCGCGGTGGACGCCTTCCGGCACGCTCTCGCGCTCGACCCCCGGGAGCCGTATGCCCTTGCTCGCGTGTCGGCGCTCGAGGCCGCTACCGCGGAGCGGGGACGTCGATGACCTCGGACGCCCGGCGCCTCGCGACCGTGCCCGTCGGCTGGCTCGTCCCCGTGTGCGGCCTCGCCGGCATGTGCCTCGCGATGTGGCCGGCCCCCACCGCGGCCGCCATTCTCGTGGTGGCGTCGCTGACCATCCTCGCGACGACCTCGTACCCCGTCATGGCCGCGTTCTTCCTGTTCCTCGTCTTCCAGGACCCCCTCCAGGTCCTGGCGGGCGGCGAGTCCACGTGGGGGCTCCTCGTCAAGCGCACGGACGAGCCCCTCGTCATCCTCCTCGGTCTCGTGTGCCTCGCGATCAACCGGTCCGCGCTGGCGTCGCTCGGCTACAGGAAGCTCGGGCTGTTCATCGCACTCTGCTTCGCGGGCTTGCTGCTCTCCTCGATCCCCCCGAAGGAATGGTTCCCGGCCGGGGTGGACCTCGCGCTCTTCTCGAAGCCGTTCCTCCTGTTCGCGATCGGCCTGAGCCTGAGCGTCCAGCGCGAGGGGCTCCAGCGCCGGCTGGATGTGATCCTGTGGGTGATGCTCGCCTGCATCGCTTTCGGCGTCGTCTTCCTCGTGATGCCGCGCTGGCAGGATGCCTACGTCGGCGACATCCGGGCGCCGGACGAGCGCCTCGGCTTCCTCTCCGCCCAAGGGTTCTTCCTGGGTCCGGGGACCTACTCGTGGTTCGCGGCGGCGACGTTCGCGATCGCGTACGCCGCCTACCTCGCCTACAAGCGGATGTTCCACCTGTGCGCCGCGCTCGCGAGCGCGGCCTTCGTCGCCCTGTCCTGGCGGCGGAAGTCGATCATCGCCGTCATGGCCATGATCCTCGTGTCGCTGCTCGTTCGCGGGACGAGGGGGAGCCGCGCCCGCTCGCTCGCGGTCCTGGGGCTCTCGCTCGCCCTCGTCGTCACCGTCTTCGCGCCGTACGTCGGCGCGCTCTGGACGAGCACGATGCGCGAGTACGGCAGCGCCGACCCCTACGCCAGCGCCCGCGGCGCGCTCTACTACACCTCGGTGCTGATCGCGCGGGACCACTTTCCGCTCGGCGCGGGTCTCGCCTCGTTCGGGAGCCACGCGTCGAAGCTCTACTACAGCAGCGTGTACACGGAGTACGGGCTCTCGACGATCTACGGCCTCTCGCCGATGGACTCGGAGTACATCACCGACACGTTCTGGCCGATGGTGCTGGGCGAGGGGGGAGTGTTCTGCCTGGCGGGATACCTCGCGTTCTTCGGCACCCTCGTCGCGGCGACGTGGAGCGCCGCGCGCCGCGTCGGGAACGATCCTCGCTCCGCGTTCGTCGCCACCGCCGCCCTCCTCCTGCTCGTCGGCTCGCTGCTCGAGTCGATCGCGAGCCACATCTACGGTTCGTCGCTCCAGGCGGCGCTCGTCCTGATCCCCGCGGGATTGGCCTGGCGCGCCGAGCGCGACAGGGCCGCATCAGGGACCGGCGGCTGATCGACTCGGTCGCGCCAGGTCGATCACGATCGGGAGCTGCCAGAACACGACCGCGAGCCACAGCGCGACGGTAACGGGCCACCGGAGCGCGAGGAGCGCCGCGGCGAGGAGCACGAGCATCGCGAGCTGCCCCGCGACGAGCCGGCCCCCGTCGACGCCGATCCAGCGCACCCAACGGTTCGACAGCCCCATCCGCGCCCACGCGAGCGGCGCGTCGATCGCGAAGCGCATGACGCCCGCACCGGCGACGCCCCAGGCGACGAGCGCGAGGATCCCGGCACCCACGCCGATCACGAGGAAGAGCCCCGAGAGCAGGGCGTGCCGCTCGATGTGACGCGTCGCGTTGAGGTGATGCCCCGACGGAGCGCTCGTCATGCTGATCTGGATCGACACGGCGAGCCAGCACCACGCGGCGAGGAGATCGGGCCGCGCGGGAACGCGGAAGAGCGGCAGGATCGCGGCCGGCGCGACGAGGAGCGGCCCCGCGGCGAGCAGCGCCATCCCCTGAAGGGCGAGCGTCGATCGGTTGATGAGCGACCGCAGCCCGTG
>Ga0075418_10004031_pt1 | contig 16724 bp, 13 predicted proteins | sample SoiMetdeltSBSDD2_FD_81776 | JGI IMG/M metagenome (GOLD analysis project Ga0075418, IMG submission 81776) | Bulk soil microbial communities from a Populus tree surrounding site in Tennessee, USA - Soil MetaG P. deltoides SBSDD2 | ecosystem: Environmental > Terrestrial > Soil > Tree plantation... | reverse complement strand
GAAAGTGGAGATCGCGAGAGCGGTCCCGGGCTGCTGGGTAGCACGCGAGCTGCCGAGAGGCCCTTCCCCGCGCCAGACGATCGTGACGCTCCCCTCGGCACGGTCGGTCGAGGCTCCGCTCCCCCTCGGAACCTCCTGAGCGCGTGGGATCGATTCGACTGGCGAAGCGAGCCTGGATCCCCACGCAGGCTGTCGCGGGGAGGCGTGCGCAGGAAGCCCGCCTCCCCGTGTTTTTTTATCGTCGTCTTCATGGCAGCCGCCAGCGGCCGCGCCGCAGCGCCGCCGCCGCTTGTTCGATCTCCGTCAGGTAGGTCTCTGGCACGCGCCGGTAGACCTCGTGCAAGCGCGCCCGAGCCTGGGCGCCAGTCCGGCGCTGCCAGGATCGTAGCGGCCGGACGAAGGCCTGCACCTTGCGCCGCAAGCGTGGCGAATGCGGCGCCCGCGGCGCCAAATGCTGCAGGGCGGCATCGACGGCATAGGCATGACCCACGAGGGCGCGGAAAAACTCCCCGCACAGGTAGTAGTCGAGGGCGCCGCGATCGAAGACCGGCACGGCCTCGCGCGAGGCCCCCTGGCGCCGCTGTTCCTGCAGCGACCGCGCCGCGGCGGAAAGATTGAAGCGATGCTCCCGGAGCCGCTCCAGGACCCAGTTTCCCACGTCCTCGACGCCGTTCGGACTCGCCAACGTGGGAGGAGAGGGAAGCGTCGGAGGGGCATCCCGCACCTTGCGGGCAGATTCCACCAGGCGAGTCACCTCGGCCGTGGGCGGAGGCATCTCGGCGCGCTCCTCGGCAGCCTCGTGAGCAGGCCGCGCCCGGCGTGGCTGCAGCCCCTGACTCGAGGCGCGGCGCAGGACCCGTTCGAGCTCGTCGGCATCCACCGGCCCGCGCGCCGCTTTCGGCACCAGGAGTTGGCGCACCACGTTCTGCAGCTGGCGCACGTTGCCGGGAAAGAGCTCGGAGCGCAGCCGCCGGCGCCCTGCCGGCGTCAGCCGGCGGGCCGGGCGCTGCAGCTCGGCGGCATGCTGGGCCATAAAGTGCTCGAAGAGGACCTGGCGGTCGTCGCCGCGCTCGCGCAGCGACGGCACCCGCACCGGGCACACGTGAATGCGGTAATAGAGGTCTTCGCGGAAGCGCGATTGCCGCACCAAGGCGGCGAGCTCCTGGTTCGTCGCCGCCACCACGCGCACATCCACCGGTACGGGCCGATCGCCCCCCAGCCGCCGCACCTGGCCTTCCTGCAGCACCCGTAGCAGTCGCGTCTGGCTGCGCAAGTCCATGTCGCCGATCTCGTCCAGGAGCAGCGTGCCGCCATCGGCGCGCTCGAAGGCGCCGCGAAAATCCCGCGAGGCGCCGGTGAACGCTCCCTTCACGTGCCCGAAGAGCTCGCTTTCGATGAGCTCTTGCGGGATGGCGGAGCAGTCCACGGCCTCGAAGGGCCCCTGCGCTCTCCGGCTCGAGCGATGCAGCAGGTGCGCCGCCAGTTCCTTCCCCGTCCCCGTTTCACCCTCGACGAGAACGGTGTAATCCGTGTCCGCCAGCGAGACGATCTCCTCGAGGTGGGCGAGCATGGCCGCACTCTCTCCCACCATGGAGGCGGCGTCCGGGTAGCGCGACCGGAGGTGCCGGAGGCGCGAGGCCACGCCGCGGCCACTGCTGGCGAGAGGGCGAGAATCCGCCGGCGCCGGCCGCTCCTCCGCCAGCGGTACGCCGCTGTCAGAAGCGCAGCCGAGGAGACGCAGGCGCAGCAGTTCGGCCATGTCATTGCAGCCGCCGATGGCGTCCGGCGCCACCAGCTCTTGGGTCACGAGCGAGGGGCCGACGCAGAGGAGCCCGCGCAGCTTGCCTTCGGCGTGCAGGGGGAAGAGCCAGGCTTCGCCGAGCTGCGCATCCAGCGGCTGCAACGCCCGCAAGAGGCCCCGTCCCGCCGGGCGACGGCGTGCCGCCTCCAACGTCAGCGGGCCGGTTTCGAGCAGGAAGCCTTGTGCCTCCGCCGGCAGGCGGAAGCGGCCGCGCAGCCGTCCGGCGCCGAGGCCGAAATGGCTCAGCAAGTGCAGGGGACCCTCGTCGGCACGCCAGAGCACCGCACCCGCCGCCATGCCTTGGATGCCGGCGATGCACAGCAAGCCATCGCGCGCCACCTCGCGCCAGGTCCCGAGCGGCAGCAGCTGCCGGGCGAGCTCGAGCAGAGGATCCTGTGGGCTATCGACCGAGTCCATCCCCGCATGGTAGCGGAAAGAGGTCCTAGGCGGCGCGTGACACCGGAAGCGGCGAGCGCATCCACACCCGCAACAGCAAGGCGCGGAGGAAGTGGGTACGCCCGCTGTTCACGAAACCATGGTGCTCGAGGGCGCGCAGCGAGGGAACGTTGCCGGCGAGCACATGGGTCAGCAGCCGGGCGTAGCCGAGGCGCGCTGCCTGCGCGCAGCGTGCTCCCACCAGTGCCGTGCCGATGCCGTGACCACGCACGAGCGGCCGCACATAGGCCTCGTAGAGATATGCAGTCCCCTCGGGCAGGCAGATCTCGCGACCCAAAGGCGGCAGGAACACGCGCCCGTAGCCGAGCCAGGCCCAGCCCACCGGCTGGCCTCCCTGCATGGCCACGACGAGATCGTGATCGTGCAAGAGAGCGGTGCGGAACTGCGGCCAGTCGGCCTCGTTGCCCGCATGCTGGCAGATCCAATCGCGCCGCGCATGCCGATCGAGGAAGCGGATCTCGACCCCGGCGGGCGCGGTGGGCTCCGGCACGGCCTCCGGGCCGAGCGCGCGTTCGAGGATCCACAGGCGGTAGACGCGGAAGTGTGTGCGCAGGAAATCCCCGGGTCCCATCGCCCGTCCTCCCAAGGAAGTGTGGAGACGTCTCCAGGCAGCAAGAGGCATGCCTCGGACGGTTGCATAGTGTGGAGTCGTCCTGGCAGGAATGCTAGAAGAAAGAAGCAGCGCGGTTTCCAGGAGCCCGGAATGAGTACCTCGATCACGAGCGCCGAGAGCGCGAGCGAAACTGCCGCGGCGGAGTCGCTGCTGGCGCGCTTGGATTTCCCGCGCCAGAACGGCACGCCCGGTTTGCAGCAGGCGCAGGCCGGTCTCGAGACGGCGCTGCGCGCTGCTGGGCTCGAACCCGCGACCCTTCCCTTCGCTTGCCACCCTGCCCGCGCCGACGCCGCCGCGCTGGCGCTCCTCTGCGTCGCTTTCCTCCTCGGCCGCGCCGCCTTCCGACCTTCGCGCCGCTGGCTGGCGGCGGCAGGCTTGGCCCTCGCCGCCGCGCTCCTGGCCGGTGCGGGCGATCTGGATCGGCTCCTGCCGGCGACCACGGAAGCAGTTCTCGTCACCCAAGTCGAGCCGCGTGGCGCGCCGCTCCGCCACGTTCTCCTCAGCGCGCACTACGACAGCAAGACCGAGCTCCTCGATCATGTGGGGCGCGGCATCGTTCTCGGCGGCGCCGCCCTCGGCGGGGCGGCCACGGCACTGTTGGTGCTGCGGCGACGGCGGCGCGCCTTGCGCCCGCTGGGAGTGCTCACGGCCTTGGCGTTCGCCGCCGCGGCGGCAGTGCTCGCCTTGGGCGGCCTGCGGCAACCGAGCCGGGGCACGGTGGACAACGCCGCCGCCTGTGCGCTCCTCGTCGAGCTGGCCGCGGCCACTGCACGGCAGCCTCTCGAACACACGCGACTCACCTGCGTCTGGTTCGCTGGCGAAGAGAACGGTGCCCAGGGTAGCGCCGCGCTGGCACCGCGCTTCGCCGCCGAGCGCATCGACGCCTGCATCAACCTCGAAGCCATCGGCGCCGGCAGCGAAGCCGTGGTGTCCCGCTACGAGTTGCGCCGCCACGGAATCGAAGCGGCCAGCGCGGCGGTGCACGGCCAGCTCGAACGTGCCGCCGGAAGCCGCCTGCGTCACCTGCCCCTGCCGCTCTGGACCGACGCCGGGGAGCTGCTCGGCGCCGGTGTGCCGGCGCTGACGTTGCTCACCGTCGAGCCTGGCGCCTGGGGCATTCGCCACCTGCACGGCCCGGGGGATACGCCGGCGCATTTCGTGTGGGCAGGGTACACGCGGGTGCGCGCGCTCCTGCAACGCTTCCTCACCCTCGAGGCGGCGGCGATTGCCCCCGCCGGAGCGAGCCGCTATCCTGCCGCCAACTTTGCCTCCGGAGGAACCGCGTGGCCCGGGAGACGCTCACCGTCGTCGACAATCGCACCGGCAGGACCTACGAGATCCCCATCCAGCACCGCAGCATCCGCGCCGCCGACTTGCGGCAGATCCGCACCGACGACCAGGACCTGGGCCTCCTGAGCTACGATCCCGGCTTCGTCAACACCGCCGCCTGCGAGAGCCGCATCACCACCATCGACGGCGAGCGCGGCGTGCTCCTCTACCGCGGCTATCCGATCGAACAACTGGCGGCGCAGGCCAGTTTCATGGAGACGGCATACCTGCTCCTGGAGGGAACGCTGCCCACGGCGGCGCAGCTGGCCGCGTGGAGCCTGAACATCACCACCCACACCATCCTGCACGAGAACGTGAAGAAGTTCATGGCTGGCTTCCGTTACGACGCCCACCCCATGGGCATGCTGCTCTCCACCGTGGGAGCCCTGTCCACCTTCTATCCCGGGGCTCGGGATATCCTCGATCCCGCCTCGCGGCGCTCCCAGGCTTTCCGCCTCATCGCCAAGGTTTCCACCATCGCTGCCTTCTGCTACCGGCACACCATGGGTCTTCCCTACGTCTACCCGGACAACGACCTCACCTACACCGGGAACTTCTTGAGCATGATGTTCAAGAGGACCGAGACCCAGTACCGCGCCGATCCAGTCCTCGAGCGCGCCTTGGAGGTGCTCTTCATCCTGCACGCCGACCACGAGCAGACCTGCAGCACCAGCGCCATGCGCACCGTCGGCAGCGCGCACGCTGATCCCTTCACTGCCGTGGCCGCCGCCATGGGCGCCCTCTACGGGCCGCGGCATGGCGGCGCCAACGAAGCAGTGCTGCGCCAGTTCCTGGAGATCGGCCGGGTGGAGCGAGTGGCGGGTTTCGTCCGCCGGGTGAAGAGCGGCGAGTCGCGCCTGGTGGGCTTCGGTCACCCCGTCTATCGCTCCTACGATCCGCGCGCCCGCATCATCCAGGCCCTGGCCCCGCAGGTGTGCGCCGCCACCCGGCGCGACCCGCTCCTGGACGTGGCGCTGGAGCTGGAGAAGATCGCCCTGCAAGACGAGTACTTCGTCCGCCGCAAGCTCTACCCGAACGTGGATTTCTACTCCGGTCTCGTCTACCGCGCCCTGGGCTTCCCGAGCGCCATGTTCCCGGTGCTCTTCGCCATCCCGCGCACCGTGGGTTGGCTGGCCCAGTGGGAAGAGATGCTCCTGGATCCGGAGATCGAGATCGTGCGGCCGCGGCAGCTCTACCATGGCCCGGCGCCGCGCGACTTCGTGCCGCTCAAGGACCGGGCCTGAGCCGCTGTTGCAGCTCCGCATTCGTCGGGTCGAGCCTACGGCCGCGCTCCCAGGCGGCACGCGCTTCCTCCCGGCGACCGAGATTCTGCAGCGCCTCGCCGCGCACGAGCTCGAGGGTCGCGGTGGGGCGCATCACCTCCAGCACCGTGTCGAGCTCGCGCAAGGCGCGCTGACTCTGCCCGCTGGCGACGCAAGCCCGCGCCAGCTCCAGCCGCAACGACTCCCAGCTCGGATCCAGTTCCAGGGCACGGGAGAGAGAGCGCACCGCCGCGGGCGCCGCACCCTGCGCCAGGAGGAAGAGCCCGTAGTAGCCGTGGGCCTGGGCGAAGAGGGGATCGGTCGCCACGGCGAGTTCGAAGTAGTGCACCGCGCTCAGCGAATCATGGTGTGCCCAAGCCAGATTCGCCAGGTTCACCATCGGCTCGACGTAATCCGGGTGCTGCTGCAGGATCCCCTCGTAGAGATCCACCGCCGCCTGCAGACGACCGGCGCGCTGCTCGCATTGCGCCGCGTGCGCCGCCGCCAAAGCGTGATCCGGCTGCAAGCGCCGCACCGCGGCGTAGCACTGCAGCGCCCGCTCGCAGTCCCCCTTCTGCTGGTACGCGGTCCCCACCCGGTACTGCGCTTCCACGGTATCGACGCCGCTCGCCCCCAACCCATCCAGCGAGGAAAACGTCCCCACCCCGGCGGCGACGGCGAGCGCCACCGCGGCTGGGCGCCAGGCGCGGCGCCACAGGACCTCGACCAGCCAGAGCGCGCCGCTGGCGGCGAAGACGGAGAGCACCGGGAGCAGCGGCGCCCGGTAACGCGCGGTGACGAAGAAGGCGACGATGGCGAGTGCATAGGAGGCGAGGAAGAGCAGGAGCGCCGTCTCCGCCGCCGTGCCGCGCCGGGCCCAGACCATGCCGACCACGGCGGCGGCGAGCAGCCAGGCGAAGCTCCAGCCGGGCAAGCGCAGGAAGCGGGAGTAGTGCGCCGCGAAGTATTGGCGGTCGAAATCGCGCATGCCTTCGTGGGTGTGCAGGAGCTGCAAGACCTTCTCCCCGGTCTGCCGCAAGGCCAAGAGCGGCTGCCCGGCGCAGAAGCGCAACCCTTGGCTGTAGAACCAGCGGTCGCGCTGCGCCGGGTGCACGATGCCCGCGGCGCGGAGCGGCAGATCGTTGAACCTCCGGTAGTCCGGACCGGGGCGGAGCGCGGCGGTGCGGCGCATCTCCGGATTGTTGCCGAGGTAGAAGTTGATGCCACCGTTGGCGCTGATCCACACCAGCGCGCCGCTGGCGTGGGCGTTGTGCACCGTCACCGGCAGGATCGGCAGCAGCGTCGCCGCCACCAGCACTGCCGCGGCTCCGACTCGTCGACGCCAGAGCAGCCAAGCGGCGAGGACGGCGAGGCTCGCCAGCACCGTGGGCACGGCGAGCGCCGCGAGCCCTGCCGCGATGCCGGCGCCGACGAGCTCGCGCCGACGCCCGCGCTCGAGGAAGCGCAAGAGCAAGAGCAGGAAGAGCAGATCCAGGCACATCGCGAGCGGTGTCGCCAGCAGATCTCCTTCCAGGTAGAGGGCGGCACGGTTGGTGGCGGCGAGCGCACCGGCCACCGCACCGACACCGACACCGCCGAGACGGAGACCGAGCAGGGCGGTGAGCGCTGCCGTCGTGGCGCCGAGCACGATCTGCAGCAGATGCGCCCCCTGCAGGTCGGGGCCGGTGACACGGAAGAGCGCGGCCAGGAGCAGTGGGTAGAGCGGCGGCATCATGAAGGGAGCATGCCCGGTGCCTTCACCGCGGGAGAGCGCCCAGCCGAGATCGCGGTAGTACTGCGCGTCGATGATGGGAGAGTCGTAGAAAGGATTGTCGCGGATGTCGAACAGGTAGAGCGCCCGGAGGGCGAGCGCCACCGCGAAGACACCGAGGACGAGCCCTCGGCCGCGCCCGCTGTTCGGTGCCGCCACGCGCGCCACGCCTCCGTCTGCCCGCATTGCTCGCGCCCGCGCTGCATACTACACTGAGCCGCAATGAAGCTCGATCCGGAGATCCGCGCGCTCCTCGACGAGGAGCGCTTCGACGCCGTCGAAGACCGCTGGCTGTCGCGGCTCGAGACGGCGCCCGGGGATCGCGATTTCTTCTTCCCCGTTCTCCGCGCCATGCTGGAGCGCCAGCAGCAGGAGCGCGCCGAACTCCTGCTGCAGCTCTTCCTGGAGGCCCTGCCCCAGGAGGCGGGCGCCGCGGAGATGGAGGCGCTGCAGGAGCTCCTGCGCCTGTGGCCCGAGAGCCCTGCGCTCCGGGCCGCGGTTCTGGACGCCTTGCGCCGCCGGCACCGCGGCTCCCCCAACCTCGAACTCTTGCTGCAGCACTTCCGTCTCCAGGATGGCGCCGAACCGCTCGGCGCCCTGCAGCAGGTCCTGGCTTGGCTCGCTTACGACGTGGGCCGACCAGTATTCCTGCCGACCCGCGGCTGTGGCCGCGTCCGTGAACTCAACCTGGCGCTCGGAACGCTGCGCGTCGATTTCGCCGGCAACCTCCTTTCCTTCCGCCGCGCCGAGGCGGAGCACCTCCTGCAAGGGCTGGGTGAAGAGCATTTCCTGGTGCAGAAGCTCCAGGGCCTGCCGGCACTGCAAGAGCAGGCAGCCACCGCGCCGGGCGAGCTCCTGCAAGGTTTCTTCGCCAGCTTCGGCAGCCCGGTGCCGCTCGCGACGCTGCGCGAGCACTTGCGCGACGTGGTGCCGCAGGAAAGCTGGAACACCTGGTGGAAGCGTGCGCGCGCCGATCGCCGGCTGACGGTGAGCGCGGGGACGCGGCCGCTGTGCAGCTGGAGCCAGAGCGCGGCCGCGGCGGACGAAGATCTCGCCGCCGCCTTCGCCGCCGCCGCGCCGCTCGAACGGCTGGAGATGGCAAGGACGCAGGCGGGGCGCTCCGAGAGCTTGAGGCGCTTGCTCGCCCAAGGACTGCGGCGCAGCCTGGAGGGCGCGCTCGAACCGCCGCTCGCTCTCGAGACCCTCCTGGTGCTCGAAGATCTCGGTGACGGAGGCGAAGCGTCGGACACCCCGGCGAGGATTGCCGCGCTGTTGCGGCGTGACGACGCCGCGGCGGTGGTGAGCGGCGTGCGCGAACGCCGTTGCCGCGAGCGGGCGCTGGAACGCCTGCGCGACCTGCGTCCGGACTGGCCGCAGCTGTACCTCGACTGCCTGGGCAACGAAATGGACGGGCGCACCCTCGCCTGGCTCTACGAGGCGAGGCGAGGTGCCCCGGACCCGGCGGCGCTGGAGCGGTTGGTGAGCGAGACGCTGGCGCGACCGGCACGCTCGCCGCGCTTCTTCCTCTGGTTGTGTCGCGAGCTGCCCCAACGCCCCGAACTGTCGCCGCGGGCGGACTGGCGTCTGCTCCGCCGGCTCCTGGAGGCTTGTACCGACGCGGCGTTCAAAGGTCAGCGCCCGGCGCTCAAGGAGTGCTTCGACCCCGGTGGCGTCGCCGACCTCGCCCTCGCCGGCCTGGACGCGGAGCAGTCGGCGCAGCTGCTGGCGCTCCTGGAACGGGACGTGGGGCTGGAAGAGCACCGCAAACAAGAGCTCCGCAGCCAGGCGTGGTCGCGCTTCCCGGAGCTGCGCGAAGCGGCGGAGGAAGCGCTGTACAACACCAGTGAGGCGCTGGACCGCCAACGCGCCGCCTTCGACCAGCTCGTCCGCGTCGACCTCCCGCACAACACCGAGGAGATCCGCAAGGCCGCGGCGCACGGCGATCTGCGGGAGAACTTCGAGTACAAAGCGGCGCGGGAGCGCCAGGAGATGCTGTCGGCGCGGGCCCGGATGTTGCACGAAGAGTTGCGTCGCGCCCGGGCCCTGGAACCGGCGGGCATCGATCCGAGCGCCATCCGGGTGGGCACGCGGGTGAAGCTCGCGCCCTCGAGGCGCAACGGCAGCCCGGTGGTGCTCACCATCCTCGGGCCTTGGGATTCCGATCCCGCTCATGGGATCGTCTCCTATCTGGCGCCCGCGGTCGCGGCGCTGCTCGGCAAGCGCCCTGGCGAGGCGGTCCGCTTCGGCGACCAGGACTTCGTCGTCGAGCACATCGAGGTGTGGCGCTAAGTGGGCATGCTCCTCCAACGCGACGAGATCCGCTACGACTTCGGCGGCGCTCTCTTCACCTTGCCCGAGGACCGGGAGACCCTGGGCTGGGTCTTCAGCCAGTTCCTCTACGGCGAGATCACCGGCATTCAGGTCGGGCACTGGATCCACCACGCGCCGGACCTGGACAGCGCCCGCTTCCTGGCGGTGCAGTGCGCCCAGGAGCTGGCCCACGTGGATCTCATGTGCCGCATCCTGGCGCTGCTGGAAACGCCGCCGCAGCCGGCGCATCGCTGGGTCCGCTTCCTTGCTACGGATCTCATGGGGAGCCGCTGGGAGGAACATGTCTGTCTCGAGATGGCTCTCGGCGAGGGCGCGGTGCTGGCCGTCTTCTATGCGCTCATCGACACCGTGCCGGAGCCCAGGATCCGCCGTTTGCTGGAGCGGGCCGCACGCCAGGAGGAAAGCCACGTCGCCTTCGGCGAGGCGCGCACCCTGGAAGCGGCGCGCGACCCGCGCACCCGCCGGCATCTTCTCGGGCTGTCGCTGCTCAGCCTCGCCGCGCTCCAGCGTCTCGCCGCCGCCGCCGGGCGGCACGAACAGAGCCAGCATCCCGTGTGGCGGCAGCTGCCGGCTTTCGCCCGCCACGTGCGCGCGGTGGCAGAGCTGCGTTTGCTGCGGATGGGGGTCCTGGAAGCGCCTCTCGCTTCCCTGCCCCGCTTGCGGCGCTACCAGCTCCTGGGCACGAGCCTCCTCGGGCGCGTCCTGACACCTTTCCAGCCACGGCGCCGACGTCTCACCGCCACTTATTTGCGCGATCCGCGCTTGCAGCGATCTCAGGTTGCCCTGCATCCCCCACTGCCGTAGCATCGATCAGCTTGTCCCGGCCGCGGGGGTTGCCATGCGCTGCCGGATCGCCCTCTTCCTTCTCTGCACCGCCTGGACCCCTCTGGCCACGGCGGGAACCTTGTACGTCCCCACCCACGAATTCCCCACCGTGCAGGCGGCCATCGACTCGGCCGCGAGCGGCGATACCTTGGAGCTGGCGCCGCAGGTGTACGAGGAGAATCCGCTCATCGTCGACAAGGACCTCTGCATCCGCACCCGCGGCGGCGGACGCGCCATCCTCGACGCCTCGGTTCGCGCCGGCCAGGATGGCAACACGGGCAGCGCGCTGCGCAGCGTGCGCAGCCATGTCCTCATCGAGGACCTGGTGCTGCGGAACGGCGTCCCCGTCCCTAATGGCGCCGGCTACTGGGTCTGGGGCGGCAGCGTCGAAATGCGGCGCTGTCTCTTCGAGAACAATCTGTACGGCGTCCTGGTCTTCGCCCCCAACCCCGGCTCGACGCGGATCGTGGACTGCGAGTTCGTCGGCAACGGCGCCGGTCTGTGGAGCTTTCGCTCCACCGAGCTGGTGCGCTGCCGCTTCGTGAACAACTGGGTCGGGATCCGCGCCCAGGACTACGTCCAGTTCGAGGACGTGGAGGTGACGGGATGCGGTGTCGGCTGGCGCTGGGGTCCGGAGCTCTTCGCCCCCGCCAGCTTCCTTCTTTCCGGCGCTTCCGGCCGGCTGGATCGCGTGCGCGTGCACCACAACGACATCGACGGCGGCATCGCCGGCATCTGGCTCGAGGAGGGCCCCTTCGAGCTGCGCGACTGCGAGAGCAGCGACAACAGCACCGACGTCGGACCTTCGGGGCTGGGTGCGGTGCGCGTCACTTCCCTGCTGCTGGAGCGGGTCGTGCTGCGGGGCAACAGCAGTACGGGCCTTGCCTTCCCCGTGGGTGGCCTGTTCACCGACCGCAGCCAGGTGCGCGCCGTGCGCTGCCAAATCGCCGCGAACGAGGGAGTCGACAGCGGTGGCGGTGTCGCCGCCATCCGCAACTCCCACGTCGAGCTGGTCGGCTGCACGGTGCAGGACAACCGCTCCCCGCTCAAGGGCGGCGGCATCTACGCCAGCGCCTCCCATGTCTCGCTCGATTCGGTGCTGGTGGCGGGAAACAGCGCCCAGGGCGGCGGCGCCATCGCCATCGATCCGGGCGGCTCGGTGCGCATCACCCGTTCCACCCTGGTGGCCAACACCGCCTCGGGGGCCGGTGCCCTCTATCTGCTCGAGGCTTCCGGCGTGCTGGAGCAGAGCATCGTGGCTTTCAACAGCGGCAGCCCCACGCTCGTCTGCGCCGGCGATCTCGAGCGGCGCTGCAGCGACGTGTTCGGCAACTCCGACACCTCCGTCTGCGGCCGCGATCTGGGCGGCAACCTGGCGGTGGATCCGCAGTTCTGCGCCTTCGATCCGGCGCACCAGGTCTACGACGTGCGTCTCGCCTCCACCTCGCCGCTCACGGGCGTGGCGGGTTGCGGCAGACTCGGCGCCGCCCCGGTGGGCTGCGAGGGCTCGGCCGTGCAAGCTGCTACCTGGAGCACCGTCAAGTCCCTGTATCGCTAGCGCACTCGCGTTGCAGCCATTCCAGATACGGGGCGCTGCCGCTTTGCACCGGCAGGGCGAGGATCTCCGGCACCTCGTAGGGATGCTGGCGGCGGATCTCGCGCTCCACGGCTGCCAGGAGCACGCGACGCGTCTTGAGGAGGAGGAGCCACTCCCGCGCTTGCTCCAGCCGGCCGCGCCACCGGTAGCGGCTCGTCACCGGACCGAGGGTCTGCGCACAAGCGCAAAGCCGCTGCTGCAGGAGACTGCGGGACAGACGCGCGGCGAGCCGTGCCGAGGGCACGGCCACCAGCACCTGCACGAAGGCGCCGCGGGCTGACCGCACACTGCACGCTCCCGATGCACAAACCGCCCGGCCTCGAGGCCGGGCGGTCGAGAGTGGTACGCCCGAGAGGATTCGAACCTCCGACACCCAGCTCCGGAGGCTGGTGCTCTATCCAGCTGAGCTACGGGCGCACCTGATTCCGAGGTGGAAGGTACAACCGCGGCGCCGACCCCCACAAGGCCTCAGCTAAGAGGGTCCACCCCGGGCCTGAAGCACGGTGTGGAGATCCTTATCCCCCCGCCCGGAGAGGTTGAGCACCACGAGGGAGTGGGGCTCGATGCAGCGCCGCTCGAGCAGCAGCCAGCCGAGGGCATGGGAGCTCTCCAGGGCCGGGACGATGCCCTCGAGTCGCGTCAGGGCCTCGAAGCCCGCCAGCGCTTCGGCGTCACTCACCCAGTCGTAACGGATGCGCCCTCGATCGTGGTAGTAGGCGTGCTCCGGCCCCACGCTGCAGTAGTCCAGCCCGGCGGCGAGGGAGTGGGTGCCCAGAGTGTTGCCGCGCGCGTCCTGCAGCAAGTAGCTCTTCGTTCCCTGCAGCACGCCGACGCTACCGCCGGCGAAGCGCGCCGCATGGCGGCCGGGCTCGAGGTCGATGCCGCCGGCTTCGATCCCCACCAGACGCACCGAGGGCTCGGCGAGGAACTCGAAGAAAAGTCCCATGGCATTCGAGCCGCCGCCCACGCAAGCCACCAACCAGTCCGGCAGCTTTCCCTCGTGCTCCAGGATCTGGCGCCGGGCTTCGCGACCGATGATGCTCTGGAAGTCGCGAACGAGCATGGGATAGGGATGCGGGCCGAGCACGGAGCCGAGGGCGTAGTGCGTCTCCTCCACGTGCGCCACCCAGTCGCGCATGGCGGCGCTGATGGCGTCCTTGAGCGTGCGGCTGCCGGCGTCCACCGGCAGGACGCGGGCACCGAGGAGCTGCATGCGCTGCACGTTGAGCGCCTGGCGCTCCATGTCCACCCGGCCCATGTAGACATCGCACTCCAGTCCCAGCAGCGCCGCCGCGGTGGCGGTGGCGACACCGTGCTGTCCGGCACCGGTCTCGGCGATGACGCGGCGTTTGCCCATGCGCCGGGCGAGCAGACACTGGCCGACCGTGTTGTTGATCTTGTGGGCGCCGGTGTGGGCCAGATCTTCGCGCTTCAAATAGATGCGGGCGCCGACGCGCTCCGAGAGCCGGGAGGCGAAGTAGAGCGGCGTCGGCCGGCCGATGAAATCGCGGCGCAGCGCCTCGAGCTCGGCGGCGAAGGCGGGATCGGCGCGGGCCTCCTCGTAGGCTTGCTCCAGCGACGCGAGCGGCCCCACCAAGGTCTCGGCCACGAAGCGGCCCCCGTAGGGACCGAACCAACCGCCGGGAGTGGGCAGCGCTGCCGGTGCCTCGCTCATACCGGCCTGCCCAGGGCAGCGAAGAAGTTCCGCAGCCGCACCGGGTCCTTGAGGCCTGGGGCGCGCTCCACGCCGCTCGACACGTCGACGCAGAAGGGATGATGGATGGCGACGACGGCGCCGACGTTTTCTGCCGTGAAACCGCCGGAGAGAAAGACGCGCGCCGAGGCGGGCAGGCTCGCCAGCAGTCGCCGCAGCACCGCCTCTTCGAGGCGCAAGCCGAGACCGCCGCTGCGCCCGGACCCATCTTCGGCGTCGAGGAGCGCAGCGAAGACGTTGGGCGGTAGCGGCACGGCGCTGCCGCCCCCGCCACGGCGGACGACGATGGCGGGGACATCCAGGGCGCGCGGAAAATCCCGCGGCTCGTGGCCGTGCAACTGCACCAGATCGAGCCGCAGGCGATGCACCACCTCGTTCACTCTGGATGCGGCCTGATCCTGGAAGACACCGACGCGCTTGGCGAGTCCGGTGTCGAGACCGGGGAGCCAAGCGGCGGCCGTTCCCACCTCGAGGCAGCGCGGGCTCGCGGGGGCGAAGACGAAGCCGAGGAAATCGGCGCCGAGTCGCACCGCTTCCAGGGCGTCGGCAGGCCGGGTGAGGCCGCAAATCTTGATGCGCACTCGCTCGCTCACCCCCGACGCACCTCCCGCAAGAGATCCCGCGCCGCCGCCGCTGGATCGGTGGCACGCATCAGGAGCTCCCCCACCAGGATGGCGCGGGCGCCCGCAACGCGCAAGCGCTGGACATGGGCGGCGGTCTGGATGCCGCTCTCGCTCACGGCGAAGAGACCCGGTGCCAGCTGCGGCAAACTCTCCAAGCTCCGCTGCAAGGAGACCGTGAAGGTGTGGAGATCGCGGTTGTTGATCCCCACCAGGATGCGTTCTGGGGCCTGCGCCGCGGCCGCCGCCACGCGCTCCACCTCGGGCCCGGTGTGCGCCTCGAAGAGCACGTCCATTCCCAGGTCGAGGGCCAGCTGCGCCAAGGCTCGACTGCGCTGCGGCTCCAGGAGCGCGGCGATGAGGAGCACCGCGTCGGCGCCGGCGGCCCGCCCTTCCCACACCTGGTACTCGTCGACGATGAAGTCCTTCTGCAGCCGCGGCAATCCGGGAGCGCCGGCGACGGCGAGAAACGCCAAGGCTCCCTGGAAGTGATCGACTTCGGTGAGGACCGAGAGGGCATCGGCACCGGCACCGGCGAGGGCCGCCGCCAGCGCCGCCACCTCGAAGTCGCGGCGCAGCACCCCGGCGGACGGCGAGGCTTTCTTGAGCTCGGCGATGAGGGCCATGCCGCCGGGGGCGGCGCGCAGCGCCCGGGCGAAACCACGGGCCGGTGCCGCTCGGGCCGCGGCGCGCTCCACCTGCACCAGCGGCCGCTTCTCTCGGCGTTCGGCGAGGCGGCGCTGCACTTGGAGGACGATCCTCTCGAGAGGCATGCCTGCTCCTCAGGGCACCGTACGGCCGAAGAGCACGATTTCTTCCAGCTTCCGCCGCACCGCGCCCTCCTGCAACAGTCGGCGCGCCGCCTGCACCCCGCTTCCCGGGTCGCGCACCGCGCCGCCGAGATAGAGCGCGGCCCCGGCGTTGAGCGCCACCGCATCCAGGCAGGGTCCTGCTTCGCCCTCCAGGACGGCGCGCGCTCGCGCCACGTGCTCGGCGAGCGTGCCCACCTGCAGCGCCGCCAGCGGATGGCGTGGCAAGCCGAAATCCTCGGGTTGCCAGGTGTGCCGCGCCCGCGTCGTTCCCCGTTGCTCCAGCACCGCCGTCGGCCCCGTGGGGGAGATCTCGTCCATGCCGTCGTGGCCGTGCACCACCAGGGCACGCTCGCCGCCGAGCCGGTGCAGCACTTCCGCCAGCGTCGGCGCCAGGGCGCCGTCATAGAGACCAAGGAGCTGGTGCGTGGCGCCGGCGGGATTGGTCAGCGGACCCAGGAGGTTGAAGATGGTGCGCACGCCGAGAGCATGGCGCGGTCCGGCAGCGTGGCGCATCGCCGGATGGTGTGACGGCGCGAAGAGAAAGGCGAAGCCCGTGCGACCGAGGCAATCCTCCACCGCCGCCAGCGGCAGGTCGAGCCGCAGGCCCAAGGCCTCGAGCAGATCGGCGCTGCCGACACGGCCCGAGGCGGAGCGATTGCCGTGCTTGGCGACCGTGAGGCCGGCGGCGGCGGCGACGAGCGCCGCCAGCGTGGAAATGTTGAAGGTGCCGACGCCGTCACCCCCGGTGCCGCAGGTGTCGAGTACCACACCCGGCGGCGGCGCGACGCGCAGCGCCGCGGCGCGCATGGCCCGGGCGAAGCCGACGATCTCCGCCGCGGTCTCGCCGCGCTGGCGCAGCAAGACGAGGAGCGCGCCGATCTGCGCCTCCGCTGCCTTTCCAGCCATGATGCAGCCCATGACCTGTTCCGCCTCGGCTTCACCGAGGCTCTCGCCGTCCAGGAGCTTCTGCAACGCTGGTTGGAGCAATTCAGATCACGCAGAGGTCGAGGAAGTTGCGCAGCAGGTCCTTGCCCTGCCGCGTGAGGATGGACTCCGGGTGGAACTGCACTCCCCAGGTCTCGGCGCCTTGCACCTTGAGCCCCATGATCACCGCATCGGAGGTGGCGCAGGTGACCTCGAGCGCCGCCGGCAAGCTCTCCCGCTCCACCACCAGGGAGTGGTAGCGCGTGGCCACGAAAGGATTCTCCAGGCCGCGGAAGATGCCCCGTCCATCGTGGATGATGCGCGAGGTCTTGCCGTGCATCACTTGCCCGGCGCGGACGACGCGGCCGCCGAAAGCGGTGGCGATGGCCTGATGCCCCAGGCAAACGCCCAGGATCGGTACCTGACCGTGCAAGCGGCGGATGGCTTGGACGGCGATCCCAGCGTCCTCGGGCCGCCCCGGTCCCGGCGACACCACCAGACCGCGGGGCCGAAGCTCGAGGAGCCGCCCGACGCTGAGAGCGTCGTTGCGGTGCACTTCGATCTCCGCGCCCAAGGCGCCCAAGTACTGGACCAGGTTCCAGGTGAAGGAATCGTAGTTGTCCAGGACCACGAGGGGAGAGCGGCGCCGCGGCCGCGGCGCTGCGGTCT
>Ga0075418_10004029_pt1 | contig 16730 bp, 20 predicted proteins | sample SoiMetdeltSBSDD2_FD_81776 | JGI IMG/M metagenome (GOLD analysis project Ga0075418, IMG submission 81776) | Bulk soil microbial communities from a Populus tree surrounding site in Tennessee, USA - Soil MetaG P. deltoides SBSDD2 | ecosystem: Environmental > Terrestrial > Soil > Tree plantation... | reverse complement strand
CGGATGATGTCCGAGATCAGGGCAATGAAGATCCAGATCGCCATGATCCAGAAGAAGAACAGGATCGAGTACCAGAAGACGTCGAGGAACGTCGTGTCGGCCAGTACCATCTTTCTCCTTTCCCGAGGGGCATCGCGGGGTCGCTCTGCCCGCGCCGAGATTCTGCCATCGTCCCGAGACAGTCACCACCCTGTGGACCTCTTTCACCCGGGTGAACCGGCCGCGCGGGTGAGGCTCGCGGGCCTCATGTGCGCGAAGGTCGCTCGGTGAGCGACAAGAACAAGGCCCCCGCGAAGCCCGAGAAAGGCAGTCGCCGCCGTCGCGCCGGTGTGCTGGCGCTCATCGTCCTCGGGGCCCTCTGCATCTTCATCTCGACGCTGAGCATCTGGATTCGGGACGTCGCGCTAGACGAGAACGAGTGGGCGAACACGAGCTCGCAGCTCCTGCAGAGCGAAGACGTCCGCAACGTCCTCTCCGTCTACATCGTCGACCAGGCCTACACGGCAACGGACGCCGAGGCCCGGATCGAGGAAGCGCTTCCCGAACGGCTGAAGCCGCTGGCAGGCCCCATCTCCGCTCAGCTTCGCGGGACCGCCTACGATGCGGTCGCGCGGGCACTCGCGCGGCCGCGTGTGCAGGAGCTCTGGCGCTCGGCGAACCGCGCGGTCAACGCCCAGATCGTCGACCTCCTCGAGGGAAACACCGAGCGCCTACAGCTGACCGACGGCAACGTGGTTTTGAACCTCGACCAGATCGTCGCCGACGTGACCGGCGCGGTCGGCGCGGGCGGAGGAGCGACAGAAGCGCTCCAGGGTCGGATCGAGCCGATCACGATTCTGGAGTCCGATCAGCTGAGCGGGGCTCAGAAGATCGTCAAGTGGCTGAAGGCGCTCTCGTTTTGGCCGTTCGTCCTCGGCGTCGCCCTATGGGCGGGTGCGGTTTACCTGGCCGCCGGACGCCGCCGCCTGACGGTTCGCAACATCGCCTGGAGCCTCGTGATCATCGGGCTCCTCATCCTCGCCATCCGCAGGGTCGTCGGCAATGCGGTCATCGACAACCTCGTGGACGTCGAGTCGGTCAGGGCGGCGGCGAAAGACGTCTGGACCGTGCTCACGTCACTGCTGGCGCAGTCGGCGGTAGCCGGGATCTTCGTCGGGCTCGTGACCGTGCTCGCCATGTGGTTCTCCGGGCCCGGAGCACGCGCGACGGCGGGCCGCAAATGGCTGGCGCCCGCCTTTCGCGACCACGCGCTCATCGTGCATGGGACCCTCGCCGTGCTCCTTCTGCTCTTCCTCGCCTGGGGGCCGGCCGGGACGCCGCGCCGCTTCCTGGCCGTCGTCATCCTCGTCATCCTCGCCTTTGTGGGGCTCGAGATCCTGCGGAGGCAGACGGTCAGGGACTTCCCGAACGAGGTCGGCCACTACGACTTCCACTTGCGACGGCGAAGTGGCAGCGGGGCTCAGGCCGACGAGAGGGTCGAGAGCCTGGAGCGCCTCGCCGCGCTCCACGAGAGCGGCGCGCTGACGGACGAAGAGTACGAAGCCGAGAAGGCCCTGCTCGCGACCTAGCCCGCGGGCTTCGGGTTATCCGACGCAGATCAGCGGGCGGGCGCCCCGTCAACGTCGCGGGCGCACCGAAAGCCGACGTTTCCGGCCGAGCTGTCCGGCGTGTTCCCCTGCCGGGCGGCCACGCGATACCTCCGGCAATACGACTCGTGGCAGAGATACGAACCGCCCTTTTGCACCTTGTGCGTGCCGTTGGGAGGTCCCGCCGGGTCGCGGCGCCTGTCGCGCGCCCTGAAGTCGGCGTGGAACCAGTCGCGGATCCATTCCCAGACGTTGCCCGTCGCGTTGTGTAGGCCGAATGCGTTCGGCTCGAACGCATCGACGGGACAGGTGCCCAGGAACCCGTCAGCCATCGAGTTCGCATCCGGAAAGGAGCCCTGCCAGACGTTCATCCGGTGGGCGCGTGCGGGCTCGAGCTCGTCACCCCACGGGAAAGCCCGGCCCTCGAGCCCGCCGCGCGCCGCGAACTCCCACTCCGCCTCGGTCGGAAGCCGCTTCCCGGCCCAGGAGCTGTACGACTGGGCATCCGCCCACGAGACGTGGACGACCGGATGCTCGAGCCGCGTCTCGAGGTCGGACCGAGGTCCCTCGGGCTGCCGCCAGCTTGCTCCCTCCACCTGCCGCCACCAGGGGGCGCTCGCGACTGCTCGCGTCGATGGGAAGTCGTCGGGAAGCAGGCCGCCGAAGACGAACGACCAACCGAATTCCTCCGCCTCTGTCTTGTATCCGGTCTCGGTCACGAAGCGGTCGAATTGCCGGTTCGACACGGCGCACAGATCGATCCAGAACGGGATCAGCTCGACCTCCCGCACTGGGCCCTCTCCGTCCTCCGGATAGGCGAACCCGTCCTCGCTGCCGATGAGAAAAGCCCCGCCTGGGAGCGAGACCATTCCCGCTGTGCTCCCGTCAGCTCCTTCGGCGGCTTCGAGCGGCCGGTCTTCGGTCCTCCGGCCGCTCGACGGCGCGCAGCAGGCGATCTCGTTCGCGTGCTGCCGGCGCGACATGCTCAGATCCCGAGGATCTGCTTCTTCTTCGCCTCGAACTCCTCGTCGTTGATGACTCCCGCGGCCTTCAGCTCGGCGAGCTTCTGGAGTTCCTCCGCGTAATCGGGCGCGGCGGGCGCGGCCGGCGCGGCAGCGGGTGCCGGCTCGTCGTATCCGCCGCCGGAGTCGTACATGGCCATCTGGCGGCGTGAGGTCCGGCGTGCCGTCCGGCGCGCAACTCTTCGTCCTCCCATCATGTGGAATCCTCCTTCGTTCGGTTAGCTTGGCGAGGCGGCGAGCGCCTCGGCCTCCTCGGCGGCCATCAGGCCCACGGCGACGAGGTCGAGTGGATGGATGAATCCGTCTGAGATCGGGAATCCGCCGGCCCGCACGGTCGCATCCCGAAGGTCGATCGCCCAGCGGTGCTCCAGAAGGATCACAGCCGCCGCCGAGTCGTTCGGGATGTCCTCGACGACATCCCACGCGTCCTCCTCCGAGAATAGATCGACGCCCTCGGCAGTCGCCTCTGCGCCTGCCTCGGCGCCGGCCTCGGCGCCTTCGAGCCCTCCGGCCCCGAGGCCGACCAGCGCGCCGATGACAGCGCCGAACTCGGCCGCCTCGTCGTCGCTCAGGTCGGTCCGCTTCAGCACCGCCACATCTCCCTCGGCGTCCTTGTAGACGGCGATCGCGTCGATCACGCGCACGACGTCGTTCTCCTTCAGCCGGTCGAGCTCGGCCAAAATCTCGCCCTGGAAGTTCGGTTCGTTGAACCCCAGCACCAAAAGCTGTACGGGTCCGATTGCCATGTACCTCTCCTTTCGCAGCTCAAGTCGAGAATCGCGGACGCCAAAGGCGAGAACATCGCCCGCAGGCCCGATTCACCCGGGTGAGATGCGAGCGACCTACTGCCTCGCCATGGCGATCGCCAGCCGCTCCTCGGGGGAGATCAGGTGGTCGAGATCCTCGGCGGACTCGCCGATGTCGATCTGTACCCACTTAACCGTGCCGGTGAATGTGCTCTCCTCGGGCGTGTAGTCATCGCTCACCGCAGAGGCCGTGTCGGACGCGAGGTCCAAGGTCTCGTCGCCGGAGAAGAGCATCGGCACGGTGCCCTCGACCCGCCCCTGGGCGACCTCGTCGCCGTCGACGAAGAGCTTCACGGCTCCGCCCTTGGCGAGCCCTCCGCCGTCGTAGGTGAACTCCATCCGCACCTGGTGCGTGCCGGGCGGGATCGCGGTGTCACCCTCGATCGTGAAGCGCTGGAGCCCAAAGAGGTTGTAGCAATACTTGGGCTTGCCGCCCTTCACATAGACACTCCAGCCGCCGAAGGCGCCGCCCTGCGCGACCATCACACCCTCTGCCCCCTCCTCGGGCACGTCGATCTCGACCGTGACAGCGTGCGATTTGTTCTTGATGTTGAGCACGACGTTCTCGTTCAGGCGCCGCATGCCGCTGAAGAAGATCTGCGAGTTGCCCTTGACCAGCGTGGGGCGTCCGGCTAGATCGGAGTTGAAGCGCTCCACACGCCGGTCGTCCAGCGGGTAGACGTTGTACTTGCGTGCCTCGGCGATGAAGAGCTTCTGCAGCTCGGCGAGCTTGTCCGGCTGCTCGGCGGCGAGGTCGCGGGCCTGCGTCCAGTCGGTGTTCGTGTCGTAGAGCTCCCAGACGTCGTCGTCGAATGCGGGCAGTTCGGCCTGGACCAACCACGGCGTCGAGTGCCGCGTCACGGCCGTCCAGCCTTCGTGATAGATGCCGCGGTTGCAGAACATCTCGAAGTACTGAGTCGTATGGCGCTCCTCCGCCGAGGCGTCGTCGAAGGCATAGGCCATGCTCACGCCTTCGAGTGGCGTCTGGTCGATCCCGTTGACCGACGAGGGCTCGGGTAGACCGGCGGCCTCGAGCACCGTCGGAGCGATGTCGATCACGTGGTGGAACTGCTGCCTCACCTCGCCCTTGGCCTTGATTCCGTTGGGCCAGTGGACGATGGTGCCGTTGCGCGTGCCGCCCCAGTGCGAGGCGACTTGCTTGGTCCACTGGTAGGGCGTGTCCATCGCGTGCGCCCAGCCAACCGCGTAATGGTTGTAGGAGTCCGGTGTGCCGAACTCGTCGATGCGCGACGCCATGTACTCGGTCGTCTCGAGCGCGGCCGCGCCGTTGAGGCTCATGAGCTCGTTGAAGGTGCCCTGCTGCGTCCCCTCGGCGGAGGCTCCGTTGTCGCCGATGATGTAGTAGACGAGTGTGTCCTCGAGGACGCCGAGATCCTCGAGAGCGTCCAGAACACGGCCGACGTTGTGGTCCGTATGCTCGAGGAAGCCCGCGTAGATCTCCATCTGCCGAGCGAGCACTGGCTTCAGGTCATCGGGCATGTCGTCCCAGGCGGGGATCTCAGCCGGGCGCTCGGTGAGCTCGGCCTCGGGCGGAATGACACCGAGCTCCTTCTGGCGCGCAAACGTCCGCTCCCGCAGAGCGTCCCAGCCGTCGTCGAACTGCCCTTTGTACTTATCCGACCATTCGGGGCGCACGTGGTGAGGTGCGTGGGTCGCGCCCGGCGCGAAGTACGCGAAGAAGGGCTTGTCGGGCATGAGCGCCTTTTGCTCGCGGATCCAGCCGATCGTCCGGTCGGTCATGTCCTCGGTGAAGTGGTACCCCTCCTCGGGAGTCGTCTCCGGCTCCACGGGAATGGTGCCCTCGTAAAGGGCGGGGTAGTACTGATTCGTCTCGCCGGCGATGAAGCCGTAGAAGTGCTCGAAGCCACCCCCGCCGGATGGCCAGGCATCGAACGGACCGAGCGGGCTCGTCTCCCACACCGGGACCTCGTGGCATTTGCCGAACTGCGCGGTCGAGTATCCGTTCAGCTTCAGCACCTCGGCCAGCGGGGCGCACGACTTCGGCCGGATGGAGTTGTACCCGGGGGCGGAGGTCGCGATCTCGGTGATGCCGCCCATGCCCGCGGTGTGGTGATTGCGGCCGGTCAGCAAGGCCTGGCGTGTCGGCGAGCAGAGGGCGGTGGTGTGGAAGCGGTTGAACTTGAGCCCGCCGGCTGCGAGCCGCTCCGCGGCCGGCGTCGAGCACGGCCCGCCGAAGGCGCTCGAAGCGGCAAAGCCCACGTCGTCAAGGAGGACGATCAGCACGTTGGGCGCTCCGTCCGGCGGGCGCAGGGGCTGGATCGGCGGAAATTTCGCCTCCGGATCCTTGGCGTCCGTCGCGGTGATCTCGCCGTGGGGCGGATCGGGGACGGGCAACACAGTTCGTGCTCTATCGGCCTCTTGGGTCACGAGATCCTCCCGAGTCGACGTCGTAGGACGCGAAGGATCGCGGCCGCTGCCTCGTGAGTCCTCACCCGAAGCAGGAGTTCACCCAGGTGAGCCATCCGCCGGCCGCGTGATTTGCCGATGTCTTGCAGACCGACGCCCAGGTCACGATCTGCGTCATGGACGACCACTGGACACCCGAGCTTGCGTTGCTTGAACGCGGTGGCTCCTGCCGCCTCTCCCTCGGCTGCCACGCGTACGGCGAGGGAGGGACTCTTCAGGAAGCTGCCGACGACCTCGTCGCCCGCCTACTGACGCTCGCCCTCTGCCTGAGGTCGGGCTCCGGACTGGGCGTCTCAGCGGACGGCCCGGCTCTCGACCTCCGCTGGCTGAGCTTTCTGCACGAGCTCGGGGAGCTCGCCGCCTCTGGAATCGACATACGCGAGTGGCTCTTCGCCGCAGGCAAGGCTCACCGAGCGGCTTAGCCGGGGGAACTCCTCCGCGTTCACCCGGGTGAACGGAGGCCCCAGGGGAGGCGTTCTCCCCTGCGTCGGAGGACACTCGGGCCCGGATGCATCAACGCTTCGCGGCCCGTAGCGGCCGACAGGCCGTCGTCTATCGGATCGTCGTCCGAGGTGAGATCGCGCGGCCGCTCGTCGGGCCGCTCGAGAAGATGTCGGTCGAGCTCGATGGCGGCGAGTGCGTCCTCACCGGCGAGCTCGTCGACCAGGCGCAGCTGCGCGGCGCACTCAGCTTCCTCCACGACCTCGGCGTGGAGATCGTGAGCGTCAACCCGGCGGACGAGCCGGGTCACTAGGGAGCGCGGCCGTGGGCGTGCCGACGGTTCCGGCTGCCGGCGACCCGGACGCCGTCAAGAGGACGGCCGTCGGCCGGATCGTGTGGACCCTGACGACCGCGATCACCCGCTACACCGCTCATCGCAACCCGCAGATCGCTGCCGCGATCTCGTATCACGTGCTCTTCGCGATCGTCCCTCTCTTCGTTTTCCTGGGGACGATCTTCGGCCTTCTCCTCCGGGACGACCAGCGGCGGCAGGAGGTGACCGAGCAGCTCGTCGACCGCTTTCCGCTCTCGCCCGATGCGGGCATCGACATCGAGCGCCTGCTTGCCGAGCTCCCAACACCGTTCAGCGTCATCGGCGTCCTCAGCATCCTCGCGCTTCTCTGGTCTGCGAGCGGGATGATGAGCTCGGTCAGAGTCGGCCTGACCGCCGCCTTCGACGAGGGAGAGGGACGGCCCTTCTTCCGCTCGAAGCTCGTCGACCTCCTGCTCATCCTGTCGGTCGCCGTGCTCTTCATCGGGTTCCTGGCCCTTTCGATCGCGATCAACGCGATCGAGCGCTGGAGCGACACCGTCGCCAGCGGTCTCGGCGCCGCCGGGCTCGGCCGTGGCAGCATCCTCGCGTTGCTCGGACCTCCGCTCCTCGCCTTCGGCCTGCTGCTCCTCCTGTACCGGCTCGTGCCGAGGAAGAAGCTGCGCTTCCGCGACCTCGCGGCCGGCGCCCTCGTGGCGGCCGCTGCATCGGAGGCGATCCGCGTGGGCTTCAGCTACTACCTCACCTCCGTCGCACGGTACGACCTCCTCTATGGCGCGCTCGGCTCCGTATTTGCACTTCTGCTCGTCGTGTACCTGCAGGCGCTCGTACTCCTGCTGGGAGCCGAGATCGCGTACGCGTGGGCCCAGAGTGCTTACGGCCCGCCCGAGCCTCCGGTTCCCGTCTTCACGCAGGCGCGCGACGCGGTTAAGGCCCTGTTCGTGCGGAGGCCCTAGTGGGAGACAGCCTTCGCTGGATCGGGCACTCGACCGTCCTCGTCGAGCTGGACGGGGTCCGCCTCCTCACCGACCCGCTACTCCGCGAGCGCGTCGTCATGCTCCGCCGCTCCGAGCCGCTCGACCTCGGCAGTCTCGATGACCTCGACGCGGTGCTCATCTCCCACATCCACTACGACCACCTCGACCTCGGCTCCCTCCGCCGACTGGGTGCGCCGAAAACTGTCGTCGTCCCGCGAGGCGCCGGCGCGCTCCTTCGCCGCCGCGTCCACGCTCCGGTCGAAGAGCTCGGCGTCGACGAGGCCGTGGAGGTCGGCCCCGTGACCGTCAAGGCCGTGGCCGCCGAGCACGACTCGAGCCGCCTCTTCGGCAAGAAGACGGACGCGCTCGGCTACGTCGTCAGCGGCTCCAGGCGCATCTACTTCCTGGGCGACACCGACCTATTCCCCGAGCTCGCGGACGCCGCGCCGGAAGCCGACGTGGCGCTGATCCCGATCTGGGGCTGGGGCCCGTCGCTCGGCACGGGCCACCTCGACCCGCGGCGAGCAGCCGAGGCGCTCGCGCTCATCCGGCCGCGCATCGCCGTGCCGATTCACTGGGGCACGTACTACCCGATGACGGCGCGGAAGTCGACGCGCGACTTCCTCCGGGCTCCGGTGGCGGAGTTCGAGAAAGCAGCGGCCGAGCTCGCGCCGGAAGTCGACGTCCGCGTCCTCCCGGTCGGCGGGACCCTCGAGCTCTGACCCCGGCTACGCCCCGACGACCGGCTCCCTCCAGAAGATCACCTGCAGGATCAGCTCGACCACCACGGCCGCGAGGGCGAGGAGGATGGCCGCCCAGATCGTCGTCCAGAAGAAGTCATCGATCGTCAGGTGGTCCGTCAGCGCGTCCGTGATCGAGAGGAGCACGGCCGTGATCAGGAGCGAGATGAGGCCGAGCGTGATCAGGTTGAAGGGCAGCGTGAGGATCCGGAGGATCGTCCCGATGATGGCGTTCACGACTCCGAAGATGAGCGCCACCCAGACGTAGGCCCAGAAGCCGCCCGTGATGTCGACGCCGTTCAGGATCCACGCCGTGAAGGCGAATGCGGCGGCGAGGGCGACCCAGCGTACGAGCAGGAGGGCGAGCGGGCTCGGTGTGGGACTGTTGCGTGCGGTCGTTTCCATGCGGTTCCTTTCTCGACCCGGCTACTCGATGTAGCCCCGGCGGGGCGCGTAGTCCTCGAGCGGGCGCATGAGCGCGCAGATCGCGGCGATGTTGATGATGATCGCGGCGAGCGTCCAGATCGGGAACGCCGCGATGAACGCGAACTGCACGATCGTGTTCAGCATGAGCAGGAGGACGCCGGCGGCGCGCGCCCATGTCTTCAGCGCGAAGATCCCGAGCCCAACGAGGAGCTCGACGATTCCGAGGACGAGGAAGAACGCGCCCCACGACGAGAAGTCCGCAAAGAGCAGCCCGCCCTTCGTCACCGCGAAGTAGTCGTCCTTCAAGAGTGCAATGAAGCCTTGCAGGATGTTCAGCGAGCCGACGATGACGAGCAGCGCGCCGGCGAACGCGTACCACCCACTCGGAAGCTCACGCGTGGCCGGGCGGTCGTCCTGAGCTTGCGTCGCCATCTAACTCTCCTTTAGCGGTAGAGGTTTGGTGCCAGGGAAAATTCTGCGTTCGTCCTCGGCTGTCAACCTCGCCCGGCGCCCCCTTTCACCCGGGTGACTCTCGTCCCTTGACATCGGCGCGGCCGACCGAGTAGAGTCCTCCCGTCAGATCCGTGGGCCCTCGGGTTCGCGGATCTGGCGTTTTAACGGGTCATTCACTCGGCGGGCTCGGGCAGTGGAGGCTCGAGCGTAGGGGCGCGCCCCGCTCGCAGAACGCCGAACAGAATCTCGATTGCCTTCGTCACCGGCACGGCGATCAGCGCACCGACGATGCCGAAGAGCGACGTGAAGACGATCACGGCGACGACCGAGACGAACGGATGGATCTCGACGGTCTCCTTGAAGATCCTCGGCGTGATCAGGTTGTTCTCGACCTGCTGGTACAGGATCAGCACGACACCGGCGACCACGCCCTTCCACGGCTCTTCCAGCAGCCCGACGATCACCACGGGGATCGTGCCGAGCGTGGCGCCGATGTTGGGGATCAAATCGGTGATGCCGACGAAGAGGGCGAGCGGGGCGGCATACGGCAACCCGAGGAGCTTCATCGTCACGAAGGTCGTGAGCCCGGCGATGACCCCGATGAGGAACTTGCCGTACCAGTATCCCTTGTTCAGCTGGTAGATATCGCGCGCGGCAGCCATGAAGGGCGCCCGATACGCCTCCGGCATGAGGCCGGCCCCGATCCTGACCAGGTCGCGGCCGTACACGAGGAAATAGAGGGTGAAGGTGAAGATCATGAAGACGGCGAAGCCCGCGCTCGCCAGTCCGCCGACGAGGTCGAGGACCTTTCCGCTCTTCTCGAAGAACTTCGACGCGCCCTCCGCGGTGTTACCCGCGGTCTGGATCGCCTGGTCGGCGTTCAAAGAATCGGAGGCGCTTGTCGCCTGCAGCTGGTCGACGTAGCCGGGAATGGCCGCCTTCAAGGCCTGGGCGCCGTCGACGATCGACGGAATGAGCGCGATCGCGAAGAAGAGGATGACGCCGGTGATGACGAGGAAGGCGAGCCCGGTCGACCAGCCCCGGCCGAGGCCTCTGCGCGTGAAGATCCTGATGAGCGGCTCGATCGAGAACGCCAGGAAGCCAGCGGCGACGAGCCAGACGACCGTTTCGCGCACGAGCCAGACGCCGATGAGGAGCGCGGAAACGGACAGGATGACCGCCACCGCCACGAGCGTGGCAACGGCGATGAAGCGGCGGTTCGGCCGCCCGTCCGGGACGTCGAGAGCGGGGCCGATCGAGGCCATAGCTGATTAGGTTTCCTCGCAAGGAGGCGAGTTCCTGCCGACGACCGAAGACCCTCTCCGTGAAAAAGCGCCGAAGCGAACGGTGCGCGACCGCGGCCTTTCGCTGCGGACAAGGCTCGAGGCGGAGCGCCCGAAGCACGCGTCGATCGAGATCTGCTTTTCGTGGATCCTGCGCGACAAGGAGATCGCAGGGGGTGTGCTCGGCGGGGGGCTCGCGTACCGCTTCTTCTTTTGGGTGCTCGCGATCACCGTCCTTCTCGCCGGAGGGCTGGGGCTCGCGTCGGCCTCGGGGGCAGACGTCGCCGGCGATTCCCGGGACGCCGGAATGACGACTGCGCTCGCCTCGACCATCGCGAACGCCGCGGAGCAGTCCGAGTCGGGGCGCTGGTGGCTCATCCTCACCGGCATCGTTCTGTTTCTCTGGTTCAGCTACGGCCTGCTGCGCGCGCTTCACCTCGTTCACGCCGCAGCGTGGCGGATTGCACCTCCCCCGCTCCGGAATCTTCTTCGGTCGGTGGGATTCGTCGTTGCGGCACCGATCGTGCTCCTCGTCGTCACCGGAGCGGCAGGCTGGGTGCGCGCCCACGCTGCGAACCCGGCCGGCCTCCTGGCGACGCTTGCCGTCGGAGCTGGGTTCGGCGTCGTCTGGGTTTGGGTCTCCATGCACCTTCCCGCGAAGGACGTTCCCTGGACCGCGTTCCTTCCCGGCGCCGTTCTTCTCGGGCTCGGCCTCGAGGCTCTGCACGTCTTCACGACCTACTTCCTCGAGAACAAGCTCGCGAACGCCTCCGACCTCTACGGCGTGCTCGGGCTCGCAACAACCGCGCTCTTCTATCTCTTTCTCGTCGGCCGAGGAGTCGTGTGGGCCGCGGAGCTGAACGCGGTCGTCTGGGAGGTGTCCTCGCGCAGGAGATAGCCGGCTCCGCTCGTACTACGGGGCGACGAAAGGAGCCAAGCGATGTCGCAGTACGACACGTCACGGGAACCGACGATCTCCGGCTGGGTAGTCGGAGGCATCACGTTCGCGGGAACGATGCTGATCCTCATCGGCATGTTCCAGGCGATCGACGGGCTCGTCGCGATCTTCAACGACGACTTCTTCCTCGTGACGCAGAACTACACGTTCGACCTCGATGTCACCGCCTGGGGATGGATCCACCTACTGCTCGGGATCGGCCTGATGATCGCCGGCTGGTCGATCTTCAGCGGCAAGACGTGGGCCGCAGTCGTCGCACTCACGCTCGCGATGCTGAGCGCCCTGGCGAACTTCTTCTTCATCCCGTACTACCCGCTCTGGTCGCTCGTCATGATCGCCCTCGATTGTTGGGTGATCTGGGCGCTGACCCGCCCGGGAGTGGTGCGCTCGAGCACGTAGGGATTTTTCTTCGCCGGTCCCTTGACACGCCGGCCGGCGGGCCAGTAAGTTCCCTCCCGTCAGATCCGTGGGCCCTCGGGTTCGCGGATCTGGCGTTTTAAGGGACGAACTGGCGACGGCCCACGAACGGAATTTCCCGCTCGCAGCGAAAACCGCGTTTGTGTGCGGCCGCCCGAACTGGTTAGCCTCGACCTCGTGCTGCGGTGTATCGAGTGTGGCGCCGAGACCGACCGCTTCGAGCCGGGCTGGCGAACGCTTCTCAGCTTCGATCCCGAGCAGGACAGCTTCGACGAGGCGGTCAGCTACTGCCCCGAGTGCTCGGTACGGGAATTCGAATTCCCCAGCCGCGTCTCTCCGCGCGACTAGCCCTTCTGTCAAGCACGCTTGACACCACGGACACCCGTGGCTACTGTGTCAAGTGTGCTTGACAGACAGGCAGCCAGATGAAGAACCGGGTGCGGGAGCTGCGAACGGCGCAGAGCCTTTCCCAGGGCGAGCTCGCCGCGGCGCTCGACGTCTCGCGGCAGACGATCAACTCGATCGAGCAGGAGCGCTACACGCCCTCCCTCCCCCTCGCGCTGTCGCTCGCGCGGTTCTTCCAGACGAACGTGGAGGCGATGTTCGATGGAGATTCAGATGACTAGGTCGAAGTGGTTCCTGCCCCTCTTCTCGGTTGCGCTGGGCTTCGTGATGCTCGCCGCGATGTGGATCGGCGGGGACCTGAGCACAGGTCTTCAGTCGCTCGCGATCATGACCGTGTTCGGCGCCCTCATCCTCTTCGGCGGCCGGAGCGAGACAGTCCGCGGCCTGCGCGGGGACGGGCGGGACGAGCGCTTCCGCCAGATCGACATCCATGCGACCGCACTCGCCGGGATCGTGGTCTTGAGCGCGATCATCGTCGCGTTCATCGTCGAGGTCGCGCGTGGCCACGAGGGCACGCCGTACTCGTGGCTCGGGGCGATCGGCGGCCTGAGCTACCTGCTCGCAGTGATCGGCCTGCGGCTCAGAGGCTAGACCGACCGACCGGTGGTAGCCTCGGCTGGAAGCGAGTAGAGGAGGTCAGGATGAGCACCGTCGAGACCAAGGTCGGGACGTTCGTTTGGCACGAGCAGGTGTCCGGCGATCCCGCCAAGGCAAAGGATTTCTACGGCCAGCTCTTCGGCTGGGGCACCGAGGTCTTCGGGCCCGGCGAGATCGACTACGAGATGATCTCGGTCGACGGGACGACCCACGGCGGCTTCAGCAAGGCGATGGAGGGCGCCCCGCCGCCGCACTGGCTCAGCCACGTGCTGGTCGAGAACGTGGACGAGACCGCCGAGAAGGCGAAGGCCGCGGGCGGGCAGGTCCTCGCCGGGCCGTTCGACATGGAGGACGTCGGGCGCATGGGGATCATCGCCGACCCGCAAGGGGCCTTCCTGGGCATCTACCAGCGCTTCAGCGAGGGCAGCGGCTCCGAGGGAGTCTTTGTCTGGGACGAGCTCGGCACGACCGACGCCGACGGCGCACAGCGGTTCTACGAGGAGGTCTTCGGCTGGACGACGACAGACATGGGATCGGACTTCGGCGGCTACCGGATCTTCGACCGGGTCGGCGGCACCGGCCAGGGCCACGCCGGGCTGATGCAGAACCAGAACGAGAGCATCCCGGCCATGTGGACGCCGTACGTCGGAGTCGAGGACACGGATGCCGTCTGCGCCAAGGCGAAGGAGCTCGGCGCCAACGCCATCGTCGAGCCCATGGACGTGCCGACCGTCGGCCGCTTCGCGGTCCTCGCGGATCCGCAGGGCGCGGTCTTCGGCGTCATCAAGGGAGAGCCCGCCTCCTAGACAACCACGGCAGCTACTTCGGGGGAAGGGAGCGCGCGTAGGTCGTACCGCGCTCGACCCAATCGGCGAGCGCCGCATCGCCGGCGACGTCCTCGGCAGCGACGCGCAGCCAGCCGCGCATGCTCCGTCCGCGCATCTCCATGAGCTGCGCGGACGTGGTTGCCACCAGCTCGTCCGACTCGTCCGGATCTACGCGCACGAGAATCCCGCCCTGGCCGCTGACGCCGACGGCCATGTTGCCCTCGATGAGGAACGCGAGCCCGCCGAACATCTTCTTCTCGACCAGGCCGGGCTCGGCGCTCACCAGCTCGCGGATCCGAGCCGCGAGTTCCTCGTCGTAGGCCACCGAGCGATGGTAACCCCCTTGACAGGCATGCCCCAAAGCAATAGCTTCGTCTTGTCAGATCCGTGGGCCCTCGGGTTCGCGGATCTGGCGTTTTAACGGTCCGGCTCGAGCTCGCAGCTAGCTCGCCGGATCGCACCAAAAAGGGGACGCCCGCCGCGGTCTCTGCAACTTTCATTAGATGGTGGCCGCCGCACAGGTTCCCGTCTACCACGGTCCGTTCGGGAAAAAGGAAGCTGAACGGCTGCTCTGGCGCGCCGGTTTCGGGCCGAAGCCGGGCGAGGCCAAGGAGGTGGCGCGCAAGGGGCTGAAGCGGGCAGTCGACGACCTGCTGCATCCTCCAAGTCCCCGGCTCATCGGCAAGCCGCCGACCGCCGACGGCGGCGAGCCGCTCTCTCCCCGCGACGCCTGGGGGCACGACCATCTCTGGTGGCTCGACCGCATGGTGCGCTCGAACCAGCAGCTCGTCGAGCGGATGACCCTCATCTGGCACGACTGGTTCGCGACGTCCAATGCGGGCGTCGGCTCTCAGAAGTGGATGCTGAACCAGAACAGCCTCTTTCGGAAGCGCGCTCTCGGGAACTTCGAATCCCTCCTGATCGCCGTGACCCGCGATCCGGCGATGTTGATCTGGCTGAACGGACGGGACAACACGAAATGGAGCCCGAACGAGAACTACGCGCGCGAGCTGATGGAGATCTTCAGTCTCGGCGCCGGAAGCGGATACACGGAGGACGACGTCCGCGAACAGGCCAGGGCCCTAACCGGTTGGCGAAACGACTGGCAGGACGGCGCCGGCGACGTCAACTTCCGCTACGACGCCACGCGGCACGACAACGGGGTGAAGTTCGTCTTCGGACATAGCGGGAACTTCGGCTGGGAGGACGCGTGCCGTCTCTGCGTCCAGCACCCGCCTCACCTGACCTATTTCGTCCGCCGGCTCTGGAGCTATTTCGTCCCGACACCACCGCCTGCGACGACCGAGTCCGCGCTGAAAGCCCTGTACAAGCGTTCCGGCCATGAGATCGCGCCCGTCGTAGGCGCCATACTCCGCCACCCGCGCCTCTACACCGGGCCCGCGATGTTGAAGCCACCGGTCGTCCAGGTCGCCGGCATGCTCAGAGCGCGCGGGCGCCCGGTCGACACGGGCGCCTGGGCGTGGATCTCCGAGATCGACGGCCAGAGGCTCTTCTACCCACCGAACGTCGCCGGCTGGAGCGAGGATCGTTGGCTCGACACGTCCACCTTCCGCGGCCGCTGGATCGCGGCCAATTACGCCGCCCGGAAGTACGCGCTCGACCCGGGAGCCGCGAGCGGGAAGCTTCCGCTGGACGCCCAGGAGCTCCTCTCCCGGGCGCTGGACTTCTGGGGGAATCCCGGGCTGAAGCGGGACACCCGCACCGCGCTTCTCGGTTTTGCCAAGAGCGCGCTCGCGGATGCCGACCAGAGCTGGAAGAAGGCCCAGTACCCGGTGCTCGTCCTGAACGCCCTGCGCATGCTCGTCGCCGTCTCCCCCGACTACCAGACCTGCTGACATGAGCTGCTCCTGCAACGAGTTCTCTCGCGCATCGATGCTCCGCCGCTCGGTGGCCGAAGCCGGGCGCGGTCTGCCGATCATCGAGGAAGGCATGCCGCTCCCAGCCGGCAGCGGTCTCAGCCGCCGCACCTTCCTGACGCGGACTGCAGGCTTTGCACTGGCGGTTTACGGTGCGAGCAAGCTCCCGCTCGGGCTCTTCGAGGAGGGCATCGCCCGCGCGGCCGCTCCGACCGACCCGATCCTCGTCTCGATCTTTCTCGACGGCGGAGCCGATTCGCTCTCGATGCTCTACCCCGCCGGGGATGCGCAGTACGCGGCGCTCCGCCCAACCCTCGCACTCGCCCCCGAGGCCGGGCTGCCGTTCGCGGAGGACACGTCCCTGCACTGGCACCCTTCGCTCGCGCCACTCGCCGAGCTCCACGGGGAGGGCAAGGTCAGCGCCATCCCGGCCATCGGCTATACGAATGCCGACCAGTCGCACTTCACGTCTCGGCATTACTGGGAGGTCGGTGCGACCGACGCTCATCTCCGCACCGGCTGGATGGGGCGATACCTCGACGTGGCCGGGACGATGGACAACCCGCTCCAGGGCCTCGCACTCTCCGACTCGCTCCAACCTTCGCTCGCGTCTACGAACGTTCCGATCGCGGCCGTCTCCCAGGTCGACGACTACGGCTTCTGGGCCCAGAACGTGTGGGGAGAGCCCGAGACCCGCATGCTCGATGCAATCGGCTCCTTCACCGCATCGTCCGACCCGGGCCGCGCGCAGGTCGCGGAGGTCGCTTCACGGGTCGCGCATCTTCGTGAGCAACTGCTGCCGTTCGACAACGGCAACTGGGGCAGCCCGGTCACCTATCCGACGAGCTCCGATCCCTTCCCTGCACGTCTCGCCGGTCTCGCGGCCATGATCGCCGCGGGCCTGCCGCTCCGCTGCGTCACGGTCAGCGCGCCGGGGATGTACGACACGCACGCCGACCAGGCGACCGACTTCGGGAGCGCCCTCGCCCTGACGGCGGACTCGCTCAAGGCTTTCCAGCGCGACCTCGAGGCGCGGGGCCTTGCCGACCGGGTGATCGTCCACGTCTGGAGCGAATTCGGCCGTCGCGGAGAGGAGAACGGCTCCCTCGGGACCGACCACGGCGCCGCGGGCGCGG
>Ga0075418_10004028_pt1 | contig 16730 bp, 17 predicted proteins | sample SoiMetdeltSBSDD2_FD_81776 | JGI IMG/M metagenome (GOLD analysis project Ga0075418, IMG submission 81776) | Bulk soil microbial communities from a Populus tree surrounding site in Tennessee, USA - Soil MetaG P. deltoides SBSDD2 | ecosystem: Environmental > Terrestrial > Soil > Tree plantation... | reverse complement strand
GCAGTAAATTTCCGGAACCCAATGAGGGCTGTGTCTTTACTGATAGTTATGATGGTATCGGGATGCTGGCAAAATGAGATAACTCCAGTCAGTAAAAAAAAGGTGCTAAGTAAAAATGCTTTTACTGAGGCCTGGAGTTGGTTAATGAAGGTTGCTGAATTCATCTGTTCTGCGAACGGGAATCAAATATAATAATAGAAGACCGGAAGCAGGTTTTTAATAAGGCGATTTGATGCCGGCGCCCGGCCCATAGAATTTGTGGACATGTTGAAAATATGGATTATCGCCGGAAGAAAGCTTCTTATTATCTTTGTTTCTATGGCCAATAAGCTGAAAGGCAATTCCACTAAAAATCCTGTGGGAAAGACCAGAAAAACCAAGTCAGATAATCTGAAACCCGACAAGGAAGAAAAAATAGATCTGAAAGAGCTTGCCAGGGATGAACGTACCTGGAAGATCGTTGGATTTGTATTCTTGTTCTTTTCGTTTTTCCTGCTCATCTCTTTTATCTCATATTTCTTTACATGGGAAAACGATCAGAGCGAAATAAAAAAAGGTCTGTCTCTATTCGATAATAATTCCAATATTCATAATCTTCTGGGAGTATTGGGTGCCTTCATTTCACACTTCTTTATTTACAAGGGTTTTGGTATTGCATCACTGCTGATCTGCACTTTCTTTTTTGTCGTTGGCATCAATTTACTTTTTAGAAAAAAGGTCTGGTCCGTTTGGAAAAATCTGAGATATGTGACCATCGGTATGCTGGTATTATCTGTTTGCATGGCTTTCATTTTTTTCAGCAGCCAATTCTCATATGGTGGTTCTGTAGGTAAGATGATCGTTGAATGGATGGGGAATCTTTTTGGAACGATAGGTACGGCAGCGATTTTACTGGTGGTGGCCGTATCATATATCATCTGGCAATTTAATCCAAGGTTTAATATTCCTCAGCGAACGACCATTGTAGAAGAAAATGAAACTGGTGAAGTTGGGAAAGCGGAAACAGCAGCTCCGGTTGTTGGCAAGACCATTAACGATGCTTATGCTGAAAATAGTTCTAATGGCAACCAGTTAAAAACAAAGGGGGAGCCGTTAATCCTTAATCCCGTTAATACAGGTAATGCGCAACCGGAATTTACATTAATAGAAAAAGACGAAGAGGTGGTGGCTCCTGAAAGGCCGAAACCGATTCTGCAAGAAGTATTATCAGGGGTAGAAGAAGAAATTATTTTACCAAAGGAAGAAATAAAACCTGCAAGAAAATCAAAAGAGGTCGCGGAGCGTGATCTCACCCTTGAAATAAAAGAGGTTCCAAAAGAACTTATTGAAGAGGAAAAAGAGAAGGGTTATGAAGATCTTCCGCCATATGAACCAACTCTTGACCTGCGTGATTATCGTTACCCGGTATTGGACCTGTTGGAAACACATGGCAGCGAAAAAATAGTGCAGGATGCCAATGAGCTTGAAAACAACAAGAATCAGATCATCGCAACACTGCGCAATTATGATATCGAGATACAAAAGATCATGGCAACGGTTGGTCCTACTGTTACGCTTTATGAAATCGTTCCTGCTGCCGGTATTCGTATTTCAAGGATCAAAAACCTTGAAGATGATATTGCGTTGAGTCTTGCTGCACTTGGTATTCGCATCATCGCTCCAATACCTGGTAAAGGAACCATAGGTATTGAAGTACCAAATGTGAGAAAGAGTATTGTGAGCATGAAAACGCTTCTTGGATCAGATAAGTTTCAGCATAATAATTACAGTCTTCCGATTGCATTGGGTAAAAAAATTGACAATGATAATTTTATTGTCGACCTCACCAGTATGCCACATTTGCTGATGGCCGGTGCTACAGGTCAGGGTAAATCGGTTGGAGTGAATGCGATCCTTGTTTCATTGCTCTATAAAAAACATCCTTCGCAGCTGAAATTTGTTTTGATAGATCCAAAGAAAGTTGAGCTAAGTCTTTATCGTGTTATCGAGAATCATTTTCTTGCCAAGCTGCCCGGTGAAGAAGAAGCGATCATCACTGATACAAAGAAAGTGGTGCATACCCTGAATGCGCTTTGCATTGAAATGGATAATCGCTACGATCTTTTAAAAGAAGCCGGGGCAAGAAATATCAGGGAGTACAATGAGAAATTTGTAAAACGTAAACTCAACCCATTAAAAGGACACCAGTTCCTGCCGTTCATCGTTTTGGTAATTGATGAGTTTGCAGACCTGATCATGACCGCAGGTAAAGAGATTGAAATGCCAATTGCAAGATTAGCGCAGCTGGCCCGCGCGGTCGGTATTCATTTGATCATTGCAACACAACGTCCGTCGGTGAATATCATCACCGGTACCATTAAGGCAAACTTCCCATCTCGTATCGCGTTTAAAGTATCCTCCAAGATCGATTCAAGAACGATCCTTGATACCGGTGGTGCAGAACAATTGATAGGGAAGGGAGATATGTTGATCTCCCATCATGGGGAGATCACAAGATTGCAGTGTGCTTATGTCGATACGCCTGAAGTTGATAAGATTGTCAGTCATATAGAAACGCAACGTGGCTACCCGCAGCCATTTTTGTTGCCGGAGTATGTAGATGAAAAAGAAATGGAAGGAAAGGATTTTGATCTCAATGATAAAGATGCGCTGTTTGAAGATGCTGCCCGGTTGATCGTTCAGAACCAGGTCGGGTCGACATCATTATTGCAACGCAGAATGAAACTCGGCTATAACCGTGCAGGCAGGTTGATGGATCAATTGGAAGCAGCAGGGGTGGTGGGTCCCAACCAGGGTAGTAAGGCCCGTGATGTTTTGATAAAGACCGAATCTGACCTTAATCAGCATCTTGCCAATCTAATTTAAACCTAACCTGTTAAAAGTCTTACAAGAGGCAACCAGGGAGGTCTGACTGGCCTCTAAATTGTAATTGGGTATATTTGCCCGCCCCGATACTTATCGGGGATAAATCAAATTGAAAAACTATCATGACAAGATTTTTTACAACTGTCGTCTTATTTATAGGGACTCTAAACCTCAGTGCTCAAACTACAAATGACCCCGAAGCAAAGAAGATACTCGATGGTGTGAGTACAAAATTCAAGACTTTTAAGACTGTCAAAGTTTCTTTCACGTATAAGGTTGAAAACTCTGCCGGCAAGGCTCTCTCTACAAAAACCGGCTCAGTATCCCTGAAAGGAACAAAATACAAGGTCAACATTGTAGGACAGGAAATATTCTGTGATGGTACCAATGTCTGGACTTACGATAAAGCCGCCAATGAAGTAACCATTACAAAACTCGATAACAGCAACAATGCGTTGACACCGCAAAAGCTTTTCACCAATTTTTATGATAAGGATTTTTTGTACAAACTAAATGGCGAAAAAAAACAAGGGACGAAAACAATACAGGAAATAGAAATGACTCCAACCGATAAATCAAAGCCATTTTCCAAAGTATTTGTGTATGTTGACAAGTCCGGGAAGACACTGTCAAGCACTAAAGTGCTGGAGAAAGCAGGGAACCGTTACAGCTATACCGTAAACACTTTAACACCCAATGGCGTAATAGACGACAAACAATTTGTTTTCGATGCGAAGAAATATCCCGGTGTGGAAGTAGTTGATTTAAGGTAACACTCTGATTTGCCTCTTACCCATTGCCTATTGTTTCCGGCCCCAGCGAAAAGTCTTAATATCAAAACCGGCAAGATCTAATACCCGGTCTACAACCGTGGCCGTAAGTTCTTCAATTGATGCCGGCAAGCTATAAAATGATGGCGTAGCGGGGCAAATGATGCCACCCGCAAGCGTTACCGTTTCCATGTTCCGGATGTGGATCAAGCTATAAGGTGTATCACGAACAACACAGATAAGTTTTCTTCTCTCCTTTAAAATTACATCAGCAGCACGGGTAATAAGATCATTTGAAACACCTGTTGCAATACGTCCTAGTGTTCCCATTGAACAGGGGACAATGATCATGGTATTGAATTTGCCGGAACCGGAAGCAAATGGTGCATTGAAATCATTTGTTGCATAATTTTTTACCGGAAGATTTTTATAGCTATCGTTTCTTAGTTCTGTTTCCCAAACTTGTTTTGCATTCTCCGTCATTGCTATTGCAAGTTCTTGCCATTGATCTTTTATATTAAGTAATTTTTCGATCAGCAATTTTGCGTAGATGGATCCGCTTGCACCTGTAATAGCAATAACAATTTTATTCATCTCGTTAATTGATTTTTTAATTTAAATCAACGCAAACGTTTGAGTTCACCAATTGATTCTACAAGAATTTTTTGATTGATTGACGGAGGTCAATATTTCACGTTCTAACGCCAAAACTGTTAAAAATGTGCATTATTTCTTGCAATATTAAATTTTTATTACCGAGATTAGCCACGAATTTTCATAGGATAAGGTTTAATGGTTAATGGTTTTTGATTAGGGGCCCCCGATTTCCATCGGGGGTTCACTTTTGTAAAAAGGGTATGCAAATAAAAAAGGCATTGTTTCCAATGCCTCTCCAACTACGTCTAAATACTTATTTATTCTTTGGCTTATCAAGCAAATATTCAAATCGCTTACCGCTGTACTCAGCCATATCAGGAATAGCTTCCACCTTGTATTCACCGGCGTCGAGCTTTTTCTTCGTTGCTTCAAATGCATTAAGTGTCGCCTCTATATCCGCATCGGTATGTGCTGCCGACGGTATCAGGCGGTAAATGATATGACCCTTTGGTATTACCGGGTAAACAACTATCGAGGCAAAAATGCCATAGTTCTCACGAAGGTCCATCACCATGGCTGTCGCTTCTTCTACCCCGCCTTTCATGTAGACAGGGGTTACGGGAGAATCAGTTTTACCAATATCAAATCCTTTTTCTTTTAATCCATTTTGCAGCTTCTTTGCATTGCTCCAAAGCTTTTCTTTGAATCCAGGATTTGATCTTAGCAAGTCTAATCTTTTCAGGTTACCAACCACTAATGGCATTGGTAAGCTCTTGGCAAATATCTGGCTGCGGATATTGTACCTGATATAATCAACAATGTCCCCGGGGCCCGCAATGAATGCTCCTATAGAAGCCATTGATTTTGCAAACGTGGAGAAATAGAGATCGATATCGTCCTGGCATCCCTGTTGCTCACCAGCACCGGCACCTGTTTTACCCAAGGTTCCGAAACCGTGGGCATCGTCAACCAACAAACGGAATTGGTATTTGTTTTTTAATGCGCAGATCTCTTTCAACTTGCCCTGATCACCCGCCATACCAAATACACCCTCGGTGATCACCAAGATTCCACCAGCTTTTTGTTTTTCTATTAATGTTGAAGCACGTTGTAATTGCTTTTCGCAATCCTCGAGGTCATTATGTTTAAAGACATAACGATGACCCGAGTGTAAACGCAGACCGTCTATGATACACGCATGACTTTCTCCATCATAAACAATCACATCGTGGCGGCTGCAAAGAACGTCGATAAGACTTACCATTCCCTGGTATCCGTAATTCAGCAATGCACAATCTTCCTTTGCAACAAAGGCAGCTAATTCCGCTTCCAGTTGCTCATGCAGATTACTGTTCCCGCTCATCATTCGGGCTCCCATAGGAAGTGCCAGCCCGTATTTTGCTGCTGCATCTGCATCCGCCTTACGAACTTCAGGATGGTTCGCCAGGCCCAAATAGTTATTCAAACTCCAAACGATAACTTCTTTCCCACGGAATTTCATGCGGCTATTGATCTCGCCTTCCAGCTTTGGAAAGGCAAAATAACCATGTGCCTGTTTACGATGCTGGCCGATAGGCCCGTAATTCTTTAGTAGACGCTCAAAGATATCTGCCATATTACTAGTTGGTTGTTTAAGCCCGATAGCTATCGTGGCGGCGCAAAGGTAAGGTTTAAAGGGAGTTTAACCCGCTGATTTTTAAACATTAAATTCATAATGACGGCTACATTCTTATTAATTGCTTCTCAATTTTCTATATTACTGCAATTGTCTTTTATAAAGCTGGATCGCATTTTCAAATCCAAGGTAGATCGCATCGCAGATAAGAGCATGACCAATACTGACCTCATCAAGCCAGGGAATGGTTTCTTTTAGAAATTTTAAATTAGTGAGATCCAGATCATGGCCTGCATTTAATCCCAGTTTAAGTTCCTTTGCTTTTTTCGCGGCGGCGACATATGGCGCTACTGCCGACTCCCGATTGCCTGCTGCATATTGTTTTGCATATCCTTCCGTATAAAGTTCAATACGGTCGGTGCCGGTTGACGCGGCGCCTTCAACCATATTAACGTCCGGATCCACAAAAATGGAAACACGGATACCTGCTTTTTTAAAAACCGAAATAATATCTTCTAAGTAATCCTTGTTTTTAATTGTATCCCACCCATGATCGGACGTGAGCTGGCCAAGTGTATCAGGAACCAAAGTGACCTGGTGAGGTTTTGTTTCCAAAACAAGATCGACAAATTTCTGCTCCGTACAATTGCCTTCAATATTAAACTCAGTTGTAATTATCTTCTTAATTTCCCTTACATCGTTGTACCGGATATGTCGTTCATCCGGACGTGGGTGGACTGTGACGCCGTCAGCGCCAAACTGCTGAACATCCCTGGCTGCTTTCACTACATCAGGATTATTTCCTCCACGTGAATTACGAAGCGTGGCAAATTTGTTGATGTTTACTGATAATTTGGTCATGAGCAAATCTACAACATCATACAAAAGTGTTTGTTAAAACAATCAACACTTAAATGAATTAAGTAAATTGCTTTAAATAATATATGCCATGAAAGCAACATTGTTAATGCCATTATTGCTCTTCTATTTTACTACTTCTTTATTTGGGCAAAAGGCTCCAGCCTCTGCGGATGAGATAATGAAAGAAGCTTATACTACAGCAAAAAAAGAAAACAAGAAAGTGTTGTTGATGTTTCATGCATCCTGGTGTGGCTGGTGTCATAAAATGGATACTTCGCTAAACGATCTGGCCGTCAAAAAATTCTTTGATGACAATTTTGTAATTCGTCACATGGTAGTTTTTGAATCAAAGGGGAAGGAGAACCTCGAAAACCCGGGTGCACTGGAAATGCTTACAAAATATGAAGGGAAAGAGGAGGGTATTCCATTCTGGCTCATTTTTGATAAAGACGAAAAATTTTTAGCCGATTCGAGAATGAAAGCAACAGTAAACGGAGTAGAGAAGCTTCAGAACACAGGTTGTCCCGCTTCAAAAGAGGAAGTTGATTATTTTATTTCTGTATTAAAAAAAGTGACTTCGTTAAAGGAAGAAGCGCTTGAAAAAATAAGAACCAGGTTCAGAAAGAATGAATTGCATTAAAACTCCTTGCGGTTATTGCGGAGCATTTCAGGATAACCCCATTTTTTTGAAAGCGCATTTACAGCCATTGCAATTCTTTTTGTCCTGGTAGGCTCAGTTTTGGCGGAATCGATCCATTTGCTGAAATAGTTGCGGTGAGAACCCGTTAGCGTATCAAAGAAAGCTTTTGCGGCAGGGTCATCATTTAAGCAGGCGACAAAATCTTCATTCAGCTTATATCCTTCGCGGTGTACCTGCAATGTTACCTTCAGCATGGCTCCTTTCTTCTTACGAATTCCTTTCCTGATGTTCGCATTTAGAGTAAGAATAAAATTTCCGCCACCCATTGGAAGCAAAGCATTGCCCTTGATAGGAAAGCTATCAAGTTTGCCTTTTACATAAAACCCTTTGCGGTTTCCCGGCATTAATTTCTCAGCGATGTCTGAAGGGATATCGATGTAGGTCCAACCTGTTTTTTCGCCTTGCTTGTCGAATTGCTTTATCGTTGTCGTGAACTGAACCATCGGCGGCAAAAATAATATTTGCCGGCAGAAACTTATTGATGGGTCATCTCGGTCTCTATGGCTTCATGCAGTTGCTCTTCATACTGGCAGATCCATTTTGGAAGTAAGGTCGAGCTAAGTTTCCATAAGCCGCCATCCCTGAACATTGAGAAAATTATCCGATTGCCACGATCATCAACCGTGTCGACCGAACATTTTTCCTCAACACCGGTACCGGTTTTTCTAAAATTGAATTCTCTTAAGCGTCCTTCAGCTTTAATTAGCTTGGAAAATTGGATGTTTTTTACAAATTGTATGGGCATAGGTTCTCAGTTGTTAGGGTTTTATTCAGCAATTTATGTGCTATACTCTTTTATAACGTCATGGTGCCGATAAAAATTTATTAATGTTGATAAATAAATTCTTCGGCGAATTGAAAACCCTTTCGAGGTTCAGATAGTGTGACGCCATTTCTGCGTAATAAAAATCCCGGGGCCTCGACATTACAAAATGTAAAAGCTCCGGGATCGAATTTGATCAAAACGTTTAATACCGGCTAGTATTGCTCCAGTTCAGGCAATTTGGAAGCCAGTATATCAATTCGTTCAATGGTGGGCGGCTTTGCAAAAAGCTCATCAGATCTTTCTTTCAGTTTGTTAGCCACCTCACCGGCCAGATGTGCTTCCCGTTCTTTATTTGTTATGAACGTATCGAATATTCCATATGATGTTGGGCCAAGTTTTAGAGCGTACCAGCTGATAGTACCTGGCTCATTATTTACAATGGATAGTGCGCTGCGTAAAAATGTTTCCACTTCAGTTTCTTTACCCTTTTTCGCTTCTAATTGTACCCATAATGCGACGTTTGCCATATAAAGATTTTTCAGGTGAACAATTACCTCAGGCCGCAACAACTATTCCAAAAGATTTCGCAAAAAATATTGTGTGAAAATTTAAAGCAATAAAAAAGCCTTGTTTTTAACAAGGCTCCATGATGACCGTTCATTTGATAATATTATTTTGATGGTGCCGGCGGGCAAGGCATATCTGAGTTAAAAATGTCGCGATGCAGCTTCCATTTCCCATCTTCCATTTTCCAAAGGTCTATGTACTTCCCTTTATCAATTTCTTTCCCATCCTTGCTGGTAATAGTGTAGGTCCCAACTTCGGTCAATAAATCATCATTGCCCCAAAGGTCTGTGGTGGTGAGAGAAATATTTACAGGCCCCATCGCACCCACCATTCCCGAAAACGCAGTTTGTATCGCCGGCTTTCCGGAAGCTCTGGCCATATTAGGCGGCATCAGGATTGCATCACTTGAATACAGGTTGGTTAGTGCTACGGTATCCCCTTTGCCCACGTAGCTGGCAAATTCGCTGTTTAAAGAGTCAACTGTTTTTCTTGCAGATGCAAGATCGAAGGTTGACTTCATCTCCTCACTTGTCGAAGAAGCTGTTTTGTCATTGCAGCCAATAATTAGCACAGAGGAGATCAACAAAATCGTAAGCGATGTTAGCAGTTGTTTCATAAAAAGTTTTTTTTGGTGGAAAAAGTTAAAGACAGAAAGGTACAATTTTTTTGATACGAAAAGCTTTGTGCGAGATCAACCTGGGTCATTCCGGAATTTTGTTAAGTAACCTGGATTCTCATTTTGCCCAATCAGGAACAGGAGTAGTTGGAAGGAAGAGCTCATCGACATAATACGGCCTCCTGTAAGTCAGATCGCATGGATTACCGACATTATAAACGCATGGCGAATACAAAGTAATATCATCAGGAAACATGATCGTTTTAGCATCACCTTTTGGCATCCGGCTGGTATCATGTTGCCGGCCCAGTATACAGTGACCAAGTTCATGAAAGATCAGGGTTTCAAGCTGCGTTAGATTCTGCCAGCATGCTTGCGGATTTATTAAAATGATCTTCTGTACGTCGTTCGTTGATGAGATCACATTTGATTTACCGCAATAAACAGATGACACCGATGCGTCATATTTAATGATGAGGTTGTCGATCGTAATGTTTTGTCCCCTTGCTCTCGCTTCTTCTTCAAATTTTTTTACATGAAGGTCAAATTCCCAGGGTACGTCATACACAAAATCGTTACTCTTGCCGCAAGCGAGCAAAATAACAATACAAAAAACCGAGACTTTGCGAAGCATATACTAATATACTAAAGAAATTTATGGTTACACGCGGTCTAACCTGCACCGGCTTTGATAAGCACCGCTTCGATTTCTTTGTGTCCTTTTTTTCTTGCCCATGCCAGTGGATTGGACCATGACGCGCCGGCTTTGTTGGGATCTGCACCTTCCCTGAGCAATAATTCAACCATTTCAAGGTGTCCCCAACGGGCCGCCATACCCAGTGGTGTCGAGCAGTACTCATCATCAACAGGATTTATATCGGCTCCATATTTTAATAATAGCTCCGCTTTCGGAATATTTCCTTTTTCCGCCATATCATGAAGCAGTGTTACTTCCTGCCAGCTTTTCGTATTTGGGTTCATTCCTTTATCCATTAAAAATACCGCGGCTTCATATTTTTCGAAATAATAAAATTGACACCATTTTAAAACAGAAGGAACCCTTGCACCATAACTCATTAAAAGGTCAAGCAATTTCCAATTGCATCCTTTAGCGGCCATCGTCATAATGCCTTCACTCCAGAAATAAGTGTCATCTTTTGCAAATTCAGGATGATCCTTTAGGATTTGTTCTGTTCTTTCGTAATTGTTTTTGTCGACCGCTTGCTCAAACTCTTTTTGAACAGGTGACCGGTTGTAATGTATTTCGCCATTATCACCTTTATACTTGTGTTTACCCTTGTCATCTGCATATTGATTTAATAAAGACGCAATTTCGATGGATCCCCTGTCTTCAGCCAATGTGACAAGGCTATCGAGAAAGGGATAAATCTTGTAATTCGGATCATGTGCTCCCTGATCAAGAAGATACTTTACTAAGTCTATATGACCCTCCCTTACCGCAAAATGAATCGGAGGTGTGTAATTATACTGCGCATAGATCAACTCCGGACATGCTGTCACCAGTTCCTTTAGTTTGGGAAGATCCCCATTTTTACCGGCTACCAATGCTTCCCATACTTTTGATGTGGATGACAACACGCCATTTGCAAGCGCCATTGGTAAATCTAATTTCATTTCAATCGGCTGTGTCATAAACCAATTTAATTAAAACGGTTAAATGCATCCGTCAGTAAATAAATATTGGCAATGATTTCCAGGGCTGCTATAATACCGATCACGATCTTATAACTCTGGCGTCTGGTGAACACAAACATGATGACAAATTGCGCAATAGACAGAAACGCAGAAACAAACCTGATCAACATAAAACTTGTTTGATTATCGCTCGTCACTATACGTGTAAAAAATCCCCACGCGATCCAGATCAAACCGTTTAAAATAATAAGTATTGCAATAAGAAGATAGCCAAGATCAGAAGTTGATTTTGTTTGAGGTTGGTAAGCAGTTCCAAATATTGTATGGTGAGGATTTGGGTTAATCGCTACATCCGGCTGAAATTCTTTTAAGTAATTACCACAATATTTACAGAAATTACTCTCGTTGTCACTCGTTTGGCCGCAGTTATTGCAGGTCATTTCCTTAATTGTTTGTCTTATAAATATACTCACTTTGGCTATGCTTACTGAAGTTCTTATTTTCACAATAACCTAATGCTAATGCAACAATTTTTTATTCCGATTGATTGGGCTCATCATACCAATATCTATGAAGTTAATATCAGGCAATACACGCAGCAGGGTACCCTGAATGCCTTCGCTCAGCATTTGCCGAGATTAAAGGATATGGGTGTACATACTATCTGGTTCATGCCATTGCAGCCGATCGGCAAAATCCATCGCAAGGGTACACTCGGGAGCTATTATTCGATCAGTGATTATATCTCTTTAAATCCGGAATATGGAACCCTGGCTGATTTTCAATCGTTGGTTGACAACATCCATAAGCTCGAAATGAAAGTGATCATTGACTGGGTGGCAAATCATACCGCATGGGACCATGTATGGACAAAAACTGATCCCGGGTTCTTTTCTAAAGATGAGTTCGGGCGCTTTCGTCCTCCATTTCCGGATTGGAGTGATGTGATCCATTTGAATTATGACAATAAAGAATTGTGGTGGGCGATGGTAAATGATATGAGATTCTGGGTAAACAATTTTGACATTGATGGTTTTCGATGTGATATGGCGCACCTTGTGCCGCTTGATTTCTGGAGATATGCGAGAACAGAACTGGACAAGGAAAAAAGATTACTCTGGCTGGCAGAAACAGAAGAACCGCATTATCATGAAGCATTTGATGCAAGCTACACCTGGGAATTTTTGCATAAAATGGAATCATACTGGAAAAGAGAAATCACTATTCACGGACTTGATGAAGTATTAAAAAAATATAATGATGTATTTCCCGAACGGGCAATAAGGTTGCTCTTTACCTCCAACCATGACGAAAACTCTCATAGCGGGAGTGAATATGAAAGAATGGGGCAGGCTGCAAGAACATTCGCCGTTCTTTGTGCAACATGGAATGGGATCCCACTGGTCTATAGCGGGCAGGAAATGCCAAATACGCAACGATTACGGTTTTTTGAAAAAGATCCAATTCAATGGACGGGAAATTTCGGGCTTCATCATTTTTATAAAGTGTTGTTGACCCTGCATAGCCACCATCCGGCATTGGGGGCTGCAGATGGCAATGTGAGAACCTATCGCATTTCCACTTCTGAGAACGAACAGGTATTTTCATTTCTTAGAAAAAATGGGGAACATGAAGTACTTGTTGTTTTAAATCTTTCTCCAAATGACGATCTGCGATTTCGCATTATTGATGAAACGGTTAATGGTACTTATAAGGATGTTTTTAATGATGAAATAGTTGATCTCAATGCAAATTCAACTTTTCAAATGAAAGCCTGGGATTACCTGGTTTTTGCCAAATAAAAAGTCCCCCGATTTAATCGGGGGACTTTTTCAATCGTTAGTATTTCTATTAATTACTTAAGTCAAGCGGGTAAGAATAACTTCCTTTGAAACCAAGATAAAAGCCTTCTAGTTTTACAATACCCAGTGCACCGTTCAATACCCTGCTTAATTCATCTATTGATTTAACCGGTCTGCCATTCACACTCGTAATCACAAAATCCTCATCCATTTTTGTCTGGCTTAATTTACCACCCTCCGTAATCTTCTTTACTACAACGCCACCCGCTACGTCATATTCTTCAGCTTTTTTAGGATCAAGGTTGGAAAGCTCAGCACCGATGATCTCGCCTGCAGAAACCAATGCTTCCACACTGCTTACTTTCGCTTTAAGAGTAACATTTGTGTTATACTCTTTACCACTGCGGAGGTAAGTGATCTGAACTTTATCATTTGGTCTGAATCCTGCGATCTGCGCACTCATTTCAATTCCACTGCTCACAGGAGTATTATTTACTTTAGTAATGACATCACCTTTTTTGATACCAGCCGCATAAGCGCCACCATCGGTGGGTACTGCAGACACATAAACACCCTGCTCGTCTTTAATCCCAAATTGTTTCTTTTGTTCTTCGCTAAGATCGCTTGCGTATTGAATACCAAGATAACCTCTTTGTACATCACCAAATTCAACAATATCATTTACGATCTTTTTTGCAATGTTCACAGGAATTGCAAAAGAGTAACCGGCATAAGTACCATTCGGTGCAAGTATAGCGGAGTTGATGCCAATAAGTTTGCCATCAGTTGTTACCAGCGCACCACCACTATTACCCTGGTTCACTGCAGCATCAGTTTGAATGAATGATTCAACCGGTGACACATTTGAATTTCTTGTTTGCCTTCCATTGATACCAATGCTTCTTCCCTTCGCACTGACTATTCCTGCAGTTACAGTTGTTTCCAATGTAAGCGGATAACCAATTGCAAGTACCCACTGACCAAGTTTTACTTCATCAGAATTACCATAAACAAGATACGGGAAGTGTGTACCATCGATCTTTAAGACTGCAATATCACTACTTGGATCTTTTCCGATCAACCTTGCCTTGTAAGATTTTTTGTTATGAAGCGTCACGTTTATTTCACCGGCAACACCGCCGTTCTGATCACTCACGACGTGGTTATTGGTTACGATATATCCATCATCACTGATCAATACACCGCTACCGGAAGCCCTTTGTTCCGGGATGTACCCGGGATTAAGATTAAAAAGGTCCTCAAATAAGTCGTCGAACGTACCGCGGTTACGGCGTGGAAGATCATTATTGACTTTTTGGGCTGCTATTTTCGTTTTAATATGTACAACAGCCTGTACAGAACTACTGGCGGCCTGCGTGAAATCTATGTTAATAGGCGAATTGGCGATATTACCATCAAAAAAGCCTGCATAATTGGCAGGAATTTTTGCCTCGGATTGGATAGCTAAAACATCTTTATGCGCAAACTTTGAATAACCCCATACACTAGCGAGAGCAGACCCGCTGCTGATCGCTATTATTAGAAGCACGTTTTTAAATTTCATGGTGTTAATAATTTTTTCTTTTACTGTTTCAAATTATATGCCTGTGCAAAGTAACAAAGTAGTTTCCTGAAAAAATGACCTTCCATTCAGTTTAACATTACATTTACCAAGACTTTCGTACTTGGGCTTATAAAATTACCAACAATTCTCCATTGTTACCAATGTAAAAATTCACAGTTCAGTAAGAAATTTCATGGTGTCAATACCATCCGCATAATCGGTTAAGGATGGCAATTGTGCCTGTCCGAATGGGATATAATCGTGACCAACGGCACATTGAAGGTTTTCCTCTGCTTCTAAGCTTCCTTTCAGCAGGTGCCTATCTGTGTAAAACTCATAGTTCAGCTGGCTGATCGGAGAAAAAATAGAAGGATTTTCTATGAGAACGATTGACTCATTGGTCATATAAAATTTGCCGTTAAGAATATGCAGGGCAAGGTAATAATCGTAGTTATTCCTGTATTTATGATGATCCTTGAAGTAGTTGTATTTTCTAAATGAATTAAGTAGTGGAACAAAATCGTAATCTTTTGGAACAAAAATCTTGGTCACATTGCGGCAGCCCATTCCAAAATAAAGATGAACATCATCGGCTAATCTATCACGCTCTTCACTGGTTTCATTGCCATCCAGTACGGCAACAGTGGTCCTGTTCCTTCGAATGATATGCGGATACTTTTTAAAATAATATTCAAAATATCTTGCTGAGTTATTACTGCCTGTAGCAATGTACGCGTCGCAACCTTTCAGCATTTCTTCAAACGCTACGACTTCTTTTACTTCGACGTTCCATTCAATTAATTTTTGTACCAGGTGTTTGATTAATACATCATCCTTAGAAGATGGTTTGATGATCGCTTTATGCCCTGAGATAAACACACAAAGGAAGTCGTGGAAGCCAACCAGCGGAATATTGCCAGCCATTACAATTCCTATTTTTTGGGGATCAGGTTGATCGGAGGCATAGGAAGCGACCCATTTCTCCAGCTTTTCTGTTTCTAGAAAGCGGGAGGCGATATTGTTCGAAGCAAGGTCTGTGAATTCAGCAGTAAACCATGGGTTCACCAAACCTGTTTTCAGTTTTGTTTCCCGCCATTCCGGTGTATCGGATAAAATATATTGACCCAATTGTAACATCAGGTCAATTCTCATTTGTAAATTCATTGCAGCAATAATATATTTGTCCGACAAAAGTAATTCTCAACCCGTTAATTAAAATTTTATGGCTATCAAGATCACGGAGGAATGTATCAACTGCGGCGCGTGCGAACCAGAATGCCCGAATAATGCGATTTACGAAGGTGGTGTAGAATGGGCAATGGCTGACGGCACAACGGTAAAAGGTTCCTACACATTAATGGATGGCACGACGATAGATGCAGATCAGAAAAATCCTCCTGTCGCTACAGATATTTATTATATCGTTCCAAATAAATGCACTGAATGCCAGGGTTTCCATGAAGAACCACAATGCGCTTCTGTCTGTCCGGTGGATTGTTGTGTGCCGGATGAGATGTATAAGGAAACAGTGGATGAATTGTTAGCAAAAAAAGAAAAGCTGCACTTATGATTGGTGATCCAGTGTGGAAAATTTTCCGGCATGATCATTTGCATTTGTAGTTTCTTGAATTAACTTTAGAGTACAAAATAAGCGGCGAGTGAGCTGCGAAATCAGGCGGGTGATATTTCCCGCCGTAAAAAGGTGAAGGAGAGAACATTCCTTCACCTTTGTTATTTGACGGAATGCTTATAAATTGATGTTATAAAATCTAATTTTCTACCATTTAGTTTTTATTAAAGCAATTTTTCTTCAATATTTGCGTCAGTAAATCACCTTGGAACCACACATTCCATCTGGTTAAAACAGCTAACAGATGAAAAAGAACATAGCCCTTGTCACCGGTGGCTTTTCCGGTGAAGCGGTAATATCCTATAAATCGGCCAACACGATTGATAAAAACCTTGACCGTGACAAGTTCAACGTTTATAAAATAGATGTGAATCCATCCGGATGGTTTTATGAAAATGGTTCGGGTAAAAAGAGCGAGGTCAATAAAAATGACTTTACGCTCCAAACGGAGAGTGGTACAATAAAATTTGACGCCGTATTTATCGGCATGCATGGTACACCCGGTGAAGACGGAAAATTGCAGGGCTACTTTGATACATTGAGAATTCCGTACACAAGTTGTGATGCAGGTTCTTCCGCTATTACTTTTAATAAAAGATATACGGTAGCTGTTGCCGCAATGGCAGGCATTCATGTTTCCAAATCATTTCATCTTTTTAAACATACTCCGGTTCCGATTCAGCAGATCGTGGATGGATTGACATTTCCCGTATTTGTTAAG